>PR_CR_10_Liq_1_inCRDRAFT_1000345_pt1 | contig 29134 bp, 29 predicted proteins | sample PRCRCaboRojoPR_3_FD_10241 | JGI IMG/M metagenome (IMG submission 10241)
GAATATCGCCGATGTCGACCGGTACATGGTCGAACGGCTTCAGCAAGAAACCCCAACACCGGCTCGCGATGCCGCGCTCTACCACCTGAGCACCGGCGGCCAGCGGATGCGGGCCCATCTGGCGCTGGCAAGCGCCCGGGTTTCACTCAACGAACACGACAGTATCCAGGCCACCGCTGCCTGTGAGCTACTGCATAACGCATCGCTTATCCACGATGACATCAGCGATCGCGACCTCTTTCGCCGCGGATGCCAGACAGTCCGGGCACGTTATGGCGACAACATCGCACTGTGCGCCGGCGATCTTCTGCTCACCACTGCCTTTGCGACCGCCGCCGGGCTGCAGGACCGCGACCACGCCGTGCGTCTGACCGCCGATATGGCCGCGTTGAGCAACCGGGTGATCGGTGGACAGAGTATCGAGCTCGCCGCCGTTGACCATTCCGATTTCAACCGCCGCCAGTACCTCGCGGCCACCCGAGGAAAGACCGCGCCGTTCATCGAACTGGCCCTGGGCGTGGGCCGATCGGCGACCCGCCAGACCGGGTTCGACGGCACGACCTGCCACCAGCTGGCCGAGGCCATCGGCCTGGCCTACCAGATCCTCGACGACCTGGATGATCTTGGCGGCAGCCACGAGGGGATTGAGCACCAGCCGCTGCATGCCCTGCATGCCTGGTGGCACCACCAAAGCATTGCCCGCCCCGATGACCGCAGCCTGACCCATCGCCGCTGCCTGACCCACGTGCGGGCGGCCGTGAACCGGGCACAGACCTGTCACCAGAAGCTGCCCATGCCCCTGCGGGCGGCCGTCGGCACGCTCCTTCGCCAGCTACAGGAGAAAGCCGACCGGAGCGCCCGCCGCATCGACGGCGGTCTGCCGCAGTGAGCGCCACCGCTGCGGTTCTCGGGGGTGGATTCGGCGGCATTGCCGCGGCGCTGCGGTTGCGTGCCCGGGGCTATAGCGTGCAGATCATCGACCGCTGCCCCCGGCTGGGTGGGCGGGCGCAGGTCTTTGAGCGCGGCGGCTACCGCCACGACGCCGGCCCGACGGTTCTCACAGCGCCCTGGCTTTTTACCGAATTATTCGAGCTCTTCGGCGAGTCGCTGACCGACCATCTCGAGCTCAGGCCCCTCGATCCCTGGTATAGGTTTCGTTTTCCCGATGAATCGCAGTTTGACTACGCCCCGGACATGGAGCGTATGGAGTCCGAGATCGCCCGATTCAATCCCGATGATGTAGCGGGTTATCACGGGCTTCTGTCGGAATCACGCGAGCTTTTTGAGATCGGCTTTCGCGAATTGGGCGATCAGCCCTTCCATCGCGCCGGGTTTATGATCCGGCAGGCCCCGCGACTGCTGCGGCTGCGGTTTGACCGCAGTGTCTACAGCATGGTCGCCCGGCATATCCAGCACCCCTATCTTCGTCGGGCGTTGTCACTACAGCCCCTGCTGGTGGGCGGCAACCCGTTTGATACCACCTGCATCTATGGCCTGATCCACTACCTCGAGCGCGAATGGGGCGTTCACTTTGCCATGGGCGGAACCGGCGCGCTGGTGGACGCGATGGCGGGATTGCTGGAACGCCAGGGGGTAGTGGTCGAAAACGGTCGATCGGTGACCCGACTGGGCCGGACCGGCCGACGGATCACATCGATCGACCTGGATGATGGCCGGCAGATCACACCCGACGTGGTGGTCTCGAACATGGACCCGATGCATTTGTACGGCGAGCTGATGGACAACCCACCGGTCGTAGCCGGCATCAAGCGGCGCATCGCTGCCCCGTCAATGGGGCTTTTCGTCCTCTATTTCGGCACGGACCGACAGTACCCGGAGCTCGCCCACCACACGATCTGGCTGGGCGAGCGCTACAAGGAACTGCTGCACGACATATTCGACCGCAAAGTCCTGTCCGACGATTTCTCGCTGTACCTGCATCGCCCCACGGCCACCGACCCGGGGTTTGCCCCACCCGGGCATGACAGCTACTACGTGCTCGCTCCCGTCCCCAATCTTTTGGGAGATATTGACTGGGCGCAGGAAGGACCGCGACTGCAGCGCCGCATCATCGAAGCCCTGGAGCGCTCGATCATGCCGGGGCTGAGCGCTCATGTGCGCTCGGCTTTTCACATGACACCCGAGCATTTCCGCGAAAACTACCAGAGCGTCCACGGGACCGGTTTCAGCATCGCGCCGCTTTTTCGACAGTCCGCCTGGTTTCGTTTCCACAACCGCGCCGAGGGCCTGGACAACCTCTATCTGGTCGGCGCCGGCACACACCCGGGCGCCGGTCTGCCCGGTGTCCTCTCCAGCGCCCGGGTCCTCGACCGTCTGATCGACTCGACCGCGGCGGAGCCGGCTGCATGACCCCACGCGAAGTTCTCGCCCGTCATGGCAGCAGCTTCTACACCGCCAGCCGGTTGCTACGACCCGAAGACGCCCGCGACATCGCAACGCTCTACGCGGTCTGCCGGCTGATTGATGATCTGGCCGACGAGCACGACAACGCCGGCGATCGGATACAACCCCTGCTCCGGGCCCTGGAGGCCAAGACCCCGGAGGCGATCCCGGTGGATGGTTTCGCCGAAATGGTCCACCGCCGGGACCTGGACCTGGCACCGTTGCGGGTGCTGGCCGCCAACGCACTGCAGGAGTCGGCCGACGATCGCCTGATCGCCGATGAGGCAGAGCTGCTGGATTATTGCTATACGGTGGCAGGCACCGTTGGCGAACTCATGTGCCCGTTGCTTGGCGCCGATCCGGCCAAGGGCCGTGAAGCGGCCATCGCGCTGGGGACCGCCATGCAGCTCACCAACATTGCCCGCGACGTCCAGGAGGACGCCGAACAGGGCCGTCGATATCTGCCCGGTGAGTGGCTTGGTGATCTCTCGCCGGCGACCATCGCCGCGGCACGGCCTATCCATCGCGAACCGGTCCGGGGCGCCATCCGGCGCGTTGTCGAACTGGCCGAGACCCAATATGCAATCGGCGAATCGGGCCTCGGTCTGATCCCTTTCCGCAACCGNCAGGCGATCCGGGTGGCAACCCAGCTCTACCGNGCAATCGGCCTGCGCGTGGTTGAGCAGGGCTGCGAATACTGGCGCGGTCGGGTATCGCTGACCGCCCGGGAGCGAGCCACACTGGCGGTGCAGACCGTCGGCGGCCTGGTTGCCGGGAGACCACGGCATAGCGCATGAGTCGCTGGGATATCGCCCTGATTGGATTCGGGGCCGCCGCCATGAGCCTTGCCACCCGGCTTGGCCGGATGTACTCCGGCACGATCCTGATCATCGAGCCACGCTCGCTGCCCACCGATGACCGCACCTGGTGCGGCTGGCGAACGAAAGACCATCCCTTCAGCGATCAGGTCACAAGGCAATGGTCACGATGGCGGGTCAGCAGCGGGCCGGCATCCATTGTCCGGGGCAGCGAGCGCTATCCCTACGAAATGCTCCGTGCCGGCGATGTCCAGAAGCGCGCACTGGAGACCGTTGAGAGCCGCTCGGACTGGCAATTGGTCCCAGGCCGACTGATCGAGGCCACCCGACAGGCCCATGGCTGGGCGCTGGCACTGGATAACGGCCAGACCCTCATGGCCGATCGGGTCCTCGACAGCCGCCCCGCACCGCTTGAGTTGGCCCGGCCCTGGGTGTGGCAGAGCTTTGTCGGCTGGGAGCTATCGCATCCCTCGCTGGATGGCGGCGAAACAGTCGGGCTGATGGACTTTACCGGAGACAGCGACGCGGTTGCGGAGTTTGTCTACGAACTCCCCATCCAGACCGGGCAGCATCTGCTGGAGTGGACGCGGTTTACCCCGTCACCCCCGCCGGCGGAGGAAATGGAGGCCTGCCTCGAGACCCACCTCCGGGCCCGCGGCCTCGAGAACGCCCGGATCGTGCGACGCGAAACCGGGCATCTGCCCATGGCTCCCATTGCCCCATACAACCGTGATCGCTGGATGCGGATTGGCACCGCGGGTGGCAGCATGCGGCCGGCCACCGGCTATGCCTTTCACGCCATCCAGCGCTGGGCGGACGATGCGGCCCGGTGCCTGCTGGAAGGCCACCCCCTTCGGCCACCTCGACGCCGCGGGCTTTTGGACTGGCTGGATGGTGTCTTTCTCGAATCGCTCTGGCAGACCCCGGAGCAGGCGCCGGATCGCTTTGCAGCGCTTTTCCGCCGAACGCCGCCGGAGGCATTGATCCGGTTTCTGGCCGGGATCCCGGAACACCGTGACCTGATCCGGGTTATGCGTGCCCTGCCGCCGGGCCCGCTGCTGGCCGCGGCAATTCGCCATGGTCTGCGTCGCGACCGTCATTGAACTGCAGCGCCGCCAGATGGGCATACAGACGGTCCCGTGCCAGCAGCTGATCGTGGGTCCCGATCGCCCGCAGGCAGCCATGATCGAGCACCGCGATGCGATCGGCATCACGGACCGTTGCCAGGCGATGGGCGATGACAATGCTGGTCCGGCCCGCCATGAGATGGCCGAGCGCGGCCTGGACCTGTTGCTCGCTTTCGGCATCCAGGCTGCTCGTCGCCTCATCGAGTAGCAACAGCGCCGGATCCCTCAGCAGCGCCCGGGCAATGGCGATGCGCTGACGCTGGCCACCGGATAGCTGCACACCGGCCGGCCCGATATCGGTATCCAGTCCCTGCGGTAGCGCATCGACAAACTCACGACAGTGGGCGGCCTCGGCCACCGACTCGATCATCGCCGGGCTGGCATCCGGATCGCCGAAGCGGATGTTCTCGCGGATGGTTCCTGTAAAGAGCACCGGCGTCTGGGCCACAAGCGCCATGCAACGGCGCAACGACTGCGGATCGAGGTCACGCAGATCGACACCGTCAAACAGAATGCGACCGGCACTCGGATCGTAGAATCGCAAAAGCAGCGCCATCAACGTGCTCTTGCCCGCCCCGGAAGGCCCCACCAGGGCAAGGGTCTCGCCGCAGCGGACCTGCAGATCAAGCCCCTGTAGAGCGGGTTGGTCTTCGCGGTTGGGATAGCAAAACCCCACATCCTGCAACGTCACCTCGCCGCGGATCGGATCACTCAGCGGCTGCGGCTCGTCGGGTGGGCGAATGGCCGGTTCGGTATCCAGCAGCTCAAACAGTCGCTCCGCCGCGCCAGAGGCCCGGAACAACTCGCCGGCCACCTCCGAGAGCACGCCGACGGCGCCGGCGGCGAGGACCGCGTAGAAGATAAAGGCGGAGAGCTCGCCGGCGGTCATCGTCCCGGCAAGCACCGCATGTCCGCCGCGCCACAACACGAAGGCCACGCCACCGAAGGCGAGCAACAGCGCCACGGCATTGAGCCCGGCGCGCTGGCGGATACGTTGCACCCCGATGGCAAAGGCCGATTCAACCCGTTCACGGAACACACCACGGTCGATCGGCTCGTGAACGAAGGCCTGGACGGTCTCGATACCGCCGAGGGTCTCGCTGGCGTAGCTGCCCACATCGGCGATCCGGTCCTGGCTCANCCTCGAGAGGCGGCGGACCCGNCGTCCATAGATGAGCATCGGCGCAACCACCAGGGGAATNCCAACAATGACCAGCNCGGTCAGCCCNGGACTTGTGACCACCAGCATCNCCAGTGTGCCGGTCAGAAGCAGACTGTTGCGCAGNGCCATGGAAAAGGTNGAGCCGAGCACACTCTGCAAAAGGGCGGTATCGGTTGTCATGCGCGACTGGATCTCGGCGGTGCCATTACGTGCGTAAAAACCAGGCTCGAGCGCGACCAGCCGATTGAACACATCCTGGCGCAGATCAGCCGCCATCCGCTCACCCAGCCACATCACCCAGTAAAAGCGCATCGCCGATGCCACCGCCAGCACCAGCACCACACCGGCAGTCAGTAGCAGTGCCCGATCCAGCGCCGCGGCGGTCCCGTTGGCAAACCCTTGATCAATCACCAGGCGCAAGCCCTGACCGATTGCCAGCACGCCGGCGGCGGCGACGATCAGGGCAACGGCAGCGACCAGGGCCTGGCGCCAGTACGGTCTGAGATAGCCGGCCAGCCGCAGCAGTCCGCGCAGACGTCGATCGCGGGCCGGGGGACGTTGGGTTGCAGGACTCGATTGGCGCATCCACCCAATGTACCGGTCGAGGCCCTGATGCCCAATCGCTGAAATAAAAAAACGTGGATGCCCATTATCCTTTATGCACACCCACGTCGGGGGAGGAGAAGCGTATTAGCCCCGGCCGAGCCCCGGCAGGCGGGCCGCTTCGACGATCTCGATCCAGTAGCCGTCCGGATCACGGACAAAGGCAACATCCGGCAGCTTGCCCTGCTCCGGGCGTTTGATGAATGGAACCTCGTTGTCATCGAACCACGCCACGGCGTCGTCGAGATCGGGCACCGAGATGCAGATATGACCAAAGCCCTGCGGTTCGGAATTGCCATCGTGATAAGCAACGTCCGGGTCGTCCTCGCTGCCCCAGTTATGGGTGAGCTCGAGAAGCCCGCGCTGCGAGAACGTCCACACCGTCCGATCTCCGGTGTCCTCGGGTGGGTCATCGGTACCCGCCGGACAGTTGAGAAAGTAAAGCGAGAAGTTCAGCTCGGCAAAGTCCAGCCGCCGCAGAACGCGCATGCCAAAGATATTGGTGTAGAACGCCAGCGACCGCTCAGGATCTTTGATGCGCATCATGCAGTGGTTGAGGGTAAATCCAGCAGTCCGATCCGAGACATTCTCGGCAACGCCCGGATAACGTTCGGTATTGAATGCCATGGTGTTCAAGCTCCCTGTACAGATTCCCATGGTGGCCAGAAGATCACGGGGCGGATGATGACTCCGCCCCGTACGAGGGTGGACTAGATGGCCCGGGCGGCCATCTGCTCGGCAATATACTCCGCCTGCCGGATGGCAAGGCTGACGATCGTCAGCGTCGGATTTTCGGCCGCCCCGGTGGTGAACTGACTGCCATCCGAGATGAACAGATTGTCCACATCATGGGTCTGGCCAAATCCATTGCACACCCCGTCCAGCGGACTGGCGCTCATGCGACAGGTGCCAAGGTTGTGCGTCGACGGATAGGGCGGCGTCTTGTACGCCTTCTTCGCGCCAGCGGCCTCGTAGACGGCAATCCCGCGCTCAAACGCATGGTTGCGCATGGCAACGTCATTGGGATGGTCATCAAAATGCACATCCGGCACCGGCAGACCATACTGATCCCTGGCCGAATCATGAAGGGTCACACGGTTGCGTTCCTGGGGCATGTCCTCGCCCACCAGCCACATACCGGCAAGATGGGTGTAGGCGTCCATCGCCTCGGTAAAGTCCCGCCCCCAGGCGCCCGGATCGAGGAATGCCGCCATGAATGGCAGCCCCAATGACAGGGTTTCCATCTCATAGCCACCAGCAAATCCCCGGGATGGGTCATGAATGGACTCATCCTGGATGATCCCGGCCATGGTGGTGCCCTTGTACATATGCACGGGCTCCTCGAACGCCGCATAGACGCTGCCGGTCATGTGCCGCATGTAGTTGCGGCCCACCTGACCGGAAGAGTTGGCCAGTCCGTCCGGGAACAGGCTGGAGTGCGAGTTGAGCAGCATCCGCGGCGTCTCGATGGAATTACCGGCCACCGCCACGGCCCTGGCGGCCTGGCGCTGTTCGTTGCCATCGGCATCAAAATAGACCACCCCCGAGACCTTGCCGGCCTGGTTGTGCTCGATGCGCGCGACATGGGATTGCGGCCGCAGCTCGGCATGCCCGGTCGCCAGCGCGCGGGGGATTTCGACATAGAGCGTCGACCACTTCGCGCCGGTGGCACAGCCCTGAAAGCAAAAGCCGCGTTGCAGGCAGGCCGAGCGACCATCACGTGGCAGGCTGTTAATGGCCATGTTGCCGGTATGCACCTGCTCGTAGCCCAGCGCCTTGGCGCCGGCATGCATGACCTTGAAGTTGTTGTTACCCGGCAGGCCGGGACGGCCATTCGTGCGGGTTACACCCATCTTGTCCTCGGCTCGGGCGTAATACGGGGCCAGATCGTCATAGGTCAGCGGCCAGTCAAGCAGATTGGCACCGGGGATCTCGCCGTACTCGGTTCGCACCCGAAACTCATGCGGCTGGAAGCGCAGACTGGCACCGGCCCAGTGGGTGGTGCTGCCGCCGACGGCCTTGCAGATCCACGAAGGCAGATTGGGAAAATCCCGGGAGACCCGCCAGGTTCCGGAGGTGGTGCGGTTATCCAGCCAGGCGAGCTGGCCGAAGGACGCCCATTCGTCGGCAATGAAATCGGAGCGCTTGTGCAGCTGGCCGGCCTCGAGGATGACGACATCGATCCCCTTGCGGGTCAGCTCGTCGGCCAGGGTCCCGCCGCCGGCGCCCGAGCCGATGATCACCACGACATCACTGTCATCGTGGGCGAAGGTGGTTTTGTTCTCGTAGGACTCCATCACTCAATCTCCTCAACCAGCCGAACCGTAGACGGGGCCACTGGCCTCCGCCGGAGGTTCGGGCAGCCATGTCAGGTCGTTGAAGCCGCGCTGCAGATAGCCGGCATCCCCCAGCTCGCCGCCATAGCCGAAATGCCGAAAGGCCATTTCGTTGTTGTATAGCGAGACCACGGCGGTGGAGCGGACCTTCTCGAACATCTCCGAGCCGGCAATGGCCCGGACGTGCATGAACTGCCGGTCTTCGTCGAGATCCAGCCAGTCACCACCGGCGCGCTCGTTCAAATGTTCGATGCCGGCGGCCATCATGTTGCGGACATCGCCGTCCGCCGAGGCGGCGTCGAGGTCTTTGACCACCAGCGCATAGACCGCGTCCTCGAGCGTGTCGTGGGGAAAGATATGTCGGGTGAGTTTAAGGAGCACTTCGCCCTGTCGACCGGTGAGGCTCTGCAGCTCGAGCGCCCAGGACTTACCCGGCGCCAGGATGGCGACCGGCAGACTGGTCATGGCGAGGGTGCCCATCAGTGTATTGCCAGTCGCTTTCAGAAAACCGCGACGACTTACTGAGTGGTCCAGCATCGTGATTCCTCCTCCTTGTTCGGCGCCCTGGCCCGGGTGGACCAGAGGGGCTGGCTTTCTTGTGCGCCAGGCCTGTTGTTGACAGTAAGCCGCCTTGAGTGGGCACGGGTAGTAGCGCAGTACTACGTTGGCTTGCATCCACCACCCAGCGCGGGTAATCATCGACTTACGGCATGGAGGCCTGCCAGCGAAAAAATGGCGAGTAACGCCATTCACAACCGATTCCGGAGGAGAGAGCCCCATGTGTGAGGTCTATTCGTCGACACCGACGGAGCGTTACGAATCAACCACCCGGTCGGTGCGTCTCAACGGGTTTGTCACCAGCGTCCGGCTTGAAAACGAGTTCTGGACCATCCTCGAGCGGCTATGCGAAACCCAGGGCATGTCGGTGCCGCAGTTCATCTGCGAAATCCACGATGAAGTCCTGGCGCGTCGCGGTGAGGTCCGCAACCTGGCATCCCTTCTGCGCGTTTGCTGCGCGCGCTTCATTGAAAACGTACAATGTGGTGATGAATCCCAAAGCGTCACGCCGTGGCCGGCCACCGGCTCGTGAGGCGTGACAGATGAGGCAGAAAAGCAGTCATGCAAATCTCGGTCCTGCAAGCCAAAATCCATCGGGCGACGGTCACCGAGGCCGATCTGGAATACGAAGGCAGCATCACCATCGACCGTGCCTTACTGGAGGCATCCGGGCTGCTGCCTTTCCAGCATGTGCATGTCTACAACATCACCAATGGTCATCGCTTCGAGACTTACATCATCGAGGGTGAGACCGACAGCGGCGTCATCGGCATCAATGGCGCCGCGGCCCATCTTGCCGGCGTCGGCGACCGGATCATCATCGCCGCCTACGCAACGGTCGGCGCCGATGTCGCCAGGGACTGGCAGCCCCGACTCGTGTTTGTCGACGACAACAACCGGCAAAAAAACCTGAACGCATAAACGAAACGGCCGTCGAGCGAGGCCGTTATCACGCATGGCCTCGCCCGCTCAGGGGATATCGGCCATCATTGCCGGACCGGGTGGGCGAGCGGTTCGATGCCATCGCTTGCCGCGGCCACCGCGTCGCCTACCTGCTCGGCGGTAATGGCCGACAGCGTCCAGCCAAGATGCCCGTGACCGGTATTGTAGAAAACACCGGGGCGCCGCCCCGCACCGACCCGCGGCATCATATCCGGCATCATCGGCCGCAGCCCGGTCCAGGGCACTGCGCGCCGGGTACTGACCCCCGGGAAGCATTGCTCGACCCAGTCGATAATCGGTTGGATCCGATCATGGCGGATATCGCGGTTGAAGCCGTTGAACTCCGCCGTCCCGGCGACCCGGAAGCGGTCTTCGCCCAGGCGACTGGCCACCAGCTTGGTCTCATCATCCAGCAGGCTGACCCAGGGTGCGCTGTTTCGGGAGGCGGCGTCGTCGAGATGGACGGTGATGGAATAGCCTTTGACCGGGTAGACATTGACCCGGTCGCCCAGGCGTCCGGCAATCCATCGACTGGCTGTTCCGGCGCATACAACCGTGGCATCGAATGCCTCCTGCCCGGCTCCGGCATCGATCCAGACACCATCGGCATCGGTGCCTGCATCGCGGATGGTTGTCTCGTACCGCATGATGCCGCCCCGGCGCTCCACCGCCTGGGCCAGCCCATAGGTAAATTTGTGGATGTCTCCGGTGGCATCGGATTCGGTGTAGAACCCGCCATAGAAATCGCCACGTAGATTGGGCTCGAGCGCTTGCATCTCTTCGGTGGTCACCGCCCGGCGCTCCAATCCACCCCGAGCCAGTATGCGGGTGACTTCAGCCGCGTGGTCAAAACCCGCTTTGGTGCGGTAGACATGGAGGATGCCGCGCTTTTGCAGATCAAAATCGATCTGCTCATCCCGGGCCCACTGATACAGATAATCGCGCGCCTCGATCGCCAGCCGGGCCGTCTCGCGGGTGTTGTCCTCATACTTGCGAATGGCACCAATGAACTCGGCAAACCAGCTGAGCTTGTGCCAGGAGGGCTTGGGATTGACCAGCAAGGGGGCATCGGCGCGCAGCATCCACTTCAGGCCTTTCTTGATCGTCGGCCAGTGGTTCCAGACCTCCGAGTTGGAGGCGGAGAGTTGCCCGCCATTGGCGAATGACGTCTCCATGGCGGCGTAACGCTGCCGCTCGAAGACCGTGACTTCAAACCCGCGATTGATCAGCGCGTATGCGGTGGTGATACCGGTGATCCCGCCGCCTATGACTGCGACTCTCTGCATCGTTGCTTCTCCCGATCGGCTCCAGTGCACTTGCCACTGCCGCAGCAGTGGCCCGTACCCCTTCCGTCCTGGTGCCTGAGAGATTCACGGTCGGGCTCAACCCCTGACCGCTTGCTCCTTCGGCGAGCCCACGTGCGTGACGCGGCTGCTTTTCGGAATCGATGCCACGACAGCGGTCCGGGTGCCTGAGAGATTCCGGGGTCGTTGCTCCTTCGGCGCCGGCTTCATCCCGTTCGGATTGCCGGACTCTCCCGCCATCGCTTGGTTGAGTTTCCAGACTTTGCCGACGCATTGCAATCATGCTGCCCACAGGGTTTCAAACAAAACTCCGACGTATCCTGTCGTGTAACCCCGTATATTGCGCTCGGGCACTTCGAAAGCCGTCCAGGGAACGGACCCGCCCGGGCAAGGAGTAGGTGCCGGCGCGGCAGGCGCTCGCGCCGGCACCGCCATCACACCCGTCAGCCCGGGCCGGTAAGGGTGGTGAAGATCGATGTGACGACGATGATTCCGCCGATCAATATCCCTTCTAGCCACAGCGAGCGCTGCATTCGCCGACCCGCCGATGGTTCACCCCGGCTGAGCGCGGGAGAGAGGACGAGCTTATTGACCGCCGCGGCCATCAACACCAGTGCAAACAGCCCCAGCTTGACCGCGAATAACCGCCCGTAGTCGCTATCCAGTGCCGTTAACGGATTGCCCACCAGCCCGGTCAGCGTGACCGCCCCGGCCACAACCAATAAACCCACCACCCCAACCGCCCGCTGCCCGAAGGCCTCGGCCACTCCACCCGCGACCCGCGGTTGACGCCCCGCCAGGCGGTATAGCGGTGGGAAAATGCCCACCCAGAACACCAGACAAAGCATGTGGACAACCAGCAAGGCCTGATGCCAAACGCTCGCCGTTCACCGCTACATGCCCCGACAGTGCAAACGCCAGGCAATAGACCAGGGCACCCACAAGCCCAACCCCCGCGCCCACTCGACCGGGCCACAAAAGCCCCGTGAGCAGGATCAGCCCGACAGTCTCGACCCCAAGCGACAGACCGGTAGGCCCCTCCAGGACAAACGCCCAGAGTTCAAAATCCACCGCGGCCTGCCAGCGCCCGCCCGCCAGAAACACCGCTTGCAGGGCCACCAGCCCCCACGCCAGGGCGAGGGCGAGCGGCGCCAGCCATCCCACCTGTCGACGCATGATTGAACATTCCGACGCCGGCACCCCGGGGACTGCCCATAAACAAAGCGCCTGGCCCGCCGCCACCAGGCCCGATCCGTAGGCCATTGCCTTGGTAATGACGGTCAGCGTCTCAATCATTGGCAAGCGTGAACGTCATGCCACCGGCCATCGAGTGACCATCGGCCGATAACCCGCGCCACTCGAGATGGTATTCGGCCGGCGACAGGGCCGGCAGATCCACGATCAGCTGCGACGAGGCGTCTCGCCCACCCTGCGGGCTGAGGGCAAATGTCTCGCCGGCATCGGAGGTGAGCGTGACGCTGATCACGCGCATGGCCGAGTCGAACTGGAGTTCGATTTGCTCGGGCGCTTCCTCCAGCACCGCACCATCCATCGGTGTGCTCTTAGTGGTCTGCGAATGCGCAAGGACCGGCGGGGCGAGCGACGCCGCTGTGAACAGCAATAAAAACAACAATAGGCGAGAGAAACCGACGCGGGCCATGACTGGACTCCTTCGGGTGGCTGCAATGATCTGGAGACGGTTATACGGATATAACTGTTCGTTACTTTGGAAAGGCGAATCGTTCACCGACAATAATAAAAAACGCAACGGGACCCAAGGATGCGCATCGGACATTGGTTTTTCACTCCGCTGTTGTTGGCGATCGTACTCGGTATGACCGCCAGGGCCGAGGGGACGACGATCGAGGTCGGTTACATGCCGATTCTGCCGGTCGCTCAGCTGTTTGTCCTCGAAGACGCTGGCTGGGCAGATGAGGCAGGCCTGGACCTTGAGCTGACTCGCTTTAGCAGCGGGCCGGCCATGGTCCAGGCCATGGCCTCCGGCGAGCTGGATGTCATGTACTTCGGCATTGGGCCTGCCATGGTGGCCCGCTCTCGGGGGATGCCGATCAAGGTATTGGCCTCGAGCATTCGCGAGCAAATCGGGCTGGTTGCACGCGGCGAACTGGCCAGCCGCTTCGAAGCCAGCGAAGGCGACGCCGCCCAGGCCATTGCCCGCTTTACCACAGAGACCGGTGGGCCGCCGAGAATCGCGACCTTCCCGCAAGGATCGGTACCCGATACCGTGCTGCGGTACTGGTTGACCGAAGCGCTGGGCATCGGCACCGATGCCGTGGAGATCGTCCCGATGGGGGCAGATCGGGTCCAGCAGGCACTGCTTGCCGGCGCTGTGGATGGCGCTTCGATTCTCGAGCCGATTCTGACCACCGTGCAATCACGACTCGACGATGCCAGGGTCGTGGCCCGCGCGCCGGCCATGCTGCCCGGGCAGCCCGGTGCCGTGCTGGCAGCCCGCGAGGCAATCCTCGATCAGCACCCGCAAGCCATCCAGCGGCTGGTGGCGCTGCATGTGCGTGCCACCGAGTTGCTTGAAAACGATCCCGTGGCCGCCGCCCCCCATGTCCGGGCGTTTGTCGGTAAACGTCTGATCCCGCTCGAGACCGTTGAAGCGGCGCTCCAGTCGCCGGCGTCCAATTACGCCGCCGACCCGCAGGGTATTCGGCAGGGGACTCGGCGGATGCATGACTTCCAGATCGACCAGGGCACCCTCACCCGCCAGGTGGACCTGGATGCCCTTTTCGAGACGCGATTCTACGAGCAGGTCACCGACAACCCATGAGTCAGCGTCAGCGGCTATTGGCGAGCGCGACAGGCCTCACCGCATTCCTGCTCATCTGGGAGCTAGTGCTTCGTTCGGGCCTTCTCCCGGGTACCCTTGTGCCCCTGCCATCGAGCATTCCGCTGGTGCTCGTTGCCGAGATTCGCGACGGCGTCTGGCAGGCGATGGTGGTCTCCAGTTTTCGCCACTACGCCATCGGTATGGCGCTGGGTTCGAGTCTCGGCGTGGTGGTCGGTGTGGCCGCGGCGCTTTTGCCGCTTTTCAATGCCCTCCACGCCTGGCTCGCCCGGTTGTTGCGCCCGATCCCGCCGCTTGCCTGGATACCTTTTGCCATCATCTGGTTCGGGATCACCCCCACGGCGGCGGCTTTTATCATCAGCATCGGGGTGTTCTGGATTAATTACTTCGCCAGTTACAGCGCCGTGCAGGCCATCGACCCGGGGCTTGATGAGGTCGCTGCTGCCTTTGGTCAGGATCGGGTCGATCGCCGTCTTTTCAAGGTCACGCTGCCGGCCGCCGCACCGGGGATACTGGGCGGTCTGCGGGCCGGACTGGGCCAGGGCTGGATGACCGTGGTCGCCGCCGAACTATTCGGCATCACCGGGATCGGTCAACGGATGATGGAGGCCTCGAGCCTGCTGGCAACCGACATCGTGGTCGTCTACATGCTGACCATCGCTGCACTGTATGCCGTCATCGATGCGCTGTTCGTCGTCCTCCAGCGCCGCTTGCTCAGGTGGCAACCCCAATGAACGCCAGTGCCCGGGTCCTCCAGGCGACCGACCTGGCTGTAGGCTTCGGTGATGTGCCGGTGCTCGAGGGCGTGCACTTTGGCCTTGAACCACAGAAACTCATCGCTGTGGTCGGCGCCTCGGGGGCAGGCAAATCCACCCTGTTGCGCGGGCTGTCGGGGCTTTTACCGCCGCTCGCCGGATCCGTGGCGCTTGCGCCCCAGACCGACCCGGGCACCCGGGCCTGGTCCATGGTGTTTCAGGCGCCCCGGCTTTTGCCCTGGCGTCGGGTCCGCGCCAATGTCGAGCTGGGCCTGGAGGGACTCGGGCTGAGCGCGACAGAGCGCCGGTTACGGGCCGAACGGTATCTCCAGCAGGTCGAGCTTCTGGAATATGCCGATCGGTGGCCGCACATGCTCTCCGGTGGTCAGCAACAGCGGATCGGGCTGGCGCGTGCGCTGGCGGTCGAGCCGAGGGTGCTGTTCATGGACGAGCCGTTCTCGGCGCTCGATGCGATCACACGACGCCGGCTGCAGCAGGGCCTGGTGCAGCTGCGGCAGCGCACACCTGCGGCCATCGTGTTTGTCACCCACGACATCGAAGAGGCGGTGCTGCTAAGCGACCGAGTGCTAGTGCTGGGCAAAGAGCGCGCCGGACCGGCCACCGTCCAGGCGGACCTCCCGGTCGATCTCCCCCTCGATGACCGGCGCAACGCGCCCGGCTTTCGGTCGATGATCCAGGATGTGGAATCGATGATTCGAACCACACCCCACCCGGCAGACACCGCGGCGACAGAAAGCCAGGTCATCGAAGGTGATCCGCCACGCTCCCACGGCTGAGGGGCTGACGCGACCGCCGTTAACCGCCACACTGTGGCGATGTATCAAACCCCCGTTGCCATTGTCGGAGGCGGTCTGGCCGGATTGACCGCTGCACGTCGCCTTCACGACGCCGGTCTGGCGGCGATGGTGCTGGAGGCCCGGCCCAGGCTCGGGGGACGCATCGACAGCCTTGTGGATGACCACGGCCGGTGCCGGGGCGATCTCGGGCCAAGCTGGATATGGCCGCCTTTCCAGCCAGTGGTCCAGCAATGGCTGGACCATCTGTCACTGGCGGTTTTTGACCAGTATGAAAGCGGCGATGCCATTCTCGATGGTTTTGCGCCGCAGCCGGTGCGCCGACCACTGCCCGGCCAGTACGGAATGGCGCGGGTCGTTGGCGGTCAGGCGCAGTTTATCCGGGCCATGTCGGCGCCCTTGCCCGACGCCCATCTTCTCACGGACACCCCGGTCGAGGCTGTTGAGACGACAGAGGATGGAAAACTGCGGCTATGGGTCAACGGCCGGCCGACCGTATCCGCTGAACAGGTTGTCCTGGCGGCCCCGCTTCGGATCATCCACGCGCATATTGATCTGCCAGCAGCGCTTACCCCGCAACTCGCCGACACCCTGGCCTCGACACCGACCTGGATGGCCGCCCAGGCCAAGGTGGTGGTCCAGTATGACAGGCCGTTCTGGCGATCCATGGGACTGTCGGGGCGCGTTGCAAGCCGCACCGGGCCGTTGTTCGAGGTCCATGACCACAGCTTCGGCGATGATGCCGCGGCCCTTTTTGGCTTTGTCGCCACACCGCCCGGACAACGCCACAAAGGGGTCTGCGCGAGGCCATCATCGAGCAGCTCGAGCGCTGCTTCGGCCCGCCCGCCGCCGCGCCCGTGTCGCTGACGATCCGCGACTGGGCCACCGATCCGTGGATTTGCGCCGAAGCCGATCTGACCGGCCCGGTGGAGCATCCGCGCGTGGCATCCAATCAACTGCGTCAGGGACATCTCGACGATCGGCTCTGGTTTTGCAGCGCCGAGACCGCCACCCAGAGCCCGGGCCTGATCGAGGGGGCGCTGAGCGCCGGCGACAGCACGGCCAACGCCATTCTCCAGGCCCGGGAAGCGAATCGGTTGCGCGTTGGCTGAACAGCAATTCCAACGCTATATCGGCATCGACTATTCCGGTGCCGGGACCGCCGAGACGGGTCTGACCGGACTTCGCGTCTATGTGGCCAGCACCGATGGCCGGGCGCGGGAGATCCGGCGCGACACCAACCGGCGCCGTCACTGGAGCCGGCGGTCATTATTCGACTGGCTCGAGACCGTGCTCGATGCCCCCGAACCCACCCTGGTCGGGATCGATCACGGGTTTGCCTTTCCATGGGCATGGTTCAAGCACCATGGCATCCACACCGACTGGGATGGGTTCCTGAAGCGCTTCAGCGCCGCCTACCCCACCGACCAGCCCCGGGTCACCGTCGAGGCGGTCCGCCGTGGCCAGATTGAGGGCGCCGGCGGCTGGCCGGGCGATGCCCGCTGGCGACGGGCGGCAGAGGAGCAGGTTGGCGCCAAGTCGGTCTTTCATTTCGATGTCCCCGGCTCGGTCGCCAAGTCCACCCATGCGGGCCTGCCCTGGCTGGCCAGACTGCGACGCGCCCATGCCGGCGACCTGCATGTCTGGCCGTTTGACGGCTGGCAGATCCCGCACGGCCGCTCGGCCATCGCCGAGATCTACCCCAGCCTCTGGAGCGCCCGCTACCCGCGCGGTTCACGCACGCCGGATCAGCACGATGCCTATGTGGTGGCAGCCGGGCTCGCCGCCGCCGACCGCAGCGGCGAGCTCGGCGACCTGCTCCACCCACCCGTGGATGCCGGGATCCGCCAACGCGCCGAGGTGGAGGGCTGGATCCTCGGGGTGCACTGAGCCTCAGGACCGGATGCGGCCGATGTCCTCGGCAATCTCATCGAGAATGCTCGGGTCATCGATGGTCGCCGGTACCGTATAGTCCTCGCCGTTGGCAATGCTGCGCATGGTGCCCCGCAAGGTCTTGCCCGATCGGGTCTTGGGCAGACGGCGAACGATCCGGCAGTGTTTGAATGCGGCCACCGGACCGATCTGCTCGCGAACCCGCCCAATCAACGCTTCGGCAAGTGCCTTGTCATCACCATCAAAGCTCGCCCCGGGCACCACCAGCCCGACCGGCAGTTGGCCCTTGGTGGCATCGGCGACCCCGAATACCGCCGCCTCCACGACATCGGGATGATCGATGAGCACCTCCTCCATCTGTCCGGTGGACAGGCGATGACCAGCGACGTTAATGACATCATCGATGCGGCTCATGATGTGGACATAGCCGTCTTCATCAACCAACCCGGAATCGCCGGTGAGGTAGTACCCGGGATAACGGGCCAGGTAACTCTCGTGGTGCCGTTCCCGATTGCCCCATAGTGTGGTCAGCGTGCCGGGCGGCAACGGCAAACGGATGGCAATGTTGCCAAGCTCACCCACCGGCATGGGATCGCCCGCCTCATCCAGGGCGCGGACATCATAGCCGGGCATTGGCAGCCCCGCGGCCCCGATCTTTACCGGAATCGACTCATACCCGAACGGGTATCCGGCGATCGCCCAACCGGTCTCTGTCTGCCACCAATGATCGAGCACCGGTTTTTGCAGCTGCTGCTCGGCCCACCGCACGCTGTCCGGATCAGACCGCTCACCGGCAAGGAAAAAGGCCCGCAGCGTACTCAGATCCCGTGCCTTGATGGCCTCGCCGTCGGGATCCTCCTTTTTAATGGCACGCAACGCCGTGGGGGCAGTAAAAAGCGCCCGCGCCTTGTAGCGCTCGACGATCCGCCAGAAGGCCGAGGCATCCGGTGTGCCAACCGGTTTGCCCTCGAAAATCACCGTCGTCGAGCCATTGAGCAGCGGACCGTAAACAATATAGGAATGCCCCACTACCCAACCGACATCCGAGGCGGTGAACATCACCTCGCCGGGCTGGATTCCGTAGATGTTCGGAAGGGTCCAGCACAGGGCCACCGCGTGACCGCCATGATCCCGGACGATCCCCTTGGGCCGCCCGGTGGTACCCGAGGTGTAGAGGATATAGAGCGGATGATCGGCCTCGACGGCGACCGGATCCACCGGCTCGGCGGTGGCGAGCGCCTCGTCCCAGTCGATATCCCGGCCTTCCTGCAGCTCGCATCGCCGGGTGTCGCGCTGCAGGATCAGGCAATGGGCGATACGGCCCTCGCTCATCTGCAAGGCGTCATCCAGCAGGGCCTTGTAATCGACAACGCCGCTCGGCTCGATCCCGCAGGAAGCGCTGATCACCAACCGCGGGTCGGCATCTTCGATGCGCTTGGCCAGCTCGGGGGCGGCAAAACCGCCAAACACCACCGAGTGGATGGCGCCGATGCGCGCGCAGGCCAGCATCGCCATGGCCGTCTCGGGCACCATGGGCATGTAGATCACCACCCGGTCACCCTTCTCGACCCCGAGGCCACGGATGACCCCCGCCAGGCGGGCCACCTGGTCCTGCAGTTCGCGATAACTGTACCGTCGGCTCTGCCCGGTCACCGGGCTATCCCAGATAATCGCATCCTGCTCGCCCCGACCACGTTCGACATGCCGGTCGATGGCGTTGTAGCAGGTATTCAACCGACCGCCGGTGAACCAGCGATAGAACGGCGCATCGCGATCATCCAGAACCCGATCCCATGGTTGTTCCCAGTCCACCCGGGCGGCCTGCTCTGCCCAGAATCCTTCCGGGTCGGTGATCGACTGCCGATACAGGGCCGAGTAATCCTGTCCATGCGTCATGGCCTTCCCTCCTCCAGATCGCCGCGGTGGGTTCAACCGGCGGCTTTTTTCTCCTGTTTACGGCGCCAAAGCCACATACCCTCCGCGGTTAGCCAGATATCAAGGCCATAGGCCTCGCGGAAGGCGGCCTCGGAGCACCCATCGGGCAGCCACTCCGCCCATCGCCTGAGCAGCCTGGCTTCCAGATCCTGAGGGGATGCGGCCTGCGCGGTCTGCTCGAGACCGGCATCGAGCATTTGCCCGAGCCGCTCCGTGGTACCGGTCACGTCGGTGATCAGCGGAAAATGCGCTGGCGCAATCCGGGCCGGCTGCAACGCCGCGATGCGCGCCAGGGTGGCGCGATAGGCTTCAGGCTTGAACTGTGGCGGCGGCACCACAGGCACCATCAGCGGCGCGCCCTCGGCACCGAAACCCGGATAGCCCGCCCCGCAGGCATCCCCGGCGATCAGGGTCGAGCTGTGCTCGTCGTACAGACTCAAGTGATGCCAGGCATGTCCGGGGGTGTGCAGGACCCGAAGTGTTCGTTGACCAACGCGCAAATGCTCGCCGTCCCCGAGCTCGACCAGGCGATCGGCCGCGACGGGCGTCAGCGGCGCATATTCCCGATCGAAAAACGCGTCTCCGTAGAGGGCTCGCACGCCCGCTTCAAGCCGGGCCGGGTCAGCGAGGTGTTCGGCACCGGATGGATGGACACCGACACGGGCCTTGCCGCTGGCGGCGGACAGCCCCCCGACGCCGCCGGCATGATCCAGGTGCACATGGGTGGGGATGATCCACTCGATGGTGTCGGCCGAACCGCCGAGCGCATGGATCGCCGCCAGCAGGGCGGGCACATTGGCCGCGACCCCGCTATCCACAATGCCGATCGCGTCGTTGCTCTCAAGGAGGTAGGCGGCGGTGTGGGCGGCGCGATAGTAGCCAGTATCAAAGCGATACAAGCCCTCGGCAATCTCCACAAGCCGATGACCGCCTCTGGATATCTCCACGGCCGCTCTCCTCCTCTGACGCAGCCTCGGGCTGCCTGATCCTAGCCGCGTCGGGCCAGACGCGTCATCGCCCAGCCGACAAGACCGGCGCCGGCAATCTTCATCGCCGCCCCTGGCAGAAAAGGCAGCAACCCGGCCGCGATCGCCTGCTCGAGGCTACCCATCCAGGCCGCCAGCCAGCCCACGCCGACTACATAGACCGCGGCATTTGCCAGACCGGCCGCCAGAACCGCGCTGACCGGGTGTCTCACCCAGCCGCGCAGCGCCAGCTGACCGGCGATCCAGGCGGCCGGCACCATGCCGATGAGATAACCGCCGGTTGGCCCGGCCAGATACGCAGGACCACCCCCGGCGGCGAAGACCGGCAGCCCGAGCAGCCCCTGACCCAGGTAGGTGAGCACGGTGGCCGCCCCGAGCATGGGGCCGTAGACAAGCCCAAGCGCCAGCACGACAAAGGTCTGCATGGTAAAGGGCACCGGCCAGAAGGGGATTTCGACCCGAGCGGACAGGGCCAGCAAGATCGTGCCTGCGAACACACAAAGCAGTGCCCGACCCGTTTGACGACCCACCCAGCCGCCGATGACGGTCATTGATGAACTGCGCATCGATTTCTCCTGCATGATCGTTGGGAGCAAAGGTAGCAGAGCCAGGCGGCCACGTCAGTGATCTCACGCCCGCAACCCGGCGCCTACCAGGCCGCTTCCATCGCCCGGACAAGTTCCGCGCTAGAGAGGACAACCGGATTGCCCTTCATCGATGATGACTGGGCGGCTGCCCGGGCAATCGCCGGCAAGCTGTCGCGATCGACCCCCGCCGACGCCAGACCCGGCAACCCCTGCGCCCGGACCCAACAAGCCAGCGTCTCGAGCGCGTCTTTGTCCCCGCCACCCAGGGCAGCGGCGATCCAGTGCTTGATTGTTTGCAGCCGGACAGCCACTTCGCCTTCAACGCTCGCCTCGTTGGCTTCGAGCACGGGGGCGAGCAGCGCCCCGGCAATGGCGCCGTGGGGTGCAGTACAAACCCCGCCCAATGGGCCTGCCAGGCCGTGGACGGCACCCAGCTTGGCGTTGGCAAGGGCCAGCCCGCCAGACAGGCTCACCCAGGCCATTTCGTCCCGCGCCGCTGGATCCTCGGCTTCCATCAGCCGGGGCAGTGCCTGTAGGCCCCGAGGGATGGCGTCGCGGCAGATCACATCGGTAAAGGCATTGGCCATCCCGCTTAAAAACGGCTCGATGACCTGGGTGATCGCATCCAGGCCACTTGCCAGCGTCACCAAGCGCGGGCACTGATCGGTCAGCGTCGGATCGACGAACGCGCACCGCGGCAGAAGCCGGGGATCGCGCAGCGAGACTTTCCGACCGGCGTCCGGCACATCAATCACCGCATTGGCCGTCACCTCGGCACCGGTCCCGGCGGTGGTCGGCAGCGCAAAAAACGGCAATGGTGTGGCATCCAGGGTCTGCCCGCCGCCGACGACCTCGAGGTAATCGAGCACATGCCGCCTGGCCGGCACGAGCCCGGCCACCGCCTTGGCGAGATCGATCACGGCACCGCCGCCCAGCCCGACGACGGCGCGAACGCGCACCCGGCGACCGCTGGCCACGGCCGATTCCACCAACGCCACATCCGGCTCGCGCGGACACGCCAGCGGCTCCACGGCGACTCCCCGGTGCCGTAGCGCATCGACAAGCCACTTGGCGCGCGCTGGATTTGCCCCATGGATCAGCAACACGTCGGTCGCGGTCGCGGCGATGGCATCCACGGCGTCGTGCGCAACGCCACGGCCGAACCGGATCTGCTCGGGCAGATGCAATGCGAACGGGTTGATACTCAAGGCTTCGCCTCAGCTTTGGGTTCGCGGGCCATCATCCCTTAAAGCCGCGACCAGATCGATCTCGACCCGTGCATCAAACGAGCAAGGCAACGGTTCACGGCGCGTCGCACCACTCCGATGCATCGCTGCAAACGGGTTGTCCATGATGGTGCGTTCGTGACATAACAACGTTGCGATCAGTGATAGAAGCCGCTGAGTGGAGGAGAGAAATCGCTTTGGCACGACGATTGCTACGTCACTGTTCGCCGAAGGGCTTTCTATCAACCTCGATGCAACAGAGGGTAAGAACCGATGAAAAAGACAATCATGACTGTTGGGCTGGCCACAGCCGGGCTGGTCGCCCTGGGCGGCCAGGCACAGGCGGCCACGCTGGACGATGTGCGTGACGCCGGGCAGCTGCGCTGTGGCGTGAGCACGGGGCTGCCCGGGTTCTCGCAGCCGGACAGCGACGGTAACTGGACGGGCATCGATGTCGATACCTGCCGTGCCGTTGCCGCCGCCGTGCTGGGTGACGCCGAGGCCGTGGAGTTCGTGCCGCTGACCGCCGCCGAGCGTTTCACGGCGCTGCAATCGGGCGAGATCGACATGCTCTCGCGCAACACGACCTGGACCACCACCCGCGATGCATCGCTGGGGCTGAACTTCACCGGGACCAACTACTACGACGGTCAGGGCTTTCTGATTGACGAGGCGCTGGGCATTGACAGTGCCGAGCAGCTCGACGGTGCCGCCGTCTGCGTGCAGGCCGGCACGACCACCGAGCTCAACCTGGCCGATTACTTCCGTGCCAACGACATGGAGTTCGAGGCCGTTGTGGTGGACTCGTCCGAGGCCAGTGCCCAGGCGTTCGACAATAACCGCTGTGACGTGCTGACGTCGGATACCTCTCAGCTGGCGGCACTCCGCACCCAGCTCAGCGACCCCGACGGGGCCGTCATCCTGCCGGAGGTGATCTCCAAAGAGCCGCTGGGTCCGGTGGTCCGCCAGGGTGATGACGAGTGGTTCAACGTGGTCAAGTGGGTGCTGTTCGGGCAGATCAACGCCGAAGAGTATGGCATCAGCTCGGCCAACGTTGACGAGATGCTCGAGTCCGACAACCCGAACGTGGCCCGCATCCTGGGCACCGAGGGCAATATGGGCGAGATCCTCGGCCTTGATGATGACTTCATGGTCGATGTCCTCACCCAGATCGGTAACTACGGCGAGATGTTCGAGCGCAACGTCGGCCCCAATACACCGATTGGGCTGAGCCGAGGCGTCAACGAGCTGTGGACCGAGGGCGGCATCCTCTACGCACCGCCGTTCCGGTAAACCACGACTGGACGATGACAGAGCCGGCGGGGCACGGCCGACCGTGCCCCGCCCTATCCACAGCGACCAACACGGGATCTGCCCCGACCCATGGAAAGCGACGGAACACCGCTTCGGCCCGGCCGACCCAAACCGTGGAACGACCCCCGCGTTCGTGCGGTGGTTTTCCAGATCATCGCGGCCCTGACCGTGGCCTGGGTTGGGTGGACGCTTTTCCAGAACACCATCAGCAACATGGAAAGCCGGGGCATCAGCACCGGCTTTGGTTTTCTCAACAGCACCGCCGGCTTTGGCATCATCATGAGTCTTATCGAATACGACGAGACCATGACCTATGGCCGGACGTTTCTGGTGGGCCTCGCCAACACGGTCCTCGTCTCCGGGTTGGGGATTTTGCTGGCCACCGTTGTGGGCTTTGTCATGGGTGTGGCCCGACTGTCGAGCAACTGGCTGGTCCGCAAGGTTGCACTGGCCTACATCGAAATCTTTCGTAACATCCCGTTATTGCTACAAATCTTTTTCTGGTATTTCGCGGTTCTGGGGACACTGCCGGGCCCCCGTCAGGCGGTCAACGTCGGCGATGTCGCCTTTCTCAGCAACCGGGGCATTGTTCTGCCCAAGCCGATCTTCGAGCCCGGCGCCTGGTTGATCGGCGCCGGACTGGCTGCCGGTCTGGTCGTCACCTTCTTCATGGCGCGGTGGGCGCGCCGGCGACAGGCGGCCACCGGCGAGATATTCCCGGTCCTGCCCATTGGCACGGTGCTGATTCTCGGGCTGCCGTTGCTCGGCTATCTGATTCAGGGCGGCCCGGTGAGCTGGGATATTCCAGCGCTCGGGGGCTTCAACTTTCGTGGGGGGATTACCGCTATCCCCGAGCTGGGCGCTTTGCTGCTCGCCCTGACGCTCTACACCGCGTCATTCATTGCCGAGATCGTCCGCTCGGGGATCGAATCGGTCAGCAAAGGACAGACCGAAGCGGCCCTGGCCCTTGGCCTGCCACCGCGGCGGGTGCTGCGCCTGATCATCATTCCCCAGGCGATGCGGGTGATCATCCCGCCGCTGACCAGCCAGTATCTGAACCTGACCAAGAACTCATCGCTGGCCGTTGCCATTGGCTATCCCGACCTGGTCAATGTATTCATGGGCACGACCCTCAATCAGACCGGGCAGGCGGTGGAGATCGTGGCAATGACCATGGCCGTTTACCTGTCCATCAGCCTGTTCATTTCGCTGCTCATGAACCTCTACAACCGCGCCGTTGCGCTCAAGGAGCGCTAATCCATGGCCATGCATCAGCCACAACCCGACCTTCCGCCTCCGGTGGCAGAACGCGGTGCACTCAAGTGGCTGCGCGAGAATCTCTTTTCGACCTGGTACAACAGCGTGCTGACGATTGTCGTCGGTTATTGGCTGCTCAGCACACTCATTCCACTCATAGACTGGGCGTTCATCAGTGCCGTTTTCAGCGGCGATGGCCCCGAGGCCTGTGCACCCGGTGCCGCCTGCTGGGTCTTTGTCCAGCAGCGGCTCGGGTTTTTCATCTACGGCTTCTACCCGGACGAGCTGTGGTGGCGACCGAATCTGGTTTTTGCGCTTTTTGCCCTGGCGGTCGTCCCACAGTTTCTGCCCATTGCCGCGGCCATACGCAAGTGGCTCGCCATCTTCGGGCTGACAGGACTGCCGGTGGCGGCCTATTTCCTCATCGCCGGCGGTCACTTCGGGCTTGAATCCGTCGATACCTCGCGCTGGGGCGGGCTGATGCTCACCCTGATTCTTGCCTATGTCGGCATCATCGCCGCCCTGCCCATTGGCACGCTGCTGGCGCTGGGGCGCCGATCCGAGATGCCCATCATCCGCGGGATCTGCGTGGTGTTCATCGAGTTCTGGCGGGCAGTGCCGTTGATCACCATTTTGTTCATGGCCTCGGTCATGCTACCGCTCTTCCTCCCCGAGGGGGTGACCTTCGACAAACTGTTAAGGGCACTGGTGGGGATTACGCTTTTTCAGTCGGCCTACATGGCCGAAGTGGTCCGCGGTGGGCTGCAGGCCATTCCCAAGGGTCAGTACGAGGCCGCGGAAGCCCTGGGACTGGGCTACTGGCGCCGCATGCGGCTGATCATCCTGCCCCAGGCGCTGAAGATCGTGATCCCCGGCATTGCCAATACCATTATTTCGCTTTTCAAGGACACCACGCTGGTGCTCATCATCGGGCTGTTCGATCTGCTCGGGGCGGTCAAATCCACGCTCAGCGACCCGGCCTGGGATAATGTCATGGCAGAAGGCTACCTGTTCGTGGCGTTCTGCTTCTGGGTGTTCTGCTTTGGCATGTCGCGCTACAGCCATCGGCTGGAGAAAAACCTCGACACCGGCCATCGCAGCTGAACAGGAGAGAGACGCATCATGTCACAGACCAACGATCCGGCCGTTGTTGCCCCCGACCAACCGGTCGAATCCCAGGCCAGCAGCCAGGAGATCATCCAGGTCAACGACCTGAACAAGTGGTTCGGCGAGTTCCATGTGCTCAAGTCCCTCAACCTGTCGGTCAAAAGAGGTGAGCGGATCGTCATCTGTGGGCCCTCGGGGTCGGGCAAGTCGACCTTCATCCGCTGCATCAATCACCTCGAGGCACACCAGCGCGGCCAGATCGAGGTGGATGGCGTCGAATTGAACGAGGATCTGAAAAACATCGAGGCCATCCGGCGCGAGGTCGGAATGGTCTTCCAGCACTTCAACCTGTTCCCGCATCTGAGCGTGCTCGAGAACTGTCTGCTTGCACCGATCTGGGTTCGGAAAACGCCCCGCAAAGAGGCCATCGACACGGCCATGCATTACCTCGAGCGAGTGCGCATCCCCGAACAGGCGGATAAATACCCGGGGCAGCTCTCGGGCGGTCAGCAACAGCGTGTCGCCATCGCACGGGCGCTTTGCATGCAGCCCAAGATCATGCTGTTCGACGAACCGACCTCTGCCCTTGATCCAGAGATGATCAAAGAGGTGCTCGACGTCATGATCGAACTCGCGGGCAGTGGCATGACCATGCTTTGTGTCACCCACGAGATGGGATTTGCCAAGACCGTTGCCGACCGGGTGATCTTCATGGATGGGGGTGAAATCGTCGAAGAAGCGCCACCGTCGACCTTTTTCAGCAATCCGACCCAGCCCAGAACCCAGGCCTTTCTCAAACAGATTCTCGACCACTAGCCCCCTATATGGGGGGCTTCGTACCCACCGCTTTACCTGCTATATCTCATCCCCTGGTCGTAATAGTGCGACCGACCGGCCATCAGGGAGCGTTGGCCCAAAGGGGGAATCATGAAACGGGCGTTGATCGTCGACCCCGATCCAACCGAACAACAACGGCTCGGTCGGATTCTGGTCGGACTCTACCCGCAGCTTGACGTCGACGTTGCCGATTGTCTGAAAGTCGCCTATGGAATGATCCGGCGCATGATGCCGGGGATGCTGATCACTGATCTTTATCTGCCGGACGGATCGGGCCTGGAACTGCTCGCCCATGCACGGACCCATCACCCGACTGCGCCCCGGGTGATCATCACCCGCCATGATGACGAGCCTCATCTGCTGGCCGCGCTGCGACACGGTCTGGATGGTTATATCCTCAAAGACCACGGCGACAAGGGGATCCGATCGTTGTTCGAGCGCATCGGACGCGGGGAGCCGGCGCTCTCACCGGAGGTCATGCGACAGATACTGCGTCGGTTCGAGGGTGATGCGCAGACGCGAATGCAGCCGGCGACGAGTGACAATGGCGTGTTCAACCGCACGGCCAACAACCTGACCCGTCGCGAAACGGACGTTCTGGCGCTGCTTTGCAAAGGCTATGACCGTCACCAGGTCGCCGAAACCCTGGATATCAAGCCCTCCACCGTTGCCGGCCATATCAAGTCGATCTATCTCAAACTGGATGTCTCGACACGGGCCGAGGCGACCCTCGCCGCGGTCAGGATGGGGCTGGTGAATCTGGACGGCTAGCACCGGCTGAGCCGACCGCAGCGACCAGATTGGGATGACAGGCCAGATCCGCGAGGGTAATCCCGTCCAGAAAGGCCTGAATCTGTCCGGAGAGCTCGGACCAGAGCTCGTGGGTGAGACAGCGTTCTGTTTCGCTGCCATGCGCCTCCGCCTCGGCCACCGCCTCCGCGCTCCGCTCAACGGCCAGCACCACCGCGGCGACACTGATTGAGTCGGCCGAGGTGGTCAGGCGATAACCCCCGCCCGGACCGCGTACGCCCTGCACAAGGCCGGTTTTTCGCAGCTGCGCGAAAAGCTGCTCGAGATACGAAAGTGACACCCCTTGTCGGGTCGAGATATCGCTTAGCGTGACGGCCCCCTGCTGCTGGTGCATGACAAGATCCATCACACTGGTCAGGGCATAGCGGCCGCGACTGGACAGACGCATCGTCGCCTCACACCGCCCAACGGCGGGCATCCGGCCGATCGACCACGGCGCCAGCAACGCCCCCCTCGTTGTCGAAACCATGGCCCTCGTGGAGGCAATAGCGCAGCCAGCGGTTGAGAAACCGATTCATCGACCAGCGCCAGTGGAGCTGACTCTGGCCACTCGCGGCCTCAGCGGTGCCCTCCGCCGGGCCCGGTCGCCGTCGGTCCGGCCAGGATTCGGCCACCACCTCGGCCACCCGGGCGTCGTGGTAGATACGCACCATCAAATCCGGCAGTGCCTCGGCGCCGCCGGTGCCGGAGAAGGTATGGGTGAGCATGAGCGTTGTCGTATACGGGCAACGCTCGGTGACCGCCAGATGCAGATCCGGGCCCCGCTCGACCTGCGAAAGCTGGGCGTCATGTTGACCATCCAGCTGCGGTACAAGACGGCGCAGATAAATGTAGTTGGCCTCGTAGAGCTCCATGAGCGCGGCAAAATCACCCTCGCCCAGAGTGTCCGTGAGCCGGTTGGCGGGATTTGCAAGCATGCCGTAGATGCTAGCACAGCCGACCGAGCGGTTTGGGCGGCCGCTGGCATTCGGCGGGGGTTTTTAATACAGTCTGCGCGGCAATTGGCGGGACTGGATCATCGTGGCGGCGATTTCTTCAATGGACATGGTCGTGGTGTCCGAGAAAGGCAGTTTCTCTTGATGAAACAGTCCTTCGGCACGGGCGGTTTCGTACTGACATTGGCGCAGCGAGGCATAGCGCGTGTTGGGCCGGCGCTCGGCACGGATCTGTGCGAGGCGCTCGGGCCGGATGGTCAGCGCGTAGAGCCGGTTTCGGTGCGGGCGAAGCACCTCGGGGAGTCGACCACTCAGAAGGTCGTCGTCGGTCAGCGGATAATTGGCCGCAAACAACCCGTAGTGCAGCGCCATATAGATACACGTGGGGGTTTTCCCGCAGCGCGAGACGCCCACCAGGATGACATCCGCCTGTTCGTAGTGACGGACGATGGCGCCATCATCCGCGGACAGGGCGTAATTCATGGCATCAATGCGCAGGTTGTATGCCCCCGGGTCCGCCATGCCATGGCTCTGACCGACGGTGTGGCTCGACTCCATGCCGAGCTCGCTTTCCAGTGGCCCGATAAAGGTGTCGAAGAAATCAAA
>PR_CR_10_Liq_1_inCRDRAFT_1000346_pt1 | contig 29076 bp, 29 predicted proteins | sample PRCRCaboRojoPR_3_FD_10241 | JGI IMG/M metagenome (IMG submission 10241)
ATGTTATTTGTAACATTTTCTACGCTACTGACTGTGTGACTGTGACCACCGAAGGAGTGCCAGTCTACTTAGACCAGGGAGAAGTTAAGCTCTATAAACCTAAATAACTAAGGTGGTGAATAAAGATGAAATTGGTGCTGGCAATTTCTCTGTTAGGACTTGCTTTGGCTGGTCACTCTGCTGAGGAGTGGAAATCCCGCACTATCTACCAAGTACTTACCGATCGCTTTGCACGGAACGATGGAGATGCAAGCATTTGCTACAATTTAGCCAATTACTGCGGAGGTGGGTTTGTTGGACTCATGAACAACCTTGACTACATCCAGAATATGGGCTTCGACGCCATTTGGATTTCGCCCATTGTCAAAAACACTCCAGGAGGTTACCATGGCTACTGGACACTGGACTTTTATGAAATTAATCCTCACTTTGGCACTGAACAAGACCTGGCTAATCTAATAGCTGAAATGCACAAAAGGGGCATGTGGGTTATGCTTGATGTAGTTGCTAATCACGTGGGTCCGATTGGAACTTCTCTAAGCAACGTGGGAGAAATTAATCCCTTTAACCAAAAAAGCTACTACCACCCCTACTGCAAAATCAACTGGGACAGCAAGTACAGCATTGAAAACTGCTGGCTGGCAGACCTTCCAGACTTAGATCAGTCAAACAACTTTGTGAGAGAGAACTTGCTCAAGTGGATATCAGAGATAGTCACTAAGCACAACATAGACGGTATTAGGATTGATACCTGCGAAGAAGTTCCACAGTGGTTCTGGAAGCAATTTAACAGTTCAGCTGGAGTCTTTACAATCTGCGAAGTGGCGAATGGAAGCGTTGAGTTGAACGCAGGTTATCAAAGTGCAGTTGACGCTACACTGAACTACCCGTTATTCTACGTACTAAGGAACCTTTTCCAGAAAGACAACTCTTTTTACAACGCGGTGAACTTTATGCATCAGTCCAAAAACTCTTACCAAGACATTAACACTCTAGGAAACTTTGTAGATAATCATGATCAATACAGGTTTTTGTATGATTATCTTAAGTACAACAGGTTCAAGAACGCACTAGCCTTTACAATGACCTGGCCTGGCATTCCCATTGTTTACTATGGAGATGAACAGGGCTATGATGGAGGAAAGACTCCTAACAACAGAGAAATTCTCTGGACAAATCTAAACAACACCAGTTCAGAAATGTACCAATTTGTAAGTAAAATAGTGCATTTTAGGAAGGAAATGGAATTGTGGAAGTACGACTTTGTGGACAGGTACCACGCTGACAACTTCTACTGCTTCTCCAGAGGCAAGGCTCTTATGGCCTTCAGCAACACTGACTCCAACATCCACTACACCGTGAGTTATCACCCCTACAAAGTAGGAGATGTTATTTGTAACATTTTCTACGCNACTGACTGTGTGACTGTGACCACCGAAGGAGTGCCAGTCTACTTAGACCAGGGAGAAGTTAAGCTCTATAAGCCCAAAGCTTCTTCAGTAGTTTCGGCTTAAATAATTCCAGATCATTTACAAAATGGCGAATAATTCTTTATAACCGGTGAAATAAAAAATGAAATTGGTGCTGGCAATTTCTCTGTTAGGACTTGCTTTGGCTGGTCACTCTGCTGAGGAGTGGAAGTCCCGAGCTATCTACCAGGTAGTGACTGATCGTTTTGCCCGCAACAATGGGACCACTACTGGGTGTTCGAACTTAGGCAATTACTGCGGAGGTGGGTTTGTTGGACTCATGAACAACCTTGACTACATCCAGAATATGGGTTTCGACGCCATTTGGATTTCTCCCGTGATAAGAAACACTCCAGGAGGTTACCATGGGTACTGGGCTGAGGACTTTTATGAAATTAATCCTCACTTTGGCACTGAACAAGACCTAAAAAACCTAATATCTGAAATGCACAGAAGGGACATGTGGATCATGTTTGATGTAGTGGCCAATAACGTAGGCCCTATTGGAACTAGCTTGCAAAACGTAGGTGAAATCAAGCCGTTTTACAAGAAAAGCTACTACCACCCCTACTGCAAAATCAACTGGGACAGCAAGTACAGCATTGAAAACTGTTGGCTAAACGACCTTCCAGATCTTAACCAGTTTGACCCTTACGTGAAAAGAACCTTGCTTAGTTGGGTATCAGACTTAATGACTAAGTTTGACGTAGACGGTCTTAGAATTGATACTTGTTTAGAAGTGCCAATATCTTTCTGGAAAGACTTTAAAGACGCTGCTGGACTGTTTACAATGTGCGACGTAACTGACGAAAAAATCGAAGTAACTTCGGAATACCAAGGCACTGTAGACTCAGTGCAGAACTACCCATTGTACCGCTTGATCAGAGACCTATTCCAAAAAGACTACTCGTTTAGCCATGCAGTACAGTTTGCTCACGACAATAGGATTGCTTACAGAGACCCAGAGGTTCTTGGAAACTTTGTAGACAACCAAGACGTAAGAAGGTTCTTAAATGAACTTCCTAAGATCAACAGGTTCCAAAACGCCTTAGCTTTTATCATGACCTGGCCTGGGATTCCTATCGTTTACTACGGAGACGAGCAAGGTTTTAACGGAGGCGTAGTTCCTGAAAACCGCGAACCTTTATGGCCCAAACTGAACGCTACCAACTCGACCCTTTACAACTTTGTAAGCAAAGTAGCTCACTTCAGAAAAGACCAGGAACTCTGGAAGCACGACTTCATAGAAAGGTACCACGCTGACAACTTCTACTGCTTCTCCAGAGGCAGGAACCTCATGGCCTTCACCAACACCGACTCCAGCATCCAGTACACCATTAGTTACCATCCCTTCAATAAAGGCGAAGTGGTTTGCAACATCTTTGACCAAAGTGACTGTTTAACTGTGGATGGTGACGGAGTGCGTATCTACATGAACAAAGGAGAAGTCAAGTTATATAAGCCCAAGAGCTCAGTAGTAAATAGTTAAGTTACTTTCTCTGCCTGAAGTTAGGAGGATCGACTTGGTTGACAACTTTCCACTGTCCAAAAGGTAAGTTAGGCAGCATGTCTTCTAAGAGGTAGCCGGCGTCGATGGGTTTGCCTTCCCAAGGTTTGTCATCTACTTAAGACTTACGTTTCATAAACTCGATAAGTTTAATTTCGGTTTGGGCTTGTTTAATGAGGTCTTCAACTTGGCCGAAGCCTATGTTCTTTTCAATAGTTGGGATGTCTTCGATTTCTTCAACAACTTTGAGTCTGAACCTGGTCATTTCTTCCACAAGCACTCTGTAGCCAAAGTCTTCAGGGAGTTCTTTTAAAAACTCTAAAGTAAACAAGTAGAGTTCTTTGAGTTTGCGTCTAGGCCAAGGTTCCACAGGGATTAGGGTTCCTGTGTTGGGTTTAGAACTTTCTCTTTCAGCCATTGGGTTGTCGTAAGGGTCTATTTCTAAACGTGCTTTGCGTTCTCTGTTTTTGGGGTCAACTTTCATAGCACGCACTGGTCTTATACTGCGGAGGCCTCTGAACAAACGGAGCATTTTTATAAATGGTTAAGTTATTAGCGAGGCTTTGGAAGGACTCAGTCTCTGGAGAATGGGGAGCCTGTAAGGAGACTTAGAGCCGGGCTTAAAGGTTTTTTGAGGAGTTTTGGAAGAAAAGTTGGCCTGAGGAATGTCAGGTAAGTTCCTGACGGACTGGATTTCTTCTAAAGGAGAAAAAACTTTTTGGGTTTGTTTGGATTCTTGAATTTTGGTTTGAAGAGTGCTTTTTGGTTTAGTGAATTTGTATTTGCTATACCTGGTGATTCTTTGGTTGGTTTTCTGAGGAACTGAAGTTCTTTTTTTGTAGTACCTTTGTTTCAAGTCTTTGATTTCTAAGTCCTTAGTAGTGGTTTTTTTCAAACTAGGGACTTTTTGTAGTTTTTCGAACTCAAAGACTCTAGTTTCGTTTTTCAACTCAGAGTTAGGCGGCACGTATATGTTTTGGAGTCTGGCTTTGTCTTTGAGGGCTTTTTTTTGTAAAATAGTTTTTATACTAGGCCTTTCAGACGGGTCTTTTACTAAACAAGCTTCAACAACCTCTTTGAGCTCTCCAGAGTAACTCCCGGTCAGGGGTGGGTAGGTTCCCCTTTCGATCTTCATGCTTATAGCAGTTTCGTTAGCTGCGTCAAAAGGGTGTTTCTGCGTGCACAACTCGTAAAGCACACAGCCCAAAGCCCAAACGTCTCTTTTTTCGTTGAAAGAAGCGTTTTGGATGACTTCAGGTGCTAGGTAAGCCAAGGTCCCAGCTAAAGGGTAGTGCTTGTTTTGAGGAACGAACTTAGCTATTCCGAAGTCGCCTATTTTAGCTAGGTCTTCGCGAGTGAGGAACACGTTCATTGGTTTGATGTCTCCGTGTATTATGTTGCGTGAGTGCAGGTACTCTAAAGCCAAACACATCTGAAGCAGCACTTTCCAGATCTTAGTTTCAGGAATGCCTATTCCTTTTTGGCTTTTCATGTAGGTTCTGAGGTCGCCTTTGTCGCAGTACTCCATGACTATGTTCAAGTGCTGCTTCGACATAAAAGACTCGTAGTAACTAGTGATGTAGGGGTTGTCCAGTGCTGCTAGCAGTCTTACTTCGTTTATTGTTTCTTTAAGAGTTAATTTGTCTAATTGCGAAACTGGGATCCGTTTCATCACATATATATTAAAATCAGCTGCTTAGAAAGTACCTTTTCTCCTCACTTTATAAACACTGCCGAAACCACCTTCGCCTAGTTTCTGTAAAACTTCAAAGTTACTTAGTTGGTCCTGCATATATACAATTAGTCTTATAATGGCGAAAAGGGCTCGCTTGAAAAAAACACTTTGTGGAGCTTCTGGAAAACACCTTCGGGGAGTTGAGTAGGCCTCCCAGACTCAAGGGCTTCCAAAAGTGAAGCTAAGCAGGGGTAGTGCTGGGTTATTTTTGCAATTTTAGAAACTGAAAGTCCAGGTATGCTTCTTAAGGCCTGAAAGTAAGTGTTTTTTTCTTGCAGTTTTTTGATAGAGTCTGAGTAGCCAGCTCCTACAAAAGAGTTGATGTAAGTTGGGACTTGGCTAAGCGACTCTAGCTCTAAGTAGTCAGAAGCTGAGTTTAAGTAGTTAGGTGAAAGGTTGATGACCACCACTCTGCAGTTGCTTTTCGAAGAAACCCACTCTTCAAGTCCCTCAGCAGAGTCCATAACCACTACAAACAAAGTGACACTCGAAGACTCCAACAACAAGCAAGGAAACTCAAGCAACTCATCAGGGAGCTCAACTCTTAGTTTCTGGGTGTCAAAGCACCCAGCAATTTCAGACAGCCTTTTGTCCAGATAAAGTGTGTCCCTCATAATTAATGCCCCTTATAATGCTTAAGAATCCTGTTCACTTTTTAAGAAAAGATGCAAAAACCCTAGAGTACCCCTTGTTCACAGCTTACTACTACCAAAGGGACCCTAACACAGTGAAGAAAATCAACGAAGCTGTTTCTTACAGGTTTCTTTTGCTCAACGAAAGCATCACACACGTTCCTCAGCAGTACCACAAACTACTGAGAAGCTCCTTTTTTACAGCAAAGCAACGCTTAGACTTCAGACTAGAAAGTCCCTTTACAGACTACCCCCGCTTGCAAGTAGCTGCTGGAACTACAGACCTAAACGCAGTTATGCGGCACAAAATCACCAGGAAGATAAAGTACCCTGCACTAGAACTCTTTGAAAAACACGCCAAAAGAGACACAGACACTATTTTTATAGCGAAACCTTATGCTTTGTTTGCTTCTTCTGAAGAAATCCAAAAAGAAATCCTACACTCCTTAAAACAAGCAACCAAAGCCACAGACCCAACTTGCATAGAAGACCTAAACTATCCTGAAGCCAGCAGAACTTTCGAAAACTACATTTACTTGCTCACAGAATCCTACAAAAACAACCCAAATCTACTTAAGTCCTGTGCTTCTAAAGTGCACTCAGAAATACACACTGAGTCTTCTCCAATAGCAGTAAGTTACAAGTAGTTCATGTTGTCTCCACACTCCAAAAAAACCATTGAAAACATCCGCCCGCGGACACGATTTATCCGGAAGTGGGCACGCAGCCAAAGGATATACGGAGCTTTTTATAATTTTCTAACTGTTCTTTCAGCAGTAGACCACATGCACTTGCTAAAACCTATTTGTTCCACTCTTAACCTTTAATAAAAATGACAGAGAACACCCAGCAACGCTACGCTCAAGTCCGCCAGGAGTACGGGAACTTATTGGGCAAAATCACAGAGATTGAAAGCGAAAAGCGCGAACACTTGGTGGTCATCGAGACTTTAAGCAAAGTAGAACCCGAAAGAAGGTGCTGGCGACTAGTAGGAGGAGTTCTGTTAGAAAAGCGCGTGGACGAAGTAGTTCCTGCCTTGCAAGGCCAAAGTCAACAGATGGATGCACTCTTGGAAACCCTTTACAAAAGACTCAAAGAACTCGAAGAAGAACTCAGGAAACTCGAACAAGAACTTGGAGTCAAAAAGACTGAAGTCAAGCAACCCGAGTCCGGTGACAAGAGCTCAGGAGTCCTTGTAGGCTAGTAATAATAATGGGGAAACGCATATGCATTTTGCTGCTTGTTGTGGGGTGCTTTTCTCAGTGCGAAAAAAAGCAGTACGAACCCCTTAACGAAAAGTACTCTTTTCATTTGCCTGAACTGCCTTACGGCTATGGGTCTTTGGAGCCTGTGCTTTGGTCGCAGATCATATATATCCATCATAAAAAAGAGCATACCAAACTGCTAGCAGGGCTCAACTACTTGACACAAAACTACGGAGAGTACAGGGACTTAACAGTTGTAGAACTTCTTGAAGAGTATGGTCTTGAAGACCCTATGGTGGCTAAGTACGCAGGAGGCCACTATAATCACTGCTTGCTTTGGTGGAGTTTAATAGGTGCAAGTTGTGCTAAGTCCCANCCTGAAGGGGATTTGTTAGCTGCTATAGAAAGGGAGTGGGGGACTTTTGAAGACTTCAAGCAGGAGTTCACTACTTACTCTGCTTCGCTTTTTGGAACAGGTTGGGTGTGGCTGTGTTCAAACAGAGCGGGCGAGTTAGAAATCAAAGGTAAACAAGACGAGTACTCGCCTTTGGCAGACGGGGACTGCTACCCCTTCCTAGGAATTGACTTGTGGGAGCACGCGTTTTACTTGTACTATATATACAACAAAGAAGACTACGCTAAGCTTTGGTGGGAAATAGTGGACTGGGACCTTATAGAGTACTGGTACGAGAACTACTCTGCAAAGGGTAAAGCTGTTCCTGTTTAAGTATAAACAATCTTATTTACAACTAGGAGTTTGTGGCGAGTCTAGTAAAATGTTGCAGGGCACAGGCCGGTTTTTGAGTATAACTACTTTTGAGGTGTGTCTTTTAGATTTGTTGTGAGTAACTACAGGAGCTTCACCGACTAAGTCGTGAGAGGCCTTTACAATCTTGGGGGAGTTGAAGTCCCTGTGCTCGAAGTTCAGGTTTTCTTGTTGGATGTGCTTCAAAAGCACGTTGGGCGAAGGATCAGAACCTGACTTCTCAAAAGATTTGGAACTTTTTAAGGAAAATTGGGTTGGAAAGCTAGTACTGACATTAAGGTTCATCCTGCTTCGGGTACTAGACATATTTAGTGTATTTAACATCATTACTAAGCTTAACTCTCTTCAAAGGCTTCTCTGTGAACTAAGTACAAACAATAGCCACTGAGCAAAGCGTTAACAGTATAGAGGGTGGACTCTGCTATGCTCATGAAGATTCCGAAGCCTGCAGCTCCTTCATCGTAGTCACTTAATTCGGAGATCCGGACCCAGCCATTAAAAGCTCCTAAGTTCCAGATGCTGAACATCAAATAGAGAATAGCCAGAATTCCAGCTCCTATTTTGTACCTTAAGATAGGTCCGGACTCCCTTTTAGCTATTCCGTAGTAGCCCCAAAAGAAAACAAAAGTTCCGGTCACAGAGAAAAGGAACAAATTCAAAAAGGAATACAGCACGTTAATGCCCTTCAGCACAGTCGCTGAAAGCACGATAGTGCTGAGTATGTTTAGGCTGAGAACTACTATCAGGAGGATCCAACTGATGTACATCTTTTTGATGACCGACTTTTCTGCGCCTTCGAAGTCACTTAGTTTGAAGTGGATGAGTTTGATTAGAGGAGGGAAGTTGTAGTCGTGCCAGTCAATATGGGAGTTACGCCCTCCGCCAAATTGGAGTTGTTTGGAAAGGTTAGATTGGATGTTGTTGCCCATAGAGCGCATTGCTATTGATGCCATTTTTCAATTGTATAAAAGCCGAGTAAGTCTAATCCATAAGTAAATTTTAATAATGGAACAAAACCAAAGCAACCTGCTGAATTCTTTAATGTTTCAGCCGCTGCAACAAGAGACCGAGTCTCCAGTTCAACACACAGAGTTGAGTTACGAAGACCATTTCGAACTCCTAGACAAGATCCTCAGTGACCAAAAACAAGAGATCAAAAGTCTAGACAAAGAAGACTTGAAAATCCACGCCTTGCCTCTGGCCAGAGTCAAAAAAATCATGAAGTCCGACGAAGACGTCAAGATGATATCTGCAGAAGCCCCTGCCTTGTTCGGAAAAGCCTGCGAAATGTTCATAATGGAGCTCACCAACAGATCTTGGATCCACACTCAAGAAAACAGAAGACGCACTTTGCAGAGAAGCGACATTCTCACTTGCATTGAAAAGACTGATATTTATGACTTCTTATATGAAATTATTCCTTTTTGCAGTCAGCAAAGGTAGTCTTAATAAATTTAAATGCGAATACATGTAAGCAAATCAGAGGAGTCTTTGGAGTTCGAAATGGACTCTGAGTCAGACTTAGATGAGATCAAACAAGTTGTTTCGGAAAAAACAAACATTCCCCCTGAACTCCAACAAATAACTTACTTAGCTGACGAGCTTGGACCTCAAAAGGACTCTCAGGTGCTTGTTCAAGAAATAGCCATGGAAAACCCACAGTCACCTAAAGCTCAGAGACCTCCTAAAAAACCAATGCCAATTGTTAACTTTTTCCCGAGTGAAGACTTCCACAACTTCCCTCCCAATTCTCCGACAGCTGTGGATCCTTGGCTCGAGAAAGCAGTTACTGCAACTTTGAACAACGACACCTACGAACTGCACTGTCTTTTAGAGGAGTACTCCAAATACAGGGCCATCAACCTTAACCAAGAAGACATCACTGACATAATTAACTGTCCCCACGAAAAAAAGTGGTGCTGTATACACTATGCCTGTGAAAAAGGCCACAAAGAAATACTATCAGAACTCTTATCTTTGGGGGCAAACTGCAATGTAGTGACAATGGACTCCTGGACACCTCTTCAGTTATCAGTGGCAAACAACCATTTTGAGTGTGTGCAGCTTTTGGTGAGTCACCCTCACATCCAAATCAACAAGATGACTACTGAAAGAGGCACCCCACTCCACGTTGCTTGTGAAAAAGGCAATGCCAAAATAGTAGATTTGTTGCTTGACTGTGATGCTGCTGTAAGGCTAGAAGACCCCAACGGAAAGATCCCTCTGCAACTAACTAAGAAAAGTTCTATTTTAGAAAAGATCCCTAAATACATAGGAGAAAAAATCCTTGAAAAGTACGGCAGAAGCAATGAAGTTGAACCACCTCCTAGCTTTAGTGGGCAAGTCTGTTTCAGTGCTCCTTGGCAGATAAACGACAAACTAGTTTTTTTGGTACTTAACGTAAGTGAAAAGTGCTTGCTGCATTACAGGTCACGAGAAGCTTTTATAGAAGACAGAATTCCTGACGTCAAAACCAAAATAAACTCTATACACGACGTAAGGAACTACATTGCCTTTAACAAGTACTTTTTTGTAGTGGAGACTCAAAACAGGTCCTACAAGTACTACTGCGAGTACCCAGACATGACTCACGAGTGGACTAAAGCGATCCTTAAAGCAGTGCAGTACTTCCAACTAACTGAGCTAAAAACTTCAGTTTGCGAGAGTTTTTGTGAACAAAGAAGAGAAAGTGTCAACTACATGGAATTCGAAGAAGAAGGACAGGAAGAGAACTTTGAACCCGTGAACTCTTCCAGCTTCGCCACACTTGGAGTACTTGGAAAAGGCAGCTTTGGAAAAGTACTCAAAGTTTTAAAACAGAACTCAGGCAACGTTTACGCCCTTAAAGTACTCAACAAAATTAAGCTTAAAAGAAACCACCAACTCAAGTACGCAGTTGCTGAGTGCAAAATCCTTAAGTCAATCAGACACCCTTTTATTGTCTCCCTTTACTGGGCATTCCAAACTCCCAAGCAGTTGTACATGGTGCTAGAAATGTGTCCTAACGGGGACTTAGACACCCTACTGAAGCAAGTGAGATGCTTCAATTCAGAACAAGCTAAGAACTACATTGCACAGGTAATTCTAGCAGTAGAGTACCTCCACTCCTTAGACATTATTTACAGGGACCTTAAACCCATGAACATTCTTATTGACGAAGAAGGCTACATCAAACTCACTGACTTCGGACTTGCTAAAGAAAACGTGACCCAAAACAACCCTGCAATGTCTTTTTGTGGGTCTCCAGCTTACTTGGCGCCTGAACTTATAAACTCAACAGGAGCTTGGAAACCTGTGGACGTCTACGCCATCGGAGCTAACTTGTACGAAATGCTAGCAGGGCAACCTCCATTTTACACAGACAACTTAAACATTCTGTTCAAAAGAATAACTTCTGCAAAACTAAGGTTCCCCAACCACATGACTACTGTTGCAAAGAACTTAATTCAAACTCTGATGCACCGAAGTCCAGAAAAAAGGCCTTCTATAGCACAAATCAAGCAGCATCCTTTTTTCGAGGACATGGATTGGGAAGCTTTGTACCAGAAAAGAATCCCTCCGCCTTTTACTTCTGAGTTTTTCTGTAAAAAGCAAACAAGTTTAGATAATGAAAAAATTGATGGGTACTCTATGGACTTAACGTTGGAGGAATGCCTTCTGGACTTCGAAATCTAAATTAATCAATTTAAATGGAAAACTTAACTGAAGCTAAAAGACCCCGCCGAAACTCTTTGAACGAACCCAGCAAGCCTGTCAAAGCTGGCAAAAGGTCAAACTCTTCAGGACCTACAGTTGTCTCACAAATCAAAGCTTGTGTCCGAGTAAGGCCACTCCAGCCAACTGAACTAGAACTCATCAACCAAAACAAAGCCTACGACTCTATTCGAGTTTTCCAAAACACCATTCAGGTAGTCCAGAAGTCAGAGACTTTGGAGTTTGAATATGACAAAGTTTTCAGAGAAACTAGTCAACTAGAGGTGTTCGAAAGTATAGGCAAACAAGTAGTTGAAGACGCACTTAGAGGGTTTAACGGAACAGTGTTTGCCTACGGACCCACAGGCAGTGGAAAGACCTTTACAATGGTAGGGAAAAGTTTATGGGAAGTAGAGCAAAGAGGACTAGTGCCTAGGTGTGCTTCTTACATATTTAACTTACTGCCTCCGAAGACTACAGTGACTTGCAGCATTTTAGAGATTTACAGAGAAAAACTCAAAGACTTACTAGACCTTGAAGACAAAGACCTTAAAATAAAAGAAAGTTCCAAAGGAATATTTGTGGAAGGTTTAAAAGAAGTAGAAGTGACTGAGGAGTCAGCACTTATCCAAGCAATCGAGTCAGGAATCAACTTAAGAACTGTAGCTGCAACTAAAATCAACAACTTATCTTCTAGAAGTCACTGCTTGTTCGTCATCAAGGTGCACCAAAAACTAGACAACAGTTTTTTAAACGGAACTCTGAACTTGATTGACCTTGCAGGTAGTGAAAAAGTGTCTAAATCTGAAGTGTCAGGGTCTACTTTTGAAGACACTAAAAAAATAAACTTGTCACTGTCTGCTTTGGGCAACGTAATTCACTCCTTGTCTAATAACTGCACTCACGTTCCTTTCAGAGACTCCAAACTGACTAGGATCCTCCAAGACTCTTTAGGAGGTAATTACAAAACCTACTTAGTTGTTAACTGTTCGCCTTTTTCTAGGAACATTGAAGAAACCCTTTCTACTTTGAGGTTTGCTGAAAGGGCAAGTCAAATCAAAACAAGGGTTAAACCCAACCTTAGCCGAGCTGTTCCTTCTTTAGAAGAAGACATCCAAAGGACCAAACTCGAACTCAGCAAAACCAAAGCTGAACTCAAGCGGTACAGCGACGTTTCTTCTTGCAGTTCTGAGTACGAGTCTCAAGACAAGCTCATCAGTGAACTCGAAGACGAAGTTGCCAAAAACCAAGACAATCTAACCAACATGCAAGCTGAAATTCTGGAGCTGGAACAAAAACTTGCCAGCAAAACCAAAAACTTACTTAAAGAAGAAATCTCCACTAAAATGATTAACTTGAAAAAAATGAACGAAGACAGAATTGCTGAGCATTACCAAATCAAGCAGTCCCTTTTAAACAGACAAACACAAGAAGCTGAACGGTTCTTTGAGTACACCCAAAACTTGATAAACCAACTTGAAAAAGAAGACTTCGAAAAGTTCTTACTAAACGTTTCAGAAAACCAAAACATCGAAGAGACCAACCACGAACTCTCCAAACAAGTCAAAGCTATCCAGTGGAAAATACTTAAACTCCACTCTAAAAACCAAATACTTAACTGCAAGTCCACCCACCAACAGTCACAACTCAAGTCTTTCGAAAAAATAGCAGCTAAACTCCGCAAGTACTACAAAAGTTCTAAAAGTTAATTCTACCAGAACTATTGCTTAAATGAAAGCTGAGGCAGCCCTCCTTTGATGTTGGTGAACTTCCCGTCGCCTCCCATGATCTTGTTAAGAGTGTTTCCGATGCTTTCAGAAGTGAACTCGCCTTCGTGTTTCAAAAACCTGTTTCTTTTGCCGTGCTTCAAAAACACAAGTTGGGTAGGTTTGGCTTCTAACTTTTCAGAAAAAGCTTTGTCTGTGTTGAAGTCGATCCACATAAACTTGACACTGGCTCCTCTGTCCTTAGCAGAACTGAACTTGTTTGTGACCTCTTTAGTAATCTCTACAAGCTTCTCTGAAGGAGCTGAGTCCAAAAAGTAAATAGCACAAAGCAGCCCTTCTTGCTTAAAACAGATGTCGTCTGCTGAGTTTTTGTGCAGCTGAGGCAGAGCTTCGACAAGCCAAGGCTTAGCTGTGATACTTTCCTCGCCACCTCCTGCTACAAAGGTTTCTGAGAATATGTTCAGCCAGTCGTGGATAGGTCTAAACTTAAGTTCTCCGTTGTACTCGTGGGTTTTTTTCTCAGTAGTTTTGTAGATAACTATTTTGGGAAAGTCGAAAATCTTGAACTTGTTAATGACTTCGTTGTCCTCTTTCCTAGCTACTGCGAACTCCATCTTCTTCTCAAAGGAAACACTAAGTGCCTTGAAAAGAGTAGGCACTCCTTTTTTCTCAGTGAACAAAATCACTTTGGGCACGGCTGGTTTATCTTCAAGCCAAACTTTGTAGTTCTCGTTAGTGAGTTCAAATGCTTTGCTCTGTACGAACCTAGAAGCGTATCCGTTGAGTCCTTTAGCAGTCACTTCCCCTTCGTAGTCAGACACTGGAGCTGGGAAAGGAGGGTACACTTTGATTTTGGGGTACTCTGTTATGCCTTGGGCTTCACAAAGTTCTTCGTAGCTGTCGCAGTCCACTGCACCTACAGTGTAGACTCCTTGCCAGTCGCTAGCTAGTTCCTTCATAGCGTGGGACCAAGTTTCCGACCTCCCGTCACTTGCTTTGTAAAAGTGGATGATGCTTGTGTACTTGTCTCTTTTTTTTGTGATTATTTTGTCGAAGTTTTTGGGGTTCAGCATAAACAAGTTGGTTTTTGAGTACTCGTATATGGCTGCGTTGGTTAGTGCTATTATGCTTAACAACACGTGTAGCTTTGCCATATTTTATTCTAAGAATTATATTAGGAACTTTTCTCTGATGGTAAAGTCAGTGAAGTCGAATACGTTGAGGTTCAGGTCGCAGTCTAAGAAGTAAATCTTGTCTAAATACTGCATAGGCTTGGTTATAACTTCTTTGAGTTTCTTCCCAATTTCTTTTTTTTCCCAGTATTCAGTGTGCCTTCTTCTCACAAAGATTCCGTCTTCTGATATTAGGTAACCTGCTTGATTGCTTCTGCAAAGCAACTTATGCGAGTCCTTTTTTAGACTCAATTCTTTAGAGTAGCTATCGAATTTGGGGTCGTAAGAGTATAGGGAGTTGGCTTGGTAGCCTGTCAAGTAAATACACTCGTTGAAACTGATTGAGGAGGTCGAAGACATGGCCACTGGAAGAGGTTGTATTTCACTCCAAGTTTTGTTGCTGAGTTCAAATTTGCAGGCTATTTTTCCTGTAAACACATTGCAACCTCCAAATACATAAACAGAGTCTTCCCAGTAACATGCTGAACTACTAAAGATATGGTGATAGGGAGTATACTCTTGTATTCCTGAGGAACTAATAATATAGCAATCTGAGCAGATTCCGAAAAAACTTGTGAATCCTCCATAGTGGAAGTACTGATCACCTGGCAACTTACAAATGGCTGCTTGTATTCCAAAGTTCTTACTGTACGGCATTGTCGTCACTCTCCTTTTTCCCTGGGGTAGTTGAATCCTTACTAGTTCCTTGGAATCCCTGTTGAAGTGAATTAGCTCGTCTGCATAGTATAAGTCGCTGTAGTTATCTGAGAAATTAAGATCTAGTTCTTCTTTTATAGTTAAGCATTCTTCGATTTCTGAAAGCAAATTTGTGATATGAAACTTCATTTCTTTAAGCCCTAAAAAGCACAGTAATTTTTGTCTTTGCTGAGGTCCATTCTGAATCAACTGCTTTGCAAATGAGTCACTTGAGTCTCCAAATTTTACTTCTGAGGAGAACTCGTCCAGAGACAGCTGAATCTCTTTTTGAGCCATGCTTATTTTTTTGACTCCTTTGCTACACACGGAGTCAATAGTTTTTTTAAGCGAGTTTCCAGCTTGAATTATGTTTTTTTTAGATTCTTGAAGACTTCTAAAGCGGTTTGCTAAAGCTCCGTGGATTTTTCTGACTTCGCTTTCATCAAGTATCTTTATATAAGATCTTGCCTCGTGAGGCCCAGTGGAATCTGACTCAAGGTGACGTAAAAAATGCGTTCGACAGAAATTTTGAGAAGGATAAGTGCAGCTGCAGCAGAATTCTGGCTGCTGTTCGCATTCCGAGAACTTGCATTTAGGCTCCATTATTTTAAGAAAATGGAAAAGAACTACCAAAAGCCCAGAGCAAAACCAGAAGCCTTACTGGAACAGAATATCCACAATTGCTTGGCTCTCGAAAGAAGCTGTTCTATTAGCTAGATCTCAAGATCATATTAACTTCGATAAATAATTCTACAAACTTACTTTTAAACCAATATTAATTAACTGAAACTTTGAGCAGAAGGTACTTGTCCTTGATAGGATGTGCTTCCCAACTCCTTTGGTAAACAAAGTGCAACAAAAACTCCTCTCCTTCTATTGAGTTCGAAGCACACCTTAGGTCAAAACATTCCTTTCCAGGAGCCCCCATCAGGCGAGTTTGAGAGGGTTGGTAGACTCCGTAAAGGTCCTTTGCAATAACTTTGGGTGACTGAGGTGGGTCTAGTTTCCAAGAGTACCCTGTAGTAGGGTTGCTTTCGACTTCTATCCTTATTCTTTCTTTGGGAGCTAAAACAATGCTAGTCACCTGACTTAAGTTAAACACCCTCATATTAACTATGTTATTTAGAGAGGAATATTGCCATGTTTTTTCCATGGAAGTTTCTGTGCTTTGGTTTTGAGCACTTTCAAGTCTCCAATTAGGCGCTTTCTGGTGTCTCTCGGGGTCAGAATTTCGTCTATGAATCCTCTTTGGGCCGATATAAGGGGGTTGGCAAACTTCTCTTCGTACTTCTTGATCTCTTCTTCGCTGTTTTTGCCTCTGAAGATGATTTCGCAAGCTCCTTTGGCCCCCATCACTGCAATCTCTCCTGTTGGCCAAGCGTAGTTGTAGTCCCCTTTAAGGTGTTTTGAGTTCATTACGCAGTAAGCTCCTCCGTAGCTCTTGCGAGTGATTACAGTGATCTTGGGGACTGTGGCTTCAGCGTAAGCATAAAGGATCTTGGCACCGTGAGTGATGATTCCGTTGTGCTCTTCGTTCACTCCTGGGAGATACCCAGGCACGTCTTCAAAGGTGATTATAGGAATGTTGAAGGAGTCACAGAAGCGAATAAACCTAGCAGCTTTGATGGAAGACAGTCTGTCAAGCACTCCTGCTAAGCACTGTGGTTGGTTGCCGATGTACCCCACTGTTTGGCCTTCAAGTCTTCCAAATCCAACTATGATGTTTTTTGCGTAGTCAGGCTGTACTTCAAGGAAGTACTCGTCGTCCGAAACTAGTTTAATGATAGTCCGCATATCATAGGGTTTGTTAGGGTCTTCGGGGACGAACTTGTCCAGCACAGGGATTTCCCTGTTGCTTGGGTCAGCAGTGGGTTTCAAAGGAGTGGTTTCTCGGTTGCTTTGTGGAAGGAAGCTTAAGAAGTTCCTGACAAACAGCAAGGCGTCAACGTCGTTGTCTAGTTGGAAGTGAGAAACTCCTGACTTGCTAGAGTGCACCTTAGCGCCTCCAAGTCCTTCCATGTCTATTTCTTCGTTAGTGACTGCTTTGACTACTTCAGGTCCGGTCACAAACATGTAAGAGGAGTTCTTTACCATGAAGATAAAGTCAGTAAGTGCAGGAGAGTATACTGCACCTCCTGCGCAAGGCCCCATGATCATGCTTAACTGGGGAACTACTCCAGAAGCCATAACGTTTCTGTGGAAAATAGAAGCGTAGCCTCCTAAGCTCTGAACTCCTTCCTGGATTCTAGCCCCGCCACTGTCATTAAGACCAATGATAGGAGCTCCGACGTCCATGGCTTTTTCTTGGACTTTGCAGATCTTTTCAGCAACAGTTTCGCTGAGAGTCCCTCCTCCGACAGTGAAGTCGTAAGCGTAAACAAACACAAGTCTTCCGTTTACATACCCGTGTCCTGAAACCAAGCCATCTCCAGGGTGTTTGGACTTTTCCATGCCGTAGTCCACACAGCGGTGCACTACCATTTGGTCATACTCCACAAAGCTGTCGCTGTCCAAAAGCAAATCTACGCGTTCTCTAGCTGAAAGTTTTTGTCTTGAATGCTGCTTATCTATGCGTTTTGGGTCGCCAAAAACGGCTTGGTGCCTTAACTCAGTGAGCTTTTCCATAAAGCCTTTTGTATCAGGGCAGTTCTTGGACTGCACAGCAAGTTTTTCAGCCCACCTTTCTTGGAAGGTTTTAAATGTGAACGAAGAAGTTCTTCTGGCCACTCGAGTGAACATTATGAAATTATGGTTATAAATGCTTTTCTTTTACTATTTAAGATTCTTTACAAGTTCTTCAGCATGTCTATGAGGCTTTGGTCTCCAGAGTTACTAAGCATGCGTCTGGGCGCTTTTTGTGCTACAGGCGATAACATTATACTTTCGACTCCGTTGCCAGGCTGAGTGTCTTTTTTAACGAAAAGATTGTTTTTCTTTTGGAAGGTCTTTAATTTAGGTGTAGTGTCAGTTGAAGATTTAGGGTTGGTGCTTGGTTTAAGTGCAGCTGACTGGGTAGGCAGTAAAAACCTTTTGGAATTTTTTGGAAATCTCAGTTTCGTGCAGACAGGAGAAGCTTGGTAAGGGGACTTTTTAAACTGCAGTCGTGAACTCGAACGAGTTGAGGGCGAAGGTCTAGCTTTTGCAGCATTGCGCAAAGCTTTTTCAATGTTGAGTCTTAGGTTTACTCTGCGCTTGGAATTTTGCTTTTCTTGGAACATTTAAAAAGATATATAAGAGATTTATAACTAATTAGAAGTTAAGTAAGGAATCATCCAAGCGTGGTAGCAAAGACGTTTTTCTTGAGCCAGAGTAAAAGGCTTAGGCATAGTTCTTAAGTCTACTTGGTTGCAAATTGAGTGTTGCAGCTCGTGCACTACGCTTAGGTAGCTTTCTAGGTTTTTATTGCGCACAATGTTGTCAATTACTTCGAAAATTGAATCGTAAAGCTTAGAAAACACTATTCCTTTAGCTTTTTTAAAGTCGATTGCAGTGTCTTTTTCCAAAGCTTCTTCAGAAACCTGGTTTAAGTAAAGTCTTTTCAAAAGGCTACAAATAACTAAGTAGAGTTGTTTTGAAAGGCACCTTTCGTGGGTAGGGTTAACATAACACCAAATGGCGTAAAAAGCTCTTAACAAGCTAGGGTGTCTTTTAATTTCGATTCTTTGTTTGAAGTCAGATAGAAGGAACTTTCTAGAAGCTCCTCTGCGGTACTTAACAGAAAGTCCAGTGTTTCCTTTGGAGTCAGCAAAAATAACTACTTCTTTTTTATTAGGGATTCTGAGCCTTTCAAGGACTAGTTGGGGTTTGAGTTCGTTTGTCTGCCACTTGAGGTTGGCTTTGCGGAAATCTGAGTAGTTGGTGGATTCTATAGTGGCTTCAAACAAAACATCTTCAATGCCTTGGTCCATTATTATTTGGTAACGAAATGGTTAGAAATTAAATGTCCAGCATAGACTCAGAAACTAGTTCTATGTCCTCAGAAGACATGGAAGAAGGGAGTGTTATAGGCACTATCCAGCCCTCCATCCAAAAGTCAACTCACTCCCAAGCATCTTCAATTTCACTCCAGAACTACTTCGAGCCTGACTACCTGTTTGACGACTACGTTAAACCTAAAGGAAAACCCATAGACGTGGACGAAAGGTTTTACAAGTACAAAACGAAAGTAGACGAAAAAGTAGACAAACTCGCAAAAGAACTCGAAGCCAAACACCAAGAAGTCTGCACTTTCAAGCCAAAAATAAAGTCTGGCAAACCTAAAAGAACTCCAGAAGAGTTCTTCAGCGAAATGCAGAGATTTTCTTCTAAAAAAGAAGAGAAACTCAACGCTATGAGAGAAGAAAAGTCCAAAAACGAAGCTTCTGTAGAGTACAGCCACCGCCCTAATATCTGTGAAAACTCTTTGAAACTCCTTCAGAAAAAAAACCAGAAGTCCGAACCTGTTTTCGAAAAGCTCTATAAACAACCCAAACCAGAACTCAAGGAAGATCTACCTAGTTTCAAACCCCAGCTCAACTCAAGCACAATCAAAAGGAACTCCTCAGCAAGTTCGCTTCACGAAAAACCCCAAAAAAAACAAGAACAACCCCCAGAAGTTACTAAGTTCATTAACTCAAATTCAGAAAAAGTACTAGTTTCTAAGTTCGAAAAAGAGTTTGAAGAACACTTTGAGTTCTTCGACTTAAACCAAGAACTTAAACTCAACTACTTAAACACTTGTTTGTTGCTCCAAAAAATGAACTTTATAACAAACGACCCTAGTTCCAAGCACTTCGACCAAGAAAGAGAACACACACTTAAGCTCTGGAAACTCACTGGAGCCCAACAACACATACCTAAAGCTGACTTGTTCCAGGTTTTAATGGGCATCATGGGTTACTCTGCTGAAGCTTCTAAAAAACTCCACAAACAGTTTGTGTTGTTCTACGAAAACAGAATCAACTCAGTCAACTCAAAAAAAAACAAAACTTGCAAGCACAAAGAAGAGTACTCCTTCAAACCCAAAATTGACCAAAGCAGCCAAAAACTAGCTAAATCCAGAAAAAACAGTTTAGGAAGCCACGAAGAGTACCTTTACAACATGAGCAAAAAAGTCAACGAAAAAAAAGAACAACTCAAAGCCAAACACGAAAAAGCCCAAAAAAGCATGTGCACTTTCAAACCCAAAACTTCTAGTGCACCTAAGTTCAAGTCACCCAGTGCCTCCAAAAAAGACTCATTCACTTCAGAGTACCTTAAAGCTGTAGAAAACACTCCTAGTCAAAAAAGAACCGAAACACTCTATTCACTCTCTAAAAAAGCCAAAGACTACAAAGAGTCCTTAGCCAAAGAAGCTCTCCAAGCCAAAGCTCAGGAACTCCAAAAAGAATGCACTTTCGCTCCTAAACTTTACAAGTCTCCTCCTAAACCCAATTCAGTTCCCCTCGCCAAAGGAACTCATCAAACCGTTGAAAGGATGAAAAAGGCCAGGGAAGAACAAGCCAGAATCAAAGCTATGAAAGAAAGAGGCTTCACCAACAGCCAACCTGCGAAAAAAACACCCAAGCCCAGAGTTTCTGAAGATGAAGAACTTGCTTGCGAAGTCCTACTGCCTGATGGCTCCAAACACACCATTACTATCCAAGAAAACAACGACCCCAGACAAGTTTTGGACCAGTTCGTTGAAAAGCACCAACTGCAGCCAGAATTTGCCCAGCAACTTCGAGAGCAAGTGTTTCAAGCTATTCAGTAACTCTACATACACTAATGGCATATAAATAATGGAAAACTCCAGTACAGACTACAGTTCTTTGGAACCCACACATATGCACTGGTTGCTTGCAGCCTTTTTGTCGTTGGTTTGCCTAGGCGTTGGCGGCTACATAGTAGGTTCTTATTCCATGAACCCTTTTGCAGTCAAAGCAATGTGCTCTTTGGCTTTTTTGACTTACGGAATACTAAGCTCAGTTTACTATTGCTTTAAGTTTTTCAGAGCACACAAACACTTTCCCAAGCTGTCGGACTCAACAGTAGTGAGTAACTCAGAAATCGCCCCAGGAGTCTTGTTAGCATTCTTCGGAGGAATGCTTACAGGAGTAGGGCAGTTATCACTTATTCTAGGGTACCACTTTGATCCTGAAGGAAGAGGAGTTGTCACCATACTCAACAACGCCTCCATCCTACTGACAGTGATATTTGCTTACTTGATATTTAAGGAACACACAGGCATCCCTAACTTGATAGGAATGATTCTGTGCACTGCAGGAATGGTAGTAATCACCTTGCAAAGTTCGACTGACGGCACTTGGAAAGGAATTCTAGGAGGCATGGGAGCTATGGCAGCGTTTTGTGTTCGAAACTTAATGGCGCGCCAAATGGACTTGTCTGGACTAGACTACAAAACAGCAGGAATAATGAATGCTTTTGGAGAAGCAGCTTTTGGAGCAGTGTTTATAGTAGTTCTGATGGTATGTTTCGCAAACCCTTTTCTGAACGAACAAAGTTTTTTGATGCCTTACTTGGGAGGACTGATTATATCTGTGGGGGCCTTTTTAGTGAACCAAGGAATCATGACTGGGTACGTAGGTCCAGTAATCACCATTGCAAGTTTAGCTGGGATTCTGCAGATGTGGCTTGACTTTGCCATTGAGTCGATTGTGCCTAATGCAGTTAAGTCTATAGGGAGTGTGATTGTGCTCTTTGGAGTGAGTTTCATTGTGATGGGAGAGCAAATCTTCCGAGCTATTGGACTAGAAAGGTGCACTGGGAAACTCCACAAGCCCACTAAGAAAAACTAACTTATTAGATAATCTAAATGGATCCAGAATTCATAGTATACGAAACTTCCAATGTAGAGTTGTGTATTGACCAAAGCGGCAGGAAAGTAATTGAGAACCTTGAAGACGGGTCCCAGTTTGTGCTAGAAAGAACTATAGGAAAAGGCTCTTTCAGCAAAGTGAAACTAGCAGTCAGGCACTGGGAAGACGAAGAGGGCAATCAGTTCCAAGCCCAGTATGCCATCAAAGCTATGAACAAAGCTATTTTGAAAAGACAAAGGTGCGTGCTCTACGACTCCCAAAACAACATGCAAATGACTAACAACCTAGAAAAAGTCATGAACGAAATCTTTATTTGGAAACAACTTTGTGACAAAAACATTGTAAGGTTGTACGAAGTCATTAACGACTCCAAAGAAGACTTTATTTACTGTGTTATGGAGTACGCAGACCTAGGCCAAATCATGACTTGGAACTTAGGAGACCAAAAGTATGATATTAACCTTTCAATTGTTGCAAAACTCAAAGAAGCACATCCTCAGTTGTTTAGTAAGTACTCCGACACCGAAGCCTCAGCCAAAGTTATATTTTCTAAGGTCTTCGAAGGAGTTGCTTACTTGCACTCGTCCCAAAAGAACATTATTCACAAAGACCTTAAACCTGACAACATTTTGTTCAGTTCGTTTGATATGAACATTAAAATCACAGACTTCACTATTTCCCAACAACTAAACAACCCCGAGTCCCTTTGCTTCAACCCTCCAGGCACCACTCCTTTCCAGTCACCAGAAAGCATGTTTTCAGGCAATGGTTACAGTGGGCACAAATCCGACATTTGGGCCGTTGGAGTCTGTATGTACGCCTATCTCAACGAAGGCAAACTTCCTTTTTGGGACAAAGAGTCAGAAATTGCTACACAAATGAGTATCCAAAACCAAGAACCCGAGTACTGCTTTGCAGAGCCCTTGAAAGAACTCATGAAGGGCATTCTGTGCAAAGACCCCCAACAACGCTTAAGACTCGAAGATATTCAGGAACATCCCTGGTTTAAGATAGTGTAAGTAATAAGAGATTAGTTACTGAGTCTCCATTTTGTGAATGTTAGGAAGGTCTCCGAGTTCCAAAGCTTGCACCATTGAATAAGTGGCAGAGTCCACATTGATGTTTTGGGTGTTGACAATAGAGACTTCAGGGATGTAGTCGAGCTTCCTTTCCCTTTCTTCTTCTTGGACTTTCAGTGAGATTCCTCTAACAGGGCCTTTTTGAATTCGCTTCATGAGATGAGTGGTGTAGCCTGCAATTTTATTGCGGAGTCTTTTGGTTTGGATTACTGCTACCTCGTCGCAGATGCGTTTGTTGGTTTGGAAGTCTGCAGTGAGACGTGAGTAATACTTCTCAACAACAGCTCTGGCGGCTCTTTTGACGGTCTTTGTGCGGACTCTTCCCATGCTTTATAATTTGTGAAAATGGTTACCTTTAGGCTAAGCAGGCGAAAAATTAAGCTTATAATAAATAAATGGGCTGTTGTCAGTGTACCAGTATAGAAATAGGCAATACAAACTTAGATAGCTTTAGCTCTTTTGGTGATTACCAAGAAAGACAAGCCCGCAAAAACACAGGGTTCATTGACTTATCGTTGATTTCGCAGGACGATGAATTCATCACTAACGACGTTATGGACTCCAGAAAACAAACATTTAACGGATCGCCAACTAGTCGCTCTACAGCAATATCTCTTCACTTCAAAGACTTAGAAGCTGCATTTTTAGTTTCTCCCACTAGTTCTAATCGCGGAAGTTTGATTGAAAACTTCGGAAACCTGTCTGCAATAACTCCGCGCGCTTTTAATTAGAAGTTATACTAAGTAATAGTTACTCACTAATCTAGAGGTTTAAAGATAAATGCCGCTGCATTCAAAGAATCTGCAAAGATGTTTTAGCTTTGTTAAAGGGCACTACCCTGTAATGTGGGAAAACGTACTAGAAGTCTTAGAAGCAAACTTAAGCTACCAAAACAAGATCTTAGTGGGCGACGGAACTTTAGGAGGAGGAGGCCACTCAAGAGCAATCCTGGAAGTTTTTCCTAATGCTTACGTAGTAGGAACTGACCTTGACAAAGAAACTCTTCCAATTGCCCAGCAAAACACCTCTATGCACCAAGAACGAATCTCTGTCAACCACTCTTCTTACACAAACCTATTCAATCTCCCTAGGTTCCCAGAAGTCTTTCCTTCTGGCAAAAAGTTCGACGCTGTATTGCTCGACTTAGGCCTTAGTTCTTTCCAACTAGACTCTCCTGGAAGAGGCTTTTCGTTTAAAACTGAGGGCAAACTAGACATGCGCTTTAACCAGGACAACAACTTAAGCATCACCGCTGAAAAGTTTGTTAACTTCGCCAGCGAACTTGAGTTGGCAGAAGTGTTTAAAAGGTACGGCGAAGAAAAGCATGCCAGACAAGCAGCAGAAGTTATTTGCCAGTACAGAGAAGAACAAAAGATCACTACAACTACTCAGTTGTCTAAAGTGCTTAACTACGCTTTTTTTCTGAGTAAAACTTTGAACAAGTACGACAGCATTACAAGATGCTTCCAAGCACTGCGCATCAAAGTGAACAACGAGTTGGAAAACGTAAGTGCTTTCATGGATAGTGTAATAGACCACATGGAAGAAGGAGGAGTAGTTGCAGTAGTTAGTTTCCACTCACTTGAAGACAACATTGTCAAAAGGAAGATGAAAGAACTCAACGGAGAGTACAAAGCTGACTTCAACTGCTGGGACCCGATTTTGCCTAGTGTTGAAGAATTCAAAGCCAACAGTCGCAGTAGGTCTGCTCGGATGAGGTACATGATTAAAAAGTCTGCACTTGTCACTACTTAATAAATATGTTCAGAAAGGTCTTTAGAAGGTTTTCAAGTTCTGCTCCACAAGAAGAAGGGAGTTTAAAGTACTTGACTTTGATGGCAGTAGGACCTCTGTGTTTTATAATTTCTTTGCTGATTGAAGACTCTAAAATGACTAAAAATCGACTTAATGATTTGCTTGCAGAGGAACAGAAAAAAAAGACTCAAAAGAGTTTGTCAGGTTTAGAAGAAGACCCCCTCCGTGTTTACTCTAGGTTTAGCAAAGAGTTTTTGCAAGGTTCTATGGAAACTCTCAGGGATCTTTCTATCAGAGCTGAAATAAACCCTGCGGATTTCAACGTGTTTTACAAAACAATAAACAAACTCCCAGACGACTCTTTATACAAAGAAGCTCAAAAAGTCTGCACAGACTCTGAGTCATCTAAAGAGTGCAGAGCTCTAGTTAACATGGCTAAAATACTTAATAATCTCTAATGATGTCCCTAAAGCAGTCCTCAACGTTTGACTCAACCCGTAAATCAAGTTCTCCAAACACTTTCCACCCAATGAAAATTAAAATCAAAACTCGAAAGTCTAAAACACCCACTTGCGAAACCAAGTCTTACCCCTGTGAAAGAGCCAAACCTAAACCAACTTCACCAAACAAAATCATTCCTAAACTCAAAGGGTTCCCTGCACGTCCTTTGTGGACCAAACTTAACTCGACTCGAAAAGACCCAAAGCAAACAAGCAGTTACTTTTTAAAGGAAAAGAAAGGCAACTCTAATGACCTTAAGTTTTTTTCACGCACCATTGAAAAGATCCTCCATGAAGATGGCCGTGAAAAGCCTTATGTTAAGCAAAGGACTTGCGAGCTAATCTGGCCTAACTTGTTTAAAAAAGCAAACAGAGAGGTTGTTGTGAGGCCCCATCTTCAGGCTTGCTTAAAGCAAGAAAAACTCGAGCTCAAACCTAAAGTTAAAAATGCTGCTGAGTTACCCAGGTCCCAAACAGCCGATATCAAGTATAGAAGTAGAAAGTCCCCTGTTAATAATAAATGATCTTTTTACTACTGCTTGCAAAAGTGCTTTGTTTCTGCACTGAGCCTCCAAAAAGCCAGTTGGTCCACTCAAGAAGACTCCAAGCTCCACCTGTAGAGGAAACAGAGTTCACTCCTATCAGTATTTACATTCAGTACGAAACTACTTCGACTTCCCAAGTTTCAAAGCAACTCCAAGAAGACTACATACCTGCTGCAGTTAACTTTTACTCCAAAGTTCTTTCGGTGAAAAAGACCCAAAGTAAACTTGTTCCTGAAGTAAGTGACTGTCTGGGAACTGAGCTGTCTCACAGAGTCAAAGAAGGAGTTGAGTCTGATGTTGTAGTGATTTTTAGTTACCAAGAAAAAGGAGAGTACTCAGCCTGGGGCCAAGTTTGTGAAGTCAGTGTTGACGATTACATGAGACCCTTAGTTGGAAAAGTCTTTTTGCAGGGACAGGAGTTAGAAACTTACACCTGGGAACAAATGTACGCTTTAGTAGTCCACGAAATAGCACACATTCTAGTTTTCAACTATAACTTACTGGGTTACTTCAGAGGAGAAGTGGGGGAAACTCTGGGAATCTACAACGTTTTAGGAAGCTATGTGTCGGAATATGGAGAAACTGAGTACATAAAGTCTGAAAAAGTTCTAGAAACTGCAAAGTCAGCTTTTGACTGCTACTCTTTTCAAGGACTTAATTTAGAAACTGAAAACTCTGGGTCTCTTTTCCATTGGGAAAAAACTTTGATGTTCAACGACTTTATGGTTGCTGACTCGGATATTTACTATGTAGTGTTTTCAGATCTTTCTTTTGCACTCTTTGAAGACTCAGGTTGGTACAGAGTTAACTACGAGTACACAGACTCAGTGGTGTGGGGTTACAAAGCAGGGTGTAATTTTGTAAATAAGCCTTGTTTTGAAAACAGCCTTCCTACTTCTAAGTTCTTCTGCAACTCAACTAAAGCTTCTTCTTACTGTGACCACACTCACACTTTTAAAGGCATGTGTGACTTGGATTCTTCACAAAGAGTCATTCCTCTTAGGTACCAGTACTTCAGTGACCCCTACACAGCAGGGAAGGACCAACATCTAAACTACTGCCCAGTTGTTAAGCCTTTTGCTCACGGGAACTGCAAAAAAGACGCTGAAACTGACAAAAGTTACGGAGAAGAAGTTTGCGAAAACTGCAGGTGTGTAGAGGGCACTTACGGAGGCAACTACCAAGCAGGCTGCCACAAAGTCACTTGCATGGGTTCAGTAGCTACTGTGCACGTAGGTGAAGAGATTGCTAGGTGCACTCCTGAAGGAGGGCCTGTTACAGTAAGGGGCTACCCAGGGTACCTTGTGTGTCCTCCAAGCGACATATTGTGCAGAACTATGCACTGCATAGAGAACTGCCACGGAAGAGGCAAGTGCTTGGAAGGGAAGTGCAAGTGTGACGAAGGTTTTTACGGAGAGTTCTGTCAAAACTCCAGTTACACTTTTGGAGTAGGAATTATTTTAATGCTTTTAAGTTAAGCAAGCGGGAGATTGATTTAAATATGTTTAAAAGAAAGCAACCAGAGTACAAAGGACCTAATCCAAAGAAGCCTAAAGTTTCTGAAATAATTACTGAATTCGAAGACCACTGCCCATTAAAGGTGTTCTGCCGCATAAGGCCTACTTCAGACCAATGTGCAAGTATATACGAAATCCAGGACTGCCAGCACCTAAAAATAAACCCACCTCCTCAGTCGTCTGTGCAAAACATACAAAACTTCGAATTCACGCGGGTTTTTCGGCCTGAAGCCACTCAACAGGAAACTTGTGAAGTAGTAGCTGAACCCATTCTGAATGACTTTTTGCAATCCAGCAAAAGCGCGTTGTTATTTGCATACGGAATTACCAGTGCAGGGAAGACGCACACTATCTTAGGGACACAGGACTCGCCTGGAGTTATCCCTTGGGTCCTGTCTAAATTATCCCTGACCTACAAGATTCAGTTCTTTGAAATATATAATGACCACATTTATGACCTTTTGCAACCCAGCAAAACTCCCAAAAACCCACTCAAAATAAGACAGGACAACAACTCAGTTAAAATACTTGGAATCACTGAGCAAGTAGTTACTAACTTCGAAGAAGCCATGGAAGTACTTAAGTTCGGCCAAAACAACAGACGCCTTGCAGAAACCATGCTTAACCAAAGCTCTTCCAGAAGCCACTGTGTGTTTGTGATTCTCCACGAAGGCAAAAAACTAGCAATGGTTGACTTAGCTGGAGCTGAAAGGAACGCCCGAACCAACACAGCAGGAGAAAGACTTAAAGAAGCTGCACACATCAACAACTCCCTAAGTGTACTTGGAAGGTGCTTGGAAGCTATTAAGAACAACCAGTCCAAGTCTAAAAAAGACATAATACCTTTCAGAGACACTCTGTTGACTAAGATATTCTGTGAGTTCTTCACAGGCGACAAAAACATTGCACTAGTAATAAACATCAATCCTAGAAAAGCAGACTTTGAGGAAACCATAGGAGCTTTGAAGTTCGCAGCCATCACTACTGGACTTAAACCTGTGAAATCCAAAATCCAAAAAGACAAGAAGTCTGACTCACTTAAGTTGCAGGAACTAGAAGCACTTCTCAAAGACAAGGAAGAAGAAATCAACAACCTCAGACTCGAAAACGAAACCAAGTCCGAAGTAACGACTGCTTCTTCTGACTCTGGAAAAATTGACCCTGAAGTTGAAGCTGAAATCCGCAAAAAAACAGTCCAGGAAGTCAAAGAAATCATGCAAGACTTCGAAAAAATGTACAAAGACAACAGAGAACTCCTGATTGAGTACTACGAAGACATCCTCAACAAAAAGTCCGAAATATGGAGCTCACGTCTAGCAAGTGCACTGGCTAAAAAAGACACTTCCCAAAAGTCTTTAGAAACAAGCACCCTGCAAATCTGCAACTTCCGAGAAAACCAGTCTGAAAAAGCCCAGCAAACAGACATTCCTTTTGTGGCTCTTGAAGAGTACCAAAAACTCAAGTCAGAAAACGAGTCTTTAAGAGCTACAGTGAAGGCTCTGCAAAAAGCCATAGACACCATTGACAACCTAAAAAGTGTCAACGAAGAAGAAGAAATCCTTCAAAACTCCTCCAAAAAAGAAAAACGCAGGAAAAGCGAAAAACAAAGGAAAAGGAAGTCAAGCACTTCTAGTCCTGTTGCTCACAGAACTAGGAAAGCCCTCAAGTCCAAAAGTGATAATTAATTTTCAGAATAAATGGTATTGCTGGAATGCTGTGTTGGATTCATAATAGCCGTGAATGCTTTTAAGCTCTACGTGGACTCTAGACAGTGGCTGAGGTACAAAAACCACTCTCTCCCAGACACACTTAAAGGACTTGTCTCAGAAGAAGACTACTTAAAAGCCCAGAAGTATGGGTTCGATAAAATCTCTTTTAAGATGCTGCAGTCTTACATGTCTGCACTTGAAGAAATAGCTGTGTTGTACTTCGGAGTCCTAAACTGGCTCTGGGACAAAGCAGAGCAGCAATTATTTGGAGTCGGCATTTACTCTGAAACTCTGCATGCTTTGTGGTTTTCGCTTTTGTTGATGATTGTAAACAAGGTTGAAAGTATCAGCTCAGAAGCTTACTCTACCTTTGTAATAGAGGAGAGACACGGCTTCAACAAAACCACTTGGACTGAGTTCTTCAAAGACCAAGTGAAACACCTGCTCTTAGGAGTGACTTTGCAAGGTTTTGTGTTGTGGGTACTGTTATGGCTTATGAAGTGGGGGGGTGAGTACTTTTACATTTACATTTGGGGGTTCTTAACAGTGTTTATATTTGTGCTGTCCCATTT
>PR_CR_10_Liq_1_inCRDRAFT_1000347_pt1 | contig 28953 bp, 30 predicted proteins | sample PRCRCaboRojoPR_3_FD_10241 | JGI IMG/M metagenome (IMG submission 10241)
GGCTCGCTCAACGACGACGAAACCGCGCATGCCGGCTACATGGGGTCCTACCTGGACGGTCAGTACGACAACCAGATTGTCCGTTACGACTACACCATGGGCGACTTCGGCTTCGCGCTGTCGGCCGAGATGGACGAAACCGACGCCCGTGACCCGGGCATGGCGATCGGTGCCAAGTACAGCATGGCGCTGGGCATGGGCTCGCTCGACCTCGCCGCCGGTTACCAGCAGACCGACGGCACCACCGCTGACGGTTTCCTGGACACAATCGTCGTTCCGGCTGGTCAGGACGTCACGGTCGCCGGTATCAGCGCCGTCATGGCCATGGACAACGGGCTGACCGTTGGTGTCGAGTACACCGACTGGGAATTCGGCAACGTGGTTGACGCCACCCACACCGGCATCGGCGTCGGTTACACCATGGACGCCATCACGCTGCACGCCAACTGGGGTCAGTATGACGTCGACGGCGCTGGCGACATCACCGGCTACGGCCTGGCGGCTGCCTACGACCTGGGTGGTGGTGCTGCGCTGCACCTCGCCTATGGCGACTCCGACGACGACGTCAACGGCGTCGAGAGCGACAGCTGGTCCTTCGGCCTGTCGATGAGCTTCTAATCACCTCCCGGTGATTTGAACGGGGAAGAGCGGGCTTCGGCCCGCTCTTTTCTTTTCCGGCCTGCTTCCGCCCGTCCCAAATTGACACCGGCGCGGATGCGCCATACCCCATGGTTTCCCGCTCGCCTACCGGAGACCGCCCATGCCGCTTTCCGACATCCAGGACCGCATCCGCAAGGCCGAGGACAAGGCCGGCCGCGTGCCCGGCTCGACCCGGCTGGTCGCCATCTCCAAGAAACAGCCGCCCGAACGGGTCGAGGCCGTGCTGGAGGAGGGCCACCGGCTCTTCGGCGAGAACCGCGTGCAGGAGGCCGCCGCCAAGTGGCCCGCATGGAAAGCGCGTTTCAAGGAGGTCGAACTGCACCTCGTCGGGCCGCTCCAGACCAACAAGATCAAGCAGGCCTTCGACCTGTTCGACGCGATCCACTCGCTGGACCGGCCCAAGCTCGCCCGCAAGATCGCCGCCGAGGCGGAGGCGCGCGGCCACTGCCCGACGCTCTTCATCCAGGTCAATACCGGCGAGGAAGAGCAGAAAGCCGGGGTCCTGCCGCAGGATGCCGACGCCTTCATCGCGGAATGCCGCGAGATGGGGCTGGAGATCGCGGGGCTCATGTGCATCCCGCCCGTGGACGAGGAGCCGTCGCTCCACTTCGCGCTCCTGGCAAAGATCGCGGCGCGCAACGGGCTCGAAAGCCTGTCGATGGGGATGAGCGGCGATTTCGAGAAGGCCATCGCCCAGGGCGCCACCCATGTGCGGGTCGGCAGCGCGATCTTCGGCGACCGCGATTACGGCTGAGGCACGATCAGCCGGGCGCCGTAGTCCAGCCGGTTCACGATCCAGACCAGGTCGCGCCGGTCGAAGGCGACGCAGCCGGCCGTCGGATACCGCGGCACGCGCCAGCAATGCAGGAAGATCGCCGAGCCCAGGCCGCGTTCGGCATAGGGCCAGTTGAAATCCGTCGTCAGCACGATGTCGTAAAGCGGGTCCGCGCGGCACAGCCGTTCGTGGCCGAAGGGATGCGGGCGGCGCACCATCAGGTTGTAATCCGGGTCCGCCGGGTCGTCTGACCAGCCGTCGGCGGGATGGATGGGCACCGCCCAGCCCGGCAGCGCGCCGGCGGCAACCCTGTCCGGACGGTAGAGCAGCCCCACGATCCGGTGCGCGCCGGCCGGCGTCGCGCCGTCACCCTCGCGTTTCCGGGCGGTGATTCCGCCCCGGCCCACGGAACAGGGAAAGAGCCGGCCCCGGAAGCGCACGCCCAGCGGCGTCAGCACGAGATCACCGGGCGTCACAGCAAGTGCCCCGATTTCTTGGCCTTGGTCGCCAGGTAATGGGCGTTGAACCGCGTCCGCCCGACCTTGAGCGGCACCCGCTCGGTCACCTCGACGCCGTGGGCCTCCATCATCGCGACCTTGGCGGGATTGTTCGTCATCAGCCGCACCGCCGAGAAGCCGAGGCCCTTCAGGATATCGGCGCCAAGCCGGAAGTCGCGCTCGTCATCCTCGAAGCCGAGCCTGTGGTTGGCCTCCACCGTGTCGAATCCCTGGTCCTGCAGCGCGTAGGCCCGCATCTTGTTGGCCAGCCCGATGCCCCGGCCCTCCTGGTTGAGGTACAGCAGCACGCCCGCCCCCGCGGCCCCGATCTGGGCCAGCGCGGCGTGGAGCTGCGGGCCGCAATCGCATTTGAGCGAGCCGAGCACGTCGCCGGTGAAACAGGCCGAATGCAGCCGGGCCAGAACCGGCCTGTCGCGCGGCGGGTCGCCGATCTCGATGGCGTAGTGTTCCTCGCCGCCGTCCCCGGGCCGAAAGACGTGGAGCCGCCCGGCCTCGCTCGCCGCCATCGGCAACCGGGCAAAGACGACTTCCCGCGGCGCGCGGGCTTCGGCCGCCAGCGGATCGGCCACCCCCAGGTCCAGCCGGGTAAGCCCGTGTCGCCCGGCGAACGCCACGCCATCCTCCAGCGCCAGCGCGAGCACCGCCGGTAGCAGATGCGCCTGCTTGGCCAGGTGCAGCCCGGCCCGATAGAGCCGCGCCTCGCCGCCGCGCTCGGTCATGAGCGGTCCCTTCATCGGCCGGTCCAGGTCGTCCTTTGGGTCCGCCACCGCGCGCACCCAGGCCGCGTCCGCGTCGCCCGGCACGCGGATGCGCGCCAGGTCGCCGTCATAGGGCCGCGCGCGGAGCGTCGCCGCCCGGCGCGCGGTCACCGCCAGAACCAGCGGGTCGCCCATCGCGCGCAATTCGGCGAAACGCGCCGCGCTCACCGTCTCGGCCGCGGCAACCAGCACGGCGCCGGTGGTATCGGACAGCACCACCGGCACACCGAGCCGAAGATCGGCGCGGGCACGGGCGATCATCTCTTCTGGCGAGGGGTCGAGACTCATCGGCGGTTCCTGTTGCACGGGCCGCGTCTTCATAGCCCGTCACCGCAGAAATATGAAACAATTCCCCGGGTTTCGACACGAGGCCGTGAAAAAGCCACGCGGCAACTTGCGCCGGGGCGTCAACGGCAACACCTATAGCGCAGACAGGAGGGAGAGGACCATGAGCACCCTGAAAAAGATACTGCTGGTCGATGACGACGACGATCTGCGCGAAGCGCTGTCCGAACAGCTGGTCATGACCGAGGATTTCGACGTCTTCGAGGCCGAGGACGGCAACGGCGCGCTCGTCAAGGCCAAGGCCGGCCTCTACGATCTGGTCATTCTCGACGTGGGCCTGCCCGACACCGACGGGCGCGAGCTGTGCCGCCTGATGCGCAAGCAGGGCGTCAAATGCCCGATCATCATGCTGACCGGCCACGATTCGGACGCCGACACGATCCTCGGGCTCGACGCCGGGGCGAACGACTACATCTCCAAGCCATTCAAGTTCCCCGTCCTGCTGGCCCGGATCCGCGCCCAGCTGCGCCAGCACGAGCAATCCGAGGACGCGGTCTTCCAGCTTGGGCCCTATACCTTCAAGCCGTCGATGAAGATCCTCATCGACGAGGACGACCGGAAAATCCGGCTGACCGAGAAGGAAACGAACATCCTGAAGTTCCTCTATCGCGCGACCGAGGGTGTGGTGCCGCGCGACGTGCTGCTGCACGAGGTCTGGGGCTACAATGCCGGTGTGACGACCCACACGCTCGAGACGCATATCTACCGGCTGCGCCAGAAGATCGAGCCCGATCCCTCCAACGCGCGCCTTCTGGTGACCGAGTCGGGCGGCTACCGCCTGGCCGGCTGACCGCCCCCGGCGCGCGCCCCGACGGCCCGGCCCGGCCCCGCGCCGGGCCTGTCCTTACCAGTCGCCCGCGTCCACGCGCCGATCGGCCTCGGCTGCCGTTTCGGTCAGCAGGCGGCTTAGCCGGGCCTGCGCCACGGCGAGCCCCTCGGCATCGAGATTGGGCGCAGGCACGAATCCCTTGCCGATCAGGAAGATCCCCCGGCCGAAGGGCAGCGGGACCAGGAAGCGGTCCCAGCTCTTCGCGTGGATGCGGCGATTCGTCGAATAGGCGAAAGGCACGAGTTCCGCCCGCGCGCGCGAGGCCAGCAGGATCGCACCGGCCTTCGCCTCCTCGCCCGGGCCGAGCGGGCCGTCGGGGGTGATCCCGATGGTCTTGCCGCCGCGCAGGACCGCGACCGCCCGCGCGACCGATGCGCTGTTGCCGCCACGGGTCTTCAGCGGGATCACGTCGATGCCCATACGCCGCATCACCTCGGTCGCGATCCGCGCATCCGGATGATCGCTGCCCAGCACCGAAAGCCCGGGATCCGTCCAGTCCCGGCAGAACGGCGCCATGAGAAGCCGCCCGTGCCAGACGCAGAAAACCTTTGCCTCGCCGCGGGCGAGATCGGCCTCGAACCCGGCGAATCCCTCGTGCCGCCAGCGCGTCGTGCGCAGGATGAGCCGCGTGTAGCCCGCGAACATCCGCTCCAGCATCCGCTGGAAAGCCGCGCTCTTTCGAATCCTGCGGGCCAGGCCGCGCAAATCGCCCATGTCAGACCTCCGTGCGCGGGCTTATATCAGCCTGGAAACGGTGCGCCAGTTGCTTGAGCCCCCCGCGCCCCGCGTCTAGTCTCGCCCGACCCAAGAGCCGGAGATTTTCATGAGCTTCACCATCGCCACCTGGAACATCAACTCCGTCCGCCTGCGCGAGGCGCTGGTGCTCCGCCTGCTCAGGGAGGAGGCGCCCGACGTGCTCTGCCTGCAGGAATGCAAGTCGCCGGTCGACAAGATCCCGACCGAGGCGTTCCGCGAGATGGGATACGGCTGGATGGTCGCACGCGGCCAGAAGGGCTATAACGGCGTCGCGATCCTGAGCCGCCTGCCGCTGGAGGATGTCGGCCACCGCGACTTCTGCGGCCGGGGCGACGCGCGCCACGTGGCCGCGCGGCTCGAGAACGGCGTCACGATCCAGAACTACTACGTCCCCGCCGGCGGCGACGTTCCCGATCGAGACGTGAACGAGAAATTCGGCCACAAGCTCGACTTCCTGACCGAAATGCGGGACTGGTTCCACGGCGAGCGCCCGGAAAAGACGATCCTCGTGGGCGATCTCAACATTGCCCCGCGCGAGGATGACGTCTGGTCGCACAAGCAGCTTCTGAAGGTGGTCAGCCACACGCCGGTCGAGGTCGACCACCTGTCGGAGGTTCTGGACTCGGCCGGTTGGCGGGACATCACCCGCGCCGACATTCCGGCGGGCCAGCTCTATTCCTGGTGGTCCTACCGGGCGCGTGACTGGGACGCGGCCGACCGGGGCCGGCGGCTCGATCATGTCTGGGCCACGCCCGACATCGCGACCGCCGGGCATGGCTCGCGGATCCTGCGCCATGTGCGCGGCTGGGAGAAACCGAGCGATCACGCGCCGGTCTTCGCCAGCTTCGATCTGTGAGCCCCCCCTTGGCCCAGGCGCCAAGACGCCTCATATAGACGGCAACCGCCAACGACTCAGACAGACCGGGGGCAGACATGCTCGAACTGAACGCAAACGCCAGCGCCGCACCTGCCGGCGATCTCATCAAGGACAGCACCGAGGCCACGTTCATGGCCGACGTAGTCGAGGCCAGCCAGGAGGTTCCGGTCATCGTCGATTTCTGGGCGCCCTGGTGCGGCCCCTGCAAATCGCTCGGCCCGCAGCTCGAGAAGGCCGTGCAGGAGGCCGGCGGCAAGGTCCGCATGGTCAAGGTCAATGTCGACGAGAACCAGCAGATCGCGGCCCAGCTGCGCATCCAGTCGATCCCGACCGTCTACGCCTTTTTCCAGGGCCAGCCGGTCGATGGCTTCCAGGGCGCGATCGGCCCGGCCGAAATCAAGCAGTTCGTGGACAAGCTGGCCGGCATGGCCGGCGGCGGCGCCGAGGGCGGCGAAGGCGACGGGCTGACCCAGGCCGTCGAGGCGGCCGAGCAGATGCTCGCCGAGGGCGCGGCCACCGATGCCGCGCAGACCTTCGCCGCNGTTCTCGGCGAGGACGACAAGAACGCCGCCGCCTATGGCGGGCTGGTGCGTGCCCATGTGGCGATGAACGATCTCGGCCAGGCCGAGGCGATCCTGAACGGCGCGCCGGCAGAGATCACCGACGCGCCCGAGATCGAGGCCGCGCGCGCCGCGCTCGATCTCGCCAAGCAGGCCGAAAACGCCGGGCCGGTCGACGAGCTGCGCGCGAAACTCGACGCGAATCCCGACGATCACCAGGCGCGGTTCGACCTGGCGACGGCGCTTCATGCCAAGGGGCAGACCGAAGACGCCGTGGACGAACTTCTGGAGCTTTTCCGCCGCGATCGCGAGTGGAACGGCGGCGCCGCCAAGGAGCAGCTCCTGACGATCTTCGACGCGCTGAAGCCGCAGGATCCGATCGTGCTGAAGGGCCGGCGGAAACTGTCCTCGATGATATTTGCCTGACGGCCTGTGCGGGCTAGACTCCAAGCATGATGACCGCCGCGGATCTGCCCGACACGATCCCAGTTTTCCCGCTGCCGGGTGCGCTGCTGTTGCCGCGCGCCCGGTTGCCGCTGCATATCTTCGAGCCCCGCTACCTGGCGATGCTCGACGATGCCCTCAAGACGTCGCACCGGCTGATCGGCATGGTGCAGCCCCAGGAGGTGCCGCAGGGCGGCGAGCCGCGGCTCCAACGGATCGGCTGCGCGGGTCGCGTGACCGCCTTCTCCGAAACCGAGGACGGGCGATACATGATCACGCTGACCGGCGTGTCGCGCTTCCGCGTTCGCGAAGAGGTCAACGGCTTCACCCCGTATCGGCGGGCCGAGATAGACTGGGCGGGCTTCGAGCGCGACCTCGGCGGCGCGGAGACCGACGCCGGCTTCGACCGTGACCGGCTGATGGACCTGCTGAACCGCTTTTTCCAGAGCGAGGGTCTCTCGACCGACTGGGACAGTCTCAGGGAAGCCGAGGACGAGCTGCTGATAAACTCGCTCTCGATGCTCTGCCCCTTCGACCCCGAGGAAAAACAGGCCCTGCTCGAGGCGCCCTGCCTCGGCACCCGGCGCGAGACGCTGGTCACCCTGATCGAGTTCGCCCTGTATGGCGGGCGCGGCGAGGAGAAGCTCCAGTGACGGCGCCGGACGGGCCGCTCCACGACCGCAAGATGCTCGAGGCGCTGGTCTGCCCGCTGACCCAGGACGTGCTGCATTATGACGCCGAAGCACAGGAACTGGTCTCGGGCAAGGCGCGGCTGGCCTTCCCGATCCGGAACGGTATCCCCGTGATGCTGCTGGACGAGGCGCGGCGGCTCGACGATCGCTGACCGGCCGCCGCGCGTTCGGGCCTAGCCGCCGTGACCGGCCCGCGCAAGGATGCGCATCCGGCTTTCGAACTCTCCCCGGTCGACATAGCATCCGAGCAGGTGGCGATAGCCGGTCGACGGATCGAAGGCCGCGCGCCCGTGCAGGACGCGCCGGTTGTCGAAGACGACCATCTCGCCGGCCGAGAGTTTTAGCTCGACCGGGTATCTCGGATCTCGGGTCGCCGCCATGAACCGGCGATACGCCCGGTAATAGGGGCCGAGCACCTCCGGCGCCATGTCGAAGATCCCGGCGATATGGGCGTTGTAGCAGACCTCGCTGACCGCCCCGGTCTCGTCCAGCCGGATCACCGTCTGGCGCCGCCGTATATCGCAATCGTCGTCATGGAACCGGAACGGGATCGACACGGTCGACAGCAACGCGAAGGCGTCCGGATCGGCGGCGCGCAGATCCTCGGCGATCGCGACCCCGTCCGCGAAGACCGACCCGCCGCCCGCGGCCTCGTTGGCGAGGCAATGCAGGAACTGGAAGCCCGGCGGCAATTCCTGGTTGGGCAGATCGGTATGGAGCGGCAGCGCATCGGCCGTGTAGGCGAGGTTGTTCGGATTGGGTTTCGACTTCACCTGGAAAGTGCGCCCGAAATTCGTCTCGCGCAGGAAGCCGATCCGGCGCGCGACCTCCTGCCCGGCTTCGGGCGAGTCCGCGAGGCCCTCGACGATGGAAAGCCCGGTGCGCCGTGTCTGGCGCAGCCAGTCCGCCAGCGCCGCGTCCGAGCGCAGCACCGCATCGGCCGCCACCCGCGGGATGCCGGCCGCCCCCATATCGGCGCGCCAGGGCAGGTAGGGCGTGTCGGCCGGGTCGTCGGCGGGCCGTCCCGGGCGGTTGGCACGGAGCCAGCCCGTGTCGAACCGGCTGGTATGGGCCTCGCCCGCCCAATCGATTTCCAGCACGCCCTCGCCGAGACGGACCGCCGCCGGCGACGCGTCCTCGGGAACGCTCAGAAGATCGAAGGCCCGCTCGCCCGTGTCGGGATGGAAGCCGCTCGGGCAGTTGTCGCGAAGCCAGATGAAGGGGAACTCCGTGCTGGTGCCGTCGTCCCAGCGCAGGGCGACGGTGCGCGCCTCGGCGCGAAGCGTTGCGTCGGTCATTGCAGGTCTTCCTTTGTACATGCCTTGGGGTCACGCGCGCCATACGGGCCCGCCGCGATCAGCCCGGCATGGGCGGCGGCCACCAGTTATGGGCCTTGGCATGAGGATGGCCGGGACACCGGCCGAGAACCGTGCACATGACACCGCCTCGCTTTGGACAGGGGAAGTCCAACGCAATTCGCGCAGCGGCGCAAGCCTTGGAAACCCGTTTTCAGATGGCGCGACCCTGCATCAGGCGCGGCAGGTCGCCGGTCAGCCCGGCGGCTTCGCGGATGAACCGCCGGCGCAGGCCCGGCGCAGCGTTGACCGCGCCCAGCCCGATGTCGCGCGCGGCGCGCAGCAGCGGGTTGTCGTTGGAAAAGAGCCGGTTCACCAGGTCGGTGCCGATGGCCAGCGTCGTCGTGTCCCAGCGTCGCCATTGCTGGTAGCGCGCCAGCACGTTCGCCGCGCCGATATCCTCGCCCCGGCGGTGGGCCTCGACCAGAACCTGGGCCAGGGCGCCCACGTCGCGCAGCCCCAGGTTCAGCCCCTGCCCCGCGATGGGATGCACCCCGTGCGCCGCATCGCCGGCCAGCGCGACGCGGTCGGCCACGAAGCTGTTGGCGAGCGTCAGGCTGAGCGGGTAGGTAAAGCGCTCGCCCACCAGCGAAATCTCACCCAGGAAATCGCCGAACCGGGGACGCAGGATGTCCAGATACCGTTCGTCGGAAAGAGCGTTGATCGCCTCGGCCGCCCCGGTCGACTCGGTCCAGACGATCGAGGCGCGGTTGCCGGGCAGCGGCAGGATCGCAAGCGGGCCGGGCGGCATGAAGAACTGGTGCGCGGTGCCGTGATGGGGCCGTTCGTGCGCCACGGCGCAGACCAGCGCCGTCTGCCCGTAATCCCAGCCGGTGCGGGCGATCCCGGCGCGTGTGGCCGTGCCGCTGCGCCGCCCGTCACACCCGACCAGGATCCGCCCCGTTATCCGCCGCCCGTCGGCCAGCGTCACCGCGACGCCGGTCAGGTCGGTCTCCTGCGCGACGATCTCGGCCGGCGCGACCTGCGTGATGCGCTGTTCCGCCGCCATGGCGTCCAGCAGCGCGCGGCGCAGGTAGCGATCCTCGAGCATGTGGCCCATCGGGCCTTCCTCTATCTCGGCATGGTCGAAATGCAGGAACCAGGGCGCGGCCCCCGCGCCCGCACGGCCGTCGGTCACCTCGATATCGAGGATCGGCTGGCTGTTTCCGGCCACCGCCGGCCAGACGTCCAGCGCGGATAACAGCCGCTGCGAGCCCAGCGCCAGCGCGTAGGCCCGGCCGTCGAAACCCGCGTCCGACCGGGTCTCGGCCGGAAGGGCGTCGATCAGGGTGACGCTCAGCCCCGCCCGGGCCAGCGCCAGTGCCAGCGCGGGGCCGTTCAACCCGCCACCGGCGATCACAATATCCGCGTCGCGTTCCATGCCTCCCAATATGCGCCCGCATTCCCGATTGTCCATCGGTCAGCCTGCCGCTACCGTCGCGCCATCACGGAATACGGGGGGAGACGATGTCGCAGGACTGGCTTTGGATGAGCGCAACCGANCTGGGCCGCGGGATCGGCGCCGGGGCGATCGATCCGGAACAGCTGACCGAAACCTATCTTTCCGCCATCGACGCTCACCCGTTCCGCGACCGGGTCTATGCCCGCGTCACCCATGACCGTGCCCGGGCGGAGGCCGCCGCGGCCGCCGCCCGCGCGAAATCGGGCCATCGGCTCGGCCCGCTCGACGGCGTGCCGGTGTCCTGGAAGGACCTGTTCGACACCGCCGGGGTCGAGACCGAGGCCGGGTCGGCGCTGCTGAAGGGGCGCATGCCGGTCGAAGACGCCGAGGTGCTGCGCAACGCCACCGCGGCGGGGCTCGTCTGCCTCGGCAAGACCCACATGTCGGAACTTGCCTTCTCGGGGCTCGGCTATAACCCGGTGACCGCCACGCCGCCCTGCGTCAACGACGAGAAGGCGGTTGCGGGCGGGTCGTCTTCCGGGGCGGCGGCATCCGTCGCCTTCGGGCTGGCGGCGGCGGCGGTCGGCTCGGACACGGGCGGTTCTGTCCGCGTGCCGTCGGTCTGGAACGATCTCGTGGGGCTCAAGACCACCTCGGGGCGGGTATCGCTGAACGGGGTCGTCCCGCTGGCCGAGAGCTTCGACACGGTGGGACCGCTCTGCCGCACGGTCGAAGACGCGGCCCAGATGCTCGGCGCCCTCGAGGGACGGCGCGCCCCGGACCTCGTCGACACCAGCCTGACCGGTCGCCGCTTCCTGGTGCTGGAAACCGAGGCGATGGAGGATCTGCGCGACGCGCCGGCGGCAGGCTTTGCGCAGGCGGTCGAGCGACTGGGCGCCGCCGGGGCGGTGATCGAGCGCGGCGAGATCGCGGAAGTGGCCGAGGCCGCGACCATGTCCGCCATTCTTTTCGCAACCGAGGCCTACGGGACCTGGAAACACGCCATCGAGGCGACGCCGGGCCTGATGTTCCCCGAGATTCTCGAGCGTTTCCGGGGCGGCGCGCATTTCACCGGCGCGGATTTCGTCCATGCCTGGCAAAAGCTGCGCGCGCTTCGCGCGGCGTACGCGGAAAAGACCGCCGCCTATGACGGGGTGCTGGTGCCGACCTGCCCGATCCTGCCGCCCGAGATCCGCCGGCTGGAACGGGACTCGGACTATTACAAGGCCGAGAACCTGATGACGCTCCGGAACACGCGGATCGGCAACCTGATGGGCGTCTGCGCGCTGACGCTGCCCACCGGCGTGCCGTCCACCGGCGTGTCGATCATGTGCGCACCCATGTCGGAGGACCGGCTGCTCCGGCTCGGGCAGGCGGCGGCCAGCGCCATGGCCCCCTGAGCCGCCGCGGCGCGAAAGACACAACAGCGCGACGCCGACGGGAACGGTCCGCCACGATGCTGGACCGGGCCGGTTTTGGGCTGTATCGTGAATGAAAAGGGGCACTTAGACCCCGGGCATGAGGCAGTGATGGATTTTCCTGAGCGGTTTGCGAACCTGCCGGACTACGCGTTTCCGCGTCTGCGCGCGCTTCTCGACGGGCATGCGCCGGGCGGGGATGTGCTGCACATGTCCATCGGCGAGCCGAAACACCCGTTCCCGGTCTGGGTCTCGTCGATCATCTCCGAATACGCCCACGAGTTCGGGAAATACCCTCCGAACGAGGGCACGCCGGAGCTGCGCGCGGCAATCGCGGGCTGGCTGCAGACCCGGTACGGCGTGACCGCCGCCCCCGACACGCAGGTCTTTCCGTTGAACGGCACCCGCGAGGGGCTCTTCAACGCCTGCCTGGCGCTTTGCCCCGAGACGAAGGGCGGCAAGACGCCGGTGGTGCTGATCCCGAATCCCTTCTACCAGGTCTACACGGTGGCCGCGCAGGCCGTGGGCGCCGAGCCCGTCTACCTGCCGGCGACCGCCGAAACCGGCTTCCTGCCCGACATCGCGGGCCAGCCGGCGGAGTTGCTGGACCGCACGGCCATCGTCTATCTCTGCTCTCCCTCGAACCCGCAGGGCGCGGTGGCGTCGCGCGCCTATTGGGCCGAGCTGCTGGCGCTGGCCGAGAAACACGATTTCCGCATCTTCGCCGATGAATGCTATTCCGAGCTCTACCGCGGTGCGGCGCCCGCCGGCGCGATGCAGGTCGCGGCCGAGACCGGCGCCGATCCCGAGCGGGTGGTCGTGTTCCACTCGCTGTCGAAACGGTCCAACCTGCCGGGGCTGCGATCCGGTTTCGCAGCCGGCGGACCGGGCTGTATCGCCCGGATGCAGCAGCTCAGGGCCTATGCGGGCGCGCCGCTGCCCCTGCCGCTGCAGCGCGTGGCCGAGCGTGCCTGGGCCGACGAGGCCCACGTGGCGGCCAACCGCGCGCTCTACGGCGAGAAATTCGAGATCGCGGACGAAATTTTCGGCGACGTGCCGGGGTACCGGCCCCCCGGGGCCGGGTTCTTTCTGTGGCTGCCGGTCGCCGATGGCGAGGCCGCGACGCTCAAGCTCTGGCAGGAGACCGGGGTCCGGGTGCTGCCGGGCGCCTATCTCGGCCGCGATGCGTCCGGAGGCAACCCGGGGCAGGGTTTCATCAGGGTCGCCCTCGTGGCGCCCCGAGAGGATACACGGCGCGGATTGAAGGCAATCCGCCGCTGTCTTTACGCATAAGAACGAGGACAGGGCTGAACATGGCGTATCAGGCGAGGCAACGCGACCCCCTTCTGGACAGCAACATGCAGGCTGCGCTGCAAAAGCGTGGCCTGGAACTGCTGGGTCTTCTCCTGATGGGAATCGGCGTTGCGCTGGGCCTGATGCTGGGCTCCTACGTGCCGGAAGACCCGAGCTGGCTCTCGGCCACGGACGCGCCGGCGCAGAACTGGCTCGGCCAGTTCGGGGCGACGGTGGCGAGCCCGCTCTACATTACCATCGGCTGGGGCGCCTGGGGGCTGGCCGGGCTGTTCACCGGCTGGGGCCTGCGCTGCGTCCTGCACCGGGGCGAGGAGCGCGCGCTGTCGCGGGTGATCTTCGCGCCGATCGCCATCGCGGTCGCCTCGGTCTATGCCTCGACGCATGTGCCGGTCGCGGGCTGGACCCATTCCTTCGGCCTTGGCGGGCTGTTCGGGGACACGGTTCTCGGCGCCGCGCTGGGCCTGCTTCCCATCGACCCGGCGCTGGGCCTGAAGGCGCTGGCGGCGCTTTCGGGGATCGCGATGGTGGCGCTCGGTCTCTTCGTCCTCGGCGCCGACCGGGCGGAGCTGCGCGCGGGCGCGCGGTTTCTGCTGATCGGGGTCATCGTCACCTACACCGCGGCGCTCGCGCTTCTGCGGCGCCTCGGCCTGGTGACGGTGCAGGGGGCGGCGGCGCTCAAGGATCGCTACGCCGCGCAGCAGGCCGCGCGCGCGGCGGCGGACCCCGCGCTACACCGCGAACCGCGCGTCCGGCGCGCCGAACCCGTGATCGAGGCCCCGGAACCGGCCGATCCGCCAGAGGCGCCCCGGCGCAAACCGTCGCTGTTCGCCCGCGTGCCGCTGCTGGGCACGCGCGCCGCCGAACCGGAGCCGGAACTGATCGACGCGGACATCGACCCGGAGGCGGAAATCGACGCACCGAGCGACGAGCGGATCCGCGAAAAGATCAACGACGTCATCCGCAACCGCTCGCGCCGGGACCGGGTGATGGATATCCGGCAGCGCCAGGAACCGCCGGTTCAGACCGGCGACGCCGCACCCGGGGCCGACCTCGCGCCAGAGGACGAGACCCGGCCGCTCCACGCGGAACCCATGTTCGAGACGCCCGATCCCGACGCGGTCGCGGGCGACGCCACCGCCTATCCGCGGCCCCCGGCCGCGGAAAAGCGCAAGGTCGTGCAGGCCCCGGCGCGGAAAGCCGTCGCGCCCAGCAGCCAGGCCCGTGCCGAGGCGCAGCCGGCCTTCAGCTTCGAGGAAGACCCCGACGCCTACGAGGCGCCGCCGCTCTCGTTGCTGACCGCCCCCTCGACCGTGGTGCGCCAGCAGCTTTCGGACGAGGCGCTGGAAGAGAACGCCCGGATGCTGGAGAACGTGCTCGACGATTACGGCATCAAGGGCGAGATCGTCAGCGTGCGGCCCGGCCCGGTCGTCACCATGTACGAACTCGAACCCGCGCCGGGGCTGAAGGCCAGCCGCGTCATCGGGCTTGCCGACGACATCGCGCGGTCCATGTCCGCGCTCAGCGCCCGTGTTTCCACGGTTCCGGGACGTTCCGTCATCGGGATCGAGCTGCCCAACGCCCAGCGCGAGAAGGTGCTTCTGCGCGAAATCCTCTCCTCCCGGGATTTCGGAGACGGCAATCAGAGGCTCCCGCTTGCGCTGGGCAAGGACATCGGCGGCGGCGCCGTGGTCGCCAACCTCTCGAAGATGCCGCACCTGCTGATCGCGGGGACCACCGGCTCGGGCAAGTCGGTCGCCATCAACACCATGATCCTGAGCCTGCTCTACAAGCTGACGCCCGAGGAGTGCCGGCTGATCATGATCGACCCGAAGATGCTGGAACTCAGCGTCTATGACGGTATCCCGCACCTGCTCTCGCCGGTGGTCACCGACCCCAAGAAGGCCGTGGTGGCGCTGAAATGGGTCGTGGGCGAGATGGAGGAACGCTACCGCAAGATGTCGAAGATGGGCGTCCGCAACATCGAGGGGTATAACGGCCGCGTGCGCGACGCGCTGGCCAAGGGCGAGATGTTCCAGCGCACCGTGCAGACCGGCTTCGACGAGGAAACCGGCGAGCCGATCTTCGAGACCGAGGAATTCGCCCCCGAGACCATCCCCTACATCGTCGTCATCGTCGACGAGATGGCCGACCTCATGATGGTGGCGGGCAAGGAGATCGAGGCCTGCATCCAGCGCCTCGCACAGATGGCGCGGGCCAGCGGCATCCATCTCATCATGGCCACCCAGCGCCCCTCGGTCGACGTCATCACCGGCACGATCAAGGCGAACTTCCCCACGCGGATCAGCTTCCAGGTGACCTCAAAGGTCGACAGCCGCACGATCCTGGGCGAGCAGGGAGCCGAGCAGCTGCTGGGCATGGGCGACATGCTCTACATGGCGGGCGGCGCGCGGATCACCCGCGTCCATGGGCCCTTCGTCTCGGACGAGGAAGTCGAGGAAGTCGTCCGCCACCTCAAGTCCTTCGGGTCGCCGGAATACGTGTCCGGCGTGCTGGAAGGCCCCGACGACGAGAAGGAAAGCGACATCGACCTGGTGCTCGGGCTGGGCGGCAACACGGATGGCGAGGATGCCCTCTACGACCAGGCGGTCGCGATCGTCGTCAAGGATCGGAAATGCTCGACCTCCTACATCCAGCGCAAGCTGGCGATCGGCTACAACAAGGCCGCGCGCCTGGTGGAGCAGATGGAGGAACAGGGGCTCGTCAGCCCAGCCAACCATGTCGGCAAACGCGAGATCCTCGTGCCCGAGCAGCAATAGATCGCCGAAACGTGAGCGGGGGTCTGGTGCATCGGCCGGCCCGCGCCCATATGTTCACCCCATGATGATGCTGCACCGCCTGAGCGCCGTTTTCCTCGCCGCCGTCCTGGCCCTGCCCGCGGCGGCCCAGGACAGGATCCCGCTGGCCGAGATCTCGCGCTACCTGAACGGGATCACGACCGCCGAGGCGGAGTTCACGCAGGTGAACGCCGACGGCTCGGTTTCCACCGGCACGCTTTACATGCACCGCCCCGGGCGCATCCGCTTCGAGTATGACCCGCCGGCGCCGGCGTTGGTCATGGCCGGGGGCGGCACCGTCGCGATCTTCGACGCCAAGTCCAACGTGGCGCCGGAACAATACCCGCTGCGGCGCACGCCGCTCTCGATCATCCTCGAGCGAGACGTGAATCTCGGGCGCTCGGACATGGTGGTGGCGCATGACGGGGACGGGACGCGCACGGAAGTTGTCGCGCAGGATCCCGAACACCCGGAATACGGCAATATCCGGATGATCTTCACCGCGGATCCCGTGGAGCTGCGTCAATGGGTCGTGACCAACGAGGCCGGAACGGAGACCACCGTGATCCTCGGCGAGATGGAAACCGGCGCGGAGCTGTCCAGCCGGCTTTTCAGCATCGTGACCGAGCTGCGCACCCGCGGCCTGACCGAGTGACTCAGTAGAAGCGGCAGCGCCGCAGTTGCGCGCGGTACATCGCCGCGCGGTCGGTCACGCGGTCGGCAACCCGCAGAAGCCAGGCCTTGTTACGGTAACTCCCACGCGCGAAGCCCGTGTGCCCCTGGTGATAGGCCAGGTACTGGTTGCGAACGTCGTAAAGCGGGACGCCGTTGCGCTCGCGCGTTTCGTTCATGTACCAGCCCATGAAATCCACGGCATCGTCGAAGCGGTCCCGCCGCGCGAACCGTTTCCCGGTCTCGTCGCGATACCAGTCCCATGTTCCGTCGATTGCCTGGCTGTAGCCGTAGGCCGAGCTCTGCCGGCCCATGGGGATGACGCCCAGCGAGTAGCGCAGCGGTGTGCGCGCATTCCCGATGAAACTGCTCTCCTGGTGGATGATCGCCATCTGGACATGCACCGGCACGCCCCAGCGGCGTTCGGTGCGTTCCATGTCGCGCATCCAGCTGGGGCGTTCCCGCGCGATGGCGCAGGCATCGTCGAGGTTGCGCGGCGGGTCGTAGCGTCCGCCCCCGCAGGCCGCGACCAGCAGGAGCGTCCCGATAATGATAAGCCTGTTCATGACTGCCCGATGCTCGGCTTGTTTTGCGGTCAGAATACGGGAAATCGGCCCGAAACGAAACGGTCATTCGGACGCGGTCAGATCAAAACCGCGAGGGTGAGCGGAATCGTGACGACGGAAAGCAGCGTCGAGACCACCACGAGGCCCGCGACGTGGTCGGCCTCGGCGCCGTATTTCTCCGCGATCAGGTAGGACGTGACCGCCACCGGCGTCGAAAGCTGCAGCACCAGGACGGCGAAGGGCACCGGGCCAAGCGCGAACCAGCGCCCGGCCGCCCAGGCGATGGCGATGCAGAGCGCGATCTTCAGCACGGACAGAACGACGGCGCGGCCCAGCCCGCGCGGATGCAGCCGCGCAACCGCCACGCCCAGCGTGATCAGCATGAGCGGAATCGCGATCTGGCCCAGGAGTTTCAGGGTATTGGTCATCCAGACCGGGGTCTGCCAGCCCTGCGACATGAACAGCAGCCCGAGGATCGTGGCCCCGACCATCGGCTCGCGCAGCACCTTGAGCGGCGATCCCCCGCCGGCCACCACCCAGACCCCGAAGGTAAAGGAGTAGACCGCCATGATAGCGAAGATCACCACGGCAAAGCCGAGCCCCTCGTCGCCGAAGGCAAAAAGGGCCAGGGGCAGGCCCAGGTTTCCAGTGTTGCCGAAGATGAGCGGCGCCAGCCAGGTCCGGACCTCGAGCCCGGCGATCCGCACCATGCCCCATGTCAGGGTGGTCACCGCCCCGTAGGCCAGGACCGCCGCGAAGGAAACCGCCGTCAGCGCCTGCGGGTCGATCTCGGTTTCCATCAGCGCGGTGAAGATCAGGCAGGGAACCGACAGGGTCATCGCCAGCTCGGTGACGAACTTGACCCTGTATTCACCGCCAAGCCGCACCCAGGTGAACCCGATCGCCGCCAGTATGAAAACCGGCGCGACGATTTCGAGAACTGTCAGGACGAGGGTCACAGATTGTTTCCGCGTTTTGACTCTGAAACCCGGCCCCGCTGGTGGACTCCGGCTGCCGGCGTAGTTACATGGGGGCGAAAGGGGTGACAACACGCATGCTGACGTCGCACGCGAAATACATGCTGGGCCAGATCGTCCGCCACCGGAAGCATCCGTTCCGGGGGGTGGTCTTCGATATCGATCCCGAGTTCGCCAACACCGAGGAATGGTACGAGTCGATCCCGGAAGAGAGCCGCCCGCGCAAGGATCAGCCGTTTTACCACCTGCTCGCGGAAAACGAGCAGAGCTATTACATCGCCTACGTGTCCGAGCAGAACCTCGTGCCCGATGAAACCGGCGAGCCCGTCGATCACCCTGACGTGCCCGCCATCTTCGGCGATCTCGAGAACGGCCGCTACGACCTGGACGTGCAGCTCAACTAGCCGTCGCGCTTTTCCACCGCGCCGCCGGCCGCGACCCATCCCTTGAAGCCGTCCGCCATCTCGGCGACGTTCTCCAGCCCCATCTCGCGCAGGGTCCGCGTCGCCAGCGCCGACCGCCAGGCCGATGCGCAGAACAGCACGAGCTTCCTGTCGGTGTCGAAGGCGGGCTTGTGATAGGGGCTCTCGGGATCCACCCAGAATTCGAGCATTCCGCGCGGGGCGTGCAGCGCCCCCGGGATGCGCCCGTCGCGGTCCAGCTCGCGCACGTCGCGGATATCGACAAGCTGGATCTCGCCCGCGGCGGCGGCGCGCATCGCCTCTGCGACGGGCATGGTCTCGATCCCGGCCTTCGCTTCGGCGACCATGTCTTTCACCGGACGTATTGCCATGGCTGTCTGTCCTCCCTGTGTTCTCAGTATCCCAAGGCGCAGCCGTCCTTGCGCGGGTCCGACGCGCCCTGCAGAACGCCTGTCTCGTCATCGATCAGGATCGCCTGGGCACCGCCGATCGGCGCTTCGGGGATCCTGACGTGGTGGCCGAGATCGGCCAGGCCCTGGCGCACCGCGTCCGGGTAGCCGCGCTCGACCCTCATGTCGCCGGCATCCGAGAAACAGCGCGGTGCATCTATGGCCTGCTGCGGATTCATCCCGTAATCCACCATATTCGTGACGAAGCGGGCGTGGCCAGCCGGCTGGTAGCCCCCGCCCATCACGCCGAAAGGCATGATGACGCGGCCCGCCTTGCGCAGCATGGCCGGGATGATCGTGTGCATCGGCCGCTTGCCGCCGCCCGCCTCGTTGGGGTGACCTTCCTCCAGCGTGAACCCGGAGCCCCGGTTCTGGAAGTTGATCCCGAACGCCGACGAGGCCAGCCCCGAGCCGAAGCTGCTGAAGACCGAGTAGATCATCGAGACCACCATCCGGTCGCGATCCACCACCGTCAGGTAGACCGTTTCCTTGTGGACGGACTCCGTCAGCGCGGCGGGCGCCGGCATGGCGCGGTCCGGATCGATCAGCGCGGCGAGTTTCTCCGCCGTTTCGGGCGCAAGCATGTGGTCCAGGCGCGCCGTGTGGTCCGGATCCGCAAGAAAACGGTTCCGCGCATCATAGGCGAGCTTGGCCGCCTCGGCCTCGAGATGCGCGCGCTCCACCCCCATCGGGTAGAGCGATGGCAGGTCGAAATGCGCCAGGATGTTGTTCATGAGGATCGCCGTCGCGCCCTGCCCGTTCGGCGGATGCTCGAGCAGTTCCATGCCCTTGTAGGTTCCCGCGACGGGGTCGGTGTAGTCGCAGGCCGTCGCCGCGAAATCGTCGAGGCTGTGGGTCCCGCCCATGGCGCGGAGGCTTGCGACCATGTCCTCGGCCACCTCGCCCTCGTAGAAGCCCTTGCGCCCCTCGAGCCCGATCCGGCGCAGCACCTCGGCCTGGCCCGGCGCGCGGAACACCTGCCCTTCGCGCGGCGCGGCACCGTCGAACAGGTAATGCCGGCGCGCATCGCCCTGCAGGCTGTCGGCCGCCTCGTGCCAGTCGAACGCCACGCGCGGCGCGACCGGCACGCCGGCCTCGGCATAATGGATCGCCGGGGCCAGGCTGGCCTTGAGCCCCGCCCGGCCCCAGTCCCGCGAGAGCCGGCAAAAGGCGTCGACGGCGCCCGGCACCGTAACCGAATGCACGCTGCCGTCCGGGATCTTCCGCATCCCCTCGGCCCGCAGCGCCGCCGGGTCGAGCCCGGCAGGGGCCCGGCCCGAGCCGTTGAGCCCGATGATCCGATCCTCGCCAGCCGGTTTCAGAAGGACGAAACAGTCCCCGCCGATGCCGGTCATCTGCGGCTCGCAGATCCCCAGCAGGACCGCGGCGGCGATGGCGGCGTCGACGGCGTTGCCGCCCGATTCCAGCATCTGCACGGCGACCTTGGCCGCCAGGGGATGCGACGTCGCGCACATCCCGTTCGTTGCGAATACGGGCGAGCGCCCCGGCAGATGGAAATCGCGCATCGTTTCCCTGTCCTCCCCAACTCAGCGATACCGGCCGGAGCCTAGGGGCGCGCCGCGGGCTTTCCAACCCGGAAATGCCAGAGGACCCGAAAGAGCGGGGAGAAGCTGCCAGAGACCCCGACGCCGCGCACTGGGTGGGGGCTTCGTAACGCGACGCCGGGGGAAGCTCTGGCAGCTACGAGANAAGAGGTAGCCCGGCTTTCCGGCGCCGGTTTGCTTGGAAAAGGGCAGGATTGAGGACTCTCGGTCCCATCGGAAAACAATGCGTTTCCAATGCGGTGACAGCTGGAAGCCCGTTGCGCGCCCTGCGGGCGCACGACCCGGTGCCGTGGGCTGGGTGGGGGATGATATCCACGGCACCGGGCTGAAGCGTTACTCGCTACATGGATCCTTATCGTCCCGAAACCGGGCTGAAGATTGGACCGGCGGCGGAAATACCGCGAAGATTTCGCGTCCATTCCAAGGCACCGCTTGATTTCACGGGCCCGCCGCGCAACTCTTGGGACATGAACGTGCAGGATCCCGCGCAGCCCGGACAGGGCAGGCAATCCGTCCCGCAACAGGTCAGCTTCGACCGCGGCGAGCTCGGCTGCATCCTTTCCCTTTACGGCCGCATGGTGGCCGCGGGCGAATGGCGCGACTACGGGCTGTCCTGCCTGCGGGACGTCGCCGTCTTCTCGGTCTTCCGCCGCACCGCCGAGCATCCGCTCTACCGTATCGAGAAACGCCCGAAGCTGCGCGACCGGCAGGGCCAGTANGCGGTGATCGGCATGGACGGCCGGATCCTGAAGCGCGGCCACGACCTGAAAACCGTGCTCCGCGTCCTCGAACGCAAGCTGATCCGCGCGGTGGACGACTAGCTCAAAGCCGCCGGCGGCTGGTCACCGGGCCGGTGTCGGTCTCTGCGATCCGGCGCGTCGCCTCCAGCAGCGGCTCCTGGGCCACGGCCATGTGATGCATGTTGGCGTGCAGCAGCATGCCCGGCGCCGTCAGGATGCCGACATGTCCCTTCCAGAACACGATGTCACCACGGCGCAGCGGCTCGCCCTTCGCGAGCGGCCGGCCGAGCGCCGCTTCCTGCATGTCGCTGTCGCGCGGACAGTCGATGCCGCAGGCCTCCAGCGCCAGCTGGATCAGCCCCGAACAATCGACGCCCCAGCGGCTCCGTCCCCCCCAGAGATACGGCGTGCCCAGGAACAGCTCCGCCACGCCGGCCGGATCGGCATACCGGGTGGCAAAGGGCTTCAGATGCGCCATCGGCACGAAATGCCCGGTCTGGATCTTGCCGAAGCCGTTCTTCTGGGCCAGCACGCGCAGCGCCGTCCCCATGAAGAGCGCGGTCTCGGCCCGCGACTTGGCTTCGGGGTCGGGATAGAGCTGCGTGGCCGGGGCCGCGACCCAGTGCGTCGGCGTATCCAGCCGGCCGAGCGCCGCGGTCTCGACGAAGCCGACATAGCCGTCCCGCGCGCACTGGCCGAAGGCATAGCCATCGCGCTCCTCGATCACCGCGAACGGGTCACCGAAGAGCAGCTGGCTGTCACGCGCCCCCTCGGGACCGGGCCGGTCGAGGATGTCGGCGACAGGTTGGCGGCACTGCCGGGGCGCCGGCGTGACGTAGCGCGGCGCCTCGACCGTGCCCTGCAGCGCCACGTCGGCCACGCGCGCATTGGCCAGCGTCAGGCGACGATCCCCGATCATTGCGCCAGCACCCTGGGCAGCGCGTCCAGCAGGGCCCGCGTGCCCTGCCCCGCACCGCCCTTGGGCCGGGCCGCGTCGCCCTCGGGCGCCCAGCCATAGATGTCGAAATGGACGAAGCGCCGCGCGTTCTCGACGAAGCGGCGCAGGAACAGCGCGGCGGTGATCGCCCCGGCAAAGCCGTTGCGGGGCGCGTTGTCGAGATCGGCGATGCCCGGTTCGATCATTGCCTCGTAAGGCGCGTGGAATGGAAGCCGCCAGACCGGGTCGGCCACCGCGTCGCCCGCGCTTTGCAACGCCGCGGCCAGCGTGCCGTCGTCGGTGAAGAACGGGGCGATATCCGGGCCCAGCGCCACCCGCGCCGCGCCGGTCAGCGTCGCCATGCAGACCAGCGCGTCGGGCGCCTCCTCGTCGGCCAGCGCAAGTGCGTCGGCCAGCACGAGCCGTCCCTCGGCATCCGTGTTGTTGACCTCGACGGTCAGCCCCTTGCGCGATGCGAGAATATCCTGCGGGCGGAAAGAGTCGGACGAGATCGCGTTTTCGACCGCCGGCACCAGCACCCGGAGCTGCACCGGCAATTCCAGCGCCATGATCATGCGCGCGAGGCCCATGACGGCGGCGGCGCCGCCCATGTCCTTCTTCATCAGCGCCATGGACTGCGCCGGCTTGATGTCGAGCCCCCCGGTATCGAAGCAGACCCCCTTGCCGACAAGCGTCAGGCGCGGCGCGTCGTCGGCCCCCCAGCGCATGTCCAGCAGCCGGGGCGCCTCGGCGGCGGCGCGGCCGACGGCGTGGATCAGCGGGAAATTCCCGTCGAGCAGCGCCGATCCCCGGATCACCTCGACCCGGGCGCCGAAGTCCTGGCCGAGCGCGCGGAACGCCGCCTCGAGCGCCTCGGGGCCCATATCGGCCGCCGGCGTGTTGATCAGGTCGCGCGTCAGGAACTCGCCCGCGGCAATCGCCTCGATCCGGGCGGCATCGACCCCGTCGGGCGCGACGAGCATCGCCTCGGCCGGTGGCTGTGCCTTGTAGCGGTCGAAGCGGTAGCCCGCCAGCAACCAGGCAAGCGCCGCCTCCTCCAGCGCCGCCGGTGCCAGATCGCCATCGAGACGATAGGTCCCCGCGGGCAGCGCGGCGGCGGCGCGCCCGGCCAGGAACCGTCTGCGCCCGGCCTGCGCCGGATCGCCCAGCCCGAACAGCGCCCCGGCCAGCGCGCCGTCCTCGCCCGGCAGCCGGCACAGCTCGCCCGCGGCGGCCTTGAACCCGGCCTCGTCCACCCAGCGCCGCAGCCGCGCCGGCTGGTTTTCGCGCCAGCCCGGCAGGCGGTCCGGGTCGATCAGTGTCACCGGGCGCGACTCGGCGCCGGCGGGGGCGAAACGGGGTGTCATTCAAGGAATCTCCGCTGCGGACTGGCGCACAGCCTAGCGCCTGCCCCAGCCGCCGCAAGGGTCACCGCGCGGCCCCACGCGAGACAAAACGCTCGAATTCCGGCGCGTTGAGGATTAGAGACGGCAGAACAAGAACCGAGGGACACCCGATGGATCACGCAAAACCGCTGCCATCCTATCTCGTTCAGCGCTACCAGGGCTGGAAAGCGACGACGTATGCCGAGAACCGCGGCTGGTACATGCAACTGGCCGAACAGGGGCAGCACCCGCGGGCGATGGTCATCTCGTGCTGCGACTCGCGCGTGCACGTCACCTCGATCTTCGGCGCCGACACGGGCGAGTTCTTCATCCATCGCAACATTGCAAACCTGATCCCGCCCTACGAGCCAGACGGCGACCACCACGGCACCTCGGCAGCGGTCGAATACGCGGTAAAGGCGCTCAAGGTGGCGCATCTGGTCGTGATGGGGCATTCCAACTGCGGCGGCGTGCATGGCTGTCTCGAGATGTGCGAGGGCAAGGCGCCGGAACTGGAAGAGAAATCCAGTTTCATCGGCCGCTGGATGGATATTCTCCGTCCCGGCTACGAACGGGTGTCCGGGATAGCCGACGACACCGCGAAGCACCGGGCGCTGGAACGCGAGGCGGTGCTGGTCTCGCTCGAGAACGTGATGACCTTCCCCTTCGTGCGCGAGGCGGTCGAGGCCGGGCGGCTGACGCTGCACGGGCTCTGGAACGACATCGCCGAAGGCCAACTCTTCCAGTACGTCCCGGCGCGCCAGGATTTCCAATTGATCTGATCCGGCGCCCCGCACGGGGGCGCGGCCATGACGCGGGACCGGGCGCGGCCTAGTGCAGGAACTCGCCCGCGGCCGGTGCGTCGCGGCGGGCCAGCACGCAGGGCCGGCCAAGGCGCGCCGCCAGGTCCGCCAGCGGATGGCCGAGAAGCCGCGCGGTGCAGATGCGCCGCCCGGTTTCACCATCCGTCAGCACCAAACGCCCCTCGCGTATGGCCAGCCGCACGCCGCGCCGTCCCAGCGCCGCGATAAGGCCCGCCCAGTCGCTCGCCCCGTCGAAAACGGGCCGGAGCGCCGCGCGCAAGAGCGCCGCGGTCTCGCTGTCGGGATCGTGGAAATCGGGATCTGCCTGCCAGGGGAACGCCACGGGGGCGGCACCGGCACCTGCCTCTTGGATCTTTTTCATGGTCGACTGCTCGTTATCATTCTCGCCGATCCGGCCAGCCTACCCCAAAATCGCATCAAAATCCGGGGGATAGGTTCCATACCGCCGCCGGGCGCGGCTTCGCTGCAACAGGTCCGGTCCGGCCGGTGGCCGCTCAACGCAGGATGTCACCCTCGGGCCAGCTGATCTCGTGCTCGAGCCGGATCGTGCGCGTGCCGCCCGGCGCGATCTCGAAGCGCCATTCGAGCACGCCGCGCAGACCGTCGGGATCGGCGGTGTCGGCCGGCGGTTCGGCGGTGTAGTCGATCCGCAGATCCTCCTGCTCGGAATAGGGGACGCGGTCGCGCAGCTGCACCGGCCAGGCCCGGTCGGTCAGGTTTTCGACGGCGATCTCGGCGCGCTCGAAGACACGGTTGGAGCGCGAGATCACGCCCCGGTCGCCCTCCAGCCGTTCGAGGATGCGGCGCGACAGGCGCAGGCCCTCGATCGGGCCGAAGGGAAAGCGGGCCGTCTCGCCCCCGGCCCAGAGCCCGATCCGGCCGGAGCCCACGAAAGCCCCGTCCATGTAAAACGAGACCGGCCCCGGAAGGATCAGCTCGCCGCTGGCGTTCTCGGCCTCGGCCACGAGATAGGCGGTGGCATCGAGACGCGGCGCGGCGACGGCGGTGAGATCGGGGGCCAGCGCGATGCGGTCCAGCGCGAGCCGCGCGGCCTCGGCGCCGCTGGCGACGTCGACCGGGTCCGGATAGCGGTAGACGACGGTAAGGCCCTGCATCTCGGTCCGGGCGCCGATGGCGTCGGCCGCGGGCGCGGACTGCGCCGGTTCCGCCGCGCCGGACAGCATCTCGGACTCGCCGCTGATCCGCTGGCGGTCGGCGGTGACGGGCGGGCCGATCCGCAGGCGGCGCGGCATGACCTCCGACGGGCCCGTCTGGCCGGACGGCCGCGCGGTGGACAGCGTCAGCGCCACGCCGGTCCAGTCGCCCCCGGTGGCCTGGCGCACCAGCGCGCCCCGCACAAGCTCCAGCGTCGCCGTCTCGCCGCGCGACAGCCGCAGGTCGTAGACCGGCTGCCAAGCGGCAGCGGGGCTTTGGTATCGGATCTCGAGCCGGGCCGACGTCGCGGCCACGGCCCGAACCTCGACCCGCAGGGCCGCGCCCGGCGGCGCGGGGCGGGTCAGCGCCTCGAGCGCAGCGCGCGCCTCGGCCAGTTCCTCGTCCAGCTCGGCACGCGCGCGTTCGGCCGCGGCGATCTCCTGTTCGGCCGCGTGCGCCGCGGACCGGGCGGCAAGGGTTTCCTCGCCAAGCATCCGGGCGAGATCGCGGATCTCCGCCGGGCTGGTGCCGGCCAGGGGCTCCGCCGCCTTGGAGGCGCCGACGCTCGACAGGAAGTCGAGCCTGGCGCGGGCCGCATCTATCCGCAGCCGGATCGCGCCGATCTCTGCCGTCGCCTCGCGGATCGCGGCCTCGAGCCGGGCGATCTCGGCGCGGGCGGCCTCGATCGCGGCGCCGTCCTCCGGCGCGCGCGGCGGCAGGCGGCGGTCGCGGTAGCTGACCGCGCCGATCTGGAAATCCCCCGCGCCCGAGACACGCAGCGTGTCGGGGTTCAGACCGCGGGGCAACCCGGTCACGATCACCGCGCCTGACCCGGCAGGCAGCTCGGCCTCGGCCAGGCGGGTCAGCGCGGCGCCGTCGGGATAGAGGGTGGCGCGCGTGACGGCCGAGGGCACGACGATATCCTCGGCCGCGGCCATCGTGGGCAGGAAAAGGACCAGGGCTGCAAGGATCCGTCGCATGGGGGCCTCCGCGCGTTGTGGGGGGTCAGGGTCCGCCAGCACCGCCCAAAAAGCAAGGGGCGCCCCGGCGGGACGCCCCCTCGAGATCCCTCGTCGGCCGGTCAGCCTTTCTTGAGGACGCGGTTGGCCAGCGTTTCGGCGATCTGCACGGCGTTCAGCGCCGCGCCCTTGCGCAGGTTGTCACTGACGCACCAGAGGTTCAGCCCGTTGTCGATGGTCGAATCCTGGCGAATGCGGCTGATGAAGGTGGCGAAGTCCCCCACGCATTCCACCGGCGTGATGTAGCCACCATCCTCGCGCTTGTCGACGACCATGATCCCCGGCGCCTGGCGCAGGATCTCGCGGGCTTCCTCTTCGTCGAGATGGTCCTCGAACTCGAGGTTGATCGCCTCGGCATGGCCGACGAAGACCGGCACCCGCACGCAGGTCGCGGTGACCTTGATCGCGGTGTCGACGATCTTCTTGGTCTCGGCGACCATCTTCCATTCTTCCTTGGTGGAGCCGTCCTCCATGAAGACGTCGATATGCGGGATGACGTTGAAGGCAATCTGCTTCTGGAACTTCTTGGGCGCCACCTCGTCGGTCGGGTTGTAGATCGCCTTGGTCTGGTCCCAGAGCTCGTCCATCCCTTCCTTGCCGGCGCCGGACACCGACTGGTAGGTCGACACGACGACGCGCTTGATCTTCGCGCGGTCATGCAACGGCTTCAGCGCCACGACCATCTGCGCGGTGGAGCAGTTCGGGTTCGCGATGATGTTCTTCTCGCGGTAGCCCTCGACCGCCTCGGGGTTGACCTCGGGCACCACCAGCGGGACCTGCGGGTCGTAGCGGTAGAGCGACGAGTTGTCGATCACGACGCAGCCCGACCGCGCGGCCTTGGGCGCGTAGTCCTTCGTCGCGTCGGAGCCGATGGCGAAAAGCGCGATGTCCCAGCCCTCGAAGTCGAAGGTGGCGAGGTCCTGGGTCTTGAGGGTCTGGTCCCCGAAGCTGACCTCGGTGCCCAGGGAACGGCGCGACGCCAGCGCGGCGAGCTCGTCCACCGGGAACTGGCGCTCGGCCAGGATGTTCAGCATTTCGCGGCCCACATTGCCCGTGGCGCCGACGACGGCCACACGATAACCCATTGTCATCTCCTGATCGGGAATCTCGGTTGGGCGCGTCTTAACGCATCCCAGCGGGAATGTGAAATGCACCATTGGCGTTGTTGGCGTAGCCTTGGGCGGCACGATCACGGAGGCCGAAGTGAAGACCGTTCCGCAAGCCCTCGCCGCCAGCCTCGTCGCCGTCCTGCCGCTGCAGGCCGGCGAAGCCGACATCGTCGCGGCCGAGGCCGTCCGCAGCGGAGAGACATGGCGCTTCGAGGTCACGCTGCGCCACGCCGACGAGGGCTGGGACCACTATGCCGATGGCTGGGCGGTCCTTGCCCCCGACGGCACCGAACTCGGGTATCGCGAGCTTCTGCATCCGCATGTGGCCGAACAGCCCTTCACGCGGTCGCTCACCGGCGTCACGCTGCCCGACGGGTTGGACCGGGTCACGATCCGCGCCCATGACAGCGTGCATGGCTGGGGCGGCGCGGAGATCACGCTAGAGTTGCGCTGACCGCGTCAGTCGAAGAGATCCTCGATCTCGTCGAAGGCTTCCTTGAGGTAATGGAGCATCCCGCGCCGCTTCTTGCGGCGCTTGCCCTTGCGCGGCCGGTCCGGGGCGCCGTGACCGGGGTATCGCGACGGCTTGGACGGGCTCCGGGGGCGGGCCGGACCGGGGTCCGCCGCATCGGCGCGCAAGGCTTTCATCTTGGTGATCGGCGCGCCGCAGGCGGCGCATTGCAACACGTGCCGGGCGGAGTCGAACTCCAGCACGCTGCGCGTGCCGCAATAACAGCAGGTGGCGATCTTGGTCTCGGGCCTCATGGTCTGGACCTACGGCGCCCGCGCCCGGCTTTCAAGTCGGGCAGGCGGCCTTCAGGCCGTCGCGGCGTCGGACGGCATGCCGAGCAGTCCCTCCAGCCCCGCATTGCCGGCCACGAGATCCGACAGCGTCACGTCGTCGAGATAGCTGTAGAAGGCCGCGACCGCGCCGGCCAGCGACTGCTTCAACCGGCAGAACGGCGTGATCGGACAGGTGTTCTGCGCCCCGGCGAAGCATTCGGCGAACGGCACGTCCGCCTCGAAGGCGCGGATCACCGCCCCGACGGAGATATCGGCAGCCGGCCGGTTCAGCCTTATCCCGCCATTGCGCCCACGGACGGTACGGATGAACCCGCGCTGGCCCAGCAGGTTCACCACCTGCGCGAGATGATTCTCGGACGCGTTGCAATGTTCGGCGACGTCGGATTTCCGAACGGTCCGTGCATCGTTCACGGCGCAGAACATCAGCGTGCGCATGGCGAGGTTGGTGCGAGTGGTCAGCCGCATGGCGGGGTCTCGGTTGCGCCTTCAAACATGCCACGAGAATACAGCTTTATCCCCGGTACGATTTGATCGAGATCAGGTTCCGGGCAGTTTCCCGCTGTTAAAGATGTGCCGCGAATATAGCTTTAGGCAGGGCACACGTGGCGGAAACCGCGGACAGGGACGCCGGCAGGGACCGGCTTGCGGCACTTGTCGCGCCGGGCGCGCGTGACCTGCGGCGCGCCGGTCTGCTGTCGGTCGCCGCGGCGCTGATCTGGCTGCCGCAGGCCGCGATCGTCGCCCTTGCCATCGCGGCCCTCCTGGACCCGGCCCTGCCGCAGCTGCCGCCTCTCGTGCTGGCGGCGGGATTCGCGGGGCTGGGGCTGGCCC
>PR_CR_10_Liq_1_inCRDRAFT_1000348_pt1 | contig 28927 bp, 26 predicted proteins | sample PRCRCaboRojoPR_3_FD_10241 | JGI IMG/M metagenome (IMG submission 10241)
GGCTATGGACATGTTCGAGTCCGAAGTAGGTCAATCCATATTCGACTTTGCTACAGAACCTGGTGAAGTAGAAACTGCCCAAGAAGAAGGAGTCTTGCCCGAAGATGAAAACCAAGCTTCATTTGTCCAAAAAAGACTATTCAAAATTAACTGGTAATCATTCAAAAACTAAAGGTTCCTAACACTAAAACTTGCAAAAAAGCAAGATTTAAAATGGCAGATTCGAAAGGAGATCAAAAAGCAGGAACAGAAGAAACATTCCCTATTGACATTTCCAAACGAAAAGCCACCTACATAATGTTTTGCTTGATAGCTTGCACAATAAACTTTGACGCAGGCATTATTCCTGCAGGACTTTACAAGATCAGAGACGAGTTAGAAATGAGTTTCCAGCAACAAGCCGCTATAGGCTCACTAGTGTTTATGGGAATAAGTCTTGGCTCCCTGACAGTAACTGCAACCTTCCAAAAGGTTTCTGCAGCCAAAGCTTTGATCCTGATGCTTACTTTGAACATAGCATTCACTGTAGTTTTCAGTCTGAGTAAGTTTTTGTATTTACTTTATCTGTGCAGACTGATCATGGGTTTCACCAAGTCGTTTTTCGTTATATACGGTCCAGTTTGGGTGAACGAGTTCAGCCCTAAAGAAAGCTCAACGAAGTGGCTTGCAGGATTGCAGGCTTCAGTGACTATGGGAATCATGCTTGGTTACGGCATCACAGGGTTCTTTGTGAACTCTTCAGTGGGGTTCTTGACTTGGAGGTTTGCCGTGCAGCTGCAAGCAAGTCTCTTAGTGCCTCTTTTTGTGTGGCTGAGAAGCACAGACTCGAAGCTCATCGACACAATTGACCCAGAGGAAGGAAGGAAGATTCTAGCTCCTGGAGACTCACTTGGGCCAGAAAGTCACACTGTAAGAGTAGACAGTGTGGACATGGGACACATCTCTAACTTCTTAGTTCAACTCAAGATGCTTTACAAAAACCCTTTGTTTGTGATGCTGACATCTGCAATGTGTGCTTTGAGTTTTGTGTTCACAGGCATTCAGTACTGGATTACACTTTACTTGATTCTGTACTTGGGCTCTAACCCTCTGCAAGTAGTTATAGCTTTTAGTTTGATCTGCTCTACAGCGCCTATGGCAGGAGTGATGTTTGGGGGGTGGTTGTCAGACCACATGGGAGGCTATAGAGGAGCTAACTTAGTTACAGCGCTCCAGCTGTGTTTGGTGTTTGCAGTTTTGGCTTCGTTGTTTTCGATACCTATGGGGTTCGTTGGCAACTTAACTTACGTTTCGCCTTTGCTTTGGATCATGTTATTTTTTGGAGGAGCTTTGTTCCCTACAGCAACTGGAATCAACATCAACACTTTAGCCAAGCAATACCAGTCTTCGGTGTCTTCTATTTCACAGTTGGTGTTTAACTTAGGAGCTTACTTAGCACCAGTTTTGTCAGCGGCGGTGATGGACGCCTTTGAAGACCCAGAAGAAGGTCTTAAGTGGGGGTTTAGGTTTATTTTGTTGTGTAGTGTTTTAGGAGTGTTTCCGATGGTCGGTGCTTGGATTTTTGGAATAAGAACTCAAGGTCAGTCTGGGGAGTACCTTGACTTTGAAGAAGAAAGAGACGCAGTGGGAGACTTAGCTACTTACACTAATTCTGAGATGCGAAATGAAATCTTAAGAAGGAGACTCCACTCGTTTAGTCTTTAACACTAAAAATTAATCATGTATAACTGTCAGTGTTTAGCTAAACAATTGTTTAACCAGTTACTGTTGAATGCCAAACTTAAAACGAACTAAACCCTATTGGTTTACAATAAAAATGAAAAACACAGGGGGTAAAACCAACAGAAACACCAGAAGCCCAGGAAACACTGACCAGTGCTTTGCACAAAGAGAAGAGAGCTCTCCAGGCTTCTCTTTGAGCACTCAAGAAATCAAGGAGTTCCCTTTGTCAGTTTCATTGAGTCTGAACGAAGTATTTGATGAAGCTACTATGTCAAGCAGCCGAGACCTAGAAGTTGACTCCGACCCCAAGAACCCCCCTAACATCTCCAAACTGTGCCGAACTAAGTCTGGAAGTAAACGCACACAGCAGTACATTGCTAAGTCCCGACCAGAAGAAATACAGCAAATCATAGAAAATTTAGTCCCTTGTATAAGCGAGCTCATGACTGATTTCTACGGAAACTACATGTGCCAGACTTTGTTCCAGAGCTGCAGCTCCTATCAAAGGCTTTCTCTGCTCAAAGCAATGGAACCCCATTTACTAGGCATAGCCAAGGAATGCAAAGGAACTCACTCTTTGCAAACCTTGATTTCTCTGTCAAACTTGCCAGAAGAAGAAGAGGTCTACAGGAATGCCTTCAAAGGACATGTTCTTGAACTAACTACCCACCCCAACGCTTCGCACGTTGTTCAGAGACTACTCATTACTTTTAAGTCAAGAGACTTTGTACTTGAAGAACTAAAAGGCAGCATCAAACGACTTTCTATGAACAAAATGGGACTCTGTGTTATAAAGAAGTGTGTAAATGAAGAATTTGTATGTAAGGAACTTATGCAAGATCCTATAGTACTCATGCAAGATCCTTATGGAAACTACGCTATGCAACTCACTGTAGAGCATTGGCTCGAAGAGTGTTCTGAGCCAATGATGAAGGCTATGAAGTCCAAAGTAGCCCAACTCTGTATCCAAAAGTACGCGTCTAATGTGATCGAAAAGTGCCTTAAAGAACCAAGTATGCGTAGCATGATTATACACGAGTTAATAACTGAAAACAAACTTCCCCTTTTAATGAACTGTCCATACGGGTGCTACGTGCTGCGGACTGCTGCTTTCGAAGCAGAGAACGAACTCAAAGTACTTTTGAGGCAATCCATTTTTAACTCCATGCCCAACATCACACAGAAAAAACTCAAGTCTAGGTGGGAAGAAATACTTAAGAAACTTAACCAAGCTGTATAAACTTGTAAGTAATTTATTATTAATTATAAAATAACCAATTAGCTTTTCTCCACAAAGAAATCATGCTGCAAACACTCTGATGCATTCGGGCGCTTCTGAGGGTCCCATTGCAGCATAGAAAGCGCAAGCGAAATTGCTTCTTCAGACCTGGCTCTTTTCCCGACTATTCCGATTAAGTCCTGTCTTTTGCCTATTTGGGAAGCCATAGTTTTAAGTTTCTTGCTTATCAAGGAGTTCCCAGTCATTGACTCTACCTCGGCTTGTGAAGGCTTTCCCAACAAGTTAGCTTGTTTGACGAACTGGTCGCCTTCAGTTTTGCCTATGAAAATAGGAGTTCCTGTGTAGAGTTCTAAAAGAATGCACCCTGCTGCCCAGATATCTATAGGAGGCCCGTAGTCTGTGTTGCAGAGTATGAGTTCAGGAGCTCGGTAGTACCTAGAAACTATGTAAGGAGTTGACTTGTTGTCTCTTTTTTTAGCTGAGCCGAAGTCACACAACTTAACTCTGTAAGGTTTGGAGTTTGTGTCTATAAGTATGTTTTCAGGCTTCAAGTCTCTGTGAAGAATATCTTTGCTGTGCAGGAACTCTAAGCCTAGCAAGATTTGCTTCATAATAGACGCTATTTCTTCATAGTGCAGAGTGGACTTGGCCTTGAATCTGCTTCTAATGAACCTGGATAAGTTATTAGGCAAGTACTCAAACACTAAGTGCTGTACGAATTTTTGGTCTTCAGTGACTGTGTAGAAAATATCAAGTAACTTCACGCAGTAGTTGGAGTCTTCAGTTTCTTTGAGAATTTTATACTCTCGAGAAATCAAACTTCCTATTTTAGCAGACCGCTTTATAGCTACGTAGGTTTCTAGGGTGTTGTTGTAAGCTTTGTAAACGCACCCAAAACTCCCTGAACCTATTAAGTTTTCAAAGGTGTAGTTGGGTTCTTTATTGAAGCAGTGCTGCGATATTGGCCGGTATCCTGAACACATTATTTTTCAAATTTTTTACTTAAAATGGCGCCTTAAGTTTGAATGCTAACTAAAAGTTGAGGCAAGTATACAACAATAGCTGTGATATCGTCTACAACATCGTCTTCGTTTTGTATCCACCTTCTCCAAGCTACACTTGCTAGTTTATCAGCTGCACTTTTAACTCTTTTACCGTACTTCCGAACTATTGTAATCATTTCTTCGTCTTCTATGAACTCTGTAACTCCGTCACTACAGAGCACAAGGTACTTGTGGCTTTCGTCTAGGTTTATTTCAAGTGTTTGTGGCTCTGAAGTTACTCCTACAGAATGAGCACTTAAGTCTCCAAAAGCCCTGCTTGTAGACAGTCCTGGGTAATCTTTGCCCTTCACAAACACTCTGTAAGGAACGTCTTCTGGGAGTCTTTTTACTTCTCCACCTGCTTTTTCAATGCGGGTTTTTTCAGCCTGCAAAGTAGGTTTGTGGTCTTCGCTGACTCTTAGAGCTTTGAGTTCACTGCCTTCTTTAACTCCTAGCACAGCTCTTGAGTCGCCTACGTGGCCTATGTACAACTTTTTTTGGTAAATAAAAGCTGTTGTTGCTGTGCTGCCTGAAAACACACAGTCAAACTCTGAGTCTTCTTGGTTGCAAAGTTCTTTTAATTCATTGTCGACTCTGGGAAACACCTCATTAAACAACTCTAAGGGTTCAGTTTTTGACTTTTCGTTGTTGATGAAATACCTAGGAATTAGGCTGTGAATGTAGTTAGAAACTTCGTGTCCAAAAGAACCGTGCCCGTCATAAACTCCTAGAAACTGAAAACAATTATCCAAAACTACTGAAAAGTCATCTTGGTTCTGAGGGTCTGGCTTAAGCCCTTTTTTACACGCAATACCAACTCCTAGGGTTTCTAGTGACTCAAAGTCTAGGTTCTGGCCTTCAACCTTAGTCAACTTATCTTCAAAACCTCTTTGATGCTTAGGGTTAGGTTTTCCCTCAAGCGTTACTAAGCAGTTTAAAGTTTCAACTGAGTGCTTTTTAGGGGTGTTATATGTCTCTTGGAAAACAAAAGCTTTAGCTTCTTTTTGATCTTCAGACTTCACAGGGATTACTGAGAGTTTCTGATTCTTCCTTCTGGATGTAATTTCCTGGTGGTCTTCTAGTCTGGGTTTGTTAAAACATACGCCCATTTGAATATTAAGATGGGAGTGCTATGCTGCAAAGGAAGTTCTGTGCCAGTTGTCCAAAGCAGCACAGTTGAGAACCAAACAACTAGTTACTCCACAAACATTGACTTCTGCGATTTGTCGGTTGAACAAGCCAAGTTTAACTGGACAGTTGGTCAGAAAACCAAAGTAGACTCTTACTGTGAAACTTATCATTGCATAAACTCTGACTCAGGAGAGTTTTTAATTCTCAGGGTGTTTTACTTAACCCACCCTAAGTTTTCAAGAACTCAGTCCAAACAACTCAAGCAGGAATTAATGCTTTTAAAGGACCTTTCTCATAGACACATTTCAACTTATAGAAGTTTGATTCTAGAAAAAACAAAGGTTGGAGTTTTTTATGAGTACAGTTCTGGGGGCAACTTAAAGAACCTTTTGAAGGTTTACGGTAAACTTAAAGAAAGTGTAATAAAAAGCTATACTATCCAACTACTCAAAGCTCTAGACTACTTGCACAGCAAAGGAGTCATACTCACTGACTTGAGCCCAAGTTCAGTTTCTCTGTACGAAAATTCTTTAGTTAAAATTTCTAAATTCAAACACTGTGTGCTGCACTACCAAAAATCCCTAATCGTTCCTTTGAAAAAAACTTTTTACTTAGCTCCAGAAGTAATTAACTTTTCACCTTATAAAAACAGCGACATTTGGTCTCTGGGGTGCTTGCTCATACATCTAGTCACTGGAAAAACTCCTTGGCACCCCCTTCAAGGCCCTCAAGTTTTGGAACTGCTTAGGAACTCCTGCAAACTTCCTCCAATGCCTGATGCTTCGCCTTCTCTTGTTAGCTTTGTTTGCAATTGCTTGCAAAGAGACGCCCGATCACGGCCATCGGCCTCTGAACTTATGAACCACGAATTCGTTTCTGAACAGAAAAAAGTCTCAAGAAAGACTGAAAGTTTAAGTTCTACCTTAACTCCAGACTTCACGATTAAGAACTTCGAAACCATTAAAAGTATAATTCAAGAAATCGACTCGTCCGAAGGCAATTCTAGAACTTAATTTAACTAAATTACTATGAACTCTCCCCAAGTTAAGTTGAAAAACCCTGTTTTGGCTATTTCTGATAAGTAGTAAGGCAAAATAAAGGACCAGACAACTATAAAGCACACTAAGTAAACTTGGTTTTTGGCTGCCAAAGAAACAAAGCCATGCAAAAACCTACTTACCAAACTTGAGCTAGTTGAGAGTTTTTTGGATATCATAGTCAAAATGACATACACCCAAAAAAGGCCAACTCCATACACAAACGAAGCATTTACCTTCACTAAAAAGTTCAGGTTTGAAACCCACATGTTGTAAGCCAGCAGTGTTGCAGGCACTGAACGGTTCAGAATGAACGAAACAGCAAACCCTTTTTCAACCAAGTCATAAGTTTTTGTGTGCTCAAGTTTGTTTGCTCTCAGAATTTGGCGCAAAAGCATGAGCGGGTTGGAGGATTCTGTTATCAGAATGCAAACTAAGTAAAAGATTACTCGAGACAGCAGAACCTCCGTGAGTCTGAGGCAGCAGTGTAAACCCACCTAGAATAACACAAACATGATGCACCCGCATTGCCCAGTCATGCAATTGGAAAATCTCAGCATAGATCATGTCGTAAACAAAGTACCCTAAAGAGTGCGCCAAAACCATCACATGGTAAAAGTTAGTTTCGTCATTGTAGTGAATTCCTGACTCAAAAAAGTACACTAGTACTGCCAGAACCATCGAAAGTACTGAATGCAGCAAAGAAATATGCTGGCCTTGGTAGTCTTTCTTTTTTTGCTTGCTCAAATGAACTGGTGTTTTCAGGAAGTTGACACACAACAGAGAGATGCATGAGTAAAGCACCAAAAACCAAAACATTGGTATGAGTTTTTCAACCAACTCCATATTATAACTATCTATTTGAAAACTATTATTACTACATAAATGTCAATTCTTAGTAGAATAGGCTCTTCTAAAGTACCCTTCTACTTAGACGTGCATATTCATTACCTCACAGCTCAACTCAAAAACGCAAACTCAGTCAAAGTAGTGGTTAAAAGGGGCAAAGACAAGAAAGAAGAAACTCAGCCAATGCCTTACTCTTCTGGAAACGTAATTTTCGAGTACCCACTTAGCTTCCAAACTACTATTTACCAAAAAAACAACACCTTTCCTAAAAAGCTTTTGAGCTTCAGACTAGTACAAGTCACAGGCACTAAGTCCCAAAAAAACGGAAAAGTCAAAGTTGACTACTCACAAGTTGCCAAAACTGGAAAAGGCATAGTTCGCCAAGAGTTCAACTTGAAGAAATGCAGCGACAAACAAGCTGTGGTTTGTGTAAGTATAAACCTTTTTCCGTGTAACACCCCTGAGTTCTCTAGCGGAAACCTCAGGAGAAGCAACACTGTGAACAACCAAGTTTCCAAGTCTTTTGTTCAGACTGATGACTTTGAAGAGTCTCCCCTGGGCTACTTTAAACAAAGTCCTCAAAAAGTCAAACCGTCTTTAAGGGCTACTTTGCACGTTCCTAAGGCCGAGTACTTCACTCAGTCCACTGACTCTACAGACCCTGCTAAGCTCTCAATCGAGCATTCAAGTAAGCCTGTTAAGTTCCCAACTGAAAGTCCAGTTAAGCCCCCAGAGCCTTCAGAAGAACCTTTAGAGTCTCCCAACGAGTCTTCAACTCCACCTGAAGCCCAGCTTCCAGATGAACCCTTAACTGACCAAGTCGTTTCTAACGAAGACTCCAAACTAAGTGAGTCAGAACAAATCCTAGAAGAACTTTATACTCAAGACAGCCCGAAAACACCACCCAATCAAGCCTCCCAAGAAAGTTCGCCAGAAGAAAGTCCGAAAAACTCTTTAAACCTGGACTTTTCAGCAGACATAGTAAAGCCTCAAAAGAGACAAGACTCGGAGTCTTCCTCTGAAGAAGAACCCATTGAGCTAGATAAGTCTGAACTAATAGCTCCGCCTACTAACTTTTCAGCAACCACTCCGAATTCTCAAACTAAAGAAGAATACATACAAATCAAAGAAAAACAAGCTGGAATTTCAACTAACAAAAGAAACCCCGTTTGTTCTAAGTGCCAAATTTTTTAATTAACTAGAACTCTGACTTAGTCATAAATTCTTTATCAAACACTTCTATAAAAGTTTCCACTGTAAGTGAGTCTAAGTTTACCAGTCTGATGTCTTTGAGTTGTATGGGAGGAGCTTTTAAGTAAGCTTCGATTGCTTCTACAAACTTCTTAGCACACTGGTCTTTGGGGTACCCAAAGATTCCACTGCTGATTGCAGGGAAAGCAATGCTTTGCACTCCTAATTCTTCACATTTAAGCAAAGAGTTCCAAATAGCTGACAACAAAAGGCCAGGCTCTCCTTGGTTACCGTCTTTGTAAACAGGCCCTACTGCATGAATGATGTACTGGCAGTTCAGATTTCCCCCTTTTGTAACAGCTACTTCTCCTTCAGGAACGTCTCCGTAGTGACCAGCATAGTTATAACTCTCTTTCTGAACTTGGGGTCCTCCTTTCCTGGCAATTGCACCTGCTACTCCTCCTCCATGCTTGAGTTGGCTATTGGCAGCATTTACAAGGCAGTCAACTATTTCTTCAGTAAGGTCGCCTTGAATTATCCTGACTACTGAGGTTCCAAAGTTGTATTCTTTTCTGATAGTTCTGATGAGTCTGCAAGTTGCTTTGCTCAGCATTTAAAAATGAGAGAGAAAAACAAAGAAGAAACTCCTGTGTTTAGGCTGATGATATGTCATGTGCTGGGTCTTACCCAAGTAGAAGTTCATGAAGAAACCAAATACTACTTAGGCAGGCTTGAAGTTTCACAAGTATGCATCCAAGGAACAGTAGTTAAGTACAAAGAACATTTGTCACATTACTTGTTCTTTTTAGACGACAGCACCGGAGTGGCCAAGTGTGTGTGGTTCAAAACAGATTCCCAAAGTGAAAGTTTAAATGTAGGCGACATAGTTAGAGTAAGGGGCAAGCTAAAGCACTACAGAGGGGAACTCCAAGTGAATGTAAAGGGATCTCCCTACACAACTGAGTTTGATGACGAAGAACTTGAGTGGCTCCAGGACTGCTACCAAATCTTTCACGACATTTATACAACCAAGCCTCCCAGAATAACTCCTACTCCTCGAAAACCCAAACCCAAACCTAAAAATGAATTGCCTATGAAAATAGTTTCTCAAATTAGACAGAAAAGAGCACGCCAAATCAGCTTTACTGAAGTGTCTAAGTTGTTTCCAGAAGAACCTTCCCAAACAGTCCAGAATGCAGTGTGTTACTTAGTAGAGAAAAGCTTCATGGAGCCCAAAGGCCAGTACTCCAAGTTCGACGAAATGGTGCTAGAAGTGTCTTCTAAGCCTTTCCACCCTAAAGAAGTCATAGTCAATGCACTTAGGTCAGTTAAAACTCCTCTGCACGTTTTCGACATCCAAAAACTCGTTGAAGCAGAACTAAAAGAGAAGTGTCAAAATATTGCTTTGTACCTAAAACAGTTGGTCGAAGAAGACATTATATACGAAAGGGACTTTAAAGTTTACGACTTAGTGAATTAATATTATAATAGCTCATAGCTGCATAGTTTCAAGTATTAAGTTTTGGACTTCTGAATCCTCAGAACCTAGCTTTTCAAGCAGCTTCTGCAAGTTGGTTCTTATCTGCTGAATAGTGTCTTTTAGAAGTTTGATTTGTTCTTGGTGCAAAAAGTTAGTTCTTTGTTCTTCTCGGAGTTCTTCTGAGTCTTCATACAACTGGGACTTTAAAGACTGTATAACTGAAAGGTAGTCTCCTAGGAACTCTGTTTCTAGCTCTTCTGCTATTTTCTTCAAAAGAACTTGGTACTTCTCGATTTCTGAGTTTTTATTGGCAGTTTGAATTTGGTATGCTTTCAAGATGCTGTCTAGTTTTTCTTTGATTTCTTGTGGATTGGCTTCTTGAGTGTTTAGATTCTTAATGCTTTGGAGCTTCCCAGTTAGTTTTTCTAGGTTTGACTCGACAATGTTTAGTTTCTCAGAAATAAAGTTTGAAACCTTCTTAACAGCTTCTTCAAAATGGCTTTTTAAAAGGTTAGTATTTTCCAGATAACTTTGACTTTTTTGTTTGAGTTTAACTACAGTTTCAAATATAGAGCTATTGCTTTGCTCCCCTAGTAACTCTTTTAGTTCGTCTAGGATGTCGTTTACTTCTTGGAGTTCTCTGTAGTAGTCGTCTCTTTCAATCTTAATTTCAATGATTTTTTCGTGCATGGAGTCAATGTCTTCTTCACCTAGTTCAGATGCAAGTTTCTTTAAGCCTCCAGGACTTTCATAGAACTCTAAACTGTTTCTGGCTTTTAACTCAGAAAGCAACTCGTCCTTTTCTAAGTTAGACTGTCTTAACTCGTCATAACTAGACTTTAACTGCTTTAAAACAAGTCTAGTTTCGCCTAAGTCTTTTTCTAAAAACCGGTTGTTTTCAAGTAACTCTAGTTTTTCTTCTTCACATTTTTCATTTATGGCTTCTAGAGTTTTAATTCTTTCTTGGTCTTCTTGGGTTTGGTTTTCGAAGCTTAGTTTTTGGTCTTTAAAACTCTGGATTTCTTGGATTTCACGTTGGAGTTGTTGGATTTCTGTTTCTTTAGAATTTAGTTGTTTTTTCAAGTCTTCTTTTTCTAGGCGGTGTTTGTCGGCATCCTTCATAGTCTGGCTTAACTGTTCGTAAGACTCTTTGATTTGAGCTCTGTTTTTCTTCATCTTTTCAATTTCAGAGTCTTTTTGTTGGATGAGTTCTTGGTACTTAGACTCTTCTTGACAGAACTTTTGTTGCATTTCATCTTTTTCGTTTTTGATGCTTTCTAAGTACTCTACGAGTTCTTGGTTTTGCATCTTGAGCATTTCTAAACTGCTTAAAGCTTCTTCTAGTTTGGAAACTTCGGTTTGGTCTTTTTGGATCTTTTCTACTTCTGAGTTATGGGATTCTTGGAGGTCTTCAATCTTCTTAGCGACGTCAAGTGAGATTTCTTGGCATTTTTTTTCTGAGTTTTCTAAGTTGCCTTTGAGAGCTTTGTTTTCTTCTCTGAGTTTTTTGATGGCGCTGGTCATGTTGCGGGCTTTGGTGGTGAGTTCAGTGATTTGTTTGTTCATGGTGGTTTCTTTTTCTTTGGCTTCTTTTAAGGAAGCGCTTAAGTTTTCTTCACGGAGTTTGGAGGCTTTTAGATCTTGGCTTAGTTTGTTGTTTATGCTTTGGTTTCTTTGACTGACTATTTTGGGTTTTTGGTACTTGATGAGTTTTTCTTGTAACTCAGTGACTTTTTTGCTGAGTTCAGTTTCTTTCTCAGAGGCTTCTGAAAGCTTTTTTTCTTGTGCAGAGACTTTTGAGATGAGTTCTACTTTTTCTTTTTTGTGTTTGTTGGCTAAGTTTTGCTTTTCTTGTGCTGTTTTTTTGAGTTCGTTTACTTGGTTTTCAAGTGCTTGTTTGGCTTCTTCAGTAGGTTTAAGTGACTCAGAAGCTTTTTTGGCTTTAGAAAGTTCTTCTTTAAGGTTGTTTACTTGTTTTTTGAGTTTGTCGTTGTTTTGTTGTAACTCTACGTAGTTTTCTCTGTCTATCATGAGTTCTTTTTCGAGTTCGGAGTACCTTTCTTTGTTTTCAGTTTCTAAGTCTTTCATTTTGGTGTCTTTTTCTGCTAAAAGGCTTTCTAGTTGTTTTAGTTTGTCTTCGTAAGTTGCTTTGTCACTGTGGAGCTTCTCAAGTTCTTCTTGGACTTGTCTAAAAGTCTTTTCGGTAGAGTAAGTATTGCCTTGCAGTTCACTAATTGTTTTTTGGGCTGTTTGTAGGAGTTCAGAGTACTTTTGGTTGGACTCCCGACTTCTTTGATAGTCCGTGCTTAGGATTTCTAGGCTTTTGTTGGTGTCTATGTAGTTTTGGTAGATTTCTTGTTTTTCGTTGTAGAGTCTGTTTCTTTCGGACTTAAGAGCTTCAATGTTAGCTTCGAGTTCGTCAATTTTACAGTCTTTTTCTTTGTTGGCTTCTGAGATTTGTCTTCTAAGGTCTTCAATGAACTTCTGAATCTCAGAAAACTCAGAGTCTTTTAAAACACTTACTTTTTCAAGTTCTTTGTTTAGTCTTTGGTTCTCTTTTACCAGTTCGTTGTACTGTTTGTCTTTTTCTAGAAGAATACTGTTGTGGGTTTTCTCTAAGTTTTGGTAGCTGTCTCTTAAAGCAACGTACTCAGAATCGATTCTTTCGTTGTACTCTTTTACTGTTTTGATTTCGAACTCGCACTTTTCGTAGTAGTTTTTGGACTTTTCAGTTTCTTTTTGAAGTTGATTTTCTAGTGTAAGTAGTTGGTTGGTTTTTTCTTGGAGTTGTTTTTCGTACTGTTCTTGGACTTTGTACAGTTCTTGTTTGTCTTCAAGTAACTGCTTCACTGCTCCTGACATTTCGTTTAAACTACTAGTTACTTTGTCCCACTCACCTTTGACCTGGGTTAGTTGGGTGTTTAGGATTTGGTTTTTGTCTTCAATAGAGTTGAGAGTGCTTACTTTTTTTTCGACTTGGCTGAGGTAACTCTCTTTCTCCTCTAGTAAGGTTTGAACATGGGACAACTTAGACTGAAGAGTTTCAGATATAGAAGAAACAGTTTGGCTCACCCACTTTTTTACTTCTGAGCAGTAGTTCTGGTAATAGTTAAGTTCTTTTTGGAGAGTTTGTCTTTTGTTATCGCTTATGCGCCACTCTTCGTAAGCTAGTTCAACTTTAGCTCTGTACTCAGTCATCTTTTTAGAAAGTGACTCATTTTCCCGCCTGCATTCTTGGAGTTCTTGTATTACTTTGTCGAGTTTTTTTAAGTTTTGAGAGATTTCCCCAGTTTGATGCCCTTGGGTTTGTTTGAGTTTTTGGATCTTTTCGTTTTTTTCTGAAACTTGGGACTCCAGGTTTTCTAGTTGTTGCGAGTAAGAGTATATGGCTGCGTTGAGTTTTTCTACTTGCTTAGAGTAGTCTTCTAGTTGCTCGTCTTTAGTTTTTAAGTGGAAGTAGTAGTAGTCAATATCGCTGTTGGCTTTGTTAAGTTGGGCTTTTAGTTTGGAAACTTCTTCTTCGTTGTTGAAACTTCCTAAAGTTTTGAGTTTTTCAAGCTTTTTGAGCAGTTGCAACTTTCTGTATTGGAAGGTTTCGTAGTACTGGTCCTCTATGTTTAGAGTGACGTCGTCCAAAAACATACTTAAGTAGTCTTTGATCTGCTCAAGTGGAGAAGAAATTCTAGGACTGAAAGGCATGCTTGTGCGAGTTTCACAGGAGTCCAAAGGACCTCCATAACTGCTTCGAGGAGAACTTACTTCTATACTGGGTTTTTTGAACTTTTTGAGTCTGCCAATCTGGGACTTTAGGTCTTTGTTCTGGTCCTGAATTTTTTTAATTTGCAGTTGTAGTCCTTTCTCGTAGTTAGTGTCGAGTTCTTTCCTTTTTTCTAGAAGTCCTTTAACTTTCCTCGACCTTTCTTCTTGTTTGTCTAGTTTCAGCAAGTTCTCCAGCAGCTCTTCCGAAAGTTCTCTGAAAATCCTAGCAACACTGCTTTTTAACTGGGGGTCTCTTTTGTAACCTTGGAAAAGCAAAGTTACTTTTTCTTGGGCTTCCAGGATCTTGTCGTTCACTTTGCAGTAAACCGACTTTTTCCCTTCTGAGTTTAGTTGGTCAACTATTTGCTTGTCAAGTCTGAACCGCGCGTCTTGGATCTCGTTATCTAAGTTGCTGCGTGTAAGCAAAGTAGCGCAGTGCGACACAAAGTTAGTGTACCTGTTTTCTAGGTGCTTTAGGTTTAGATGCAACTTTTGAACGATAGAGTTAACTTCGTCAGGTGAATCGGTGCTCATATTTATTATGTGGTTGTTGTTTTTAATAAGCCTAGCTTATTCTGTGGACATTGAAGGAGAAGTTGCTGCGCCGCGTGACCCAGTCGACAAAAGGCAGTGGGAGCTCACTAGAAACACCAAAGTCACTCTCAACGGAGGCCAGTACACAACTTTCCTCACTTCAGACAACAAGTTTAGGTTCTTCGAAGTGCCAGAAGGAACTTATTACTTGGAAATCTTTGACTGGACTTACTCGTTCAAGGCTGTGATTCTAGAAGTTAAGGACTCACAAATAACAGCCAGAGAAGGAGTTCCTGGGTTCAGACTAGAAACCTTGCCTTACCCTCTTAAACTCAGACCCGAAAAGTCTATTCAGTACTTCGAAGAAAGACCCAAGTTCAGTGTGATGCAGCTTCTAATGAACCCAATGGTGCTGATGGCACTTGTAATGGTAGGACTTACTTTCTTTTCACCCAACATGAAAATGGACCCTGAACAAATGAAAGAAATGAAAGAGATGCAAAAACAAATGCAAAACAGCTGGCTAAGTTCTTTAATGCAGCCCCCAACTAACTAATTACTTCTGTAATATGGACTTACTTATCTAACTAAAGAAGAACCTGGAAGAGCAGCAGACTTAGTAAGTTGCAAAGACCAAAAGCACTGTCGTCGTGGTGGGGATTTGGAGGTATGTAGGCATTTCCAGAGAAGGTGTTGTATAAAGTTATGTTTCCGTAACCCCTATCAGTGCTTTCATGGGGCTGCATGGTACCGTTGGAGTCTATCTTTCCAAAGGCGTAGAGTAAGGTGTACCTTGCTGAAGGAACTAAGTTGATAGTCTGACCATCTATTAAGGTTTCAAGATCCCTAGTCCAACTTGCCATAATGCCTCCGTTTGAGGTCTTCTTCACAATAGATCCGTAAAAGGTAGGAATAGTGTTGTTCATAGGACGGCCTCCTTTGGTAGTTAGGTTGAAAGTGTTCATGTGGAACAGACTGTGGTTTTTAAGCATCAACACAGCGTANTCTCCATCTTGCATTGTAACTGGGTAAGAAAGTTCTTTCAAGGCCACTCCGTACCAGCCATGATTTTCAACAATAACTCGATCAACTGTAAGGTTGAATATCACTTGACTAGACCTAATTTGCCATTCCAAAGTTGCGTTTTTCAGAGTTTCTTTGCCCCAGTTACCGGGAATGTAAACTCTATCCCAAAAGTCTTTGTTGAAAGCTTCCTTTGTGCAGTTGTCGTTTTCATGATACCTAGCAAAGTTTGTGAAGTTGTAGATTCTTAGGTAAACAAAGTCTGGGTTCAATTTTTGCTCACCTGCAGCCTTCATTAAGCACTCGACACTGTACCTTCTCTCTGTGTTGCAGAAAGTATTGTTAGTGTGGTCTATTTTCTTGAGTTCATCAATGAGCAAAGCTCCAGGAGGGTCTCCAGTCATGGGACTGCAGTACTTCTTAGCATATGGGTTCATTCCGCACGAACAAGTGCCTTGGAAACTCGAGTCGACTTTGCAGTCCTTTTCAGAATTGGTGCACTCTATGGGGAAAGAACTTGATTTAGGAGCACTCACACAAGTGCCTGAAGTGCTGTTGTATGTGCCGCTCTCACAAGCATAACTGAAACCTGACCCTATGCTGATGCTTGACTGGGGAGGTGGAACAGGGTCCCCTATCTTTCCAGAGAAGTAAGGAACACAGGGGTGGTTACCAATTTGGCCACTTGTGGTGTTGCAGAAAGCCCCCAGTGCACACTCGAAGTCACTTATGCACCCTGAAGAACCTGCTGGAATCAACTCTGTGCAATTGTCATTAAAGCTGCAGTACAGTCCTGGGTCGCAGTCTTTGTTGTGCGAGCAAGTGCCTGCTTTGGGTTTGCCTTTGCACACTCCATTTGCACAGTTTCCAGAAATGCACTGAGTGTCGTTAGAACAACTCTCTCCAGGGTACTTAGGAGATGGTTCAGGGGCTTGTCCACAGGTAACATTCAGGAATTTATCACTCGCTGCTAGTTCGCTGTCACAGTAAGAGTCATGTGAGTTGTTCGGGCATCCCTTTGAGTAAAAGGTGTTGTCTCCTTCGTTGTAGGCAATGCACACTCCATCTTTCCAGTCACTTCCACCACAAGAATAGGCTTTGCACTCAAAGTCGTTTTCAGAAAGTCCGAAGTATTTTTGGTTGTATATGACTTTGGTGCAGTCGTCGTTTCCTTGGTACCTTCCGTAGTCTTCAGCCAACAAGTCGTTCCTTGCAAGTTGGAATCTTTCAACAGAACTCAGGGTCTTTTCCAAGCAGTACTCGTCGAACCTGCCCAAGGTCTGGCAACTCTTTATTGCTGGGGAGTTAACGTGTTTCAACAAAAGCGACCTCTTGGTTTTGGAAGGAGGATCCCCTGTGAAGGTATCGCAGTACTTGTAGCCTTCTTTGTCCATTCCGCACTTGCAAGACCCAGATACAAGTGTTTTGTTACCAGTTCCTATGCAATCATTATCTTTCTCGCAAGGTTTTCCATAGTTGGGGTTGATGATTTCTTCTATGCACTTGCCTGTGCCGTTTTCGTCAAAGATAGTTTCTTCACAGCCTCCTGACTTGCACAGGTTAGTTACTCCTTGTCCGTTCCAAGTCAAGCACATGCCAACAGTTTGCCCGTTTTCCAAACTGTAGTAGGACACGCATGTTCCTTCGTCGTAGTAAGTCCGGTTGCAAGCCATGGTGTTCACGCACTCAAAGTCACTTCTGCAAGCCTGCCCTTGGCCTTTCTGAGTCTTGCATTTTCCGTCTTGTGCACAGTAGTTTCCAACGTTACAGTCACCGTGTGATGTGCAAAATTCACCTAGTGGTTGGCCTTGGCATTTACCAGAGGCACAGTTACCCGACAAGCAGCCAGAGTCCTTAACACAATTCTCTCCAGGAAGCTTGGGCTCCATAACAGGTCTGGGCTCTGGTCCGCACGTGGAGTTTTGAGTTATTTCAGGACCCACGATGCAATGTGGATCTGTAGTGGTCTGACAGACCTGCATTAAAACAGTATTCTGGGTAATGTTTTTGTTTACACAAACGTTCCCATAGTCGATTCCTTCGCCATGGCAGCTGTAACGAGTGCATTCTCCACCTGCTTCTGCTAATGCTAATAGGAGTAGACNCCACATTATTTTTCTCAACACCTTTAAAAAATGTTCAACAACTCTTAGCTATAATTACTTACAAAAACCACTCCTAAGTTTAACTACTTAAAGTATTTAATGGGCATTACAAAACCTTAAACTGAAATCAGTTATCGAATTAACACACTCTTTCTTTAAATATTAGTCTTTAATTCCTAGTTCAAACGACTTAGTCCCTCCACCTCACAACAACTTCGTCAGTTCTAAACCTTTGCGTATAAATGCACTCATTTAAATCAAACTTTTCCCCACTAGTGTGCTGGAGCAGTCCTGTATAAGCAATCATGGCACCGTTGTCAATGCAATACCTGTCGTCCATAGAATAAAGTATTCCGTTTCGGTCTTCAAGCATTTGCCTCATCATTTCCTGGAGTCTTAAATTGCACCCCACTCCACCCACTATCAGTACTTCTTTAGAGTTGCAGTGAGCCATTGCCCTTTCAGTTACTTCGATCAGCATAGCAAAGATCGTTTCCTGCAAAGAGAAGCACAGGTCTTCAGGGGAGTGCTTGGTTGCCAAACTTTCAATGTTAGATAGAATTCCTGAAAAAGACACGTCCATTCCTTTCACGGAGTAAGGAAGTTCAATGTAGTTCTGGCCTTTCTTAGCAAGTTGCTCAATGTTGTACCCTGGAGCAGGGTCGTTTGAAATGTTGATAAGCCGTGCAAAGCGGTCCAGACAATTTCCCACAGCTATGTCTATTGTCTCGCCGAATATTCTGTACCGCCCCTTGTTGTAAGCTATCACTTGAGTGTTTCCTCCTGAGACATACAAAATAGTGGGGTTTTGTGCCCCCGTAACTAGTCTCCCCATTTCAATGTGCGCCACACAGTGGTTGACTCCTATTATAGGAATCTTGAAAAGTTGGGCCACAGTTCTTGCAACAAGTGCCCCTACACTTAGGGGGTTAGCCATTCCGGGGCCTTTAGTGTAGCATATAACTGAAATGTTTGAAAGGCTAATGTTGGCTTCTTCAATGGCTTCTTTGATTAAAAGCAGTACGTGTTTTCTGTGGTGTTCAGCTGTTTCTTTGGGTAAAAAACCTGAGCCTGAAGGAGGAATGTGGGTGTATCTGGGGTTAGCCAAGATATCTCCTTTTTCGTTAACTATTCCTACTCCGATTTTGTTCGCACTGCCTTCTATTCCTAGTGCGTACATTAGAACTAATAAAATGGTGCAAAAATTCTTACTAGTTTTCAGCGTTTGCTCAGTCCTTTCGAGTGGAATTCAATATAACCAAAACCAGCGTACTTTTAAACAAGCAATTAACCACTTTCATCGGCCTTACCAAGAACAAGGAGAGTTCAACCAAACATACTGGGTAGTGGATGATTTCTGGGACCGTGAAAATGGACCTGTTTTTTTATACATCTGTGGTGAGTACGAGTGTCCTGGCGTGCCTACTAACCGACTGTTTCCTTTAGAGGTGGCAAAGAACTTCAAGGCTAAATTTGTAGTGTTAGAGCACAGGTACTATGGGAACTCCCTTCCTTACAACTACGCTTCCATGCTTCCTCAGCTGTTCTTCTACTTGGACGTGCAACAAGCAATGGCAGACACTGCAGAGTTCATAGTGGACCTTAACCAACAAATTATGCGAGAAAGAGGACAAAAAGCAAAGGTCGTCATTGTAGGAGGGAGTTACGCAGGAGCCTTCAGCGCCTGGTTCAGAACTAGGTATCCCCAACTCGTAGATGCTTCTTGGGCTTCTTCTGCAGTTGTTGTGCCTTACCTTTCGTTTCCTGACTTCGACAAGCAAGTTTACTTGTCTGCAATGTTAAGCGGAAAAGAATGTGTGGAAGGTATTAAAAGTGTGAATTCTTTGGTGGAAGAACAGTATAAAAACGGCAACTTAACTAAGGTTACTGAAGTGTTCGATGCTTCTGATATGTTTAAATCAGGAGATGGAAGGCCGGTGCTTTTTTATGTAACTGACGTAATGGCTGAACTCATCCAATATGGCCATAGAACAGAACTCTGCAGTGCCTTGTCGAACGCCAAAACCAGCTGGGAAAAACTAGCAGCAGTTGCTACTGTAGGCAAAAAAAACGGCATGACAGATCCTAAGTTTTACTCACTTTCTTACTTAGAAACTGTGTTTTGGAAACCCCAAAGAGACGGAAGACAGTGGTACTGGCAAAAATGCACTCAATTAGGCTGGTTCCAAACTCCTTCCAAGTACAAAATGCGCTCTGAGTTACTGAACATGACTTACTGGAAAGAGTTCTGCAATGCTATTTTTGAGTACCCAGGAGGTTTGAAGCTTCCAAACACTCTTATTTCAGGAAGCGATTTGAACTACAAAGGGACTAAGATTGTCTACACCTACGGAATGGAAGACCCTTGGCAGTGGGCTGGCAACTTAGAGTCTGACTACAGCTCTGAAAGACCTGTTTTAAAAATCAACTGCACTGATTGTGCTCACTGCGTGGACCTCTACACTCCAAAAGCTTCTGACTCAGAAGAACTAAAGCAAGCCAGACAGTTGGTTCAAACTTACTTGTCAATTTGGCTTAATGCAGAGTAATTACTTAAGCTCTTGTTGCTTGTTCGAGGATTGCAAGTTTATTTCTAATTGACCCTATGATCATGTGGTCTACACTGTAGCTGTGCTCAAGCTTCTTCAAGTTTTGGCTTTTGGCGAAGTTGAGTAGTTTTTCTTTTTTCAAAGCTTGTTTTTCTAGGTTCTGCGCTTTTTCTTTGAGCTTTTCGGGATTATCGGTTTCAGTGGAGTAGCTTGAAATTTGAGGTTCGTCAGTGAGCATTTTCTCAACTTGTTCTTCTCTGACTTTTTTGATATCATTTAAGTAGTCAACCTTTTTGGGTTGTCTTTTAGGCTTAGGTCTGGGTGCAAGTGAGTTTTCAGGGATCTTTTTGGGCTTCCAAGTGTTGTTAGACCAGATTTTGGACAAAGGACCTTCTGGTTTAGGCGAGTTAGGAGAAAGCTGTTTTTTATGGAGTTTTGCTGAGTTGTCGAGTTTGTCAATGCGTTTTTGGATTTCTTGTTTCTTCTTTAAGTCGACGTGAGGAGTGAACATTTCTTTGACGATTCCAGAGTACTGAGCTCTTTTTTGGACTAGTCTGAGTCGTTCTTGGTTGGCTTTTTCTTTTTCTTCTTGGAACTTTTTGTCCCTCAACAAGATATTTCTGCTTGAAGAGTGGAGTTTGCTAGAAACGGACTCTACAGCGCTGTCTATGTACTTGTTTCTGGTTTCTTGTTGTCTTCTTCTTTCTTGGTCTTGTTTGATTGAGTCGTACCACTTGGCGTGTTCACTTACTTTTTCGATGTAATCTTGGGAGTACTTAACTTTGTTTTCTTCTTCAGCTTTTTGTTTGAGTTTTTCTTGGATTTTCTTTTCAGCTTGTTCTTTTTGCACTTGGGTTAGTAAGCCTTTTTGTTTTTTGATTTTGTGTTTTAGGTTTTCTATTTCTTCTTTGCGTTTTTGGGACTTTTCGGAGGTTTTTTGGAGGTAAGTTTTGTACTCTTCTTCTTTTTGTTTTTCTTTTTGTTCTCTGAGCTTTTGTTCCATTTCTTTGTCTTCTTGTTCGAGTTTTTTAAGCATCTCGCTGTGCTTTTTGATCTTTTTTTGCCTTTGTTTTTGTTCTTGGTGGTAGTCTTTGACCTTGTTGCGGGCTTCTTCTGCAGCTTTTTGTTGTTCTTCGTAGTAAGCTTTTCTGATGGTTTTGTTTTGAAGGTTGGCTTTTGTACTGCGTTCTGGTGATAAGCTGTCTAGGATTTCGATTGAAGAAGTTACTTGGGAAAGTTTTGCTTGGAGTTCTTCTTTGGTCCGTTTGGCTTCTTGGAGTTTGGATTTCCTGACGTTGGTTTCGATGTCTGCAGGGTTCTGGTTGAGTTTAAGTCTGTCTTGTAGGTCCTCGAAGCTTTTATACAGTAGTTCTTTGCCCTTCATCTTTTGAGAGAGCTTTTGACGAGTAGGAGTTAGGGCTTCAGAAACCTTTTGGAGTACTTTAGGTTTGAACTCAGAAGAGTCGTAAAGTTCTTTTAAAAACTGATGAGCCATTTATATGTTTATTATTCACTTTCCTCTTCTCTTTTCACTTCGTTTGGGAACAGCATGGGCGGAATAGAGTTTTCTTCAGGCCTTTCTCCCTTTATGAATTCTCGGTATTTGTGCAGGTATATACGTAAGGCGTCTAGGTATTTTTCGTAGCCTAATGTGTTCATAGCAAAGATCAAGTCATCTCCGTTTATAGTTTTCCGACGCTCACTTAGACACTTTTCACAGGCTTCACTAGTGATGAAACTTATGAACTCAGAAACACATTCTTGAACGCACTCCTTTGCGTCCTTGCTGATTTTGGCGCTGGGAGGCAGGGCTTTCTTCATAATTCTAGAGATGTTTGCAATTGGAAGGAACCGGTCTTGCTCTCGGTTTTCGCCCTGGCCCTCTTCTGACATTATTTTTATAAGTCTGCAGTACAATCGGTATTCATATATGGGTTACTAAATGCTACTTAGTTTAGGTCCTAGACTAACTATTATGCACTTTTACAAATGAGGTCCTTAAGTAACTATAACTCACTTGTCATTTATAAGGACTTTCCAAGCAGTTTCTTGGTTTAGTTGCTCTGGTTGTTGCATTGCATTTTCTTGAGTGGTTTGAGTTAATCATTAATTGTTTTATGGAAACAATGGTTTTTCAAATGAAAAATACTCAATTATGCTCATAGAGTTAATGCTAGATATTTCTCTTTAGAGCTACTTTTATGGTCCTTAGTTTATTTATGTTGCTCACAAATTTAGATCAGTTCTATTGCTCTAGATAAAATGGCTACCATGTTATGGTTCAGATCAGAATTATAAAAAGAGAGCACTAAAGTTCCTAAGCAAGATTTGGTTAAGTAAGCAGTTAATATTCTGAACTTAATTTTCTCTTCGATTTAATTAAGTGTAATTTAACGAACTAAAGGCTTGGTTCTGACTCTATAAGATCGAAAATAGACGGCAAAGTAACCTTGAACTCTTTTTGAGCTATTCCAGGAAGAGAAACCTCAGGTTTAGCTTCGTCTATATCGACAGATTTAGTTACTGAATAATCTTCATCAACAACGGGCTTACGAGTTTTCCTTTTGGTCCTCTTTGACTTGAACTTTTTGTTTCTTCCAAATTCTGAGGAGCTATGAATACGCTTGTGCAGGGACAACTGACTGCCTTGCTTGAAGCTGGCCTTACATAAAGGGCACACGTACGGAGTTCTTCCTGTATGGAAATTCAAGTGCTGTTCTAGGTTCTGTTTGCTAGCGTAGTTTTTGTTGCAGTGAAGGCAAGTATATCTGTAGCTTTTAAGGTGCACTGTTTCAATGTGCTTCTTAAGATTATACTTAGCAGTGTAATACTTGGTACAATTATCATAGGAACAACAATACCACTTTACAGATGCTTCAAGTGACTTTTTGGGCTTTTCCATTTTAAGTATTAAGAAAACTGTCTAATAGATTGCCAAACGTAATTAATTTAATTTTGATTTGTAAATTTTATAATTGCTTAAACAATTTTTATTCTGTTTTTTATTCAAGATTTATTAAATTTTACTTGCAAGTTGGCACAAGTTACACCAAATGATTTCTGCAATATTAGCAGCTTAAGGTCAGCCATTTTTGAGCAAACTAAGATGACCCAGGCTAGAATCTAATCCCTGCATAGTCAATTATCAATGTAATTCTTGATATGTTTATGTAACATTGGCTTTAGAAATTTACCGAAAACGCAAATAAATCCAAGAAGTAAAAAACTAGTCAATAAGTAAAAATTAAATTACTTTTTCTTTTTAGTGGCGCTTTTCTTTTCTTCAAGTTTCTTGTTAAGAAGTTCTTCTCTCTGGGCTAGACTTTGAATCATGCTTTCCTTTGCTTGGTTGAGTTTAGTTTGGATAAAAGCTTTAGCAGCTTCATCGAACCGGGGTGGTTGTTCAGGAGGGGGCTCTTCTTCTTCAGTGGCACTTTCGTAGTAAACAGGTTTAGTTTCTTCTGGTTCTTGTGGCTTTTGAACATAGTTCTGGTGTTTTTCTTTGGGAAGCGGCAAGTCTACTAGAATTTTTCTCTCGTAAAGTTCAGTTTGCCTTTGGTTGTTGAGGAGGTACTTGTATAGTAAGTAGTGAGAAAAAAAGGTTCTTTTAATGTATACTTCTAACTCTTTGACTTCTGTTTGGGTGAAGACCAAGTTGTCTGAGTCGGGCTCTGAAAGAGTTTCTTTGAAGAACTCTAAGTCTTTTTCTGCTGAAGCAAAATTGTTCTGAATGGAATTTGAAAGCAACTTTATGCAAGTTTCAAGGTACTTAGAACATCCTGAGTAGCTGAGCTTGAGTTCTTTGAAACAGAAAATAAAGTTCCGAATTATGTACTCACTAATCACGTTTTTGAGCTTTGAGTCTTCTTCAGTTACCAGATCTCCTAGTTCTTTGAATTCATTCTTAACTAGTCCGCTCAAAAACTCTAGAGGGTATTCACTGTTCCACAGGCTCTTTAAGAAAGTTTCACTTAGTTGGTTTTTGTCCTCTCTTTCAGAAGTTCTTACTTCACTCATTATTTTATGCAAAGCAACTTAAAATCCTTCCAACGGAACCCTTCGAAAAACCTTTACTCAAAGAACGACCAAAGAAAACCCTCAAGACCCCCAACTGGGAGCTCGGGACAAAGGCGCCAAAACCTCACCATCAACAACATTGACTTAGAAAACACAATTGTCGAACTGCAATCCGAACTCCAAGCCGAAAAAGAAGCTATTGAAGACCTAAAAAGACAAATCTCTGAAAGCCAAGAAAGGTATGTGATGCGTGAACAAGAGTACCGGAAAACCATTGAAGAATACGATGCCTTTTTAAAACAAGACTCAGCCCCTGTAGAACTGATGGAAACTACAGAACGCAACTTACAAAGAATAAACCAAATGCACAGTGCCCTAGTTGAGCAAATCCAAGGAATACAAGGAAAAACTGTTGGACTCCTTCAAAGCCAAGAAAAAGAAATCATCAAAGACTACAACAGCATACTCAACGAGAAGTACAACGAAATCAACCAAAAGAAAATCAAGAAACTCCAAAAAATGGAAACTCACAACGAAAAAGAAACTAAGCTCACTGAAGAGTTAGAGTGGAGAAAGTCCAGAATTGAAAACGTCGAAAGCAAAAACAAAGACCTGCATAAAGAAAACTCTGAACTCAAAGTCCAAGTTAAAGCCCACGAAAACGACCAAAAGATCCTACAAAAAGAACTTGAAACGATCACCCAAAAAAACTCTTTTTTAAAAAAGAAACTTCAAAAAGCTAAAAGTAACTACTCTCCTGACAAAAAAGACCCCATCAAACTTGAAGAGCCAGAAAGGTCCGAAAGCAACCCCTTTTTTAGACATGAACAAATTGTTCAAAAACTCAAACGCATGTTGGAACTTGAAAGGAAAAATCTAAGAATAGCCCGGACTGCCTACGCAAAAGAACTTGAAAACAAAACTGAACTCGAAGGCATTTTGAGGAAGTGCGTTGAAGACGTTAAAAACGAAATTGCTAAGAAGCGGTCTGAACAGCGCTTGAAAAGCCAAGACACAGAAGAAGACTTAGAAAAAGTTATAGAAGTGTTGCTTTCTCAAGAAAGAGTTTTAACTTTGCTGTACGATAAAACCTTCCCTCCCAGAGCTATTGCTGACGACCAACTAGTTGATTTTGAAGCTAACTTTATGAACTCTAAAGGCTTCGGAAACAACCCTAATCAGTCACTTTCTGAACTCGAAGACTCTGAACTGGACTTTTTTGAAGAAACTTAAGTACTTAATTTAGAGTCTTGTGTTATAATGTAAACTCCCACCAACATAGTAGTTGCCCCCAGCAGCCACTGAGTTGAAATTGCTTCTGAGTAAAATAAGTAACCCATTGCAGCTGACAGTATGTAGTTGCAAGTAAAGTTAACTACAGTAGCTTTGCCAGCCCCTAAATGCTTGTAACTTTCCATTAAGTACTTCAGCATCAGTGAGTTAAGTACTAGCATAACTCCAAACGCAAGAACCCTCACTGGTAAACTTCCATCTTGGGGCATAAAAGCATACTTGCCAAACACTCCAGCAGTTGCTGCAAAGAAACCTGACAACAAACAAGACAGAATTTGCATTTATAAATGATGGAACTGGACGAGTCTTACTACTCAGATGAAATAGAAAGTTCTTTTACAGGCAGCAGTGTGTACTTTGATGGGTACAGTTCAGGATACGAGTTTTGGGAAGAAGAAGTATCTTTTTCTGATTATGATGAACCTGAAGGTTTGTCTGCTCCAGAAATACAGTCTTTGCCTAGGCACTCAGGGGTGGCTTTTGAGTGCTCGATTTGTTTTGAACTTGCAACTGAAGGCACAAAGCTTCAATGCAACCACAGTTATCATCCGGAGTGCTTAGAAAAATGGCTTGCAAAGAAGAGTACATGCCCGTACTGCAGGGATCCGGTTTATAAGGTGTCTAATTAATAATTAATCGGAAAACTCTTCGTAGTGTGTGATTTCTTCGATAGAAGCGTCGGAGGAGGTTTCTTCTTCTTCAATTTCCATTTCGTTAGAGACGCCTGGGCCTTCAGTCCTTGATAAGTTTCCTTCAAGTTTGCCTTTTAACTTGTATAGCTTTTCCAGAGTAGCTGTTTTGTCTGTGAAGCTTTCGAGCAACTTAGTTATTTGCTGTTTTAAGTTTTCGCTTTGTATAAGTAAATGCCCGTGCTTACTTGAAAGCTCATGGACCCATGAAAGTGCTTTTTTGGAAGGACTCTGTTGCATCTTTTTAGTAAGAAAGCCAAACAAGTCCACTAGGTGTTCCTGTGGCATGTGTTCAGGGCACTCTGTGGATTCAATGACTGAGTTAAGGGTGCTTGTGTCTTTGTTTCTAAGTGCATTTAAAAGCTCAGCACAGGGTTCCATTTATTAATGCTAAGGAAGCTGAAAGACGTTTTAAAGGACCAAGAGCAAACCTATCCCACTTTGCTTGAACTCGAAAACTCAGGTAAGCTCAAAAAACTCCACTCACTAGTTTCAGAGATCTTGAACGAGTGCAAAGAACCACTAACAACCTCCAAACAGAACCTGAAACTAATTATAGATGGGCTTATTTCCCAGGTAGACTCTGTGCAGCCCAAAGAAATAGTGACTAGTCCAACCAACTCTGAAAAAAACTTTACATTTGCATCTACTTTCAGCTCAGACAAGTTCAGAGTCTCTCCACTGCTTACCTCCCAAAAGGTATCTCCACGTGCTAGTTCGCAAACAGTTTATAGTAATCACAGAGTTCCCAAAGCCAGGAAGTCTGATTTTTCATTCAAGTCTTTAACTAAAGAACAAAAGGAACACGAACTTAGTTTGATCTCAGATTTTAGCCACCCAAGAGGAAGTTTTTCTTTCAACAGAGCTAAAAGGGATTTTGGCTACCCAAAAAATGACTACCCAGGCCCACTTGACTATGAGTACTCGGTTAGAAGTAGTGTGCCAAACTCTGTGTTTGGTAGGAGCAAAAAAGGAATAGTTTATCCTGAAAAAGGAATTCCAGGGCCTGGCAATTACAACCCTAAGAGGCATTTTATATCTAAGTAGAGCCATGATTAGTTATTCTTGAGTCTTTTGATTTCTTCTTTGACTTTGCTTACCCTTTTAAGGCGTTTAAGTCTTTTGCAGGAACTTGGAACTTTAATAGGGTTGAGTGGAGTACTGCAAGTTTGGACTCTCTTCAGTAAGTGTTTGCCTACTTCTCTAAGTATTTTTTGGGTTAGTTCTTGACTGAACTCTTCTTCCAAAACACTGTTAAGTTTCTTAAATACTTGAGTTTCCTTCTGCACTACCTTTAATTCTTTTTGTGGAATTTGAGTGATTTTTTCAAAAGCTTCAAAAAGTTTAGGAGGCGACTGAGTGTAGTTTTTGGAGTTTGAAGAGTTCCTTTTCCTAAGGTGCTTTCTGTGCTTCTTGATGTTTATAACTGGGCTTAAAGTGCACTTTCCCGCTACTATACTGTTGAGGACGTCTGAAGAGTTGCCTGTTTGCAAAGACTTAGCTGCTGACCTTTTACTTGGATTAGCTATTAAATCCACGTTGGGCTCTTCTAAACTCTGGAGAGTTGTTTTAAACCGCTTTTTACCTTCAGAAGTATTTTCTGTTAGCTTTCTTTTCAAATTTTCCATTCCTTTTCTTCATATTCTTTAAGTTAAGCTGGGGAGCCTAAATACATGGAAGAGTTTATTCGCGAAATCCAGAAAAAAGCCACTAAAGCTCATAAAGACCTAAGAACACGCACTGCAGTTACTTTGCAAACACAAAACACAGCTACCAAAACACCCAAACACACTGCTGTGAAGTCTAAAAGAATTAGTTAATGTAAACTGGAATTTACTTAGCTCTCGACTTTTCATAAGCTTCGTTGATCTGGTCGAATTCAGCCGACTTAGAAAGTTCTATAATCACTTTGTAAACTTTTCTGGGCTGGTTCTCAAAAGTTTCATCAATAGAAAAAGTGTTAAACTTCTGCATATCGGCATAGCCTAACTCAACTAGACGGTTTGCTGCTTTTACTGCGTTTACAATAGAATTACCTATAGCATGGAAAGCAACACGTCCATCTCTGTTCAAAATCTCTTTTCCTTTCGAAATGCACTCTACAGCTTTTAGCCGGGAGCTTATTCTAAATTCACTCTGTCCTTCCATTTATTTTACTAATTAATACATCTTGGGCTTTTTGTCCACTGGGTTTTGAGTGTTGTTTTTCCTTTTTAAGTCTAAACTTGCAATGTCTAATTCTTCTAAATTCAAGTCAAAATCAAACTCGTCTTGTTCTTTGGCTCTGGTCTGTTTAAAGTAGTTTATTTCTTCTAGGAAGGCTGAGTTCACCCCTGGCAACTCTTCAGGAAGTTCTTTGCACAGCTTATCAAGCACTTTGTCAGGCAGCACTTGGGATTCAGTCACTGCTGCTCTCCGAGCCAAACGTGATCTTACCATTTTAAGTCTTTGAAGAAGTTCTTCTAAGTCTTCAGAGTCTAGTTCTGCAGTGGTTTTTTTAGGCACTGAAACTTGCTCAGGGATTGCAGAAGCTTTACAAGTAATTTTAGGGGCGACTTTAGGGGCAACTTTAGAAGGTTCTGAAACCCTTTGAGGTGAGTAACCTAAGTCAAGTATTTCAGAAAAGTTGCCTTTGGGTTCTTGAGGAATGTGGACACTTTTATGGGATTCAAAAGTCATTCTCAAAAAAACTCTTCCCTCTTTAAGGTCTTTGGCCTTGGGCCCAATTTCAATGTTGGTGTTGTAGACCCCTTTAAAAGCCTTCACCGACTTTTCCCTTGCAATCTCTTCAAACACCATTTTCCTAATAAGCTTTTGTATTTCTTCCTTTTCAAACCCACTCAAAGCTCCAAAGCACTTGTGCACTCTTAAATTCTCGTTTTTGCGGCTGCCAACTCCTTTCAACAAAGAAGCAAGTTGGATCAAAGTGTTACACCCAAACCTAGGACCTTCCAAAACCTCTACAACCTTTAAGGCAGCATCAGTCATGTCTTTTACAATGCCTACTCTGCCTGCCTTGCAGTTGTCACAAGTCCTTCTGCAGTTCTTAGGGTCAAAGTTCTCTCCGAAGTGAGCTAGCTGCAACTTCCTTCTACAAGTAAACAAGTCCTCACAATAAATTAGCACTCCATAGATTTCGTTGAAGTTCTGGCTTTGTCTTTCTTTGTTTTTGATAGAGTTGTTTATGAGGTAGTCATGCTTGTACTTGTCACCATAGCTGTAGTAAAGAATGCACTCAGCAGGCTTGCCGTCACGACCTGCTCTT
>PR_CR_10_Liq_1_inCRDRAFT_1000349_pt1 | contig 28923 bp, 35 predicted proteins | sample PRCRCaboRojoPR_3_FD_10241 | JGI IMG/M metagenome (IMG submission 10241)
CGTCGTCAGCATGACGAACAGCACGCTGATCCCGTCCACACCCATCTTGTATTGCAGGCCCAGCAGCCAGTCGCGTTCCTCGACGAACTGGAAACCGGTGTCGGCGGGGTTGAAGCCGAACAGGATGAACAGCGACACCACGAATGTCATGATCGTCGCGGCCATGGCCACCCATTTGGCATTGCGCTGCGCCGCCTCGTCCTCGCCCCGCAGGAAGATCGCAAGGATCAGCGCCGCGATGGTCGGGATGAAGGTGGTGATGGTTAGAAGGTTGCCCATTACTCGACCCCCCCGGTGATCGTGACATAGGTGAGGATCAGCGCGATCCCGATCACCATGGCGAATGCGTAGGTAAAGACGTAGCCCGACTGCCAGCGGCCCGCGAGCCGGGTGAAGAACGGCACGATCCCGAGCGCCAGCCCGTTGATGCCACCGTCGATGACGTTGCCGTCACCGCGCTTCCACAGGAACCGACCGATGGATTTGGCAGGCCGCACGAAGACCAGGTCATACAGCTCGTCGAAATACCACTTGTTGAGCAGGAACAGGTACAGCGGGCGCTGGTTCTCGGCCAGTTTGGCCGGCAGGTCCGGACGGCGGATATACATCTGGTAGGCGGTGGCCAGCCCGATCAGCATCGCGATGAAGGGCGACAGCTTGACCCAAGTGGGGACGTAATGCGCCTCGTGCAGGACGGTGTTTTCCGGCGCGATGTAGATGCCCGCCTCGCCCGGCGCGCTTTCCATGACGTAATGCAGTTCCGATGCCTTGGGGCTGCGCTCGGCCACGGCTTCGACCAGTTCGGCCGTCGGCTCGCCGTATTTGCCACCGAAGAACTTCACCACCTCGTTGGTCTTGCCGAAGAAGCTGGAATACCAGACCGCCCCGGCAAAGATCGCGCCGATCGCCAGAACGCCCAGCGGGATCAGCATCACATTGGGGCTTTCATGGGCGTGCTCATGCGTGTGCTTGTCGCCACGCGGCTTGCCCCAGAAGGTCATGAACATCAGGCGCCAACTGTAGAAGCTGGTGAAGAGCGCGGCGACGACAAGCAGCCAGAAGGCATAGCCGCCCGCGCTGCCGACATAGGCGCTTTCGATCACCGCATCCTTGGAGGCGAANCCGGCAAANCCGATCCAGCCGGTCAGCGGGATGCCCACACCGGTAATGGCCAGCGTGCCGATCATCATCGCCCAGAAGGTCTTGGGCAGCTTGTGGCGCAGCCCGCCATAGTTCCGCATGTCCTGTTCATGATGCATGCCGTGGATGACCGAACCGGCCCCCAGGAACAGCATCGCCTTGAAGAACGCATGGGTCAGCAGGTGGAACATGGCGACCGAGTAAACGCCGACGCCCGCTGCCACGAACATGTAGCCCAGCTGCGAACAGGTGGAATAGGCGATGACGCGCTTGATGTCGTTCTGAACCAGCCCCACGGTGGCCGCGAAGAACGCGGTGGTGGCGCCAAGGAAAACGATGAAGCTTTGCGCATCGGGAGCGAATTCGTAGATCGGCGACATGCGGCAGACGAGGAAGACACCGGCGGTCACCATGGTTGCGGCGTGGATCAGGGCCGACACCGGGGTCGGGCCTTCCATCGCGTCGGGCAGCCAGGTGTGCAGGATCAGCTGGGCCGATTTGCCCATGGCGCCGATAAACAGCAGGATGCCGATCAGGTTGGCCGCGTTCCATTCCGCCCAAAGGAAGGTGATCTGGGTCTGGGCCAGCTCGGGCGCCGCGGCGAAAACATCGTCGAGCTTGATCGAGTCGACGAGGAAGAAGATCGCGAAAATGCCCAGGGCAAAGCCGAAATCCCCGACGCGGTTGACCACGAAGGCCTTGATGGCGGCAGCATTGGCGGTGGGTTTCTTGTAGTAGAAGCCGATCAGCAGATACGAGGCAACGCCCACACCCTCCCAGCCGAAGAACATCTGCACGAGGTTGTCGGCGGTCACCAGCATCAGCATGGCGAAGGTAAAGAACGACAGGTAAGCAAAGAAGCGGGCCTTGTAATGCTCGCCTTCCTTGAAATTCTCGTCATGGGCCATGTAGCCGAAGGAATACAGGTGGACCAGGGCGGACACCGTGGTGATGACGATCAGCATGATCGCCGTCAGCCGGTCCATGCGGATGCCCCAGGATGTGTCCAGCGTGCCCGACTGGATCCAGCGCAGGATCTCGACATGCTCGGTGGTGCCGTCGAAGGTCAGGAAGACGATCCAGGACAGCAAAGCCGACAGGAACAAAAGCCCGGTGGCGACCCACTGGGCGGCATGTTCGCCGATCATCTTCCAGCCGAAGCCCGCGATGATGGCCCCGACAAGCGGCGCGAAGAGGAGGATGGTTTCCATGTCGCCTTAGCCTTTCATCACGTTGACGTCTTCGACGTCGATGGTGCCACGGTTGCGGAAGAAGCAGACCAGGATGGCCAGCCCGATCGCGGCCTCGGCGGCGGCGACGGTCAGAACGAACAGGGTAAAGACCTGTCCCACCATGTCTTGCAGGAAGCTGGAGAAAGCCACGAAATTGATGTTCACGGCCAGCAGCATCAGCTCGATGCTCATCAGCAGGATGATGACGTTCTTGCGGTTCAGGAACAGCCCGAAAATCCCGATGACGAACAGGGCCGCGGCGACCGAAAGATAGTGTTCAAGTCCGATCATGATTACAGCCCCTGCCCCGGTTTCACGTCTTTCAGTTCCATCGCCTTGGCCGGATCGCGATACATCTGGGCCAGGATATCCTGGCGCTTGATGTGGGTGCGGTGGCGCAGGGTCAGGACGATGGCCCCGATCATGGCGACCAGCAGGATCAGCCCGGCCAGCTGGAACAGGATGAAATACTTGTCGTAGATCAGCAGGCCCAGCCCGGCGGTGTTCTGGATGCCGCCCTCGACAGGCGCGGCCAGGCGGCCCTGCGCGCCCTCGTCAAAGCCCCATGCGCCGAACGCGATGGCCAGCTGCATCAAGAGGATCACCCCGATCACCAGCGCCAGCGGCATGTATTTCGCCATTTCGGCCTTGAGCTCGGAAAAGTCGATATCCAGCATCATCACGACGAACAGGAACAGCACGGCCACCGCGCCGACATAGACGATCATCAGCAGCATCGCGATGAATTCCGCCCCCAGCAGCACGAACAGGCCCGCCGAAGACAGGAAGGCCAGGATCAGCCAGAGGACCGAATGCACGGGGTTGCGGCTGATGACGGTCATCAGCCCGCCCACGAGCGTCGTGGTCGCGAAGGCATAGAATGCCAGAACCATGGGTGTCATGTGTCACCGTCCTTTTCCATGACGTCACTGGCGATCTCCATCGCCTTGGTCATTGCCGGAACGCCGCCGAACATGCCCGCAAGGGCGATGGTCTCGGCGACTTCCTGTTGCGTGGCCCCGGCTTCAAGCGCGTGGCGCACGGTCAGTCTGATCTGTGCCTCGGCCTGGGCGCCCATGATGGTCAGACCCTGAAGCGTCAGCAAGCCGCGTTTGGGAATCCAGCCCATCGGGATTGAACCCCTTGCCCATGGTCGCTTCCATCAGGTCGCGCGGCATGGTGGGAAACAGGGCCTCGAACCCTTTGGGCGTGAACGACTCGAGCGCGGGATTGAGCGCCTTCGCCCAATCCTGCCCGGCCTTCATCATGGCCTCGAAAGGGTTATCGCTGCTCATCGGTAGGGGGCATCCAGTTCAAGGTTGCGGGCGATCTCGGCTTCCCAGCGCTCGCCGTTCGCCAGCAGCTTTTCCTTGTCGTAGTAAAGCTCTTCGCGGGTCTCGGTCGAGAACTCGAAATTCGGCCCTTCGACGATGGCATCCACCGGGCAGGCCTCTTCGCAGAAACCGCAATAGATGCATTTCGTCATGTCGATGTCGTAGCGGGTGGTCCGGCGGCTGCCATCCTCGCGCGGCTCGGCGTCGATGGTGATGGCCTGGGCCGGGCAGATCGCCTCGCACAGCTTGCAGGCGATGCAGCGTTCCTCGCCGTTGGGATAGCGGCGCAGGGCATGTTCCCCCCGGAAACGGGGGCTCAGCGGCCCCTTTTCATGGGGATAGTTGATCGTCTTCTTGGGCGAGAAGAAATAGCGCAGACCCAGCTTGAACCCCTTGAGGAAGTCCACCAGCAGGAAGTATTTCGCCGCACGGGTATAGTCGATCTGGGTCATGTCAGCCCCCCATCGCGTAACGGGCCCAGAAGGCACCGAGGATTTCGAACTTGGCCAGGAACGCCACCAGCACGACCCAGGCCAGGCTGAACGGCAGGAACACCTTCCAGCCCAGACGCATCAGCTGGTCGTAGCGGTAGCGCGGGGTGATCGCCTTCACCATCGCGAAGATGAAGAAGAAGAACACCATTTTCAGCACGAGCCACATGATCCCGTCGGGCAGGCCCGGAATGGGCGACAGCCAGCCGCCGAAGAACAGCAGCGAGACCAGCGCGCACATCAGCACCACCGACAGCAATTCACCGATCATGAACAGCAGGAACGGGGTCGAGGAATATTCGACCTGGTAGCCCGCCACCAGCTCCGATTCCGCCTCTGGCAGGTCGAAGGGCGGACGGTTGGTTTCGGCCAGGGCCGAGATGAAGAACAGGAAGACCATCGGGAAATGCGGCAGCCAGTACCAGTTGAAGATCCCGTAATCGCCATCCTGCGCCGCAACGATCTCTCCGAAGTTCAGCGACCCGGTCGAGATGATGACACCGACGATGATCAGGCCGATCGAGACCTCGTAGGAAATCATCTGCGCAGCGGACCGCAGCGACCCGAGGAACGGATATTTCGAGTTCGACGCCCAGCCCCCCATGATGACGCCGTAAACCTCGAGCGAGGACACGGCGAACACATAGAGGATCGCGACGTTGATGTCGGCCAGCACCCAGCCCTCGTTGAACGGGATCACCGCCCAGGCGATCACCGCCAGAACGAAGGTGATCATCGGCGCCATCAGGAAAACGAACTTGTCGGCCCCCGCGGGCACCACCACTTCCTTCAGGATATACTTGATGAAGTCGGCAAAGCTTTGCAGCAGACCGAAGGCACCGACCACGTTGGGGCCTTTGCGCATCATCACCGCGGCCCAGATCTTGCGGTCGGCATACATCAGGAAAGCCAGCGCAACCAGCAGCGGCACCAGCACCAGAAGGCACTGGCCGATCACCAGAAGCACGATCCCGAGATTTGTGGTTGTGAAGAACTCGACCATTGATGTCCCCTCAGACCGTTGGAATGCCGTTTCGCGCGCATTCGGCGACGACAACCTCGGCGTCAATCGTTCTTAGCCCATCCGGCAAGGCCGGGGAAATCGTGTAGACCGCGTCCCCCGTCCAGAGCCTGCCGTCCTGTTCGATCTGCGTGCGGACATGGCGGGCAAAGCCGTATCCGCGGATCAAAGCGTATTGTGCAGCGGCGCATTCCGCATAGCGCGCGACCTGCTCGCGGCTTTCCGGGTTTTCCACGCGGACGTCGAAATTCACCAGGTCACCGTCCAGCAAGCGGGTGTCGACACCCGCGTAGCGCATGGCGCCGGGCTGGGCCGTGCTTTCGCACCCCGCCAGCGCTACCGCTGCTATGAGCCCCGCCCGCTTCATGACCTTATTCCGCCGCCATCCGCGCAGTGGCCCGCGCCTTGGCGTCCGCCGAAAGCTGGGCCATCAATTCGCTGGCCCGCGCGATCGGGTTGGTCAGGTAGAAGTCCTTGATCACGTTACGGAAATCGGCCTTGCCCAGCTCGCCAGGCTTGAGGGGCTGCCAATCGTTTTCCGGCACTTCGTCGATCGCTTCCAGATGCGGCACCTCGGCGACCAGCGCCTGCCGCAGCTGGGCCAGGGTGTCCCAGGGCTGGGTCGCGTCCAGTTCCGCGGACAGCGCCCGCAGGATCGCCCAGTTTTCCTTGGCCTCGCCCGGCGCGAACCCGGCGCGCAGCGCCAGTTGCGGGCGCCCTTCCGTGTTCACGAAGAGACCCTGCTCCTCCGTGTAGGCGGCGCCGGGCAGGATCACGTCGGCGCGGTGCGCGCCCCGATCGCCATGGCTGCCCTGGTAGATCACGAACGCGCCATCGGCGATCTCGATCTCATCCGCACCAAGGTTATAGACCACGTCGGCACCGTCGATATCGGCCATGCCGTTCGGGGCCACGGCGCCAACGTCCATCGCGCCCACGCGGCCGGCAGCGGTGTGGAGCACCAGCATCCGGCCCGAAAGGCCCATCGCGGCGGCCAGCACGGCCTCGCCATCGGCTTCGTTCAGGGCGCCCTGACCGACGATGACAATCGTATCGTCGTCGACCTTGGCCGCATCCAGCGCCGCCCGATCGGTGCCAAGATGGTCATACTCATATGTCAGATCGACGCCGGCGCCGATCAGCGAGACCTGCGCCCCCGACAGCCACGCCTTGCGAATGCGGGCATTGAGAACCGGTGCTTCCTCGCGCGGGTTGGTGCCGACCAGCAGGATCGATTTCGCGGTGTCGATCTCCTCGATGGCGACATTGCCGACATAGGCAGACCGGTTCCCGGCGGGCAGTTTCGCCCCATCGGTGCGGGATTCCACGACACCGCCCTGCCCCTCGATCAACTGCTTGAGGCCGTAGGCGGCCTCGACCGGAGCCAGATCACCGACCAGACCGGCCAGCTTCGATGCGCCCTTGATCTTGTCGGCGGCCACAGCCAAGGCCTCGGGCCAGGTCGCGGCGCGCAGCTTGCCGTTTTCACGCACGTAAGGACGGTCCAGCCGCTGGCGCCGCAGGCCATCCCAGACGAAACGCGTCTTGTCGGAAATCCATTCCTCGTTCACGCCATCATGGTTGCGCGGCAGGAAGCGCATCACTTCGCGCCCCTTGGTGTCGACGCGGATATTGCTGCCCAGCGCATCCATCACGTCGATGGATTCGGTCTTGGTCAGTTCCCACGGACGGGCGGTGAAGGCGTAAGGCTTCGACACCAGTGCGCCCACCGGGCACAGGTCGATGATGTTGCCCTGCAGGTTCGAATCCAGTGTCTCGCCCAGATAGGCGGTGATCTCGGCATCTTCGCCACGACCGGTCTGGCCCATCTGGTGAATGCCGGCGACCTCGGTTGTGAAGCGCACGCAGCGGGTGCAGGAAATGCAGCGCGTCATGTGGGTTTCGACCAGCGGGCCGAGATCCAGATCGTCCACCGCGCGCTTGGGTTCGCGGAAGCGGCTGAAATCCACACCATAGGCCATGGCCTGGTCCTGCAGGTCGCATTCGCCGCCCTGGTCACAGATCGGGCAATCCAGCGGATGGTTGATCAGCAGGAATTCCATCACCCCCTCGCGGGCCTTCTTGACCATGGGCGAGTTGGTTTTCACGACCGGCGGCTGGCCTTCCGGCCCGGGGCGCAGATCCTTGACCTGCATCGCACAGGACGCGGCCGGTTTGGGCGGGCCACCGACAACCTCGACCAGGCACATGCGGCAATTGCCGGCAATGGACAGGCGTTCGTGGTAGCAGAAGCGCGGGATTTCGATGCCGGCCTCTTCGCAGGCCTGGATGAGCGTCATCGCTCCCGGCACCTCGATTTCCTGACCGTCGATAATGACCTTGCGCAGATCGGACATGGGCATTTCCCTGTAGCCGTTTGCGTCCCGGACAGCCGAAAGCCGACCCGGGGCGGTTGGGGGGCGTTCTAACGCGGGATGCCTTGGTATGCCAGCGCGAACCGGGCAAAAATCCGGGAAAATTCCGCGTGGATCGGGGGTATTACGTGAGTGATTTTGTCGGAAACCGCCCTAGCGCAGCAAACGTCCAATCTGGGAACCCGCCGCGATCTCGCGCCGACCCACGTCGCAATAAGTTTCGGGCTGGCCTACAACGGCGCCCATATCCGCCAGTCGCGCCCGGGCGATGGCCTCCAGGCGCTCGGCCTCCTGCTTGTTGTCGATATAGGCATCGACCTCGTCCCGGCTGTAGCCGATGTCGAGCGCATGGCGTTCAAGAGACAAGAGGAATCCCAGGCCGCGCAGCGTGCGTGCATGGATATCATCGCATACCTCGCTGATCTCGTAGGCGATCCCGGTGTCGATCAGACCCTCGGTAATGAACGGCACCTCGCTCAGCGGCGGTTTCGCGGCCAAAGGGGTCGCGGCGAGGGTCAGGCCAAGAGCCAGGGCGGGAATCGGGTTCATGTCGATTAGCCTCTTTCCAATCAGGACAGGTTCGGCCCGTCCGTTGCCCAAGAGGTCGCCCTTGCGCGACTGATATTCAATAGCGATACAAGGATCCGGCCCGAAACGGCGGATTCAGGCGCAGGTCCGGGCCTTCCACATCTCGGCTTGCGGCAGGTCGGCCCACCCGAAAGCACGATCACTGGGGCCGTTCTTTTTGAGGTCATCCAGCCGGTCCAGCGCCTCGTCCAATGTCGGCCGATGCCCCTCGTCCACCCACCACATCACGAAATGCTGATCCCCCATCAACTCGAACCACTCGCGTCGGCGGTCGTAGAACTGCTTGTGAATCGTGCCGAAGACGAAACGTTCAAGGCTTTCGACGTCTTCCCACACGGTCAGGTTCGACACGTATTGCGGGTCGCCATCGATCTTGGCCTCGGTATTGCCGGTGCCCGGCTCGCCCGACCCTTCCATCATCCAGACGAATCCCGGCATCCGTTTTCCCAGGCCGTTCACCCGGTCCAGATTGTCCATGAAGTCCTTGACGCGGGGATCATCCGTGGGGGCCAAAAGGCGGCCAACGTTCAGTTCGGCAAGGTGCATGGGCAGGTCTCCTTGGGTCTGAACCTGCCCCACGCGGCGCCAATTGAAAAGGGCGGCCAGAGGCCGCCCTGTCCCGTCGATCTACCGCGGTCTATTCCGCCGCGATGGCCTTGCCCTTCACGCGGTCTTCGATCTCGTCGCGGAAATTGCGGATCAGACCCTGGATCGGCCAGGCCGCCGCGTCGCCCAGCGCGCAGATCGTGTGGCCTTCGACCTGCTTGGTCACGTCCCACAGCATGTCGATTTCTTCGACGCTGGCCTCGCCTTTCACCAGACGATCCATGACCCGCATCATCCAGCCGGTGCCTTCGCGGCACGGCGTGCACTGGCCGCAGCTTTCATGCTTGTAGAATTTCGACAGCCGCCAGATCGCCTTGATGATGTCGGTCGACTTGTCCATCACGATCACAGCCGCGGTGCCAAGGCCCGAGCCCAGCTCGCCGCGCAGGTAGTCGAAATCCATGATCGCATCTTTCATGTTCTCGCCGCGCACGCAGGGCACGGAAGACCCACCGGGGATAACCGCCTTGAGGTTGTCCCAGCCGCCACGAATGCCGCCGCAATGCTTGTCGATCAGCTCTTCGAAGGAGATCGACATCGCCTCTTCGACGACGCAGGGGTTGTTCACATGACCCGAGATCGCGAACAGCTTGGTGCCCGCGTTGTTCTGGCGGCCGAAGCCCGCGAACCAGTCCGGCCCACGGCGCAGGATCGTCGGCACGACGGCAATCGATTCGACATTGTTGACGGTGGTCGGACAGCCATAGAGGCCGGCCCCCGCCGGGAAGGGCGGCTTCATCCGGGGCATGCCCTTCTTGCCTTCGAGGCTTTCGAGCAGCGCGGTTTCCTCGCCGCAGATATACGCCCCTGCCCCGTGATGGAGATAAAGGTCGAAATCCCAATCGCTGCCGGCGGCGTTCTTGCCAAGCAAGCCCGCGTCATAGGCTTCGTCGATCGCGGCCTGAAGCGCCTCGCGCTCGCGGATATATTCGCCGCGGATATAGATGTAGCAGGCATGGGCATTCATTGCGAAAGACGCGATCAGGCATCCCTCGATCAGCGTATGCGGATCATGGCGCATGATCTCGCGGTCCTTGCAGGTGCCCGGTTCGGATTCATCGGCATTGACCACAAGATAGGCGGGACGCCCATCGCTTTCCTTGGGCATGAAGGACCATTTCAACCCGGTCGGGAAACCGGCGCCGCCACGGCCGCGCAGGCCGCTCGCCTTCATCTGATCGATGATCCAGTCGCGGCCTTTCTGGATGATCCCGGCAGTGCCGTCCCAATGACCACGGGCCTGGGCACCTTTCAGTGTCCGGTCATGCATGCCGTAGATATTGGTGAAGATGCGGTCTTTGTCTGCAAGCATGGGCGGGTTCCCTATCTTGCCCCTACGCGGGGCACCGTCATTTGTCGCGGGTCTTTTGCCAGAGTTTGAACGTGACAACCAGACACCAAATGAACCCCGCCAGCGCAAAGAGCGTCAACAGCACGACATAGCGGGGGGCAAGACCCAGCGTGTCGACAATCGCAGGGGCGAATATGGACAGAAGCGCCGAGGCCACCATCACGAGTGCGACCCGGCGGCCGGTAGCGGCGATGGCGTCTCTGTCCTTATCGGCCAAGTCGGTCCTACTGACTGTCTGTCTTCTTTTCCGGGGCCGGCATCGCAGCCAGCGTCACGGAACCGGACTTACCAGAGTTCGCCTTGGGTTTGTAGACTGTTGTCGCAACCTTTTGACGCGGCGCCTCGGCTTTCTTCTCGGTCTTGGTCGCTGGCGTCACCTTGGCCGTAGACTTGGCCGGGGTGGCCGTTTTCGCGGGCTTCGCGCGCGGTGCGGCAGCGGGCTTGGACGCGGGGGCTGCCTTGGGCGCCGGTTCTTGTGCGGCGACGGGCTTGGGCGCCTTGGGCTTGCTGGCGGGCTTGGAGGCCGTGGTCTTTGGCTTGGCCGGCGCCGCCTTGGGCTTGGCCGGGGCCGCCTTGGGCTTGGCCGTGGTCGCCTTGGGCTTGGCCGTGGTCGCCTTGCGGGTAACAGGCTTGGCCGGGTCGGTCGCCGATTGCCGCGCGGCGGGCTTGGGTGCCGGACGCTTGGCCTTGGGAGCCGCCTTGGCGGGTTTCGGCTTCACTTCGGTTCCGGGCATCTGCGCCGGTTCAGCCGCCGGTTCCAACGCACGGCGGCGCATGGCGACGGCCGCGGGCGCAACGGCCCATTTCACCAAGCTGCTTTGGCTGGCGAGCATGGCGGCGGCGGGGGCTGTGGATTGCAGGCCCAGGCGCAGCATCGCACCCGGCAAAGCCACCAGGGAGTCAGAGGAGAACATCGCAAACATCCTTTCAGGGCCCGTCAGGAACCCGTTTCATGATCCGCGCCGATCCTCCCCGATCGGTGCAATTCGGCCTGCCCACGTCACGCCGGGCAGGCCGATTGTTGCACTGCAGCATCCGTCTTTCAATAGACCTCGTGGCTTTTCACTTTTTCGAGGCTTCGGCGGAGCCGCCCTTGGCCAGAGCCTTTGCCTGCTTGACCCACTCATCGCGAGAGACACGGCCCTTGAACCCTTGAAGGTTCTCATCGACCCATTCGACCTCTTTCTTGCGCCACCCGGCGATCTGGTCGAAATGAAAGACGCCCATCGAGTTGAGCAGCTTTTCCAGCTTGGGCCCAACACCCTTGATCTGCTTGAGATCGTCGGCTGCACCGTCGCGCGGCGCGCTCAGCATTTCGGGTTTTCCATCCTTGGCAGCAGGCTTGGCGGCCGGTTTCGGCTTGTCCGCTTCCATGGGCTCGGCGGGCGCCGCAGCCTTCTGCGCCGCGGGGGCGGGTTTCGGCATCGGTTCGGGTGCCGTTTCCGGGGTCGGGTCCGGGTTCGGGGGGGCGACGGTGGCCGCCGATGGTGACGCAGCCGCGCTGGTCGTGGACGGTGCCGCGTCGGACTGAGCGCCGGGGCTTGCGGTCGCTGACGCGCCATTGCCGCCGCGCAGAAGCAGCCACCAGACGATCACGCCCACGATGACGCCGATCAGGAACGAGAGGAAGCCCCCGAAATCAATGCCGAACCTGGCAATTGCAAAAGCCACGACGCCACACAAGATCGCGATGACGATCGCGAAAGTCGATCCGATTGGTCTGTCGCTCATTAGTCTACCTTTCCCTGTCGTGACTGCCCGTCAAACGGACAGCGAGCATGGGCCGCGGGCTCATGCCCCGGCCTTGGCGACAGCTTAGGCAGACACACCCCTTTTGATAAGGGACTTCATCGGTGCGGGCCGCGATGTTGGCATTCTGGCCACGCCGGGCGCGACCCCTGCCCTATTTTTCGGCAAGCTTGCGGGCCTGGTCGACCCAATCGTCCCGCTCGATCCGGCCCTTGAACTTCAGGCGGGTATCGACCCAGGCGATCTCTTCCGGACCCCATTTGGCGATCTGGTCAAAATGCCAGAACCCCATTTCATTCAGCACGCCTTCGAGCTTGGGCCCGACGCCAGAGATCTGCTTGAGATCATCGGCCCCGGACTTGCGCGGTGCTTTCATGGTGCGCGGCTTTTTCTCGGCCGCCGCATCCGCCTGCTGGCCCGCCGGTGCGGTCTTCGAGTGCGGCTTGGCGGGGGTCGCGGCCTCCGCTTCCTGCTTGGTTACGCCGGTCTTGTCGGCCTTGGCCTTGGCGGCAGGCTTGGGCGCGGACTTCTTCGCGGCGGTCTTGCGGCCCGCGCTGGCCCCCTTGCCCTGCCACGGCGTGAGCAGCGGGACTTCTGTCCCGTCGATCCGCTTGACCGTATCCCCCAGGTCATTGGCCAACTGTACGGAGGCGTTGTATTGATAATGCCCGGACTCGAAATCCTTGAGCGACGTCAGCCCCTTGAGCGGCTCTGCCCCGAAGCGACCGTTCTGCGGGCCGGGCGTGGGAACCTTACCCGCCGCGAGATCGTCGATGATCTCGGCCAGTCGTTCGGCCGTCAGGTCTTCGTAGTAATCCTTGCCGATCTGGGCCATCGGCGCATTGGCACAAGAGCCAAGACATTCGACTTCTTCCCAGGAAAACTTGCCATCGGCGGACAGCGCATGGGCCTTGTCGGCGATCTTCTCACGGCAAACGCCGACCAGGTCCTCGGCGCCACAGATCATGCAGGACGTGGTGCCGCAGATCTGGATATGGGCCACGCTGCCGACCGGCTGCAACTGGAACATGAAATAGAACGACGCGACTTCGAGCGCCCGGATATGGGCCAGGTCCAGCATGTCGGCCACATATTCGATGGCCGGGCGGGACAGCCAGCCCTCTTGTTCCTGGGCACGCCACAACAGCGGAATGATCGCGCTGGCCTGGCGGCCTTCGGGATACTTGGTGATCTGGGCCTCGGCCCATTTCTGGTTGTCAGGCGTGAAAGCAAAGCTTTCGGGCTGGTCAGGATGAAGGCGGCGGAGCATTTGTACTTCGTCTTTCGTCGCTGGGCCGCCCGGTCAGGGGCAGGCCTCGTTCGTCAATTTGGCGGAACTGTCCTGTTGGAGCGTCAACGCGCCGGAGGCGTAGAGCTGCGCGATCACCGCATTCACCTGTTCCGGAGCGAGGCCCGAGGCGGCCATGATCTCGTCGCCGTTTTCAACGGTGACAACACAACCCGCCTCTTCTATGGCCCGGGTCATCGCCGCCACGTCCTCGGGGTCGGCCTCTTGCTGGGCAAGGGCCGGCATGGCGCACAAAAGGCCAACCGCAGTGGCGGCACGGATCATCTGTCGATCTCCCCGAACACCACGTCGAGAGAGCCGAGGATCGCGGATACGTCGGCCAGCTGGTAGCCACGGCCGATATGATCCATGGATTGCAGGTGCGGGTATCCGGGCGCGCGGATCTTGGCGCGATAGGGTTTGTTCGTTCCGTCCGAGACAAGGTAGACACCGAACTCGCCCTTGGGCGCTTCGACCGCGGCATAGACATGGCCCTCGGGCACCTTGAAGCCCTCGGTATAGAGCTTGAAGTGATGGATCAGAGCTTCCATCGAGGTCTTCATGTCAGACCGGGTCGGCGGGGTCAGCTTGCCACGCGCCAGCACATCGCCCTGGTTTTCCGGTTCACGCAGCTTGGCGCAGGCCTGGCGCATGATATGGGCCGACTGGCGCATCTCTTCCATGCGGCACAGGTAACGGTCATAGCAGTCGCCGTTCTTGCCCACCGGGATCTGGAAGTCGAATTCGTCGTAGCATTCGTAGGGCTGGGCACGGCGCAAATCCCAGGCGAGGCCCGATCCACGCACCATGACACCGGAATAGGCCCAGTCGAGGATGTCTTCCTCGGTGATGATGCCGATATCCACGTTGCGCTGCTTGAAAATGCGGTTTTCCGTCAGCAGCTCGTCGATATCGTCCAGCACCTTCGGAAATTTCTCGGCCCATGCGTCGATGTCGTCGATCAGCTCGGGCGGCAGGTCCTGATGCACGCCACCGGGGCGGAAATAGGCCGCGTGCAGACGTGCACCACAGGCCCGTTCGTAGAAGATCATCAGGTCTTCACGGGCCTCGAAGCCCCAAAGCGGCGGCGTCAGCGCACCAACGTCCAGCGCCTGCGTGGTCACGTTCAGCAGGTGGTTCAGGATGCGGCCGATCTCACAGTATAGCACGCGGATCAGGCTGGCACGGCGCGGCACCTCGACCCCGGTCAGCTTCTCGATGGCCAGGCACCAGGCATGTTCCTGGTTCATCGTGCCGACATAGTCCAGCCGGTCGAAATAGGGCAGGTTCTGCAGGTAGGTCCGGCTTTCCATCAACTTCTCGGTGCCGCGATGCAGCAGGCCGATATGCGGGTCCACCCGTTCGACGATCTCGCCGTCCAGTTCCAGCACCATGCGCAGCACGCCGTGCGCCGCCGGGTGCTGTGGCCCGAAGTTGATGTTGAAGTTGCGGATCTTCTGTTCGCCGGTCTGGGCGTCTTCGAAGCCTTTGGTGCCGTCCATCATGCGACCCCTCCGTCAATCTGGTCCTTGAAGGCCATGACCCAAAGCAAAATGAGCGCCACAAGCGGGATAACNGCAAAGATTGCGACCCAGTTCGGGATCCCGAAGCGGGGCAAAAGCCTCCAGAACGGCACAACGACCAGCGCCCCCGCGATCAGCAGCCAGATCAGGCCACCACCCCCCATTCCATAGGTGCCCATCATTTCGCGGCCTCCTCGGATTTTTCATCGCCCGGCAGGATGTAATCGGCCCCTTCCCAGGGCGACATGAAATCGAACTGGCGGTATTCCTGCACCAGCTTCACCGGCTCGTAGACCACGCGCTTTTCGACCTCGTCATAGCGGACCTCGGTATAGCCCGTCGTCGGGAAATCCTTGCGCAGGGGATGCCCGCGGAAGCCGTAATCGGTCAGGATGCGGCGCAGGTCAGGGTGGCCGGAAAACAGGATGCCGAACATGTCGAAGATCTCGCGCTCGAACCAGTTGGCCGCCGGGTAGACCTCGGTGATCGAGGCCACCATCTCGTCCTCATGCACCGCCATGCGCAGCCGGATGCGCTGGTTCTGATACATGGACAGGAAGTGATAGATCACATCAAACCGTTTGGCCCGGCCGGGATAATCGACAGCGGTGATGTCCACCAGCGTCGAAAACTTGCAGGTCGCGTCGGTCTTGAGGAACTCGACAAAGCCCTTGAGGCTGGCCGGCGCCACGTCAACGGTCAGCTCGTCCAGGGTGATTTCCCATCCCAGCACGCTGTCGCCACGCTTCAGCTCCAGGTGGGTACCAAGGTCTTTGAGGGCTTCGGTCATGAATTGCGCCTTTAGCGGGTAATGGTGCCGGTGCGGCGGATTTTGCGGGCCAGCTGCAGGATGCCGTAAAGCAGGGCCTCTGCGGTGGGCGGGCAGCCGGGAACATAGATGTCCACCGGAACGATCCGGTCGCAGCCGCGCACGACGGAATAGCTGTAGTGATAATAGCCACCGCCATTCGCGCAGGACCCCATCGAGATCACGTAGCGCGGCTCGGGCATCTGGTCATAGACCTTGCGCAGCGCCGGGGCCATCTTGTTGGTCAGGGTGCCGGCCACGATCATCACGTCGGACTGGCGCGGGCTTGCGCGCGGGGCAATGCCGAACCGTTCGGCGTCGTAGCGCGGCATGGAGGTGTGCATCATCTCGACCGCGCAACAGGCCAGCCCGAAGGTCATCCAGTGCAGCGACCCGGTGCGCGCCCAGTTGATCAAATCCTCGGACGAGGTGACGAGAAAGCCCTTGTCCTGCAACTCGCGGTTCAGGTCTTGCGTGGCGACATCCTTATCGAAGCCCGCGGTATTGGATCCGGTCATCACTCCCATTCGAGCGCCCCTTTCTTCCATTCATAGGCAAATCCCACGGTCAGAACCGCCAGGAACACCATCATCGACCAGAACCCGACCATGCTTATGTCCTGGAACGCCACGGCCCAGGGGAACAGGAAGGCCACCTCGAGGTCGAAAATGATGAACAGGATCGAAACAAGGTAGAAACGAACGTCGAATTTCATGCGCGCGTCGTCGAAGGCGTTGAACCCGCATTCATAGGCGCTGACCTTTTCGGGGTCCGGGTTGCGCACAGCCAGAACCACGGCGGCCAGGACCAAAACAAGGCCGATGCCGATCGCCAGGCCCAGGAAAATGATGATGGGCAGGTATTCCCTGAGAAACTCTTCCACGTGGCGGCTCCCTTAGGCGTGGGCGGAATGGCTCGAAAGGGCCAGACCGCTGCGATTGCCCCCTCATGTATCCCCGTGGTCCAGAGGGGTCAACGCCATCGCAGGTGAAAGTTTGTGCGATGAACGCGTGATCCCGTCGGCTTGGCGCCGGTCGGACCGCCCTAGCCGGGCCCGGCCTCTTGGGCGCCGAGCAGCATCGACGCGCCCACGGCTTTCAGCAACTTGCGCCAGGCCAGTTCGATGCGCGGCTCCCAACCCGCACCGAGGGACCGGGCCAGCGCGGCAACAAGGGCGTCAGCCACGGCGTCATAATGCGCGGTTTCGACACCCTTTTCCTGGTGCAGCGCCCCCAATGTCACAAGGTCTCGATGCAGCGTTTCACGCTGCTCCAGCTGCGCCACCGCAAAACTGAGCGTATGGGCGAGCTTGGCGACCTGTGGGCCCAGGTCATCGGCAAACAGGGCCCGCAGTTCGGCATTCTTCCGGAAAAGGATCTCGTAGAAATCGGCTGCCAAAGGGACGAGATCCATCGAGACATGTTCGAAACTGTCCCTGACAAGGCGGACATCGGAATCGGAGAGCGCGAGTACTGGCTGGTCACGAGTCATTGCGGCAGGATCGGGCGAAATCCTTGCCACCCGCTTAACCTCTCACGGCTTGGCCCAGGCCGCCGGTCTTTTTTCGAAGAAGGCCGCTATGCCCTCTGACACTTCACCGCTTTCCCAGCGCCCCACCAACGCATCGATCGAGGCCTCTATCGCCGCCGCGTCGGGGGCGCTGCCAAGCCGCAGTGCCAGTGCCTTGGCATCGGCCACAGCGCCCGGAGCGCAGGCCAGGTAGGGCGCCACTTCGTCTTCCACTGCCGCATCCAGGGCCGCGTCATCGACGACGCGCGACACGATTCCCAGGCGTTCGGCCTCGACCGCGCCGAACAGGCGCGAGGACATGAAGACCTGCCGGGCCCGCCCCTCGCCCATGCGGGCAATCACGTAGGGGCCGATCGTGGCGGGGGTCAGACCCAGCCGCGTTTCCGTCAACCCGAACCGTGCCCCGTCGACCGCCACGACCGTGTCACAGACGCAGGCCATGCCGACACCGCCGCCGAAGGCATTTCCGTGGACCCGTCCGATCAGCGGCTTCGGCAAGCTGTTGAGCGCGCCCAGCATGCCGGCCAGCTTGCGCGCCGCCGTGGCGCGGGCGGCGGCGTCCGCCTCGACCTGTTGCTTCATCCACCCCAGGTCACCCCCCGCGCAGAAGGTTCTGCCCCGCGCGGCCAGCACAACCACGCGCACCGTCTCATCATTGCCCAGCGCTTCGGCGGCCAACGTGATCTCTTCGATCATCTGCGCGGACAGGGCATTGTGTTTCTCGGGCCGGTCCAGCCAGAGCGTCGCGACCCCGCGCGGGTCAGTCTCGATGGCAAGGGTTTCGTAATCGCTCATACCGTCCCTTCCATTTTCCGCGCGAATGCCGCGGCCTTGTCCAGGGCCACCGGATCCAGACCGGTCTCATACCCGAGGGCCGTCAGCCGAGCCTGCACCGACCCGGTCGCCACATTGCCCGATGCGCCGGGCGCATAGGGGCACCCGCCGAGACCCGCTATGGCGGCGTCGAACACCCGCAGCCCGCGGTCCAGCGCTGCTTCGATATTATCCAGCGCGTGACCGCCGGTGTCGTGAAAATGGCCCGCCAGAATCCCGGCGGGGGCCTCCTGGAGAACGGTGTCGAGCATGGCGTCGATCCGATCCGGCGTGCCCTGCCCGATCGTGTCGCCCAGGGAAATCTCGTAGCAGCCCATGGCGCGCAGCGCGGCCACGACACGGGCCACCTGGCCCGGTGCCACGGGTCCGTCATAGGGGCAGTCCGTCACGCAGGACACGTAGCCGCGCACCGGCAGGCCCGCGTCTTGCGCGGCGCGGACCACGGGGGCGAAGCGGTCCAGGCTTTCGGCGATGCTGGCATTGATATTGGCCCTGGAAAACCCCTCCGAGGCCGAGCCGAACACCGCCACCTCGTCCGCCCCGGCGGCCAGCGCATCCTCCAGCCCGCGCATGTTGGGGGTCAGCGCGGCATAGCGCACGCCGGGCGCGCGGGCGATCCCGGCCAGAACCCCGGCGCTGTCGGCCATCTGCGGCACCCATTTCGGGCTGACGAAACTGGCGCATTCGATGCGTCGAAACCCGCAGGCCGACAACAGGTCGACCAACGCGATCTTTTCTGCCACGGAGACATGGCGCGGATCGTTCTGCAGCCCGTCACGCGGACCGACCTCGAAAATCTCGACGCGCTCAGCCACGCGGGTCCTCCCACGGCGGATAGAAATCACGGGCATAGAGCCGGTTGCCCTCATCCTCGGGCGGCAAGGATTTCTTGAACTCCTCGCGTTCCGTGATCCGCTGATACCACTTGGTCAGTTCGGGGTAGCCATCCAGTTTCACGAAGTGCTGCCCCATGTAGACGGCCTGCCCCACGCCGATATCGGCCGCCGAAAAACCCGACGTCAGGATGTAGTCGCGGTTCTCCACAGGGGTCGAGAGCCGCCCCTCGATCACCTCGTAGCACTTGGCCAGGCGCCGCGCTTCCAGCTTCATCACCGTGGGCGAGCGCATGCTGTCCTCGAAAATGGCGATGTGCTGCTGTGTCAGGGCGGCCGTATGCTGGGTGATCGTTTCCGCGAAGTGGATCCAGACCAGCCAGTCCATCCGGTCCAGGTCGCCGGGCGGGCGTCCCAGCCCGGCATCGGGGAAGGCCTCGCACAGGTATTCCGCGATGGCGCCGGTCTCGGTCATCACCTCGCCCTCGATCTCCAGCGCGGGGACGCGGCCCAGCGGGTTGAGCGTGCGGTAGGCATCCGTCCGCAGCGTGTCGTCAAAAGGATAAAGCACCAGATCGAAGTCGACCTCCAGCTCGTACAGCAGCCAGAGCGTGCGCATCGAGCGGGTCTGGTGACAGTGATGCAGGCGGATCATGTTTCGGCCTTCTCCAGTTCGATCAGCGGGGTTCCGGCGGCGACCTGCGCCCCAGCCTGCACGCCAATGCGGGCGATGCAACCGTCGCGCGGGGCGCGCAGGACATGTTCCATCTTCATCGCCTCCAGCACGGCAAGGCGATCGCCCTCGGCCACTTGCTGCCCCTCGGCCACGGCCATTTCCCGCAACAGGCCGGGCATCGGCGCCTCGATCGTGTCGCCGAGGGCCCCGGCATAAGCGGCGCGTTCCAGCAGATCGACCAGGGTGATCTCGTGGGTGGCCTCGTCAAAGACCGTCACCGCGTTGCCATGACGCACGGCCGGCCAGGCGGCCTGCCCGTCGAACCGCCAGCTGCCGCCCTGCCGGATCGCGCGCACCTGCTGGTCGGCGACGATCACGCGGGCGCTGTCCGGCCCCTCCATGATCAGGGTGCACGGCCCCGCGCTGGTCTCGATCCGGCGGTGCAACGGCGCCCAGAGCGTGAACCCCTGCCCCGGCTCGGCCAGCGTCACCACGGCCTGGGCGATCACCTGCGGGCCGGGCGCGGGGGCCTCGGTCAGGGCGTCGATGTCGCGGGCGATCAAGCCGGTATCGACTTCGCCCGCCGCAAAGCCCGCGTGCAGGGCCAGCGCCTTGAGAAAGGCAAGGTTGGTGACGGTCCCCGCCACCTGTGTCCGGGACAGACCGCGCAGAAGGGCCGCAAGCGCGCTCTCGCGGTCGGCGCCATGCACCACCAGCTTGGCGATCATCGGGTCGTAATAGGGCGTGATCTCGTCGCCCGCGGCAACACCGCTATCGGCGCGGACACCGTCGGGAAAGTCCAGATGCGCCAGCCGCCCCGTGGCGGGCAGGAAACCGGCCGGAACGTCCTCGGCATAGAGCCGCGCCTCGAAGGCGTGACCGGACAGCGCCAGGTCTTCCTGCGCCGCGGGCAGCGGTTCACCCGCGGCGACACGCAACTGCCAGTCCACCAGGTCCACGCCCGTGACCAGTTCCGTGACAGGATGCTCCACCTGCAGGCGGGTATTCATCTCCATGAACCAGAACCCGTCCGGGCGCAGCCCGCCGGCGCCATCGACGATGAATTCGACGGTGCCCGCCCCCTTGTAGCCGATCGCCTCGGCCGCGCGGACGGCGGCGGCGCCCATGGCAGTCCGCACAGCGTCGGTCATGCCCGGCGCGGGGGCCTCTTCGATGACCTTCTGGTGGCGGCGTTGCAGGGAACAATCGCGCTCGAACAGGTGCACCGCGCGTTCGCCGTCGCCGAAAACCTGCACCTCGATATGGCGCGGGGTCTCGATGTATTTCTCGATCAGCATGTCCGTATTGCCGAAGGCCGCGCCCGCCTCGGCCCGGGCGCTGGCCAGCGCCTCGTCCAGCCCGGCGGCCTCGGCGACAATCCGCATCCCCTTTCCGCCGCCACCCGCCACGGCCTTGAGCATCACCGGATAGCCCACGCGCGCGGCCTCGTCGCGCAGGCGGGCATCCGACTGGTCGCTGCCATGATAGCCGGGCACGACGGGCACACCGGCCTTCTCCATCAGCGCCTTGGCCCGGTCCTTGAGACCCATGGCCCGGATCGCCTGCGCGGACGGGCCGACAAAAACCAGCCCGGCCTGTTCGACCGCCTCTACGAAATCGGGGTTTTCCGACAGGAAGCCATAGCCGGGATGGATCGCGCCGGCCCCGGTCTCCAACGCGGCGTCGATGATGCGGTCGCCGCGAAGGTAGCTGTCCGCCGGTGCGGCGCCGCCAATCCGCACCGCGGCATCGGCCAGGCGCACATGCAGCGCGTCGCGGTCGGCATCGGAATACACTGCCACGCAGCGCAGGCCGCGGGCCTTGGCCGAGCGGATGACACGGCAGGCGATCTCGCCCCGGTTGGCGATCAGAAGCGTGTCGAACATGGCGCTAGTCTCCGTCCTTGTTCCCGTCCAGCACCGAGTATTTCCGGTATCGGTGACGGTAGATGAAATTCGGCCGGTCGCCCTCGACCAGGTAGAAGATGATGCCGACCGATACGATCCCGTCGAACAACAAAAGCAGACCGGGATCGGCCCCCACGTTGCGCACGAAGGCATAGAGGTTGAACCCCGCCATCACCAAGGTCACCACCACGGCCCAAGGCATCCGTGCCCAAAGCCCCAGCCCGGCCAGCACGGGCAGCAGGCCACCCAGAAGGATCACGCCGGGCGCATAACCCGCCCCCCAGAAGACCCAGAGTTTGAACAGGCCGATCACGACCAGGTAGCCGGCGATCACCCGCAGGGCGAGGGTCAACCGACCCTTGGGATGCGCGCGCGCCACCTCAGGCTCCACGTGAACCCAGGGGATGCCGGAATAGGCGTCGGGCGTTTGATCTTCGGGCTTGTTGTCGTCGCTCATGCGGCGGCTCCTTTCAGCTGGTCGCACCAGGATATGTCGCCGGTCAGGTAGGGCCGCGCCAGCCCCGCGTCGAGAAGGTGGTCCGAGACCGGGGCACCCTCCACCAGCACACGGCCCAGCGCCCTTTCATAACGGTCGGTTTCGCCCGACAGTGCCAGTCCGATCCGGCCCGCGCGATAAAGCTGCCAACGCAGAAACAGGCTGGCCCGCACCGCCAGAAGCCGTTCCTGCCAGCAATCGCCGCGCAATTCAGGGGTGTCGATCCCCGCAAGACGCAAGCGGGTTTGTGGCGCCTCGGTGCAGGCCATGACCAGCGTGTCGCCGTCGATGACCCGAACCACCCGGCAGTCTCCTTCGGCCTTCATCCAGCCGTTGACGTAATCCGCCACCACCGGTGCAGCGATGACCACGAAAACCGCGGCCGCGATACGACCCACCGGCCGCCGGCCCCGCCCCGGACCGCGATAGCCGCGCATGCGCGGCATCAGGTTGCGGCGCAGGACCATTACATGCGGAACACGCCGAAGCGCGTCTCCTCGATGGGGGCATTCAGCGCGGCGCGCAGCGACAGCGCCAGCACCTTGCGGCTGTGGCGGGGGTCGATCACGCCATCGTCCCAGAGCCGGGCACTTGCATAAAGCGGATGCGACTGTTCCTCGAACATGTCGATGGTGGGTTGCTTGAAGGCGGCCTCTTCCTCGGCGGACCATTCCCCGCCCGCCCGCTCGATCGCGTCGCGCTTGACCGTGGCCAGCACGCCCGCCGCCTGTTCTCCGCCCATGACCGCCGTGCGCGAGGTTGGCCATGTCCAGATGAAGTTCGGACTGTAAGCCCTTCCTGCCATGCCATAATTTCCGGCGCCGAAAGAGCCGCCGACGATCATGGTTATCTTGGGCACGGCGGTCGTCGCCACGGCCGTGACCATCTTGGCGCCATGCCGGGCGATACCTTCGTTTTCGTATTTGCGACCCACCATGAAGCCGGTGATGTTCTGCAGGAAAATCAGCGGTATCTTGCGCTGGCTGCACAATTCGACGAAATGCGCGCCCTTCTGGGCCGCCTCGGAAAACAGGACGCCGTTATTGGCGACGATGCCGCAATCCATGCCCTCGATCCGCGCGAAGCCACAGACCAGCGTTTCGCCAAAGCGCGCCTTGAACTCGTCAAAGCCGGTGGTGAAATCGGGGCCGTCGATGATACGGGCAATGACCTCGCGGATGTCGTAGGGCGTGCGCAGGTCGGCAGGGATCACGTCGAACAGGTCGTCCATGGGCCGGGCCGGGTCCGGGCCGGCGGTGTCGGGCGCGTCGCCGCCCGCAGCGCCCAGATTGCGCACCGCTCGGCGCACCAGCGCCAGCGCATGGGCATCATCCTCGGCCAGGTAATCGACCACGCCCGAGAGCCGCGTGTGCACGTCGCCGCCGCCGAGATCTTCGGCCGTCACCTCCTCGCCCGTCGCGGCCTTGACCAGCGGTGGGCCGGCAAGGAAGATGGTCCCCTGTTCGCGCACGATGATGGAGACATCGGCCATGGCCGGCACATAGGCGCCCCCGGCGGTGCAACTGCCCATGACGGCGGCGATCTGGGGGATGCCGGCCGCGCTCATCTGCGCCTGGTTGTAGAAGATGCGCCCGAAATGGTCGCGGTCGGGAAAGACCTCGTCCTGGTTGGGCAGGTTGGCGCCGCCGCTATCGACCAGATAGACACATGGCAGATGGCATTGCGCGGCAATCTCCTGGGCGCGCAGGTGCTTCTTGACGGTCATCGGGTAGTAGGTGCCGCCCTTCACCGTCGCGTCATTGGCGACAACCATGACCTGCCGCCCCTCGACCCGGCCGATCCCCGCGATCACCCCGGCGCAGGGCGCGGCCCCGTCATACATGCCATGAGCCGCCGTCGCGCCGATTTCGAGGAAGTCCGAACCGGGGTCCAGCAAATTTGCAACCCGCTCGCGCGGAGGCATCTTGCCGCGTGCGACATGGCGTGCGCGGGCCGCCTCGCCGCCGCCCTCGGCGGCCTGTGTCGCCGCCTCGGCCACCCGGGCCAGTGCCGCTTCGTGGTCTTGTCTCATCGCATGTCGTCCCAAAGGAATTTGAGGTGAATGGTCCGCTGCGCGGTCATGTCCAGATGGCAGGACGCGCCGGCGATCTGTCGCATGGTCCCTGCCCCCCATTGCGCATGGGCAAATCCGCATTCGGCATCACGGAACGCGATCCAGGCGCGTTGCGCCTTGCGCAGGGCATCGGCCATGACAGCATGTTCGGGAAAGTGCTCGGCTTCGGCCACATCGGCAGCCTGCGCCGCCGCCATCGCCGCCCGGTATTCGCGATTCAACAGGTCATCCCAGGCGTCGTGCTCAGCCAGGGTGCAGAACATCATGCCCAGGGTGGTCTGGCCATCCGCTTCCGCCGTCATGCAGCCTTCGGCGAAACGGCCGATACAGGCTTGCGCTGCCTGTGTATCGGCGGCGGCGTCGAGGCATGCCGGCACGCCTTCCATATAATGCGCCAGCCCGGCAACCTGCGGCTGCGGCCCGGCCCAGGCAGCAGGGCCCAGCAGGACAAGGATCAGCGCCAGTCTCATTCGCTGAGATCCCGTTTCAGCAGCTCCAGCTCGCGGTCGAGGAAATACGAGATGATCGAGCGGATGATGACCAGCAAGAGCAGGAAGACAAGGTCGGTGAAGGCCAGGCTGAGCGCCGTGTGGATCACATCTGTCACGATGAACAGTTCCAGTCCGGCCAGAATGTAGCGACCCAGCTCGATACGCTGACGATTGGTCCGGCGCACGCGCTCGGCCTTGCTGTGGGTGATCTCGGCACGGGTCACACCGATCATGAAACGGACCGCCCCGACCACCAGCAGGAGGCAGGCAAAGATGTCGATAAAGGCCGCCGCCCATTCCAAGCTATCGACAAGCCAGGGCAGTCGGCCATGCAGAATGCCGCCCTCCTGTTCGACGTCGATCAGCGATCCCATGGTCAGCCCATCGCCCCCATCAATTCGCGCCCGATCAGCATGCGGCGAATCTCGCTGGTGCCGGCGCCGATCTCCATCAGCTTGGCATCGCGGAACAGCCGGCTGACCACGCTGTCATTCATGAACCCCGCGCCCCCCATGGCCTGCACCGCCTGATGCGCCTGCACCATCGCCTGTTCGGAGGCATAGAGACAGCACCCCGCCGCGTCCTGACGGGTGATCCGCCCCGCGTCGCAGGCCTTGGCGGCCTCGTAGACATAGGCCCGGGCCGAGTTCAGCGCGACATACATGTCGGCGATCTTGCCCTGCATCAGCTGGAAATTCCCGATGGGTTCGCCGAACTGTTTGCGCTCGGCCAGATACGGCATGATCTCGTCCAGGCAGGCGGCCATGATGCCGGTGCCGATCCCGGCCAGCACCACGCGTTCGTAATCCAGGCCCGACATCAGCACGCGCACGCCTTTGCCCTCTTCGCCGAGCACGTTCTCGAACGGAACTTCCACGTCCTCGAAGACGAGTTCGGCGGTATTGGACCCGCGCATGCCCAGCTTGTCGAAATGGGGGCTGGTGGAGAACCCCTTCATGGTCTTTTCAACAAGGAAGGCTGTGATGCCCTTGGCCCCGGCCTCGGGATCGGTCTTGGCATAGACGACCAGAGTATCGGCATCGGGGCCGTTGGTGATCCAGTACTTGTTGCCGTTCAGCCGGTAGTGATCGTTGCGCTTTTCAGCCTTGAGCGACATCGACACCACGTCGGATCCCGCCCCGGCCTCGGACATGGCCAGCGCGCCGACATGATCCCCCGAAATCAGGTCCGGCAGGTATTTGCGTTTCTGGTCCTCGGTGCCGTTCAGCTTGATCTGGTTGACGCAGAGGTTCGAATGGGCGCCGTAGGACAGCGACACGCTGGCGCTGGCGCGGGCGATCTCCTCGATCGCGACCACATGGGCCAGGTAGCTCATCCCGGCCCCGCCATAGTCCTCGGGGGTCGTGATGCCCAGCAGGCCCAGCTCGCCCATCTCGGTCCAGAGCGCGGGGGGAAAAGCGTTGCTTTGGTCGATCTCGGCGGCCATGGGCTTGACGCGGTCCTGCGCCCAGCGATGCACCATGTCGCGCAGCGCGTTCACGTCCTCGCCAAGATCGAATTCCAGTGATGCGGTGAACATCGGGCGGCCTCATTTATTGAACACTTGTTCAATTCTATGCCGCCGCAGACGATTCCGTCAATCACCTATCTCGATCCCGAAATCCGACAGGTCCAGGCGCCGCGCATTGGCGCGCTCTTGCGGGGTCAACGGGAAGCGGGCCAGCATCTCTCGGTAGTGATGGTGCAGCCGCGCGCCCCAGTCACGTCGCAGGTGCGCCATCAGGCGTTCATGGGCCTCGATCCAGGTCTGGCGGCTGTAGTCGTCGTCGATGGTCGGGCGCGGGTCCGGCCGGGCCGGTGCGTGAACCTGCCGCGTCGCCGCTTCCATGTCCTGCACAAGTTTGCGGGTGATGTCGGACAGGGTGTGAAACAGCCAGTCGTCCGGGTCGCCCAGCGGGGCGGGAATCTCGGCCTCCAGGTCGGGCCGGCCCAAGCGTGCAAGCGCGGCACGCAAGGCCGTCCTGACCTCGGCCTCGTTCACCGGGCGGCGACCCCGGCCTGCCAGACCGCCCCCACCTCGGCCCGAATTATCCGCGCGATCTGGGCGCAATCGTCGGTCGAGAAGGTCAGCGGCAGGCGCATGTCGACGATACCCCGCAAGACCCGGTCACTGGCAGGCATCGGGTCGGACGGCGCATATCGCCAGCTGTCATAGCGGCTGGTGAAGCCATGCGGTTCATCGGCCCCGAACCACTTGAGCTCGACCCCGCGGCGGGCGCAGCGCGCCAGCACCTCCTCGATCGCCGGTCCGGACCAATCCAGCAAAAGGAACTGGTAAGAGGACGCGACGAACTGCTCGGCGTGGGGGCGGTCGATCCGGGTCAGGCCGGGCGTGTCGGCCAGACCGTCGTCCATCGCCGCATAGAGCGCGTTCCAGCGGGCGCATTGCCGGTCGAGGTCGGCCAGTTGCGGCCGCAGGATCGCGGCGCGCAGGTTATCCATACGACCGGAGACGTTCGGGGTCTCATACTTGATCCGTGCAAAAGTCTCGGGCGGCGGCGCGGCGCGGTGCCGGTCGAACAGCATGTAGGACCCCGACAGCATGATCGCGCGGGCCATCGCCTCGGCGTCGTCCGAGATCAGCAAGCCGCCCTCGCCGGAGTTCATGTGCTTGTAGGTCTGTGTGGAATAACACCCGAATTTGCCCCACCGGCCCGAGGGCGTGCCGTTCCACGCTGCGCCCATCGTATGGGCGCAATCCTCGATCAGGGTCAGGCCGTGGGCCGCACATAGGGCGGTCAACGCCTCCATGTCGCAGACATGGCCCCGCATATGGGACAGCATCAGCACATCCGCCTGCCCGGCCTTGGCCGCAAGATCATCGAGGTCGATCACCAGCCCCTCGGTCACGCCGACAAAGACCGGCACCGCGCCGACGCTGGCGATGGCACCGGGCACGGGGGCCAGCGTAAAGGCATTGGTCAGAACCTTGTCACCGGGGCCGACCCCGCATGCGCGCAGGGCTGTGGCAAGTGCATAGCCGCCCGAGGCCACGGCAAGGCAATAGGCCGCCCCGACCGATGCGGCGAATTCCTCTTCCAGCAACGCGGTTTCGGCCACTTCGCCCTCGGCCACGTTGTAGCGGTGCAATCGCCCGTGACGCAGCACGGCCAGTGCCGCCTCGATCCCGGCCTCGGGGATCGGCTCCTGCTGGGTGAAACTGCCTTTGAAGACCTCTTCCATACGCCTGTTTTGCGGGGTCGTGCCGCGTCCGTCAATGGGGCGCCATGTCGGTTTCAGGACAGAATCGCGGCACGACTGAGATCAGCCTCGCCCCATGGACCCGGTCGACTTCATCCACGACGTCGCGCTGGCCGATGCGCCCGCCGCCCTCCGTTCCCGCCTGCCAGTAATGCTGCTGGACCTGATCGGCGTTGGCATCGGTGGGGCTGAAACGCCATTGTCGGCCCTCATTCGCGGCCATGCCGCAAGTCAGTTCGGCGGTGATGAGCCCCTTTTCCTGGACGGTCGCACCGCCTCGCCGGTCGGCGCGGCGCTGGCGGCGGGCATGACCATCGATGCGTTGGACGGGCATGACGGGTTCAACCCCTCAAAGGGCCATATCGGCTGCCCGCTTTTCGCGGCACTTCTGCCCTTTGCGGCGGGGCGATCCGGCCAGGACCTGCTGGCGGCCATGGCCATGGGCTATGAATTCGGGGCGCGCGCCGCCATGGCCCAGCATGGCACCGTGCCCGACTATCACACCTCGGGCAGCTGGGGCGCTGTCACGGCGGCCGCAGGCGTGGCGCGGCTGTTGCGGCTGGATCGGGACCAAACCCGTCACGCGCTGGGAATCGCCGAATACCATGGGCCCCGCAGCCAGATGATGCGCTGTATCGACCACCCTACGATGGTCAAGGACGGGTCCGGGTGGGGCGCAATGGCCGGGGTCTCGGCAGCACTGCTGGCGCGCGACGGCTTCACCGGCGCCCCGGCCCTGACCGTGGAAAAGGCACCGGACTTCTGGGCCGACCTGGGCCAGCGCTGGTATGGATTGGAACAGTATTTCAAGCCCTACCCTGTTTGCCGCTGGGCGCAGCCACCGATCGAAGCCCTGCTGAGCCTGCGCCGCGCCCACGCGCTGACGTCCCGGGATGTGACCCGGATCGAGGTCGAGAGCTTTCACGAGGCCACGCGGCTGGCCACCGCCGAACCTCAAACCACCGAAGAGGCGCAATATTCCACCTCGTTCCCCTGCGCTGTGGCGCTGGTTCATGGCACGGTCGGGCCGGCCCATCTGACTGGCGCGGCGTTGCACGATCCCGAAACCCTGCGCCTGTCGCGCGCCTTGGCGTTCCGCGAAAGCAGCCCACGCCAACCGCGCCTTTCCGGTCAAACGCTTTGCCCGCGTGACCCTGCATCTGGCCGATGGACGAAGCCTTGTCAGCAACTGGCACGAGCCGCGTTGGGACCATGACGCGCCACCGACCGAGAGTGAGCTGCGCAACAAATTCCGCACCCGGGCCGTTCCCGGGCTGGGCGCGGATCGCGCCGCGGCCATCGAGGCGGCGGTGGATGGCTTGATCGACGGGCCTGCGGATGACCTTCTGACCCT
>PR_CR_10_Liq_1_inCRDRAFT_1000350_pt1 | contig 28900 bp, 20 predicted proteins | sample PRCRCaboRojoPR_3_FD_10241 | JGI IMG/M metagenome (IMG submission 10241)
AGGTTCGCGAGGTCTACGCGAAGGGCAGCAGCCTGCGCACTTGGGTCAGCGCCGATGATCTGGCCGATATGGCGCTGTTCCTCGCCTCGCCCGCCGCGTCGAAAATCAGCGGTCAGGTTCTGGCCGTGGATGGCCATACGGAGAGCATGGTGTGATGCGGGCCGGGGCGCTTGGCAGGCGCTTGCGCGCCTTTTTCGCGAGGGGCGTAGCAATGAGCGCCCTGTTGGTCGTGGCTGGCTGCGTGACGCCCCCTACCCCAGTTTATCGCGATACCGCACAGCCGCTTTCGATCACCACCCGCGCCGCGCCGGGCCTTTGGCAAGGCAGCTGGTATTTGCGCGCGGCGACACCGAGGGAACGAGAAATTGCCAAACTTGGATTTGATGCAGGCAGCATCACCCCCAACTGCGCCCCATCCTGTGGCGCGGGATGGCACGTTGCCCCCATCGGCACCAACCGCTGGCAATTGACCGATGCCACCGGACAAACCCGCGAGCTTTGGCTCATTTGGATTGATGACAGCGGGCGCACCGTCGCCCTTGGAGAGCCTGATGGCCGCTATGCTTGGGTTCTGGACCGCAGTTCCAAGGGTGGGTTCGACCGTATCCAGGCGGCGCGTGAGATTTTGGAATTCAACGGATACGACGCGGGCCAGATCGCCCTGCGCCAAGACGAAAAGGACGTATCATGAACAAGACAGCAGCCATCATCGGCGGGGGTGTGATCGGCGGCGGATGGGCCGCGCGATTTTTGCTGAACGGTTGGGATGTACAGGTCTTTGATCCGGACCCGGAGGCCAAACGCAAGATCGACGAGGTTTTGGGCAATGCGCGCCGCGCATTGCCGATGCTTTATGATTGCGCCCTGCCCGAGGAAGGGGCCTTGCGTTTTTGCGACAGCATTGCCGAGGCGGTGACGGGTGCCGATTGGGTGCAGGAAAGCGTCAGTGAGCGGTTGGAGTTGAAGCACAAGGTTTTTGCCGAGATTCAAGAGGCGGATTCTGGCGTTCTGATCGGATCGTCCACCAGCGGCTTCATGCCCTCGCAATTGCAGGAAGGGGCCATGGCGCCGGGGCGGATCATGGTGACGCATCCGTTCAACCCCGTTTACTTGATGCCACTGATTGAGGTTGTCCCCTCCCCCGCCACCGATGTCGACGGGGTTGAGGTGGCCAGTGACATCCTCACCTCGCTTGGTCTTTACCCTTTGAAGGTCCGCAAGGAAATCGACGCGCATATCGCGGACCGCTTCCTTGAGGCGGTTTGGCGCGAGGCGCTTTGGCTGGTCAAGGATGGCATTGCCACAACTGAGGAGATCGACAATGCGATCCGCTATGGCTTTGGCCTTCGCTGGGGGCAGATGGGCCTGTTCGAGACCTACCGCGTGGCCGGTGGCGAAGCGGGCATGCGGCATTTCATGGCGCAGTTCGGCCCGGCGCTTGAATGGCCATGGACCAAATTGATGGATGTGCCGGAGTTCACCGACGAGTTGGTGAATATGATCGCCGACCAATCGGATGCGCAATCGGGCCACCTGTCGATCCGCGATCTGGAACGCAAACGCGATGGCAACCTTGTGGCGATGATCCGGGCGCTTCGGCAACAGGGCAATGCCGCCGGGCGGTTGGTCAATGAGCATCAGCGCAGGGTGTTTGAGGTGCCAGAACCCGCTGCTCCGCTGATGACACAAGACCGGGTGGTGCCCGTCGATTGGACCGACATGAACGGCCATATGAACGAGGGCCGCTATGGCCAGATTTTCAGCGACGCTGCCGAGGTGATCATGGCCATGGTCGGGGCCGATGAGGAGTATGTCGCACGCGGCATGAGCTATTTCACGGTCGAGACCACGGTCAAGTACTTGGCCGAGACACATGCCGGGGAGCGCGTGGTGGTGGAAACCGACGTAACCGAAGGCGCGGGCAAGAAGTTGCGCTGTTTCCATACCATGAAACGCAAAAACGACGGCGAGGTCATGGCCACCTGCGATCAGTTGATGCTGCATGTGAGCTTGGAGACTCGCCGCACCTGTGAGCCGCCCGAGGATGTGGCGCAGCGGGTGGCGGAACTGGTCGATTTGCATGGAGGAGCGTGAGATGCAGTTTGGGTTGACGGATGAGCAGGAGATGATCGTCTCGACCGTGCGGAGCTTTGTCGAGAAGGAGATTTATCCCTTTGAGGCCGAAGTGGAGCGCAGCGGCGAGGTGCGCGCGGAGCTTGCCGAGGCGATCAAGCAAAAGACGATTGATCTGGGGTTTTACGCCTGCAACTTCCCCGAAGAGGTGGGCGGTGCAGGGCTGAGCCATCTGGAATTTGCATTGGTGGAGCGCGAGCTTGGGCGCGGCTCCATGGCGCTGACGCATTTCTTTGGGCGGCCGCAGAATATCCTGATGGCCTGCGAAGGGGAACAACGGGAGCGGTATTTGTTCCCGGCGGTGCGAGGGGAGCGGATGGATGCGCTTGCCATGACCGAACCCGATGCAGGCTCGGACGTGCGGGGGATGAAATGCACGGCCCGGCGGGATGGCGGGGACTGGGTGTTAAACGGCACCAAGCATTTCATCTCGGGCGCGGATCACGCCGATTTCGTGATCGTTTTCGTCGCCACGGGCGAGGATGACACCCCCAAGGGGCCGAAAAAGCGGATCACCACCTTTCTGGTGGATCGCGGCACGCCGGGGTTCACCATTCGAGACGGGTATTCCTCGGTCAGTCACCGGGGCTACAAGAACATGGTGCTGGAGTTCGATGACTGCCGCCTACCGGATGCGCAGGTATTGGGTGAGGTGGACGGTGGCTTTGCGGTGATGAACGAATGGCTTTACGCCACGCGGATCACGGTGGCCGCGATGAGCGTGGGGCGCGCGCGGCGCTGTTTTGAACTGGCGCTTGCCCATGCGGCGGAGCGTCGCCAGTTCGGCCAGCCCATTGGCAAGTTCCAAGGCGTCGGCTTTCAGATCGCCGATATGGTGACCGAAATCGACGCCGCCGACTGGCTGACATTGGCCTCGGCTTGGCGTCTGGATCAAGGCCTGCCCGCCAATCGCGAGATCGCCTCGGCCAAGCTATATGCAACCGAAATGCTGGCGCGCGTGACCGATGCCGCGCTGCAAATCCATGGCGGTATGGGCCTGATGGATGACCTGCCGATCGAGCGCTTTTGGCGCGATGCGCGGGTCGAACGTATCTGGGATGGCACCAGCGAGATACAGCGCCATATCATCAGCCGCGAGTTGCTGCGGCCCTTGGGGGCCTGAGGCGGACCATGGCGAAAAGAGATCTCATGCCTCCGGCGGGGATATTTTGGGCCAGAAGAAACGGGGAAGAACAATGCGCCCTGCCCCGTTGATCGAAACGCTCATGCGCGCTTCTCCTGGCACGGTCATCGGCATCCCTGCCTGTACCGCCTCAAAACACTCACACACCAAAGTTAATGGAGCGTTACCCTTGCTTCTTCTGGCCAAAAATATCCTCGCCGAAGGCATCTGTCCTCGCCATCCGCGCCGAGGTTGGATATGACACGACCGCTTGACCGTTTGCTGCGCCCCACGTCAATCGCTGTGGTCGGCGGTGGGGCGTGGTGTGCGTCTGTGGTGGAGCAATGTGGCAAGATGGGCTTTGCCGGGGAGATATGGCCGGTGCACCCCAAGCGCGATAAGGTTGGCGGGATTCACGCTTTTTCGCGTTTGGAAGAGCTGCCCTGCGCGCCGGATGCCACGTTCATAGGTGTTAACCGGCATGTGACCATCGAAACCGTGCGCCTCTTGCGTGACATCGGTGCCGGGGGCGCGGTTTGTTTTGCCAGCGGCTTTCGCGAGGCGCAGGCCGAGACCGGGGATGGCGAAGGGTTGCAAACGGACCTTCTGGAAGCCGCAGGCGACATGCCGATTATCGGGCCCAATTGCTATGGGTTCATCAACTATCTGGACCGCGCGCTTTTGTGGCCCGATCAGCATGGGGGCCTCCCGGTGGATCGCGGTGTTGCGATCCTGACGCAAAGCTCCAACATCGCGATCAACCTGACCATGCAGGCGCGCGGCCTGCCATTGGCTTACGTGCTGACGGCAGGCAATCAGGCGCAGCAAGGCTTGGCCGATTTGGGCCTTGCTGTATTGGCGGATGAGCGGGTCACGGCGCTTGGGTTGCATATCGAAGGGGTCGGAGATTTGCGTGCCTTTGAGCGCTTGGCGACCGAGGCCAAGCGCCTTGGTAAGCCCATCGTGGCGATCAAGGCAGGGCGCTCGGATCAGGCACGCGCGGCGGCGGTATCGCATACCGCGTCACTGACCGGAAGCGATGCCGGAGCGCGGGCGTTGTTGTCCCGGCTGGGGATTGCGCAGGTGGAGAGCCTGCCCGCGTTTTTGGAGACCCTCAAGTTAATACACTTTAACGGCGCTTTGCCTTCGAACAGGGTGGTGTCGCTGTCCTGCTCTGGCGGCGAGGCGAGCCTGATGGCGGATACAGCCGAAGCACATGAGGTGGTTTTCCCACCCTTGAGTGCGGCACAGGGCCGTCGGCTGCGTGAGGTCTTGGGGCCGATGGTGGCCCTTGCCAACCCCTTGGACTATCACACTTTCATCTGGGATGATGTGGATAAAATGGCCGAATGCTTTGCCGCCGCGTTGGATGGTGAGGCAGCCATAGGCTGTTTGATCGTGGACTACCCGAGGGCGGACCGTTGCGATCCGGCGGCATGGGAGTGCACGATTGAGGCCGGCGCGCGGGCCGTCAAGATGACGGGCAAGCCGTTAACGATTGTGACCACGTTGCCGGAAGCCTTGACCGAGGAGGTCGCGGCGCGGATCACGGCAGCGGGGATGATCCCGATGCATGGCTTGGACGAGACTTTGGTTGCGATTGCCCGGGCCGCTCGGCTTGGCCAGCCGGGCAATTCGTTAACGCCATTAACCCTTCCTGGAGAGCCTGTTAACCTTTTGACGCTGAGTGAAGCGGAGGCGAAAAAAGTGTTGCAAACCAATGGGCTGGTGGCCCCCAAGTCGGTCAGAGCCGAGGGCGCGGAGGTGCTCGCGGCTTGTCTGACCGAAGTGGTCGGGCCTGCGGTGATCAAGGCCGAGGGTTTGGCCCATAAAACGGAGGCCGGAGGGGTTGTTTTCGTTGAGGGCGACAGGGATCAAGCCGTTGATAAGGCGGCAAAAATGCCTTGCCAATCGTGGCTGATCGAAGAACGGATCGAGGGTGCCGTGGCCGAGCTTTTGGTGGGGGTGCTGCGCGACCCGGCGCATGGCTTTGTCCTGACGCTTGGAGCGGGTGGGGTTTGGACGGAAATTCTGCAAGACAGTGCCTCATTGTTGTTACCCGCGACGGATACGGACATCCGTAACACCTTGGAAAAATTGAAAATTTATCCACTTCTAACTGGCTATCGCGGCGCACCAGCGGCGGATATCGGCGCCATTGTCAGGGCGGTTTTGGCAGTGCAGGATTACGTCATAGAACATGCCGCAGAGATTGAAGAGGTTGAGGTTAACCCTTTGCTGGCCTGCCCGACACGGGCAGTGGCGGTGGATGCCTTGATCAGAAAGGGAGAGGCGAGATGAGCGACGTGGTTAAGACAGATCGACGGGAGCATGTTCTGGAGGTGACTTTGGATCGGCCCAAGGCCAATGCGATCGACCTTGAGACCAGCCGTTTGTTAGGAAATGTCTTTAAGGATTTCCGCGATGATCCGGAGCTGCGCGTGGCGATCATCACCGGCGCGGGTGAGAAATTTTTCTGTCCTGGCTGGGACTTGAAGGCCGCAGCCGATGGTGACGCAGTGGATGGCGATTACGGCGTCGGCGGTTTTGGCGGCTTGCAGGAGTTAAGAGGTCTTAACAAGCCGGTGATCGCGGCGGTGAACGGGATTTGCTGTGGTGGCGGCCTGGAATGGGCGCTGTCTGCGGATATCATCCTGGCCGCCGATCACGCGCAATTCGCCCTGCCCGAGATCAGATCGGGCACCGTGGCGGATGCCGCAAGTGTTAAACTGCCCAAGCGCATCCCCTATCATATCGCCATGGAAATGCTGCTGACGGGGCGGTGGATCGAGGCCGAGGAGGCGCACCGCTGGGGCATGGTCAATCACCTGTATCCTACTGATATTCTTATGGAAAAGGCGCGGGAGATGGCCGACCTTCTGGCCAGCGGGCCGCCCTTGGTTTACGCCGCGATCAAGGAGATCGTGCGCGAGGCCGAGGCGTTAACCTTTCAGGACGCGATGAACCGGATCACCAAGCGGCAGTTCGCATCCGTCGATGTGCTTTATGACTCGGACGATCAGCTTGAGGGTGCCCGCGCTTTTGCCGAAAAACGCGACCCGGTCTGGAAAGGGCGTTAACCTTCGTACGGGTCGTACGTTAACCATCGACTTTTCGTACGAAAATCGGCGGGGTTTGCGAGGGGAGCGTACGAGTCGTACGTTTTGTACGCTTGTTTTGTACAGAAATCGATGTGCTGCGCGGGGGCGATGTACAAGTTGTATATAATGCACGCCGCGCCAACCTTTCCTTAACCCCTGCCTGTCATCCTGCCCCCCTGCGAGATGAATTGCGCGAGGGTTTCGGACAGTGACATTGGCCGCCACAGACCAACAAAGGCCCCGGTGGGGACCGGGGCCTTTGGGATGGCTTAGACGCGCTGTGGCGTGGTGTGCCGCGCTAGTTGGTTATGATCTCCGGCCCCATGAAGGTATTGGGCAGGAAGGTCGAGAACCACGGCACATAGGTGATCAGGATCAGGAACACGAAGAGCACCGCAAGGAAGGGAAGTGCGGCGCGCACCACGGCCATCATGGGCATCCCCGCCACACCGGAGGTGACGAAGAGGTTAAGGCCCACCGGAGGGGTAATCATGCCGATCTCCATGTTCACCACCATGATGATGCCAAGGTGAATGGGGTCGATGCCCAATTCGATGGCGATGGGGAAGACCAAGGGGGCCACGATGACCAGCAGGCCCGAAGGCTCCATGAACTGCCCCCCGATGAGCAGGATCACGTTGACGATCACGAGAAACATCACCGGCCCGAAGCCCGCCGAGAGCATCGCCGAGGCGATTTGTTGCGGGATTTGCTCATCGGTCAGCACGTGCTTGAGAATGAGCGCGTTGGCGATGACGAAGAGAAGGGTCACCGTCAGTTTGCCCGCCTCCAGAAGCGTGTGCTTGGTGTCGGGGTGGAACAGGGCCGTCAGGATCGCCTGCGGCTTCCTGAGAAGCGAGGTGTTGCGCGCCTCGCCTTCGGTGGCCAGCGGACCCATGTCCTTGTAGACGAAGCTGGCGATGAAGAACGAGTAGACGGCGGCCACGGCGGCGGCTTCGGTGGGGGTGAATATCCCGCCGTAGATGCCGCCCAAGATGATCACGATCAGGAAGAGGCCCCAACCGGCCTCGCGCCCCGAAGCCCAGATCTCGCCCCAGCCTTGCCAATCGCCCTTGGGCAGGTTTTTGACCTTGGCCATGACATAGATCGCCGTCATCAGCATGAGACCCGCCATGAGGCCCGGGATGACACCGGCAAGGAACATGCGCCCGACAGAGACCTCGACCGCCGCGGCATAGACCACCATGACGATGGAGGGCGGAATGAGGATGCCGAGCGTACCGGCGTTACAGATCACACCGGCGGCGAAATCCTTGGAATAGCCCACTTGGCGCATACCGGCGATGACGATCGTGCCGATGGCCACCACGGTGGCGGGCGAGGAGCCCGAGAGCGCCGCAAAGAGCATGCAGGCGAAGACCCCTGCGATGGCCAAACCACCGGGAAGGTGACCGACGCAGGCAATCGAGAAGCGGATGATCCGTTGCGCCACGCCGCCTGTTGTCATGAAGCTGGAGGCGAGGATGAAGAAGGGGATCGCGAGAAGGGTGAAATGCCCCTCGAAGGCCTCGAAAAGGGTTTGCGCGATAGAGGCCAGCGAGCTTTCCGAGAACCACAGCAGGAAGAGCGTGGAAGAAAGGCCCAGCGAGACCGCGATAGGCACACCGACCAGAAGCAGGCCGATGACCATGACAAAGAGAAGGACGACTTCCATCAGTTCTGTTCCCCGTTTTCTTGGGTATGGCTGGCGCGCGCCTCTTCCAGTTCATCCCCGACCTCGTGGCTGGCCACGAGGCGGTCGGCATCGCCGCGCAGGATGCGCAGGGCCGCCTGAGTGAAGCGGAAGACCAGCAGCGCCATGGAGACGGGCAGCACGAGATAAGGGATGGCCTTGGGGATCTTCTCGTAGCTTTCGCCGTAGTTGAGCAGGTCTTCGAGAAAGCGCAGAGGGGCCACCATGGGGATGTCCTGCACCTCGTACCAGCCTTGGCCGCGTGCGTTCCAATCGAAGCCCGTGGGAAACCAGCGGCCCGTGGTGGGGGGCAGTTCGGCAAAAACTGCCCAATAGTCGTAGGCACCTTTCAACAACAGCAGCGAGAAAACAAGGCAGCAAATCACCGAGAAAAGCCCCATCACCCGGCGCACCGGGGGCGAGACCATGTTGACGATGGCATCGACACCGAGGTGCGCGTGCTTTTTGACGGCATAGGACGCACCCAGAAGCACCAACCAGCCGAACATGAAGACGGTCACTTCGAGCGCCCAGAGAATATTTGAATTGAACAGGTATCGGGCAACGACATTGGCGAAGGTCACCACCGTCATCAGGCCCAGAAGCGTGGCGATGATCGTTTCCTCGATCTTATCGCCGAATGTGCGTGCGGTTTGCATCTGTCCCCCTCCCGCGTCGTGGGTGTGAAGAGGGCGGGCCCATTGCCACAGGCCCGCCCCAAGCCTTGCGTGTCAGGTCACGCGCGGCGGCTTACATGCTGGCGTTGATCGCCTGTGCCGCGTCGATGTTTTCCTGACCAACGTCATCCTTGAACTGGTCCCAAACCGGCTTCATGGCTTCAACCCATGCAGCACGCTGTTCGGCGGTCAGTTGACGGACCTCGCCACCGGCGTCGATGATGGCCTGCTTGGCCTCTTGGTTGACCTTGGCCGACTCGCTGTTGCGGGTGGTGGTTACCTCGTCGAGGATGGTGAGGAATTGCTCGCGCACGTCCTCGTCAAGGCCATTGAGCCAATCGATGTTGGTCACGACAAGGTAGTCGATGATGCCGTGGTTGGTTTCGGTGATCCCGTCCTGCACCTCGAAAAACTTCTTGCCGTAGATGTTGGACCAGGTGTTTTCCTGCCCGTCCACGACGCCCTGTTGCAGTGCACCGTAAACCTCGGAGAAGGCCATTTTCTGCGGGCTGCCGCCGATGGCTTCCATCTGGGCGACAAGCACGTCGGAGGACTGCACGCGGAACTTGAGACCTTCGGCATCCGACGGTTCAACCAGCGGCACATTGGCTGACATTTGCTTCATGCCGTTGTGCCAGTAGGCCAGACCCTGCAGGCCGCGGCGCTGCATGGAGTCGAGCAGGGCCTGACCGTTGTCAGAGGCCTGGAACGCATCCACGGCGTCAATGTCCTTGAACATGAAGGGCAGGTCAAACAGGCGGAACTGCTTGGTGAACTTCTCGAACTTCGACAGCGATGGCGCGGCAAGTTGCACATCGCCCTGAAGCATGGCTTCGAGCACCTTGTTGTCGTTGTAGAGCGTGGAGTTCGGGAAGACCTCCATGCACATGGTGCCGTCCATTTCCTCGTTCACGCGCTTCTCCAGAAGCGAGGCGGCGATGCCCTTGGGGTGCTTGTCGGTGTTGGTGACGTGGCTGAACTTGACGACGATTTCACCATCGTCGCAGGCAGCGGAAACGGCGGTGGCCGAAACACTCATGGCCAGAGCCGTGGCAGCAGCTGTCAGGAATTTCATAGATGTCTCCTCCCATATCTTGAGATGTTGCAATCAGCGTCTTCGAGACGCGACGGGCAGAGGTTTTCGCATGGCGGCTATTCACTCAAGTCATGGCGATGAAAAAATAGAAGATTGTGAAATCATCAATGATTTCAGCTTACTAACCGCATCCCAGCCTTCAGCAACGGATGCTGCAGGGCGGCATTGTGCGGGATGCCGCACAATGCTTTGGCGAATTGTGCGGATTTTCGCACAGGACTCCAGGCCGGGCGCAGACAAGGCTTTTCGAAAAGCCTTGCTACACGCGATTTCGAAATCGCGTGCAAAAGCGCCTTGCAAGGCGCTTGGCCAAGGTGTTTCGAAACACCTTGGCGGTTTAGCCGCGTTTGAAATCTTCAGGCTTGAGCCCATAGCGCGCCAGTTTGTCGTAGAAGGTCTTGCGCGGGAGTTTTAGAGCCTTGGCGGCTTGCGCGGCGCGGCCGTTTTGGCGGCCGAGGGCGGAGGCCAGAAGGGAGCGTTCGACGCGGGCGAGTTGTTCAGCAAGGCCGAGTTCGGCGGTTTCTTGGGTTTCCTCGGGCATGCCAAGCGTGAATCGCATGGCCGCCGACATGAGCGAGCGCGCGTTGCCGGGCCAGTCTTGGGCCATGAGAGCCGAAAGATGATCGGGCGGGATTTCCGGTATGGNCAGTCCCGCTTGTTCAGCGGCTTGCGCCACGTAGTGACGGAAGAGGACGGGGATATCCTCGGGGCGTTCGGACAGGGCNGGGATGCGCACCGGCATGACATCGAGCCGGTAGTAGAGTTCGGTGTTGAAGCGGCCTTCCTGCGTGGCAAGCCCNAGATCGGCNGTGGTGCCGGCAATAAGGCGCGCGCCGCCGCCTGCCTCAAGTCGCGCCAGCAGAGTGTATTGAGTGGTTTCGGGCAAGGCCGCGATTTCATCGAGAAACAGGCTACCGCCCTGAGCCGCGGCAAACCCGGCATCCAGAGCGCCTGCATCGAGCGTGGCGGAGGGCCGTTTGACGAAGGGACCCGTGGCATCGGGGCTCATCAGGTGGATCACCTCGGCCACTTTCGAGACACCGGCCCCCGGCGGGCCTGTGACCAAGACCTCGGCCCCGAGGCGGGCAACGGCGCGCACCCGGGTGCGCAGGTCCTCGGCCAGTTGCGAGGTGCCAAAGAGCATCCGCGCCGCCGGGTCGCCGGTTTCCAACTGGCGCTTCAACCGGCGGTTTTCGAGAACCAGCGCGCGGTTTTGCAAGGCGCGTTGCAGAACCGGCAAAAGGTCATCGGGGGCGCAGGGCTTTTCGAGAAAGTCGAAGGCCCCCTGCCCCATGGCCTCGACCGCCATGGGAATATCCCCCTCGCCCGTCAAAAGGATCACCGGCAGGTCGGGGTCAAGGTTTTGAGTGTGGCGCAGCAGATGAAAGCCATCGCGCCCGGGCATGCGGATATCAGAGAGGATCACGCCCGCGAAATCGCGGGCGATGTGGTCCTTGGCCTCGATGAAAGAGCCACAGGGCACGGTGTTCAGGTCATTGAGTTCAAGTGTTTGCATCAATGCCTCGCGCACGGCGGCGTCGTCATCGACAAGCAGGATATTGCTGGGCGCATCGGTCATGCGGCGTCCTTTGAGGGGCTGTTCTGGGGCGCGCGCTCCAGTTCGATAGTGAAGATCGCGCCGCCATCGGGGGCATTTCGGCCTTTGATGTCGCCGCCGAAACTTTGCACCAAGCCGTACGAGATCGACAGGCCAAGGCCCATGCCTTCGGTGCTGCCGACCTCCTTGGTGGAGTAGAAGGGGTCGAAGATCTTTTCCGGTTCGTCGATGCCGGGCCCGGTATCGCGCACTTCGACGACCACGGGGCTTGAAGGGTCTACGGTGAGGGTGATTTCCTTCACCGGGCTTTGCAGCATGGCGTCAGCGGCGTTGGACATCAGGTTGATGAGCACCTGCCCCAAGCGCACTTCGCCCCCCATCACGTAGATCGGTGTATCGGGAGGAGACCAGTGAACGGTCACGCCATCGGATTTGAGGCGCGCTTCGGAGAGTTCGAGGGCTTGGCCGATGACGGTGACGATATCGACCCGCGCCACCGGTTCGCTTTCCTGTTTGGCGAAGGCGCGCAGGTTGCGGATGATGCGTGCCATGCGGGCGGCAAGCGTCGAGATGCGGCTGAGATTCTCGCTGGCTTTTTCCGGCTTTTCGCGGTCAAGGAATTGCGCGCCATTGTCGGCGAATTGGCGGATGGCCATGAGCGGTTGATTGAGTTCATGGCTGATACCAGCCGAAATCTGCCCAAGGGCCGAGAGTTTGCCCGCCTGAACCAGATCGTTCTGCGCCTTTTTCAGCGCCGCCTCGGCCTCGAGCCTTTCGCGGATTTCGCGGCGCAGGGCGCGGTTGGTGGTGGTGAGTTCATGTGTGCGTTCGGTGACCCTCTGCTCAAGCTGGGAATTGGCGCGGGCCAAGGTGCGTCGTCGTTCGGTGATTTGCAGGATGACCGCACCGAAGGCGAGACAGATAACGGCGAACATCAGGCTTTGCAAAACCGCCAGACGGCGGGCCGGGGCCACGTCAATAAGCGCGTGGCCGGTCATGTTGATGACGGGCAGGGATTGCGTAAGGTGCAGCGCGCGTTCGGGCAGGTAATCGCCCCAGTCCATTTGCCAGACTTCGTGACCCGCGATGTCATGCGCGGTGAAGCCCGGCGCGGGCATGCCAGTGGGGCGATAGCCCGGCCCGTCGCCGCGCGCCTGCCAGAAGAGCAGTTCCGAGCGGTTGGAGACGAAGATTTGCTCCTCTTCTTCGGTGAAAAACACCGGCGGCTGGCCGCCGATCCAGTCCCATTCCAGTTCGGCGATATCCACCAGAACGATAAGCGCGCCGCGCACAAGACCGTCCGCGGCAAAGGCGGGGGCGGCGTAAATATAGGCGCGCCCGCCCTGCGCCCCCAAGCGGCCATAGCCCACGCCAAGCGCACCTTGGGTGGCGCGGAGAAAGGCATCGTTTTGCGGCAGGTCGCGGGGCGCGTCGCCCGCTTGCGCCAGAATGCGGCCATTGGCATCGGCATAGGCAAGGCCCATGGCCCCGGTTTTGTCAGCAGCTTCCAGCAGGAGGTTTCGGGCGGCCTGGACATCGCGCCCGGTTGTGATGCCTGCCAAGGTGGGGTGATCGGCCATGAGCACAGCGAGTTCCTGATACCGGCGCAGCTGGCCGGTGAAGCGGTCAGAGGCCAGCGCAAGGTCGGCGCGGCCTTGTTTTTCCAGTTGCTGTAGCGCTTGCCCGTAGCCATAGCGCCAAAGGCCCGCTGCGCAGATCGCAACAGCGGTGACGAAGAGGGCAATGACCACAATGCGCAGGCGGGAGTCGGACGTCATGTAAGTGGTTTTAGCAATGCTTGCCGGGGGTTGACCAGTTTTTCGCTTGATCCGGGGGCGACGAGAGAAGACGTGCGATCCATGGGTGGGGGAAATGGCGTGGCGTGGTGACGGCGTAGAAACTTTCGACGATATGCAGGTCGAAGGGTGCCGCCGCGACGATCCCGGCCTCGATTTCATCGGCCAAGGCGACCGAGGGCGCAATGGCCAGCCCCGCCCCTTCGCGCGCCAGAAGGCGGACCATGGCCATGTCATCGACATCGGCCTTGAGGGTCGGGGTGATGCCAAGCCGGGCGGAGAGGCTTTCGAACCCGGTCCGAATGGAGCTTTCGGTGGGCAGGATGACCGGTTCATGCGTCAGCAGGTCTTCGAGGGTTTCATAGCGCAAGTGGTCGGGGTGACCGTAGGCGGCGACGTGTTGCTCGGCCAGACGGTGGGCGGCGAAATCGCCCGGTGCGGCGCTGTGGGGAGGTTCCGTCATCAGCACGACGTCGAGGGCGAGAGATTTGAGGTTATCCAGAAGCACCCCTGCCCCGCCGGATTTGAGGATCACTTGCGTTTCCGGGTCGGCAAGAACCGGGCGCAGGAAGTTGAGCTGGAAGTTGCGCGAGAGTGTGGAAAGCGCGCCGACGCGCAGCGGCGGGTGCGCGCTGCCCGATTGCTTGAGCGTGGCGAGAAGTTCATCGCCGGTGTCAAAAATACGGTCGGCGTGGTCAAGGGCGATGCGGCCCGCCTCGGTCAGTTCAAGGCGGCGGCCCGTACGGGTGAAAAGCGGTTGACCCAAGCGGTCCTCAAGCTGCCGGATTTGCGTCGACAGCGCCGATTGCGAGAGGTTGAGCCGTTCGGCGGCGCGGGTCAGGTGGCCTTCGTGTGCAACTTCGCGGAAATACCGCAGGTGGTGGTAATTGAGATCAGACATTCATCTATTAAACAGAATGATTTGAGCGAAACAATGTATTTTTATTCATGCCGCAGCGCAGCTATCCCAAGTCGAAATGGCATGAGGAGATGCAGTGATGACCTTTTTACCGCTAATCGCGCCCTTGGTTTTGCTGGTGATCGCAGGGGGTTTGACCCTGCGCCCGGCAGCCCGCGGGCATTGGATGTTGCGCCTGCCGGAATGGGGGGCGTTGCTGGCCCTTGGGTTGGGGATTGTAAGCGCCGTCAGCTATGCCCTGAGCGGCCCCGCAACCAGCCCGCTGATCGGGGTGGCCACCGTGGGCCTGTCGGTGCGGGTCGACATTGTGTCACTGGCCATGTTCCTGACGGTGGGCATGGTTGGCTGGGTCGTGCTGCGCTACTCGAGGGTGGCGCTGGATGGCGAGGCGCGGCATAGCCCCTTCATGGCGGGAATGGCGGTGACGCTGGCCTGTGTGATGCTGCTGGTGACGGCGGGCAACCTTGTGCAGCTTGTTGTGGCATGGGTTGCCGTGGGCGTAGGTCTTCATAAACTACTGCTGTTTTATCCCGACCGGCCCCGCGCGCAGCGAGCGGCGAAGAAAAAGACCGTGTCGGGCATTATTGGCAGCGCGGCCCTTGTGGGGGCTGCGGGCCTGATGATCTGGGGATACGGTACAGCGGATATCGCCAGCATCACGCAGGCTGCGCGCGGCGGCGAGGTGCCGCCGCTTGTCTGGCTGGCGGCGCTTTTGCTGGCCGTGGCGGCGGTGCATAAATCGGCGTTGTTTCCAACCCATGGCTGGCTGACCGAGGTGATGGAAGCGCCGACGCCGGTATCGGCGCTGCTGCATGCGGGGGTGGTGAATGCCGGGGGGTTCCTGCTGATCCGCTTTGCCGATGTTTTGCTGAGCGCGCCGGGGGTTCTGGCCCTTCTGGCGCTGATCGGTGGATTTAGCGCGCTGATCGGTGCGGCGGTGGCCCTGACCCAACCGGCGGTGAAAACCGCGCTGGCCTGGAGCACCTGTGGGCAGATGGGCTTTATGGTGCTGCAATGCGGTTTGGCCCTCTTCCCGCTGGCCCTGCTGCATATCGTGGCCCACTCGCTTTACAAGGCGCATGCCTTCCTTGCCTCGGGCGGGGCGGTTGAGCAGGTGGCCTCGATCCGGCGGCCCGGCCCCGTGGCGGTGCCCGATTTGCACGCGGTGGCGCGGGCCTTTGGGCTGGCCATTGCGATATACCTTGGTGTTGGCCTGATCTTTGGCCTGTGGGACAAGCCCGCACAGGCGGTGGCGCTTGGTGCGATCCTGATCTTCGGGGTGGCGTACCTGATTGCCCAGGGTCTGGCCGATCTCGCGCCATGGCCGCTGACATGGCGCACGGCGCTGATGTCCGGGGCGGCGACGCTGGCCTATTTCGCGCTGCAAACCGGTGCGACGGCCCTGTCGGCGGGCACATTGCCGGTGCCACCCGCGCCCGACGGGTTGATCTGGGCTGTAATCACCCTGGCGGTGGTGAGCTTTGGCTTTGCCGCCGTGGCCCAAGCCACCTTCCCGCTCTGGGCCGGGCACCCGGCGGCAGCGGGCCTGCGGGTGCACCTTATGAATGGTCTTTACCTTAACGCGCTGACCGACCGGATGACCGGCCATTGGCAGCCGCGCGACGCGAAAACTCAGGCGAAAGGATAATCCGATGACAGCCCCTAAATTTCAATTTACCGGCCCGGAATTGCAACTTTTCGCTGCGGCGGATTGGGCGGTGGGGCAGTTGCCTCCGGCCTTCCCCCTGTCGGCCACGGTGGCGGTGAACCCCTTCCTTGGCCAAGCGGGTGAGGATCGCGCGGTAACAGCCGCACGGCTGGCCCGGGTGGCGGGCGCGCGGATTTTCCGGCCCCGTGAGGATGTGGCCGCGATGGTCAAGGATGGGCGGATCGGGCAAAGCGATCTGGCCCGGGCGGCAGCCATCCAAGGGTTGGATCTGACCCAGGTGCAGGCGGGGCTTGAAGCCCCGGCCCCCGCCCCCAAGGCCCTGCCGACGGTCGCCTGTCTGGTGGCCGAGGCCACGGGCGTGGATTGGCCCGAGTTCCTCGAAGACCGGCTGGGCGTTTGGTCATCGGTGCATTTTGACAAGGGGCAGGCCTTCTGGCCCGCGCCGAAGGGAGGCTATTTCGCGGGTTGGCAGGCCTTTGCCAGCCGCGATTTGACGCCCGGGATTGCAGGGCTTTCGGGTTTTGCCGAAGCCGTGGCAGACCTGCCGGATGACCCCGGCGTGGCCTTTGCCGTGACCTGTGAGCGTTTGAGCCTCAGCCCCGAGGCGGCGCGGGACTATTTCCACCGCCTGCTGATGACCATGGGCGGATGGGCGCAATACGCGCGGCATCTGTCATGGGTGGCGGAGCGCGACGGCGGGCGCGATGCGGAAGCCTTGGAAATGCTCTACGTGCGGGCGGTTTGGGACATGCTTCTGCTGGAACGCTTCGAAGATCAGGTTGGAGCCAAATGGGCCGAGGCGCTTGCGGCCTATGCCACCCAGGTAGAGCCAAGTTTGGACGACCGGATTGATGCCGCCCTGCAAGAGGCCGCCGACCGGGCGGGCGAGGCTGAATTGAGCGCCAAGCTGTCAGAGGTGGAGGCCTCGACGGAAGAGGCCGAACGGCCCGCTTTGCAAGCGGCTTTCTGTATTGATGTACGCTCCGAGGTATTCCGCCGCGCCCTGGAGCGGGCAGACACCGGTGTGCGCACATTGGGATTTGCCGGGTTCTTCGGGCTGGCTGCGACACACCGGGGTATGGCCTCGGACATTATCGAGGCCCGCGCGCCGGTGTTGTTGTCACCGGGCTTGGAGAGCCAGTCTGGCGCGGCGCCTGCCGAAGACCTGGCGGCGCGCATTCATGCGCGGGCGCTGCGCGCTTGGGGCCGGTTCAAGATGGCCGCCGTGTCGGCCTTTGCCTTTGTCGAGGCGGCGGGGCCTTTGTACCTGTGGAAGCTGGCCAAGGATACGCTGCCGCATGACAAGGCGCAAAAAGTCGAGCCGGCACCAGTGGCCGATTGGGATACGGACGCGCGGATCGCAGCGGCGGAGCAGGTCTTGCGCGCCATGTCGCTGACCGGGAATTTCGCGCGGCTGGTTCTGATTGCGGGGCATGGCGCGGGGGTGACCAACGCGCCGCACGCCAGTGCGCTGCAATGCGGGGCCTGTGGGGGGCATGCGGGCGATGTGAACGCGCGGCTTCTGGCAGGGTTGTTGAATGACAGCACCGTGCGCGCGGGCCTGCGCGATCAAGGCATCGAGGTGCCCGAAGACACCATGTTCATCGCCGGGATGCATGACACGGTGTCGGACAACGTGCAGCTTTATGAAGATACCCCCCTGCCCCAGCACGCCAGCGATCTGGCGCGGCTTCGCTCGGCGCTTGAGGCAGCGGGCAAGCTGGCGCGGGAAGAACGCGCGGGGCTTTTGCCGCGCGCCGCTTCATCCGAGAGCCTGCCCAAGCGCGGCGGCGACTGGTCAGAGCTGCGGCCCGAATGGGGGCTGGCGGGCTGTGCCGGGTTCATCGCCGCACCGCGCGGGCGGAGTGCGGGGGCCGACCTTGGTGGGCGTGTCTTCCTGCATGACTATGACTGGAAGGCCGATAAGGAGTTCGCCGTGCTGGAGGTGATCCTGACCGCGCCGGTTGTCGTGGCAAGCTGGATCTCCCTGCAATATCACGGCTCGTCCGTGGCGCCCGAGGTTTTCGGCGCGGGCAACAAGCTGATCCATAACGTCACCGGCGGCATTGGCGTGGTCGAGGGCAATGGCGGCACATTGCGCCCCGGTCTGCCGATGCAATCGGTGCATGACGGTGAGGCGCTGCGGCACGAGCCGCAACGGTTGAGCGTGGTGGTGGAAGCCCCGACGCAGGCGATCTCGGCCATTCTGGACCGGCACGAGGGCGTCAAGGCGCTGTTTGACAATGGCTGGCTTACGCTGATGACGCTGGACGCCGAAGGACAGATCGCCAGCCGCTATGAGGCCGGACAATGGGTGCCGGTGGCCACGGGCGAGGCAGTACTGAGCGTCGCATGAACAAGGCAAGGGGGCGCAAGTGACTGCGCCCCTTGATCGATCAAGCGGCAGGCAGGGCAACGGTGAAGCGGCTGCCCTGCCCCGGCGTGGAACTGGCCGATATTTCACCGTCCGCGCGTGAGACAAGCCGTTGACTGATCGACAGGCCAAGGCCGGTGCCTTCAGCCTGTTTGGTTGTAAAGAACGGATCGAAAATGCGTTTGAGAACATCCTCCGGGATGCCACGCCCGGTATCCGTGACCTCGACGCACACCATGCCGTCAGCATCAGAAACGATGATTTGCAGCCTGCCCCCGTCAGGCATGGCATGGACCGCGTTTATGATCAGGTTGACGATAACTTGCTGCAACTCGGTACGCGAGATCGCCACTTGCCGATCGCTTTGCAAATCGGTGGTTACAGTGACGCCGGTTTTTTCGGTCTGGTGCGCTGTCAGGACAAGGCAATCGCGGACCACATCGGCAGGGCATGTCAGGGCGTCTTCGCCCGAGTATTCCTCGGGGCGGGCGAATTGCAGGAGTTTCGAGACGATGGCCCCGATGCGGTAAATCTGGTCGTCGATCAGGTTGAATTCGGTCTTGACCTTCTCGGCCTCGGCCTCGGCCAGAAGGCTGCGGGCGACATCGAGATTGCCTTGGATCACCGCGACGGGGTTGTTGATTTCATGGGCCACGCTGGCGGTAATCTCGCCCACCGTCGCCAACTTCTCCGACATGATAAGCTGTTCGGTGGTGTCTTCGAGTTTGCGGTTGGCTTCGCGCAGGTCTTGGGTGCGTTCTTCGACCTTGCGCTCGAGGCTTTCGGCCCAGTCGCGCAGTTGCTTGTCGCGTTCTTGGACTTGGTCGAGAAGATCGTCGAGATGGCCTGCGACTTGGGAAATCTCACCGCTGTCACCGGTTGGCCCGTTGCGCGCCGTCAGGTCCCCACCTTCGACGCGGGCGATGGTTTTGGTCATGGATTCCAGCGGGCCAAAGATGCGCCCTGCCCAGCGTAGGAAAATGGGAATAGACAGCCCGGCTATGGCCAGAAAGATCAGGCCGATGGTGAGGGCCGAGCGGGTCTTCGCCTCGCGAAACGGAGTTTCAAGGAAGCCCACATAGAGCATTCCCACACGCTTGCCGAAGCTGTCGGTGATGGGTTGGTAGGCGGAGATGTACCAGTCATTCACCACGAAGGCGCGGTCAAGCCATGTGCGCCCCTCTTCCAGAACCCGCGCGCGGACCTCGGCAGAGACGCGGGTGCCGAGCGCGCGGACATCCTCGAAAAGGCGGACGTTGGTGGATACGCGGACGTCTTCGAGAAAAAGGGTCGCTGTGCCTTGGCTGCCGTCGGGCAGGCTTTGATCGCGGTAGACGAGGTTGTTGATGGTGTCGATGAAATCGAGGTTGCGGTTGAGGAGCAGCCCACCAACGAGCGCGCCGGGGCGGCCATCGGGCAGGATGACAGGGGAGGCGGAATGGATCACCATGCCGCGGTCTTCGACGGTGCGGTCGGTTGGCACGGCAGCGCGGGTGGGGACCAGTTGGATCGCGGCCTGTTGGCCAAGGCCAAGGTCGAGCGCGGTGAGTGTATCTTGATCCATGATGTCGACGACACTGCCCCACTGTGCGCCGTCAAGCGCTGTCGCAACCACAGGCCAATCTGCCGGGCGCAGGCCTTCGGGGCCGGTGGTGCCATCGGTCAGGTAGAGGAAGTCAAGGCCCAAGGCACGGCGCGCTTCGCGCAGATGGGCGCGGCGGTCAGCCGGGCGGTCCATCACATCACGCAGGGCGGCGGATTGGGCCAGCGCATCCAGACGCTCGCCCGAGTTTTCGAGCAGGCGTTGCAGGTATTGATCGGCGATGGTCAGATCACCGTTGACCTTGGTAATCAGAAGCTCATCCACCCGCCCCGTCCAGCGGACGACCGCACTTCCCAAAAGGAGAGGCATAAGCACCAGCATCGGCAAGAGCGCGATCACCAGCAGGCGCATACGGACCGATTGAAAGAGAGAGCGGAACAGGGGCATGTCGCTCATAATGGCCCAAGCGGCGCGCGAATAAAGCGCTTTTTTGCGCCTGTTCGATTAGAGGTCGGCAGAACCTGAAACCAGTTGCGACAAATCTTTGGAGGCGGTGCGCATGTCGTCGAGATATTTCAGCGCCTCATCAATGGAAACGCGCTGCGTGGGTGCATGGAAGGCCAAAGTGGCCATGAGCCTTTGGTTTTCATCCAAAATCGGCACCGCAAGCGCGATCATGTCGGGCATGAATTCCTCGCGATCGAGGGAGTAGCCCTGTTTGCGGATCACGCGGAGTTCTTCGAAAAGATCGTCATGCTTGGTCAGGGTGTTGGGGGTTTTCGCCTCTAGGTCGATGCTTTCGAGGTATTTGACCACATGGGCGCGGGCCAAGGTGCTGAGGTACATCTTGCCGCTGGCGGTGCAGTAAAACGGCACCCGGGTTCCGATAGGAAGCTGGATGCGCAGGGGCCATTCGGTTTCGACACGCTCCAAATAGGTCATGGCATCCCGGTCCGGCAGGGCGATGTTGCAAGTCTCACCGATTTCACGGCTCAGGCGTTTCAGGATGGCCTGCCGTGCGGTCCGGATACGGAGGGAGGAGAGAACCCCGCCTGCCAAGGTGCGCAGGCGCGGCCCCGGGGAATATGTCCGGCCATCCAGGTCACGCTGAAGGAATCCCTCGTCCTCCAGCGTGCTGAACAGGCGGTGAATGGTCGGTTTGGGCAGACCGAGGTGTGTGTTCACCTCGGTCGGGGTGACGGGGACGCCGGCGCGGGCGACCTCCTCGATCACCATGAGCAACCTCAAGTTGGTTGGTATGGTTTCCGATTTGTCCCCGTCCATGAGTCACCCGTCGTTATCTATCCGGTAGCAAGGCCGTCGATAGCTCAGGCACGAGGGCGATCACAAGCCAGACCGAGATCAATGCGACCAAATAAGGCACGGTGTACTTCAAAAGCCTGAAATACGGGACACCTGTCACGCCTGAGGCCACGTAGAGGTTGAGACCATAGGGTGGCGTGATGAAGCCGATGGAGGCCCCGACAAGGAAGATCACCGCGAATTGCACTGGCTCCACCCCGACCTCATGGGCGATGGGGGCAAGGATCGGGGCCAAGATGATCGTTACCGGCAGGCTTTCCAGAACCATGCCCGAGATAAAGACGATGGCCATGGAGGTGAAAAGCACCGCGTGATAGCCGCCCATGGAAGTCACGAAGCCGCCGATGGCCTCCTGCGCGCCGAGGACCGACAGGATTTGCTGCATCACCACCGAAACCGCGATGAGCGGCGCAAGGATGCCGGTGATCTGGGCCGAGCGCATGGTGATCGAGGGCAGCTCCAGCGGGCTGAAGCCTTGGACGACCAGCATACTGGCCACGGATTTTTCAGAGATGTCGGCGTCTTTCTTGGCCCCCATCAGTTTATGGATGGGCAGGCAGAGGAAGCCGACGATGACGCAGAAGCCCACGGTGACACCCGCCGCTTCAGTGGGTGAGAATTTACCGGTGTAAATCCCCCAGAGCACGAGGCCGATGGCGAAGAAGCCAAGCCATGCGCCCAGCGCCGTCTTGATCACCCGCAGCGGGCTAAGGGCAATAAGATAGCCCCAGCCATTGCGCCAGCAAATGATAAAGCAGGCAAGCATCATACCACTCACCATCAGAGACCCGGGTATGATCCCGGCCACGAACAGGTCCGAGATTGGGAGGTTGAGGAGGAACCCGTAGACGATGAAGATGATGGAGGGCGGGATGATGATGCCCACCGTGCCGCCAGCCGCCGCCGTGGCCGCCGAGAAGCGTTCGTCATAGCCCCCCTTGACCATTTCGGGGTGCAGCATGGAGCCGATGGTGGCCGTGGTGGCCGAGTTCGACCCCGAGATCGCGGCGAACAGCCCACACGCGCCAAGCGAGGCCATGGCCAACCCGCCGCGTATCCAGCCAAGGCAGGCATAGGCGAAGTCCGACAGGCGCCGGGCAATGCCGGAACGGTTGATCAGATCCCCCGTCAGGATAAAGAGCGGCATGGCCAGAAGGGCAAAGCCATCGGTGAAGACATCCGCCAGCGCCGCGCCGATGTTGTCGAGCGGCAGGCCCAGCAGGAAGGACATGCCAATCACCCAGTAGCCGATGACCAGAAAGACCGGAACCCCCAGCATGAAGAGGATGGTGACTCCAACGGAAATGGCGGTGATGATTGCTGGATCGCTCATGCGTCACCCCCGATCACGGCTTGTTTGATCAATGGCTCACCCGAGCGGAAGTTGCGCACATCGGCGATCAGATTTTCCAAAACCCGCGCGGCCAGCATGGTAAAGGCCAGCGGCACCGCGATCAGGAACCACCACTGCATGACATTGTCGGTGCCCAGCATGATCTGGAAGTTCGACGCCGAGTTGGCGACCACGCGGGTCGAGGTGACAACCACGATCCACGAAAAGCCCAACCAAAGGACAGCGTCCAGCAGAAGGCATGCCATTTGCCCACCCCGGCCCATGGCACTGCGGAATTCGGCAAAGGCCAAGTGCGTGCGAAGCTGCACATTATAGGTACAGCCGAACCACGTCATAATCAGGAAGAGGAATGGTGGCAGGGTGGTGGACCAAGGGGCCTGTTCGTTCAGGACGAAGCGGCGGAAGACCTCGACGAAGATGATACCGCCGATGGCAAGGTACGAGACCACCATCACGGTTTTCTCGAAGTTGCGCTCTACCCATGGGATGAAGTGGTAGACCACCAAGAGCAAAGCCGCCGCTGCCAGCATGGCGATCAAGCCCAACGGCCAGATTGCCGGATTGCGCATCGCCTCGCTCAACATCCATGAATCACCTGAAGCTAGGGCGCTCAGGATGTCCCCTGTGCCCTGAAACCAGCCGGTCATGCCCATTCCTCCCTTTGGGTTGCCGTATGTCGAGGCGGTCTTCTTTATGCCGCCTTGTGGATCCGGGCCACCCGTTCAGAATGGCCCGGTTCGCAGTTTGCCGGATCAGGCCGAGCGCCACCAGCGGCGGGGTTCGACGTTTTCGGCCAGCGTGTCTTTGGGGATTTGACGCGCGACATCGTAGATCATCTGATAGGTGTCCAAGCCACCCGACCAGTTGTTGATCCGCTCGCGCCATTGCGCCCAAGGCTCGGGATTGAACTCGGGCGAGCACATTTCCTCGGCCATCTTGATCTGATCATCGGCAAGGAAGGCGTTGCGCACGTTGTTCTCGGCAAAGATCGTGCCGGGCAACTGCGGATCCGAGAAGCCCACGGTATTGACCAGCGCCGCCTCGTTTGCGTGCTGACAATAGACCTGTGCCAGATAGGCCGACTCCATGATCGCATCCTGCAGATGCGGCTCCATTTCATCAAAGACGCTGGCCTTCATCGCGGTGTGCTCGGTGCCGCAGAAGAACTTCAGATCGACCGATTGGCTAACCACCGGGGCCATGTTGGCGTAAGCCACCGCGGAGGCCCAGGTTTCCGCACCGTCGATCAGGCCCTGCTTGAGACCATCGAGGGTTTCTTCCCAAGCCACGGGAACCGGGTTGAGGTTCAAAAGCTGCATCGCGATGCGGCCCAGTTGTGTGCCTGTCACGCGGTTCTTGGTGCCGAAGAGTTCTTCGAGTTTGGTCACGGTGGGTTTGTCGGCAAAAGACTGGCCCATCTGAATGCCGCGCAATTCGCAATGGCTGAACAAGAACTTGATGCCGTGGCGCTTCTCCATCGGGTCGCGCAAAACCTGTTGCGATTCCGGGCTGTAGAGGAAGTGGTACTGCGCCGCACGGCTGGGGAACATATAGGCATAGTCCAGCACGTTGAGGTAAGGCGCACCGCCGGCCGAGTTCTGGGTTGAGGCGGAATACATATCCACCACGCCAAGCTGGGTTTTCTCAACGCAGTTGAGCTGGCCGCAGATCTGGTTGTCGCCGATGAACTCAACGCGAATTTCGCCCTCGGTCCGCTCCTCCAGATCGCGGGCAAAGGTCAGAACACCGGCGCGTTCAATCAACAAGTTACGGGCGTTGAAGCCCGCCGCGCCCAGCTTCAGGGTATGCTTGGGTTCTTTCGCGAAGCGCTTGTTATATGTGCTTTCTGCGGCTTTCGCGAGATTGGGCAGTGTCGCCGCGCCGGTCAGCGCCCCTGCCCCAAGTAGAACCGATGACAGGCCGAATTGGCCGGAAAGACGGAAAAGATCCCGGCGGGAAATCCCTCCCAGGGTTTTCGATACTTTCATGGTCTCCTCCCATGTTGTGCAATTTTTGATACTTGCAGTCTCAATATTGCTCGAACTATGTTTCATCTGGCAAGCAAAATCTTTTCCAAAATTGCTGAGCGCCGATGGGAGGTCAGAAATGTCAGAGATTTCAGCGGATTATGTGATCGTCGGTGCGGGCTCGGCGGGCTGTGTTCTGGCGAATCGCCTCTCGGCTGATCCCTCGATCAAGGTGGTTTTGATGGAAGCAGGCGGGCGCGACTGGAACCCGTGGATCCACATCCCCGTGGGCTATTTCAAAACCATGCACAACCCATCGGTTGACTGGTGCTATCGCACCGAGCCGGACCCCGGGCTGAACGGACGGCAGTTGGATTGGCCGCGCGGTAAGGTTTTGGGGGGGTCATCGTCTTTGAACGGGTTGCTGTATGTGCGGGGCCAGCCGGAGGATTATGACCGCTGGCAGCAGATGGGGAACCCGGGCTGGGGCTGGGACGATGTGTTGCCGCTGTTCAGACGCTCCGAGAACCAGGAACGCGGGGCGGATGAGTTTCATGGGGATAAGGGGCCTTTGTCGGTCTCGAACATGCGGTTGCAGCGCCCGATTTGCGATGCGTGGGTCGCCGCGGCACAGGAGGCTGGGTATCCGTTTAACCCTGACTACAACGGGACAACGCAGGAAGGCGTTGGGTACTTCCAACTGACCACCCGAAATGGGCGGCGGTGTTCTTCGGCGGTGGCCTTCCTGAACCCGGCCCGGAAGCGCGAGAACCTGACCATCCTCACCAAAGCCCCTGCAAGCCGGATCGTGTTCGACGGGAACCGGGCGACGGGCGTGGCCTATCGGGATGCTTCGGGGCAGGAGCATGTGGTCAAGGCCAAGGCGGAGGTGATCCTGTCGTCGGGGGCGATTGGATCGCCGCAGCTTTTGATGGTGTCGGGGATCGGTGAGGCTGAACAGCTTAAGGAGCATGGCATCGAGGTGCTGCGCGACAGCCCATCGGTGGGCAAGCATATGCAGGACCATTTGCAGGCGCGGTTGGTGTTCAAATGCAATGAACCCACGCTGAATGACGAGGTGCGCAGCCTTGTGGACCAAGCGCGTATCGCATTGAAATATATGATGTTTCGGGCGGGGCCGATGGCCATGGCGGCGAGTTTGGCCACCGGGTTCATGCGCACGGGCGACCATGTGGAGACACCGGACATCCAGTTCCATGTGCAACCCTGGTCTGCCGATAGCCCCGGGGAAGGCGTGCACCCCTTTTCGGCCTTTACCATGTCGGTCTGTCAGCTGCGCCCGGAGAGCCGCGGGGAGATCCGATTGGCGGGGCCGGACGCGGGGACATACCCCAAGATCCACCCCAACTACCTGTCCACCGAGACCGATTGCCGGACCATCGTGGAAGGGATCAAGATCGCCCGGCGGATTGCCCAGCATGAACCGCTTAAGCATAAGATTTCAGAGGAATTTCGCCCCGATGCGAGCCTTGATATGGACGACTATGAAGGCACGCTGGAGTGGGCGCGGAACTATTCGACCACGATCTATCACCCGACAGGAACCTGCAAGATGGGGCCGGGCGGCGACGCGGTGGTGGACCCGCGTTTGCGGGTGCATGGGGTCGAGGGGCTGCGGGTGGCGGATTGTTCGATCATGCCCGAGATCGTTTCCGGCAACACCAATGCGCCGGCGATCATGATCGGGGAGAAAGCCTCGGACATGATCCTGGAGGACCGCAAAGCCGGCGCGCTGCAACGCTCGGCCTGAGGCTGCGGAATTTTCGTACGAGTCGTACGCCTGCCCCCCGGTTTTCGTACGAAAATCGGGGGGTTGGTTTGTGGGGTCGTACGAGTCGTACGAAACACCCCTGCCCCGTGCGGTTGGGTAACGGGGTGGTAAGGAGTTTGGGGTAGGTTGGTTTGCGTGCGGCGAGAGGTTTGGTTTTTGGAGGTTTTGGAGATGTCGAACTTATTTACTGTCATTGTTGTCTTTCGCGCCCTGCTTCAAATTGAATATTTGGGCAAGTTTCAAAAGGTTACCGGCGACTGCAACCGCTACGGTCAATCCATAAGACATCAAGAAAAACGCCAAGGCCGAAAACAGATCAACTGTGTATGCTTGTGCTAAAAGCACTCCTACTAATGCAAGTGTTTGTAGAAGTATGAAATGAAAAAAGGACGCAGTCGTTTGCATGTATAGAGAATCCGCTCGACCTGCTTGCTGGATCGATTTCATCAACCTTTCGTTCGAGAACGCCAATAAAATTGCCATTCCTCCTAAGGAAAAGGACATCAAACTTGGAATAATCTCAACGGCTGCTGATGTCCAAGCACGTTCATCACCTGTTTCCTTGTTCCATAAGGGATAGCAGACAAACGTGATGGCTACCGCAGCCCAGAAATACAGAGATTTCAAGATTGCGGGCCATCCGCCGTAGAGGCGCCAATAGGTGTCAAAGACACCTATTGCATCAATGTCATCCCTGTTTTGCGACACTTCTTATGCTTCCAGCCTCGGTTCCAACTTCATCCTCGTCACGAGTGATTACATAAGGATAGTCCTTTGTAGAAGCTTCGACAGATTTACCATCTTCGCTCTTACCTTTGCCTTTAACTAGCCCATCGTATGCTGCGGCTCTGGCTAGCAGCTTATTTCTCGTATTTAACATCAAAGACTTGAATGAAGGCGCTTTTTTCAGCGTCTTCACGGCTTCTTTGGCGTTCTGCCCCTCAAGCTCTTCTTCCAGCAATTCCTGAGCCTCTGGATCAATTGAATCCGGATTGGGCCGATAAAGACGCATTTCCACGGAATTTAACCTAGGAATGGACAAAATTCGCTCGACCGAGTCAGAGGTCGGCTGAATTTGAACCCTAAATTCTTCGCACTGTTCATATGCTGCATCTTCTAGCGCTTTTTGAAACGCTGTTTCTGCCCTGCGCGGCGAAACAGTTTTACGCTCATCGTTGACTAGCTCCAAAAATAGACGGTGATCTTTCGTGTTGAACGCGAATTGAAACGTACGGCTATTTAATCCTCGGTCCTCTGGAACAACGACGTCTGAGCTTTCACTTAATGGCTCTTCAACAAAGTCTTTCAAGTTTACGACATTGCTATCGGGATCAACCGCCATCCAAATCACTAGGCGGCCCGTGAAAATGTTATCTCTTATCTCTGATAGTGGAGTTATTGCCGCGTAATAGTCGCCCCAATACTTGACACCTCGGCCAACAGATCTTTGAAAAATTTCTCTGTAAATATTTTCGGGGTGAGGTTGGGCGACAACGTTAAACACGCCGTACGTTCTCTTTCGTGTCCGGGCCATAAAAATCTCCTTTTAGCTGAATTGACCATACATCAAGCTCTCCTTCAACGTGAAACAGCCGCGCCGAAGACGACGCGTGCGGGGGCGGTTGGTCGGTGTGGGCGGAGGTGCTTTATGGTTGCCGTCTCCGTAGGACCTCAAGCGGTGCTCGGCAGTGGCCAAAAAGCCGCCGCGTCACGCCGGAGGCGTGCCGTCATCATGTCGGCGCCCCTTTGGGGCGACGGGGCGCGTCGGCTTTGGCGCGGCGGCGCTACGCGCCTTGCTTCCGCGCCGGGGCTGGCGTTTCAGACGGGTGTTTAGGTGGGCGGTGCGCAGTGAATGCGCACCCTACGGCAAAAGAACGAAGGGCCGCGCCCGACCCTGGGTGGGCGTTTGGAACATTCATTCGGGGACTGACGCTGTCGCACACAAATCCTTGGTTCGGAGCGAAACGGGAACCATGCGCCCTCCCGGGGGGAGGGTCGGGCGCGGCCCGGGGCAAGCCCGGGCGAAACGGTGAATGGATGTTGGAATATGCCCTAGTCACCCTGGGTGGGCACGCAATTGGCTTTGCCAATCGCTTTCGCCCACTCGCGCCAAAATGGACTACTCGTCCATTTTGAGCGCGCTAATAAAGGCCTCCTGCGGGATATCCACCTTGCCGAACTGGCGCATTTTCTTCTTGCCGGCCTTCTGTTTCTCCAGAAGTTTCTTTTTCCGGGTCGCGTCGCCGCCGTAGCATTTGGCGGTGACGTCTTTGCGCATGGCCGACAGCGTCTCACGCGCGATGACCTTGCCGCCGATGGCCGCTTGGATCGGGATTTTGAACATGTGGCGCGGAATGAGGCCCTTGAGCTTTTCGCACATGGCCCGCCCGCGCATTTCGGCGCGGTCGCGGTGCACCATCATGGAAAGCGCATCGACAGGTTCGTCATTCACCAGAAGCTGCATTTTCACGAGGTTGTCGGCGCGGTAGCCGATGATCTCGTAGTCAAACGAGGCATAGCCCTTGGTCACCGATTTCAGGCGGTCGTAGAAGTCAAACACCACCTCGTTGAGCGGCAGGTCGTAGACCACCATGGCGCGGGAGCCTGCATAGGTGAGGTCTTGTTGAATACCGCGGCGGTCCTGGCAGAGTTTGAGCACGTCACCGAGGAATTCGTCGGGCACAAGGATGGTGGCCTTGATGCGCGGCTCTTCCACGTGGTCGACCAGCGTCAGGTCGGGCATATCGGCGGGGTTGTGCAACTCCTCCATGGAGCCGTCTTT
>PR_CR_10_Liq_1_inCRDRAFT_1000351_pt1 | contig 28896 bp, 31 predicted proteins | sample PRCRCaboRojoPR_3_FD_10241 | JGI IMG/M metagenome (IMG submission 10241)
GAAGGCCCCGCCGGCCAGCATGATCACGCTGGCGGGAATCGGCAGGGCGAGGCAGGAGAGAAAGGTCGAGACGAACAGCACCGCGACCCCGTATTGCGAGACGAGGAGGAAGACGGCGTCGTTCATTGCCCGAGCCCGTCCCGGTGCGCCGCGATGGCGGCCTCGAGCGTGGTGCCGAGGGTCTCGACGCTTTGCCCGCGCGCGGCCGCGATCTCGGAGATCGTGCGACCCCGGCCCGGCTCGGGCGTCAGCCCGAGCGCGCGGCCCACCACCTCGGGCGGGACGTCCCAGGAATGGGCGACGTAGCGCGGGGTCATCCAGCCGGCGATCGTCTGGTCACGGTGGTCCGGGTCGCTCTAGTAGACCGCGAAGATCACCATGCGCATGCCGAAGAACAGCGTCAGCGCGACGGCGGCGAGGAAGGCGATCGTCAGGCCCCGGCGCCGCCGCCAGAGCCGCGCCAGCCGCCCGGTCACCGCCCGAGCGCCTTCATCGCGCCTTCGATCCCGGCCAGGGTCATCGGGAACATCGCGTCGGCAAAGATCTCGCGGATCATGCCGATCGACTGGGTATAGGGCCAGTGGCGTTCGGGCACCGGGTTGATCCAGATGCTGTCCGGCCACTGGTCGCGGGCCCGGCGCAGCCAGGTTTCGCCCGCTTCCGGGTTCCAGTGCTCGTTCGCGCCGCCCGGAAAGGCGATCTCGTAAGGCGACATGCTGGCGTCGCCCACGAAGATGCACTTGTAGTCCGACCCGTAGGTGTGCAGCACGTCCCAGGTCGGTGTCTGCTCGTGCCAGCGCCGGGCGTTGTCGCGCCAGACGCCCTCGTAGAGGCAGTTGTGGAAGTAGTAGTGTTCGAGATGCTTGAACTCGGCGCGGGCGGCGCTGAAGAGTTCCTCGACCACGCGGATATGCGGATCCATCGACCCGCCCACGTCGAAGAACAGCAGCACCTTCACCGCGTTGTGACGTTCCGGCCGGGTCTTCACGTCGAGATAGCCGTGCTCGGCCGTGGCGCGGATCGTGCCGTCGAGGTCGAGTTCCTCATGCGCGCCTTCGCGGGCCCAGCGGCGCAGGCGCTTCAGCGCGACCTTGATGTTGCGGGTGCCCAGTTCCACGCTGTCGTCGAGGTTGCGGAACGCGCGCTTGTCCCAGACCTTGACCGCGCGGCGGTGCCGGCTCTCGGACTGGCCGATGCGCACGCCCTCGGGGTTGTAGCCATAGGCGCCGAAGGGCGAGGTGCCGGCTGTGCCGATCCACTTGTTGCCGCCCTGGTGGCGGCCCTGCTGTTCCCTGAGCCGCTCCTTCAGCGTCTCCATCAGCTTGTCGAAGCCGCCCATCGCCTCGATCTCGGCCATCTCCTCGGGCGAGAGCTGCGTCTCGGCCATCTTCTCGAGCCACTCGCGGGGCAGGTCCACCGCCTCCAGCACGTCCTCGGCCGAGATCTCGTCCAGCCCCGCGAAGGCGGCCGCGAAGGCGCGGTCGAACTTGTCGAGATTGCGCTCGTCCTTCACCATCGCCGCGCGGGCGAGGTAATAGAACCCCTCGACGTCATAGGTGACCATGCCGGTGCGCACGGCGTCCAGGAAGGTCAGGTATTCCCGGAGCGAAACCGGGATCTTTTCCGCCCTGAGCTTCTCGAAGAAGGGCAGGAACATGGGTCAGCCCATCCCGGTCCAGCCCAGGATCAGCGTGGCGAACAGCCCGAGAATGGCGAAGGCGATGCCGTAGCCTGCGCCGTACTGGGCCATGTCCAGCCGGCTGCCCTTGCGCTTGCGCGCGACCATGGCGCCCCAGGCGGCGCCGATCACGAATCCGACGATGACGAGCATCAGGTCCCCGTTTGCGTGCGTTCAGGTGTCAGGGCGGTGATCTCCGCGAAGCGCCTGCGGACCTCCCCTGTCGAGCCGAAGCCATAGCGTGCCCAGCCGAGACTGTCGAGGCGCACCGCCGCGGCCTCCGGACCGCGCCCCTCGAGATCCAGCGCCTCGGCCTTGATCAGCAACAGCGTCGACAGAAGCGCCGCGTTCTCGGCGCGCATCACCGCGGGCAGGCTGCGGTCGATGAGGTCGATCGCGACCCGGCTCTGGCCGCTCGACAGCGCGAAGGCGGCCATCTGCATCGCCACATGCGCGGCATGGATGTCGTTCTCGCCATAGAGGCCGATATAGAGGCTGTGGGCGCGGGCGAACGCGTTGAGCGCGGCCTCGGTGTCGCGCGCCAGCGCCAGGCGCCCATAGGCGAACAGGCTGAAGCCGAGCCGGTTGTCGAGCCAGCGCTCGCTGGCCGCGATCCGCAGCGCGTCCTCTGCCGCGCCGCGGCGGCGCGCATCCGAGCCGCGCGGGCCGAGTGCGGTTTCCATCGCCCCGATCCAGGCCCGCGGCGTGCGCCGCAGCGGTTCGGGCGCGACGCGCTCGCCGGCGGGGTTCAGCCGCGCCAGCAGGCCGGGCAGGGCGCGTGCCGCCGCCTCGCGGGTCATCCCGTTCCGGATCTCCGGGGCGTAGAAGGCTCGCAGCACCAGCATGTCGAAACCGGTCAGCACGGTGTGGAAGTTGTCGTCGTTGAAGATGGAATCCGGCAGCCTGTAGAGATCGTTCAGCGGCCCCAGCGCCTGGCCGATTTCCTCGTGGAGGCAGTCGCGGATTTCCTGCGGGCTGACGTCGGAGGGAATGAAGACAGAGGTCCGCGTCCGCCGTTCCAGCGTGGTCCAGTCGAGCGCACCGCTGCGCCGGTTCGCGAGGAAGTCCTGCCAGCCCGCGACCCGCGGCACGACGAAGCAGGCCGCCTGCGGCACGGCGCGCTGCAACTCGCGCCGCGGCACGGTCTCGATCAGGATGTTCGCCGTCGCGGTGGTCTCGGCCCGGCGGATATCGATCCGCGCTTCCGACCGCAGCCGCGCCAGCAGCCGGTCGAGATCGGGGCCGAGCGTGGACGGCGCCCCGCCGATCACGGCCACGTCGATGGGCTCTTCGAAGCGGGTCAGCCGGGGCAGGGCGCGCCCGCTCTCCATCTCGAAGGCGAGGTCGAGAAAGTCGCGCAGAATGTCGGCATTGGCGCGCACCACCATGTCGGCCGGGCGCGGCGCGAAGGTCTTCATCGGCGGCAGCGTCTGCGGCAGTTCGGCCCGCGCGGGGCTCTGGTGATGGCGTTCGGGCACCTCGGCGCCGTCGGGCGCGGCACAGGCGCCGAGCAGCAGCAGCAGGGGGATGAACCGCCAGCGCATCGTCATGCCCGGTTGTAGCGGATGAAGGGCGTCACCCGCCCGATCCGGTCGTAGAGCTGGCGCGCGGTATGGTTGAACTCCTGCGTGAGCCAGTAGACATCCGGCGCCCCGGCCGTATCCGCGGCGGCGTAGACCGCCTCGATCAGCGCGCGCCCGACACCCCGGCCGCGATGGTCCGGGTCGGCATAGAGGTCTTGCAGGTAGCAGACGTTCCGCAGCTTCCAGGCGTGGCGATGGAAAAGGTAATGCGCGAGGCCGACCGGCCGCCCGCCCGATTCCGCGATCAGCCCGTGAAACTCCTGCGGGTCGCCGGACAGCAGCCGCGCGAAAGTCGTGGTATAGACCTCCTCGGAGACCCGTGTCTCGTAGAAGCGCAGGTAGCCCGTCCAAAGGCGGCGCCATTCCGGCGCATCTTCGGCGGCCAGCGGCCTGACCCTGACTTCAAGAGAGTCATTTAACATTCGGAAATCGCACGGCTTTCAGTTTTCGTAGCCCCAAGTCTACCGTCCCCCCTCGATTCGGGGAAGCTGGCCCCGGGCCTTTCGCGGCCGGCGTGGCCGCGGTGCCGCGTCCCCGTGCGCTCAGCGTCCGCCCCGCGCCATGAAGGCCAGCCGCTCGAAAAGATGCACGTCCTGCTCGTTCTTCAGCAGCGCGCCGTGCAGCTTGGGCAGGGCGTTCTTGCCTTCGCGCTTCAGGTCCTCGGGGGCGAGATCCTCGGCCAGGATCAGCTTGAGCCAGTCCAGCACCTCAGAGGTGGAGGGCCGCTTCTTCAGCCCCGGCGTCTCGCGCAGCGCGTAGAATTCCGTCAGGGCCGCGGTGACGAGGGTCTCCTTGATGCCTGGGAAATGCACCTCGACAATCTGCTTCATCGTCTCGGCGTCGGGGAAGCGGATGTAGTGGAAGAAACAGCGCCGCAGGAAGGCGTCGGGCAGTTCCTTCTCGTTGTTCGAGGTGATGATCACGATGGGGCGATGGCTGGCGCGGACGGTCTCGCCGGTCTCGTAGACGTGGAACTCCATCCGGTCGAGTTCCTGCAGCAGGTCGTTCGGGAACTCGATGTCGGCCTTGTCGATCTCGTCGATCAGCAGCACCGTCTTGCCCTGGGCGGTGAAGGCATCCCACAGCTTGCCGCGCTTGATGTAGTTCGAGATGTCTTCGACCCGCGGGTCGCCCAGCTGGCTGTCGCGCAGACGGCTGACGGCGTCGTATTCATAGAGCCCCTGCGCCGCGCGGGTGGTCGACTTGATGTGCCATTCGATCATCGGCAGGCCGAGCGCGCCGGCCACCTGCCTGGCCAGTTCGGTCTTGCCGGTCCCAGGCTCTCCCTTGACCAGAAGCGGACGTTCCAGCGCGATGGCCGCGTTGACCGCGACGGTCAGGTCCTCGGTCGCGACATAGGATTCGGTTCCTGAGAATTTCATTTGCTGCATAAGCCCGTAGTGGGAGGAATTGAAGCGGACAGTATCACGCCGGTTCAAAGCTTCAAGATGTGCCGATCAAGGGGTGACAAACCCCCCGTGATCCTTTAAGCGGAACGCGCAGAGTGGGAGGTGTCGACGATGGGCGTTGCAGACGATGTTGCAGGCCAACGTCTTCACGACGTGGAGAACCAGACAATGAAAGCAGAGGTATTCCTTCCCGAGGATTACCGTCCCGCCGAGGACGAACCTTTCATGAACGAGCGTCAGCTCGAATACTTCCGCCGCAAGCTGATCAACTGGAAGAACGATATCCTGGCCGAGAGCCGCGATACCATCGAGGGTCTTCAGGACAGCGCGCGCAACGTGCCCGATGTCGCCGACCGGGCATCCGAGGAAACCGACCGCGCACTCGAGCTGCGCACCCGCGACCGCCAGCGCAAGCTGATCTCCAAGATCGACTCGGCGCTGCGCCGGATCGAGGAGGGCGAATACGGGTATTGCGAGGAAACCGGCGAGCCGATCTCGCTGAAGCGACTCGACGCCCGGCCGATCGCCACGCTGAGCCTCGAGGCGCAGGAGCGCCACGAGCGCCGCGAAAAGGTCCATCGCGACGACTGACCGGCAGGCGATGACTTGACGTGACGGGAACACCGGGGCGGAATGCTCCGGTGTTTTTCTTTGGGGGCAGGGCAAATGAAACTCGACCGGATGAGCTTCACCGTGATCGGCGCCGGGGTCGCGGGGCTGGCCGTCGCCACCGCGCTGGCACGCTCCGGTGCGCGGGTCCGGGTCTGCGAGCAGGCCGACGCCATCCGCGAGGTGGGCGCGGGGCTGCAGGTGACGCCGAACGGCGCGGCGGTGCTGGCCGGGCTGGGGCTCGAGCGGCGGGCGCTCGATCTCGGCGTCCGGGCCGAGGGGATTGAACTGCGCGACCACGAGGAAGGCGCACGGGTCCTTACGCTCGATTTCGCGCGCCGCCGGCACACCAATACGCACCCCTATCTCTACATGCACCGGGCTGACCTGATCGGGCTGCTGGCCGAGGCGGCGGCGGATGCCGGTGTCGAGGTCGAGCTGGACGCCCGCGTCGCACCGCCGGGCGCCCCCGAGGGGACGCCCGCCCCGGAGGCCGATCTGGTGATCGGCGCGGACGGCCTGCGCTCGCAGGTGCGCGCGGCGCTCAACGGCGACACGCAGCCCTTCTTCACGGGCCAGGTCGCCTGGCGGGCGCTTGTCCCGGTCGAGGCGGGCGCGGCACCCGGCGCGATGGCGCAGCTCTACATGGGGCCGCGCCGGCATGTCGTGTTCTACCCGCTGCGGGGCGGGCGGCTGATGAACGTCGTCGCGGTGGAGGAGCGCCACAGCTGGGTCGCCGAGGGCTGGAACCATCCCGACGATCCCGAGAACCTGCAGGATTCCTTCAGCGATTTTCACCCGGCGGTGCGCGATCTTCTGGCCCGGGCCGAGAAGGTTCATATCTGGGGCCTGTTCCGCCACCCCGTCGCGCCGCGCTGGCATGGCGAGGGCATGGCGATCCTGGGCGACGCGGCGCATCCGACGCTGCCCTTCCTGGCGCAAGGGGCGAACATGGCGCTCGAGGACGCCTGGGTCCTGGCGCATTCGCTCGCCTCCGCCGACGACATGGACTCCGCGCTCGCAGCCTACCAGGGGGCGCGAATCGCACGGGTGAAGCGGATCGTCGAAGCGGCCAACCGGAACGCGCGCATCTACCACATGCGCCATCCCCTCGGGCGCGCGGCGTTGCACACTGCCATGCGGCTCGGCGGCGCGCTGGCGCCGGGCGCGGCGCTCGGTCGGTTCGACTGGCTCTATGGCGAGGACGTCACCCTGCCGTGAGCCGGCTCAGGCGGCCAGCTCGATCCAGACCGGGACGTGATCCGACGGCTTCTCGCGCCCGCGCACGTCGCTGTCGATACCACAGCCGGTCATCAGGTCGGCGGCCTGCGGGCTCAGCAGCAGGTGATCGATGCGGATGCCGTCGTTCTTTTCCCAGGCGCGGGCCTGGTAATCCCAGAAGCTGTAATGCCCCGGGCCGGGGATGCGTGCGCGCACCGCGTCGGTAAAGCCCATGTTCAGGATGCGCCGGAACGCCGCGCGGCTCTCGTAGAGATAGAGCGCGTCCTCCGCCCACCGCTCGGGATGTGCGGCGTCCTCGGCCTGGGGGATAACGTTGTAGTCGCCGGCCATCAGCGCCGGCTCCTCGGCGGCGAGCAGCTCCTCGGCGCGAGCCTTCAGGCGCGCCATCCAGGAAAGCTTGTAGTCGTATTTCGGCCCCGGCGCCGGGTTGCCGTTGGGCAGGTAGAGCCCGCAGATGCGCACCGCCTGGTCCCCGACCACGGTCGCCTCGATCCAGCGCGCCTGCTCATCGGCGTCGTCCCCCGGCAGGCCGCGGCGCACGTCCTCGAGCGGCAGCTTCGAAAGGATCGCCACGCCGTTGAAGCTTTTCTGGCCATGGGTCTCGAGGTTGTAGCCGCGATCCTCGAAGGGGTCGCGGGGGAAGGTCTCGTCGACCGACTTGATCTCCTGCAGCACCACGACGTCCGGCGCCGCCTCGTCCAGCCAGTCCAGCAGGGCCTGGAGCCGGGCCTTGATGCCGTTGATGTTGAAGGTGGCGATCTTCATGCGGGCCTCCGTCACGGGTTCGCGGGGAAGTATCCGCGATTCCGGTCCGGGCACAACCCGCGCCGGCGCGGCGCCGGCCCCGCGATCCGGCGCTTTCCCGCTCCGGGCGATGCGGCTAGGCTTCGGCGGAATGGAACTCGATGTCTTTTTCCTGACGCTGGGCGCGCTCTTCGTGGCGGGACTCGCGGCCGACGAGATCGGCCGGCGCACGCGGCTGCCGCGGGTGACGCTGCTGCTGGCCTGCGGGATCATCGCCGGCGAGGCCGGGCTCGACCTGCTGCCGGACGCGGCACAGCTTTGGTACGAGTTCCTGTCGGTGATGGCGCTGACGATGGTGGCCTTCCTGCTGGGCGGATCGCTCACGCGCAAGACGCTGCGCGAGCATGGCCGCGAGATCATGGCGATCTCTCTGACGATCGTGCTGGGAACGCTGGGCCTGGTCGCCGCGGGGCTCTGGGCCATCGGCGTCGACCCGGCGCTGGCGCTGATCCTCGGGGCCATCGCCACGGCGACCGCACCGGCCGCGACACAGGACGTGCTGCGCCAGGCGCGCGCGCATGGCCCCTTCGCGGACACGGTGCGCGGGATCGTCGCCATCGACGATGCCTGGGGGCTGATCGTCTTCGGCGTTGTGCTCGCCGTGGTGGGCGGCATGAACGGCGCGGGGATGGACGGCGTGCTGACGGGGGCGGCGCGCGACCTGCTCGGCGCGGTGCTGCTCGGCGCGGTGATCGGCGTGCCGGCGGCCTTTCTGACGGGACGGCTTTCGAAGGGCGAACCCTCGCAGGCCGAGGCGCTGGGCGTGGTCTTCCTCTGCGCCGGCGCGGCGGTCTGGCTGGAGGTCTCTTTCCTGATCACGGGAATGACGGCGGGAGCCATCGTCGTGAACACCGCGCGCCATCACCTGCGCCCCTTCCACGAGATCGAGCATGTCCAGTGGCCGTTCATGATCCTGTTCTTCATCCTCGCCGGCGCGGCGCTCCGGCCCGGAGAACTGGCCGAGCTGGGCCTCGTCGGCGCGGGCTACGTAGTGCTCAGGATCGTGGCCCGGATCGCGGGGGGATGGTTGGGCGCCGTTCTGGCCGGCAGCCCCCGGCCGATGCGGCCCTGGTACGGCATGGCGCTGCTGCCGCAGGCCGGCGTTGCGGTGGGCATGGCGCTGGTCGCCCATGAACAGCTGCCCGGCATCGGCCAGGCGGTGCTGACGCTGACCATCGCCTCGACCGTGGTCTTCGAGGTTCTCGGCCCCTTCGCGGCCTATGTCGCGCTGCGGCGGGTGAGCCCGCCGGGCGGCACGGCCCCGCGGTAGGCATGCCGCCTGGCATGGCCCGGACCCAGGCGCTGCAGGAGGAGCCCCGGCGCGCCCGCAGGGGCGGGCCGCGGGCCGGTCACATGGCGAAGCTGGTGCCGCAGCCGCAGGAGCTGGCCGCGTTCGGGTTGTCGATGGTGAAACGCGCCCCGATCAGCTCGTCCGAGAAATCGATCACCGCGTTCTCGAGGAAGGGCAGCGAGACGCTGTCCACCACCACCTTCTGCCCGTCCTGTTCCAGCACAAGATCGTCCTCGGACGGATCGTCCAGGTCGATCGCGTACTGAAAGCCCGAGCAGCCGCCGCCCTCGACCGCGACGCGCAGCGCGCGCGGCGTATCGGCGCCGGCATTGATCTCGGCGAGCCGGGCAAAGGCCCGTTCGGTCACTTTCGGGGGAAGGTTCATTCGTGGTCCGGCCTGTTTTTCCGTTTCGCAACTGTGCTGTCCCGAATATATGCAGGGGAAGGTGCAGCGACAAGAACGGGCGGATCACGATGTTTGCGGCCTTTGCCTGCGACCCCGCCAAGAGCCGGGGCCGGTGCCATGCCGAGGAGGAGAGCGCGTTTCGCACGCCCTTCCAGCGGGACCGGGACCGGATCATCCATTCCTCGGCCTTCCGCCGGCTCAAGCACAAGACGCAGGTCTTCGTCGAGCACGAGGGCGATTACTTCCGCACCCGGCTGACCCATTCCATCGAGGTCGCGCAGGTCGCGCGGACCATCGCGCGGGTTCTGGGGCTGAACCAGGAACTGACAGAGGCGGTGGCGCTGGCCCATGACCTGGGCCACACCCCCTTCGGCCATACCGGCGAGGATGCGCTGGCCGAGGCCATGGCGCCCCATGGCGGCTTCGATCACAACGCCCAGGCGATCCGGATCGTCACCTCGCTCGAGCGGCACTACGCCGAGTTCGACGGGCTGAACCTGACCTGGGAGACGCTCGAGGGCATCGCCAAGCATAACGGGCCGGTCACGGGCGCGCTGCCCTACGCGCTGGCCGAGTACGACGCGCGCCATGACCTCGAGCTGCACACCCACGCCGCCGCCGAAGCGCAGGTCGCCGCCATCGCCGACGACATCGCCTACAACAACCACGACCTGATGGACGGGCTGCAGGCCGGCCTGTTCACCGAGGACGAGATCTGTGGGCTGCCGATCGTGGGCGACTGCTTCGCCGAGGTCGACCGCCGCTATCCCGAAACCGACGCGATCCGCCGCCGCCACGAGGCACTGCGCCGGGTCTTCGGCGTCATGGTCGAGGACGTGATCGCGGAAAGCCAGCGCCTGATCGCCGCCGCCGCGCCCGACAGCCCGGGCGCGGTGCGCGCCCTCGGCCATCCGGTGGTGCGCTTTTCCGGGCCGCTCTGGGAAGATCTGAACGCGATCCGTGCCTTCCTCTTCGAACGGATGTACCGCGCCCCCGCGGTGGTGCGCATGCGCCAGGAGGTCACCTCCGTCGTGGCGGAGCTTTTCCCGCTCTATCTCGCTCGGACGGATCTCCTGCCCGAGATGTGGCAGGCAGACGTGGCGGGCGCGCCGGACAGGACTGCCGTGGCGCGGATCGTCTGCGACTACATCGCCGGGATGACGGACCGCTTCGCGCTGCAGGAACATGCCCGCCTGATCGCCCCGGTCTGACGCGCGCCGGGGCCGGGGCAGGCCATTGACCCTGACCGACCCCGTGGTAAACCCCGCGGCGAGACACAGGATGGCAGACATGAACCTCTTTTCCGAACTCCATCACCTCGTGATCGGCAGCCTGAACGACATGGTGGCCGAAGGCGCGCTGCCCGACGGCCTCGATTTCGCCAATGTCGCGGTGGAGCCGCCGCGCGACCCGGCACATGGCGACATGGCCACGAATGCCGCGATGGTGCTGGCCAAGCCCGCGGGCCTGAAGCCGCGCGACATCGCCGCCGGCCTGGCCGACAAGCTTGCCGCCGACCCGCGCATCGCGGTGGCCGAGGTGGCCGGGCCCGGCTTCCTGAACCTGCGGCTCGAGCCCGCCGCCTGGCATCGGGTGGTCGCCGCCGCGCTGACCGCCGGGGCGGGCTTCGGCGCCTCGCGGATGGGGCAGGGCCGGAAGGTCAACGTGGAATACGTCTCGGCCAACCCGACCGGGCCGCTGCATGTCGGTCACACCCGCGGCGCCGTCTTCGGCGACGCGCTGGCGAGCCTGCTGGATTTCGCGGGCTACGCGGTCACGCGGGAATACTACATCAACGACGGCGGCGCCCAGGTCGACGTGCTCGCCCGGTCCGTTTACCTGCGCTATCTCGAGGCGCTGGGCCAGCAGGTCGCCTTCGAGGACGGCACCTATCCCGGCGATTACCTGATCCCGGTGGGCGAAGCGCTGGCCGAGGAGGTCGGCGCGCGCTGGGTCGACCAGCCGGAATCGGTCTGGCTGGCCGAGATCCGCGATTTCGCCACCATGAAGATGATGGACATGATCCGCGCCGATCTCGCCGTGCTCGGCGTCGAGATGGACGTCTTCTACAGCGAAAAGTCGCTCTACGGCACCGGCCGCATCGAGGAGGCGCTGTCCGAGCTCGAGGAGCAGGGGCTGATCTATACCGGCGTGCTGGAGCCGCCCAAGGGCAAGACGCCCGAGGACTGGGAGCCGCGCGAGCAGACGCTGTTCCGCTCCACCGCGCATGGCGACGACGTGGACCGCCCGATCCGCAAGTCGGACGGGTCCTGGACCTATTTCGCCCCGGATATCGCCTATCACTACGACAAGATCGACCGNGGCTTCGACGAGCTGATCGACGTCTTCGGTGCAGATCACGGCGGTTACGTCAAGCGGATGAAGGCCGCGGTCTCGGCGCTGTCGAACGGGCGGGTGCCGCTCGACGTGAAGCTCTGCCAGCTGGTGAAGCTTTACAAGAACGGCGCGCCCTTCAAGATGTCCAAGCGGGCCGGCACCTTCGTGACGCTCCGCGACGTGGTCGAGCAGGTCGGCCCGGACGTGACCCGCTTCGTGATGTTGACGCGCAAGAACGACGCGCCGCTGGACTTCGATTTCGACAAGGTGCTGGAACAGTCGAAGGACAATCCGGTCTTCTACGTGCAATACGCCCATGCGCGGGTCTGCTCGGTGCTGCGCAAAGCCGCGGCCGCGGGCATCGCCGTGGACGATGCCGGGCTTGCCGCGCAGGACCTCACCGGGCTGGCCCACGAGGCGGAAATCGCGCTTGCCAAGAAGATCGGCGAGTGGCCGCGTCTGGTGGAGATCGCCGCGCGCCACCACGAGCCGCACCGGGTGGCGTTCTACCTCTACGAACTGGCCAGCGAGCTGCACGCGCTCTGGAACCGGGGCAATGACGACCCGTCGCTGCGCTTCCTGCAAGAGGACGCCCCCGAGACGAGCCGGACAAAAATCGCCCTGATTCGCGCCACCGCCGTTGTTATTTCGGCTGGTCTTGGTATTCTTGGGGTGACCCCGGTCGAGGAAATGCGCTGACAGGCACTGCGATCGGCGCGGCCGGGCTCGAGCAGGCAAAGCCACGCGAAAACAAGCGGGCGCTGAACGAGGCTGAGCGATGGCTGACATGGATTACGATGACGATGGGGCCGATGCGCCGACGACGGGCGCCCTGACGGCCGTTGTCAACTGGACGGGCGCGGCCCTGTCGGTCGGACTCGTGGTGGGGCTTTCGGTCTGGGGCTACCAGCTGACCATGCGCGACGTGAGCGAGGTGCCGGTAATCCGGGCCCTCGAGGGTCCGATGCGCGAGGCGCCGGAAGATCCCGGCGGAATGGCGGCCGATCACCAGGGGCTGGCGGTGAACGCGGTGCAGGCCGATGGCGGCGTCGAGGAGCCCCCCAACCGGGTCGTGCTGGCCCCCGAACCCATCGACCTGACCGAGGAAGACAAGCCGCGCGGGGCGCTCCGCCCGCCCAGCCGCGAGGACGCCATCGCCGAGGGCGTCAGCATCCCCGAGGCGATCCGCATCGCCGAGGCCGAACGCATGGGGCGCGAATTCCCCGATCCCGGGCCGCTGGGTGTGAGCCTCGCCGAGGAAAGCGTCACGCCGGTCCCGGACGCAGCGGCAGGCACAGAGACAAGCGCAGACGCGGCCGCGGCGGACAGCCCCGACATCCTGTCGACAAGCGTGCCGGGGCTGCGCCGGTCGCCCCGGCCCGCGCCGCGCCCGGAAATGGACATCGCCGCGCGCCAGAACCTGGGTGCGGCGGATCGCGTGGGCCCGGCAAGGACCGAACTGGATCCGGCGGCGCTTGCGGCGGGCACGCGGCTCGCGCAGCTGGGCGCCTTCGACGACGCCGAGACCGCGCGCGCCGAATGGGACCGCCTGGTCGCGGCCCATGACGATTTGCTCGCCGACAAGCAGCGCGTCGTCCAGAAGGCCGAAAGCGGCGGACGGGTCTTTTACCGGCTGCGGGTCGCGGGGTTCGACGGTGTCGACGACTCGCGCCGCTTCTGCTCGGCGCTGCTGGCCCGCGACACGGCCTGCATACCGGTGACCGCACGCTGATGGGCGCCGGGGCCTCGATCCTCGGCCTGGCGGGCGAGGAGCTGACGGAGGCCGAACGCCGCTTCTTCGCCGAGGCGGCGCCCTGGGGCTTCATCCTGTTCGATCGCAACCTGCGCGACGCCGCGCAGATCCGCCGGCTGACGGATGAACTCCGCGCGGCCGTCGGGCGCGACGCCCCGGTCTTCATCGACCAGGAGGGCGGACGCGTCGCGCGGCTGGGGCCGCCCCTGGCCCGCGCCTGGCCGGCGCCGCTCGACCAGATGGCGATGGTCGCGCCCGCCCATGCCGCGCGGGCCATGTGGCTGCGCTATCGCCTGATCGCGGCGGAACTCGCCGCGCTCGGCATCGACGCCAACTGCGCGCCGATTGCCGATATCGCCACGCCGGAAACCCACCCGGTTCTGCGGAACCGCTGTTACGGGAGCGATCCGGACACCGTGGCGCGCGCCGGGCGGGCCGTGGCCGATGGCTGCCTGGCCGGCGGCGTTCTGCCGGTCCTCAAGCACATTCCCGGTCACGGCCGCGCCACCGCCGACAGCCACCTCGAACTGCCGCGGGTCAGCGCGGAGCATGCAACGCTCGCGGCGACGGATTTCGCCGCCTTCCGGGCGCTCGCCGACCTGCCTCTCGGCATGACGGCGCATATCGTCTATGAAGGGATCGACCCGGAGCGCCCCGCGACCGAAAGCCCCGCGGTGGTCGCGTTGATCCGGGACGAGATCGGCTTCGACGGTGTGCTGATGACCGACGACATATCCATGTCCGCCCTCAGCGGCGGGATCGGCGCCCGCGCGGCCCGTGCGATGGCTGCCGGCTGCGACATGATCCTGCACTGCAACGGCGACATGGCCGAGATGGAGGCCGTCGCGGCGGCCGCCGGGCCGCTTTCGGAAACCGCGGCGCTGCGGGCCGCCCGGGCCGTGTCCGCGCGCCGCCCCCCCGAACCGGCCGATCTCGACCTGCTCGACGCCGAATACCGGGGACTGCTGGCCGGGGCCGCCGATGGCTGAGCCGCAGGACGACTGGGACGCCGAACCCGACAGCGTCGCCGCCCGCCGCGAGGCAGAGGCGCTGATCGTCGACGTGGAGGGCTACGAGGGGCCCCTGGACCTGCTGCTCACGCTCTCGCGCACCCAGAAGGTGGACCTGCGGAAGATCTCGGTCTTGCAGCTGGCCGAGCAATACCTGCGCTTCGTCGAGGAGGCCAAGCGCCTGCGGATCGAGCTCGCGGCCGACTACCTCGTGATGGCGGCCTGGCTCGCCTTTCTGAAATCCCGGCTCCTGCTGCCCCCCGACCCGACCGAGGACGGCCCCAGCGGCGAGGAACTGGCCGCGCACCTGGCCTTCCAGCTCGAGCGGCTCCAGGCCATGCGCGAGGCGGCCGCGAAGCTGATGGCGCGCGACCAGCTGGGGCGCGACACCTTCGCGCGCGGCCTGCCGGAAGACGTCACACGGATTCGCCGCGTGGAATACAGCGCCACGCTGCTCGACCTGATGCAGGGCTATGCGCGGGTCCGGACGCGTGACGATTTCCGCCCCTACGTCATGGACCGGGAGGCGGTCTTCACAATGGAAGAGGCGCTGAACCAGATGCGGAGCCTGATCGGCTTCGCCGGTGACTGGACCGACCTGGCCAGCTATCTTCCCGAGGGCTGGGCGATGGACCCGGCCAAGCGGCGCTCGGCCACGGCCTCGACGTTCGCGGCCTCTCTGGAACTCGCGAAGCGGGGCGAGGTAGAACTGGCCCAGGACGAGACCTTCGCCCCCATTCGCCTGAGACGGAGGACGGACGCCCATGGCGGCTGAGAACGACACTGCGGCCGAGGAAGAGGAGAGCCTGTTCCAGGCCCCGCCCATGGCCGAGCAGGAGCGCATGGTCGAGGCGATCCTCTTCGCCACGGCCGAGCCGATCACCGCGCGCGAGATCGCGGACCGGCTGCCCCATGGCTGTGACGCGGCCGAGGCGCTGGCCCATCTGAAGAAACGCTACGAGGGGCGCGGGGTGCAGCTGCGCCGCGTCGGCGATGCCTGGGCGATGCGCACGGCGTCCGATCTCGGCTTCCTGATGCAAAAAGAGACGGTCGAGACCCGCAAGCTCAGCCGCGCGGCGATCGAGACGCTGGCGATCATCGCCTACCACCAGCCCGTCACCCGCGCCGAGATCGAGGAAATCCGGGGCGTTTCGGTCAGCCGGGGCACCATCGATCTCTTGATGGAGATGGAGTGGATCCGCTTCGGCCGCCGGCGCATGACGCCGGGCCGGCCCGTCACTTTCGTCGTCACGCAGGATTTCCTCGATCATTTCGGGCTCGAGTCGGCGCGCGACCTGCCCGGCCTGAAGGAACTGCGCTCGGCCGGGCTGCTGGAAAGCCGGCCGCCACCCGGCAACATGCCGGGGATGCCCGACGAGGGGGACGAGGACGCGGACGGCGACGACATCGTCCCCGAGGATCAGTCGGACATGTTCGACTAGGGCCGGGGCACCGCGCCTCAGGCGGCGCGGAAGTGCTTGGAAAGCTTCAGCCCCTGGCCCTGGTAGTTGGACGCGATCTCGGCGCCGTAAAGCCGGGCGGGCACCGCGGCCATGCGTTCGTAGACGAGCCGTCCGACCGTCTGGCCGTGTTCCAGGACGAAAGGGGCCTCGTGGCAGCGCACCTCGAGGACGCCGCGCGATCCGGCGCCGCCGGCGGCGTCATGGCCGAAGCCGGGATCGAAGAAGCCCGCGTAATGCACCCGGAACTCCCCTACCATGGCGAGGTAGGGGGCCATCTCCGCGGCGCAGTCGGGCGGGATGGTGACGGCCTCGCGGCTGACGAGGATGTAGAAGGCGCCGGGATCGAGGATGATGTGGCGCCGGTCCGTCCGGATCGGGTCCCAGAACTCGGCCGGGTCATAGGCCCCGATCCGGTCAAGGTCGATCACGCCGGTATGGGGTCGCGCCTGCCAGCCGACGAGCCCGTCCGCGCCCGGCTCCAGGTCGACCGAGAAACCGAGCCCCCCATCGATCCGCGCCTCGCCGGAGACCAGCCCCACATCGGCCTGCAGCCGCTCCAGCGCCGCGTCTTCCAACACCGCCTGGCCACGGCGGAAGCGGACCTGGTTGAGCCGCATGCCGGGGCGCACCAGAACCGAGAAGCTGCGCGGGCAGATCTCGGCATAGAGGGGGCCGTCATAGCCGGCCGGGATCCGGTCGAATTCGGTTCCGTTATCGGTGATGAGGCGGGTCAGCAGGTCGAGCCGCCCGGTCGAGCTCTTGGCGTTGGCGACGGCCTGCACGCCGTCGGGCAGGGTCAGCCGCTCCATCAGCTTGACGACGTAGACGCAGCCCTTTTCCAGCACCGCGCCGTCGCCGAGGGCGATCTCGTGCATGCCGAACTCTTCCAGCCGCCCGGCGACGCTGCGGCTCTGCCCGGCGAGGAACGAGGCGCGCACGCGCCAGGCGGTCGCGCCGAGGCGAAGGTCGAGACTGGCAGGCTGGATCTGGGCGTCGGGAATGGCGGTGTCGGCGCCGATGGCGCCGCCGTCGATCAGGCTGCGGATTTCCTGGAAAGGCAGGACGCCGGTGCCGCCTGTCATGATGCCGCCTCCGGCGTGATCTTCGGTAGATGGTCGGGCCGGCGAGATTCGAACTCGCGACCTTTCGTCCCCCAGACGAACGCGCTAACCAGGCTGCGCCACGGCCCGACGGGCGCCATACATATCTGATTTGCGCCGGTGCGCAAGCGCGAAGTCGCGGGCCGGCACGCCGTTTTCCCGATCATCCGCGCGCCGCGTCCTCGGACATGCGGTCGCGCAGTGCCTTAAGGCGGCGGTAGAGGTCGGTCACCTGCGCGCGGCGCGACGGATCAAGCTCGGCGAGCGTCTCGGGCGTGCTGCGCACCCGCTTGAGAAAGGCGGGAATGGCCTGCGCCGGTTCGGCGCCGTCGTCCTCGGGATCGGCGGGGATCGCGGCCATGGCCGGGGCGGTGGTCTCGGTCACGGGGGGCGGCGCCGCGGGCTCGGCCGGCCGGGCCGGGGCGGGCTGCGCGAAGGGCAGTTCGGGCGCTTCGTTTTCGGCCGCATGTCCGGCCGTTGCGGGCGACGGGGCAGGGGCGGTGGCCGGCGCCACGGGCTGCGCCGGGGCGGCGGGTCGGGTATCCGTCGTCTCGGGCTGGTCCTGACCCTCGGCGCCGTTCACGGCCGGAGAGAGCGCCGCGACATGCTTGACGCCCTTTTCCCGCAGGATCTTCTGGACGCCGCGGATCGTGACGCCGTCTTCGTGCAGAAGTTTCTTGATCCCGCCCAGCAGGCGCATGTCGGACGGGCGGTAATACCGCCGCCCGCCGGCGCGCTTGACTGGCTTGATCTGGCCGAACCGGCTTTCCCAGAAGCGCAGCACATGGGCCGGCGTGTCGAGCCACTCGGCCACTTCGCTGATGGTGCGGAACGCTTCGGGAGATTTCTTCATGGCTCGGCGCGCCCGGATCAGCGCCTGTTGCCCGCCGCGACCCGGTCCTTCATCAGATGCGACGGTCTGAAGCTGAGGACCCGGCGGGGCAGGATGGGCACTTCCTCGCCCGTCTTCGGGTTCCGACCCATGCGGGCGGATTTCTCGCGCACGCTAAATGTCCCGAAAGACGAGATTTTTACCGTCTCGCCCCGGACCAGCGCGTCGGACATGTGTTGCAGAACGCTCTCGACCAGATCGGCCGATTCATTGCGCGACAGGCCGACCTCGCGGAACACCGCTTCGCTGAGGTCCATGCGGGTTATTGTTTTTCCGCTCATCACGATCCCCCCTGAGAACGCGACGAGGATACGGAGAACGAAGTTTAGGAGTCAACATCAACGACTTGAAACACGGCGCATATTCGCTACCACCGCAGGACGACCGCCCCCCAGGCCAGTCCGCCGCCGATCGCTTCGGTCACGATCAGGTCGCCGGGCTTGATCTTGCCTTCGGCCTTGGCGACCGACAATGCGAGCGGAATCGAGGCCGCAGAGGTGTTGCCATGATCCTGGACGGTGACCACCACGCGCTCCATCGGGACACCCATGCGGGCCGCCGTCGACCTGATGATCCGAAGGTTCGCCTGGTGGGGCACGATCCAGTCCACGTCGTCGCCCGAGAGCCCGGCCCGTTCGAGCGCGGTCTCGGCGGTATGGGCGAGTTTCTCGACGGCGTGGCGGAACACCTCGCGCCCTTCCATGCGGAGATACCCGGCCGTGCCGGTCGTCGAGACACCGCCGTCGACATAGAGGATATTGCGGTAGCGCCCGTCGGAATTGAGATCCACCGACAGGATGCCGCGATCGTCCGCGCCGCCGGGCTGCGCGTCGGCCTCGACCACCACGGCGCCGGCGCCGTCCCCGAAGAGCACGCAGGTCGCGCGATCTTCCATGTCGAGGATGCGCGAGAAGGTCTCGGCGCCGATCACGAGCACGCGCTGCGCGATGCCGGACAGGATCATCGCGTGGGCATTGGCCAGCGCGTAGACGAACCCCGCGCAGACCGCCTGCAGGTCATAGGCGAAGCCGCCCGTCATGTTGAGCGCCGCCTGCACCTTGGTGGCGGTGGAGGGAAAGGTCAGGTCCGGGGTCGAGGTGGCGACCACGATACCGTCGATGTCCGCGGCGGTCAGGCCGGCATCGGCCAGGGCAGCCTCGGCCGCCCTGAGCGCGAGGTCCGAGGTGTTCTCGTCCTCGGCGGCAAAGTGACGCCGTTCGATGCCGGTCCGGGCCCGGATCCATTCGTCGCTGGTGTCCAGCGTCTTCTCGAAGTCGCTGTTGGGAACCACCCGCGCCGGCAGATAGTGCCCGACCCCCCGAACGACGGCTCGTGTTTTGGTCATTCTTGCGAACCGCTCTGAGTGCTGTCGTGGGCGGCATCTTTACGCGGCAGACTCCCGGATGCAACCCGTGCCGCGAGCCGCTCGGTGAAGCCCGTCTGCGCCAGCTTGAAGGCCAGCTTTATGGCCGCAGAGACCCCGGTCTCGTCGGCGGCGCCATGGGATTTGATGACCGTGCCGTTGAGCCCCAGGAACACGCCGCCATTGACGCGGCGCGGGTCGATGCGTTTCTGCAGCCGGCGGAGAGAGGTCATCGCGAAAAGCGCCCCGATCCGCGACAGCGGCGTGTGGCGGAAGGCGTCGGCCAGGAAGGCGCGGATCAGCGTCGCCGTTCCTTCGCCGGTCTTGAGCGCGATGTTGCCGGTGAACCCGTCGGTCACGATCACGTCGACCCGGTCAGAGGGGATGTCGCCGCCCTCGACGAAACCGACGAAGTCGAAATCGTTCTCCGGCGCGGCGCGCGAGATCAGGTCGTGGGCCGTCTTCAGCTCGGCCCGTCCCTTGTGTTCCTCGGTGCCGACGTTGAGCAACCCGATTCGCGGCTGCTGCAGCCCGAGGCCGTTGCGCGCATAGGAGGCGCCCATCAGCGCGAACTGCAGCAGGTCTTCCTCGTCGGCGCGCACATCGGCGCCGACGTCCAGCATGACGTTGAAGCCGCCGGGATTGCGCGAGGGCCAGAGACAGGCGATGGCCGGGCGGTTGACGCCCGGCGCCTTCTTCAGGCGCACCATCGACAGCGCCATCAGCGCGCCGGTGTTGCCGCAGGACACGCAGACCGTGGCCTCGCCTTCCCGGACCGAGTCGATCGCCGACCACATCGAGGTGCCCTTGCCGTGCCGCATGACGTGGCTCGGCTTCTCGTCCATCGACACCGCGCGATTGGCATCGCGGATCTCGCAACGGTCGGTGAGGCCGCGCTTGGCGACGAGGCGCGCGAGTTCCTCGGCGGGGCCGTGCAGGATGAAGCGTATATCGGGATTCTTGGCCGCGGACTTGGCCATGCCCGCGACCACGGCGGCCGCGCCCAGGTCTCCGCCCATGGCGTCGACCGAGATCACGGTGCCCGGTTTTTGCTCGGTTCTGGTGGTGCTCTGTGCCGTCATGCGCGGATGCGCCCGAAGGCGCTTACGCCGCGTCTTCGTCGTCCAGATCCACATCCTCGACCACGGCAACGATCTCGCGATCGTCGTAATGGCCGCAGGACGCGCAGACGTGATGCGGGCGCTTGAGCTCACCGCAGTTCGAGCACTCGTTCGGATTCGCGGCAGTCAGCGCGTCATGGGCGCGACGCTGGTTCCGGCGCGACCGCGTGACTTTATTCTGTGGGACAGCCATGTCTCATCCTCGGTTTATGGGGCAGGGCCCCCTGAATTCTGGGCGTTCTGTCAGGACCGCACCCGGTGCGACACCGCTCTCGATCCTCAGTGCAAACGAGGCCGGGAACATACTCGGATCGGCCGAATTCGCAAGCCCCCTTTTCACGGGGCCTCCTTATTTCTTCTCGAGCTTCCTTTTCAAGTCCTCGAGACCCGCGAAGGGGCGGATCGCTTCGTCGGTGAGCGGTTCGGCGCCCTCGGGGGCGTAGACCTGCGCGCCATGTTCCGCCGCATCGGCGCGCGGGTAGAGCGGCATGGCCAGCGCCAGCGACTCGACCATCACCGCGCCGGGATCGATCACCGCGCCGAGCGGTTCGCGGGTTTCGTCCTCGGGCATCTCGGTCTCGCCGCCGTCGGGCAATGCCATGCCGGCGATGTAACGGCGCACCACTTTCTCGTCGATGCGTGTCGTCACCGGCTCCAGCGTGACGATGCAGGATTGGCGCACGGTCGCGCCGAGCTGGCCCTCGAGCACCCAGTCGCGCTTGCCCGCCGGGCGCAGCCGGCCGGCAAACCGCAGCTTGCGGATGTCGAGCGCCCCGAGCGCCTTGGCGATCCGCGCGCGGGCCTCGGCGTCGGGCGTGATCTCGAAAGGCGTCTCGCGGCGCTGCACGAGATCGGCGACCCGGATCGGGTGGCTCAAGGGAAACGACGCGTCGTCTCCGTTCTCGGGGGTCTCAGGCATTGGCCTCTCTTCGGGCGCCGCGCCGGGAACGCAGCGCATCTTCCTTGAACGTGGGGCCTCACTTCTGTAAGCGGATATAAAGGATTGGCAGGCAAGGCAAGGGGTCGGGCATGATCAGGCTTTCGACGACCGGACGGGCAATCGCCGTGGTCGTGGCGCTGACCGCGCTATCCGCCTGCAGTGCGCAATACCGCAATCACGGCTACACCCCGACCGACCGCGAACTGGCCGGCATCGAGGTCGGCGTGGACACGCGCGAGAGCGTCGCCGAAGAGATCGGGCGCCCGGTCTCGCGCGGGCTTCTGCAGGAGTCGGGCTGGTATTACGTCCAGAGCCGCGTGCGCCATTTCGCCTACCGCCCCCCCGAAGAGGTGGAGCGTGAGGTCGTCGCCATTTCCTTCGACGGATCGGACCGCGTCGCCAATATTGAGCGCTTCGGGCTCGAAGCGGGCCGGGTGGTGCCGCTGTCGCGCCGGGTGACCGACACCAATATCAGCGGGATCTCCCTGATCGAGCAGCTTCTGCGCAACTTCGGCCGGATCAATGTCGGAGAGGCGCTGGCAGGCGAGCGTTAACCGGCCGCCGGCTCGAAGCGAAGCGCGACGCCGTTCATGCAGTAACGCAGCCCGGTCGGCGCGGGCCCGTCCGGGAAGACGTGCCCCAGATGGGCCGCGCAGCGGGCGCAATGCACTTCCGTGCGCCGCATGAACCAGGAATTGTCCTCGCGCTCGCCCACGGCGGCCTCCGACAGCGGCCGGGTGAAAGAGGGCCAGCCGGTGCCCGAGTCGAACTTGTCCCCCGCATCGAAGAGCGCCGCCCCGCAGCAGATGCAGCGGAACGTGCCGGGCGCCTTCGGGAAATCGTCATGGGTGAAGGCGCGCTCGGTCGCGCCCTTGCGGGTGACCCGGTAGGCCAGCTCGGAGAGCTCTTCACGCCATTCGGCGTCCGACTTGACAACTTTCTCCGTCATCTGTGCAATTTCTCCTGTCAAATCCCTGTCACGCTCTTTGTGCAGGACTGCGCCCAAGGATAAAGCTAGGCCGGCGCGGGCGGCGCGCCAAGGGCAGCGTGGAGGTCAGGAGATATGCGGGCATTCTCAAGAGGACGGTACGCGGCGCGTTTCGCCAGCACGCNGGCCGATGTCGAGGCGGCGCAGCGGCTGCGCTATCGCAGCTTCATCGCGGGACGGGGTGCGGCCACGGACGGCGATCGCGCGGNCGGGCTGGAACGGGACCGGTTCGACGATCGCTGCACCCACGTGCTGGTCGAGGACACGCGCAGCGGCCGGCTCGTCTGCTGCTTCCGGCTGCTGCATCTCGCGCGCGGGGCCGAGATCGCAGAGAGCTACGCCGCCCAGTATTACGAGCTGTCGCGCCTCGCCGCCTTCGACGGGCCGATGGTCGAGATGGGCCGCTTCTGCATCGACCCGGACGTGCGCGATCCGGACGTGCTGCGCGTGGCCTGGGCGGCGATGACCCGCTACGTCGACGAGCGGGGCGTGGAGATGCTCTTCGGCTGCTCGTCGTTCCAGGGCACCGAGGCCGAGGCCTACATGGACGCCTTCGCGCTGCTCAAGGATCGCCACCTTGCGCCCAAGCGCTGGCTGCCGCGGGTCAAGGCGCCGGCGGTGTTCCAGTTCGCGCGGCGGCTGCGGCTGCGCAAGCCGGACCTGAAACTGGCCATGCAGAAAATGCCGCCCCTGCTGCGCACCTATCTCGTGATGGGCGGCTGGGTGTCGGACCACGCCGTGGTCGACCGCGACCTGAACACGCTGCACGTCTTCACCGGGCTCGAGATCCGCGCGATCCCGCCGACGCGTGCGCGGCTCTTGCGCGCGACTGCGGGATAGACGCCCCCCGCGGGGCCGCGCCGGTCAGCCGCCGGTATGGCTCATATGGCGTGACATCTGGCCCCCGACCCGCTGGCGCGAATAATCGAAGTCGTGCCCTCTGGGCTTGCGCGCGATGGCGGCGCGGATCGCCTCGACGAGTGGCGCGTCATCCTCGGGATGGGCGCGCAGGGGCGCGCGAAGATCGGCCATGTCCTCCTGGCCGAGACACATGTAGAGTTCGCCCGTGCAGGTCAGCCGCACGCGGTTGCAGCTCTCGCAGAAATTATGGGTGAGCGGCGTGATGAAGCCGATCTTCTGCCCGGTCTCGGCAAGCCGCACATAGCGGGCGGGGCCGCCGGTGTTCTCGGCCAGGTCGATGGTGGTGAAGCGCTCTTCGAGGCGGGCGCGAAGATCCCTGAGCGGCCAGTACTGGTCGAGCCGATCCTCGTTGCCGAGATCGCCCATGGGCATCACCTCGATGAAGGTCAGGTCCATGCCCCGCCCGGCGCACCAGTCCACGAGGGTGAACAACTCGTCCTCGTTGAAACCCTTGAGCGCGACGGTGTTGATCTTGACGCGCATCCCCGCTTCCTGCGCGGCCTCGATCCCGTCCAGCACCTGAGGCAGGCGTCCCCAGCGGGTGATGTCGGCGAATTTCTTCTCGTCGAGCGTGTCGAGCGAGATGTTGACCCGCTTGACCCCGAGGGCCGCGAGATCCTGCGCGAAGCGGCGCAGCTGCGATCCGTTGGTGGTCAGCGTCAGTTCCCGCAGCGCGCCCGAGTCCAGATGGCGGGCCATCGACTCGAAGAACGTCATGATGCCGCGACGGACCAGCGGCTCGCCCCCGGTGATCCGCAGCTTCTCGACCCCGAGACCGACGAAGGCCGAGCACATGCGGTCGAGCTCTTCCAGCGTCAGGAGTTCCTTCTTGGGCAGGAACGTCATGTTTTCCGCCATGCAATACACGCAGCGGAAATCGCAGCGGTCGGTGACGGAAACCCGCAGGTAATTGATCGGGCGGGCAAACGGGTCGATGAGCGGTGCCTGGGTCATGGCGGCAATCTAGGCGCGGTTCGGGTCCGGGGCAAGGCGCGAGAGATGCGTTGCGAGGCGCGGGGGCAGCGCCTAGGCTGCGGATCATGAGACATGTGTCCTGGATCGGGCCGGCGGCGCTGATGGTGCTGGCCGGCTGTGCCTGGCAGGCGGCCCCGCCGCCTGACGCCGCGTCGTCCCCGCAGGACGTTGCGGTCGAAACCCCGGATGACGGCACGGCGCGGCCCGCGCCCCGGCCGGCAGCGCCCGACGGGGTGCTTGGGCGCACGGTGGCCTCGCTCGGCGATGTTGGGGAGCCCGGGCTCTGGCTGAAGACGCCCCTCGTCGGCAGCGAACGGCCGGGCCGCGTGGAAAGGATCGGCACCGGCGATGCCGTCTCGGTGACCCTGCGCCCGCTGGCCGAGGGCGGCGGCGGACAGCTTTCGCTGCAGGCGATGCAGGCGCTCGGCTTGCCGCTGACGGCGCTGCCCGAAGTGATCGTCTACGCGGAATGAGCGCGCCCGGGCAGCGGCTGATCCCGGCCCTTGGCGACTGGGACGCGATGCGGGAGACCTTTCGCTGGCCGCGGCCCGCGCGGTTCAGCATCGCCGATGCCTGTTGCGAGGACTGGGCCGCGGTTGCGCCCGACCGGGTCGCCGTCATCCAGGTCACCGAGAGCGGCGCGCGCCGGGCGCTGACCTATGGCGGGCTGTCGGACCAGTCGAACCGGCTGGCGCACGCGCTGGCCGCCCGCGGCATCGGGCGGGGTGACCGGGTCGGCGTGCTGCTCGCGCAGGCCCCCGAGGTGCTGGTCACCCATATGGCGGCCTACAAGCTCGGCGCGATCGTCCTGCCGCTTTTCACCCTGTTCGGCGCGGACGCGCTGCGCTACCGGCTTGCCGACAGCGGGGCGGCAGCGGTCATCACCGATGCCGCGAACTTGGACAAGCTCATGGCGGTGCGCGGCGATCTGCCGGGGCTCTCGACCGTCATCTCGCTCGACGGGGCCGGGGACGAGGCGCTCGGCTGGCAGGACCTTCTGGCCGCGGCCTCCGGGGCCCCGGTGCGGGCCGAGACCACGCCGGACGACCCGGCGGTGCTGATCTACACATCCGGCACCACCGGGCCGCCCAAGGGCGCGCTGCATGCACATCGCTTCCTGCTGGGGCACCTGCCGTCGATAGAACTGCATCACGAGGGCTTCCCCCAGCCCGGGGATTGCGGCTGGACCCCGGCGGACTGGGCGTGGATCGGCGGGCTCATGGACATGGCGATGCCATGTCTCTACTACGGCGTGCCGCTGGTGGCCCATCGCATGGCGAAGTTCGACCCGGCCGCGGCCTGGGCGCTGATCCGGCGCGAAAAGATCCGCAACCTGTTCCTGCCGCCCACCGCGCTGAAGCTGATGCGCGCGGCGCCGGTGCCCGAAGGCGTCGGTATCCGCACGATCGGATCGGGCGGCGAGTCGCTCGGCGTCGAGATGCTGGACTGGGCGCAGGGAACGCTGGGCGTCGGCATCAACGAGTTCTACGGGCAGACCGAATGCAATCTCGTGCTGGCCAGCTGCCACGGCACGATGGAGGTTCGGCCGGGATCGATGGGCAAGCCGGTGCCGGGCCATGACGTCGCGATCATCGACGACGCCGGGCGCGTGCTGGCGCCGGGCGAGACCGGCGAGATCGCGGTGCGCCGGCCGAACCCGGCGATGTTTCTCGGCTACTGGAACCAGCCCGAGAAGACGGCAGAGAAATTCGTCGGCGACTGGATGCGCACGGGCGACATGGGCATCTGCGACGCGGACGGGTATTTCACCTTCGTCGCCCGCGACGATGACGTGATCACCTCGGCCGGCTACCGAATCGGGCCGGGCGAGATCGAAAGCTGTCTCGCCGCGCACCCCGACGTCGTGATGGCCGCGGCGGTGGGGGTCCCCGACCCGGTGCGGACGGAAGTCGTGCAGGCCTTCGTGGTGCTGCGCGAGGGGGCACGGGCCGAGGGGCTGGAACCGGCGCTGATAGACCGGGTGCGCAGCCGGGTCTCGCCCCATGTCGCCCCGCGCCGCGTCTACGTCATCGACGAGATGCCGATGACGGCGACCGGCAAGATCATGCGCCGTGCGCTGCGCATGAAAGCCGTTTCCGAAGAATAGCCTGCGGGCCGGTCTTCACTCGACGGTCACGGACTTGGCGAGGTTTCGCGGCTGGTCGACATCCGTGCCCTTGTTCACCGCCGCGTGGTAGGCCAGCAGCTGGGCCGGCAGCGCGTAAAGCATCGGCGCGAAGACCGGGTCCGTCTCGGGCAGGGTGATCGCGCGCCAGACGCCGTCGCCGGCCTCCGTGACGCCGGCGGCGTCCGAGATCAGCAGCACCTTGCCCTTGCGCGCCATGACCTCCTGCATGTTCGAGACCGTCTTGTCGAACAGCGCGTCGCGCGGCGCGAAAACCACCACCGGCACCTTCTTGTCGATCAACGCGATGGGGCCGTGCTTCAGTTCGCCCGATGCATAACCTTCGGCGTGTATATAGCTGATTTCCTTTAGCTTAAGGGCGCCCTCAAGGGCGATCGGAAACATCGGGCCACGCCCGAGGAACAGCACGTCATGGGCCTCGGAGACGCGGATCGCGGCCTGGCGGATCGTCTCTTCCTGGGCGAGCGCGGCATTCATCTGGCCCGGCACACGCCGCAGCGAGTCGACGAGTGCCTGGTGCCGCTCGGGGGTCAGATGGCCCCGGTCGGTGCCGGCGCGCAGCGCCAGCGCCGCCAGCACCGCGAGCTGGCAGGTGAACGCCTTGGTCGAGGCGACGCCGATCTCGGTCCCGGCCAGGATCGGCAGGGCCAGGTCGCTTTCCCGCGCGATGGTCGACGTGGTGACGTTGACGACCGAGACCACCGCCGCCACCTTCCCGCGCACATGGCGCAGCGCGGCCAGCGTGTCGGCGGTTTCGCCGGACTGGCTGACGAAGACGGCGATGGATTTCGACGAGAGCGGGGGTTCGCGGTAGCGATACTCCGAGGCGATATCGATATCCGCCGGCAGGCCCGCGATCTGCTCGAACCAGTATTTCGCCACCGCGCAGGCGTAAAAGGCCGTGCCGCAGGCCACCAGGGTGATCCGGTCCGCCCCGGCAAAGTCGAGATCGCCCTCGGGCAGACGGATATCGGTGCCTTCGCCCGAGAGGTAATGGGCGATGGCGTTACCCACCACGGTCGGCTGCTCGTGGATTTCCTTTTCCATGTAATGGCGGTAGCGGCCCTTTTCCGCCGCCGAGAGGTCGAGGTGAATGACCTGCATCTCGCGCGCGACCGGATGGCCGTCGAAATCCAGGATCTCGGCCCCGGCCCGGGTGATGATGGCCCAGTCGCCTTCCTCGAGATAGGTGATGCGGTCCGTCATGGGCGCCAGCGCCAGCGCGTCGGATCCCACGAACATCTCGCCGTCGCCATGCCCGATGGCCAGCGGCGATCCCTTGCGCGCCGCGATCAGCAGATCCTCCTCGCCTTCGAAGAGAAAGACCAGCGCGAAGGCGCCTTCGAGCGCGCGGATCGTCTCGGCGGCGGCGTCGCGCACCGGCAGGCCGTCCTCGATATGCGCGCGCATCAGGATCGCGACGGTTTCGGTATCGGTCTCGGTTTCGAAGCTGTAGCCCCGGGCTTCGAGATCGCTGCGCAGGCTGCGGAAATTCTCGATGATCCCGTTATGGACCACCGCCACCGGACCCGAGACATGGGGATGCGCGTTGGTCGTGCTCGGGGCGCCATGGGTGGCCCAGCGGGTGTATGCCCGATCCCGGCCCGCCCCCGCAGGGGCTCGTGCACCAGCGCATCCGAGAGATTGACCAGCTTTCCCATGGCGCGACGCCGGTCCAGGTGACCCGCCTGGACCGTTGCGATGCCGGCACTGTCATAGCCGCGGTATTCCAGCCGTTTCAGCCCGTCCAGCAGCATCGGCGCCGCTTCGTGATTGCCCAGAACGCCTACGATCCCGCACATGGTGTCACCCTTTCCTCAATTCGTCTTCCGGGCCTTGATGGCGCGCAGCCGCTCGATGAGGCGGATGCCGAGGCCCGGTTTGTTGCTTTGCTTGCCGCGGGCGATGGCGAGCGCGCCGTCGGGCACGTCCTCGGTGATCACCGACCCTGACCCGGTCATCGCCCGCGCGCCGATATTGACGGGGGCAACCAGCATCGTGCTCGACCCGATGAAGGCGTCCGCGCCGATCTCGGTGCGATGCTTCATCACCCCGTCATAGTTGCAGGTGATGGTGCCCGCCCCGATATTGCTGCGCGCGCCCACATGGGCATCGCCGATATAGGTCAGGTGGTTGACCTTCGCACCGTCGTCGATCACGGCGTTCTTGACCTCGACGAAGTTCCCGACATGCACGTCGTTGGCCAGTTCCGCGCCCGGGCGCAGCCGGGCGAAGGGGCCGACGGTCGCGCCGTGGCTGACATGGCAGCCCTCGAGATGGCAGAAGCCCCGGATCTCGGCGCCGGACTCGACCGTGACGCCGGGGCCGAAGATCACGTTCGGCCCGATGACCGTGTCCCGGCCGATCACCGTGTCATGGGCGAAGAACACGGTCTCGGGCGCGGTGAGCGTGACGCCGCCGGCCATCGCCTCGGTCCGCGCGCGGTCCTGGAAGACGGCCTCGGCACGGGCCAGGTCGGCGCGGGTGTTGACGCCCAGCGTCTCGGCCTCGTCACACCGGATCGCCGTGCAGGAGAGGCCCCGCGCATTGGCCAGCCCCACAATGTCGGTGAGGTAATACTCACCCGCGGCATTGTCGTTGCCGATGGCGCCGACAAGCGTGGACAGGGTTTCGGCGCTTGCACAGATCACGCCGGAATTACAGAACTTTATCGCCCGCTCTTCATCCGTTGCATCCTTCGCCTCGACGATGTGGGCCAGCCGGTCGCCATCCATCACCAGCCGCCCGTACCGGCCCGGTTCGGCGGCTTCGAAGCCGAGGACGACGACGTCGTGCCCGGCCTGCCGCGCCTCGCGCATCGCCGCGAGCGTCTCGGGGCGGATGAAGGGCGTGTCCCCGAAGAGC
>PR_CR_10_Liq_1_inCRDRAFT_1000352_pt1 | contig 28835 bp, 47 predicted proteins | sample PRCRCaboRojoPR_3_FD_10241 | JGI IMG/M metagenome (IMG submission 10241)
AAAGAAGTGCCGTAAGTCCACCCTCAAGGACAAGCAGATTGGTCACATCCGTCGCTGGCGAAACCTTTATGGAAGTATGGAGTAATACTGAATGTGGTCCTACGATGAGACTTCTCTCGGGACCGACAGTGCCGCAGAGCGATTGAACTCTGTCAGGTGGCTTGTCGGGGATACGGATGTAAATGATCAGCAGGTCCAAGACGAGGAGATTTCCTTTGCCTTGGATCAAACTGGGTCTAACATCTACTATGCTGCATCTTATGTGGCTAATGCCATTGCGGCAAAGTATTCCCGGCGGGTCACCGTTGATCTTGATGGCGCTCTACAGGCTGAATACTCTGACCTTGCGAAACAATACCGTGTTCTGTCCAGTCAACTGAGGCAAGACGGTCAAAGGTTTTCTGGGACTGCCTTTAATCTTTACGCAGGGGGTATTTCTATCTCGGACATTAACACTAACCGTAAGAACCCTGATAGGCCCCAACCTGCATTTCGTAAAGACCGTTTTGACAATCCTTACGGTGCTAATCGAGACCCCTCTTACTACGACGGAAATGAATGATCTTTCGTGCGGCTGACATTAAATACCTTATCGAAGACCACGGGAAAGAGGTCACTTATTCCCATGTAGGGTCTGTGGGGTCTTACGTTCCGGGGAGTGGTCTCACGGGAGGTTCCTCCACAGATTACACTGTTGTGGTGTATACCTACAATTACCGTCTTGAGGAAGTGGACGGTGATAGTATCCTCAGAGGAGATAGACGGGCTGCTATGCCTACCAAGGATGTAAATGGGGATACACTACCTGAACCTGAACCGGGTGACACTCTTGCTGGTGAAGGGGATGAGGTTACTGTGGTTTCTGTCTCTCAGATCATGTCCGGTCCAGAGGCAGTCTGTTACATACTACAGGTCAGAGAATGAAGCTGAATGTCCAAGTCAACCGTGGCCTAGATGGTAAGTTCCAGAAACTGTCTAACATGCTTGAGGGATACCGAGATGAATACCTTGAGCGTATGGGTTTTGAACTTGTAGCTAACTCCCCTTCTGATACCGGAACATACATTACAAACCACAATATCGGAACGTCAGAGGTTTCAGCTACCCTAGAGCAACAAGGTCAACGTAGACCCCGAGGAACAGGGCCTTTCGATCACCCTAATCACTCACTGTATGTCCAACAAGGCTACGAGAAACTTCTAGCGGATATTGCAGCCCTCCCAACAGAAACAATGAGAGTGGTATTCTCTAACGCCACAACTTACCAAGATGAGGTTGAGTATGAGCATGGTTACGCTCCTTATGGCAGGACTTCTAGGGAACACTCTCGTATTGCACAAGAAGCTGCTGAAGCCGTAAAGTCTAGGAATAGGTAATGTCAATCTACAGCGATATTCGGACTGCACTAGAGACAAGGCTTTACAACACAAGCAATATCCCTGTTATCGCATGGGAGAATGTTGATTACAGCCCCACGACCGGAACCCCTTTTATTAAGTTCCAATTCCAACCCACTTCCCGTAGGCCCGCAGTGAGGGGAACCAATCCCCAAATGAGATACCAAGGTCTTGTAACCCTACTTGTCCACCAACCAGAGAATGAAGGGCCTATTGACACGGAAGAACTTGTGGATGATCTAGTCAGTCGATTTGATGCCACTACAGACATTTCCTACAATAGTATTTTTGTAAGAATTGAATACACAGAGAGACAAAACTCTTACCTCAGTAAACCTTGGTATGTAACCCCCATCCGTATCGGTTGGTATAGCTACGCACAGTAAAGGAGGCCATAAATGGCATTTTCTCAGGGCAGTCGTTCCCGTCTATCCTTCATTGAAGAAACTACCTTTGGGACTACTCCCTCTGGTGACTTCACTAATATCCCGTTTAATACACATAGCCTGAACCTCACAAAAGAGCGTGTCTCGGGTAATGAAATCCAGCCTGACCGTATGCTTCGTGTGGACCGTCACGGCAACCGCCAAGTGGGTGGTGATATTGTAGTTGACCTTCGGGCCACTGACTTTGATGCTTTCCTTGAGTCGGTAATGCTCTCGACTTGGCAGACTTCTACTGGAACCCCGGATGAACTCAAGGTTGGCACCACCCCGAAGTATTTTTCCATTGAGGATTTTGCAGCCGATATTGACCAAGCACGTCTCTTTACCGGATGCACCATGTCTTCGATGAACATTTCCATTGCCCCTAACCAGATGGTCACGTCTACTTTTGGTGTTGTGGGTAAGGACATGACTATCTCTCAGACGGAAAAGACCGTTGCATCTTCCACGGTGAATAACCCGTTTGATAGTTACTCCGGTGATGTTCAGATTGCAGACACGGGCGGTAGCCTTAGTGCTATTACATCCATCACTGCTGTTGACTTCACTCTTGACAATTCCTTCTCTCCGACTTTCGTGGTTGGGGATGATAGTGCACCTCACATTCTTGCTGAAATGGCTTCTGTCGAGGGGACGTTCTCTGCTTACTTTGAGGATGCTTCCCTGATTGAGCGTTTCATCAATGAGACTGAGACCCAACTTTCTGTTTCTGTAAATGATCCCTCGGGCGTGAATGAGTATGAGTTCTTGTTCCCCCGTATTAAGATCAATGGCGCAGATGTTCCGGTTGGTGGGACTGGCCCTCGGATTGTTGAACTTCCGTTTGTGGCCCTCTACGATGACACGAATGAAAGTAACCTCGTGATCTACCGCCCGGACAGCACTTAAGTTCTCTACGGAGGACTGGCGGAGGGAGTTGGTAGTCGGGGCTGATTCCCTCCGCACTTAAACACAAACCCCGACAATCAATTAAACCCGATAGGAGATACCCGACATGGCTGACCTTAAAGCATATACCCCTGAAAGTGATACGATTACTGTAACCCTGCCTATTGAGAATGACGATGGTAGCCCTATGACCATTGAGGTCTATGCACCTTACAGCAAGGAATACAAGGCTCTCGTCCACAAGCAGGCCAATGAACGTATCAAAAAGATGAATAACAATAAGAAGCAATACCCTTCGGTTGAGGAACTTGAGAAGTCTCAGCTTGATCTGTATGTGGGTATTACGAAATCTTGGAACATTACTTACGACGAAGAGCAACCCAAGTTTTCTGAGGCTAAGGCCCGTGAGATTTACACTACCGTATTCTGGATCAAAGACAAGATTGAGGAGGCGCTTCAAGAGTCCACGGATTTTATGAACTTCTGATCTGTCAGTTGGAGGAGTTTGGGGGATGGAACTTCAAGCTCTCTAAGGCGGATCAGAATGGTGTAACAGAAAGAGAACACTTAGAGCAAGTAGAAAGGCAGACTGGTAGGACACCTGAACCCCTAATCGGACCGGATTTTCCGCAGGAGTTGTCTTACATATGGTCTGCCTTCATTCATTTAAGTAACGCTCGATCTGTAGGCTTCAGTGGACCTAATCCTCTATCCTATCAAGAGATCAAGGCATGGATGGAACTGACCGAGACTAACCTTAAGCCTTGGGAAGTAGAAGCAATAAAGCGCCTAGACAATGTTTACATGAAGGTAATAAATGGCTGACCTTAAACTTACGGTTGATACCTCGGATGTGATTAAAGGTGTTCAGTCGTCAGCCAATTACAAGAAGAAAGTTGTTAGGAAGTAAATGTCTGACCTAAGGCTCACAGTTGATGTAACCGAGTTCAAATCTGCTGATGCTACAATTAAGCAGGCAAGACGGACTCTAGACAACTTTAAAGATGCTGCTCGTGATGGAAGTTCCGCCTTGGGTTTGGCCCGAGCGGTAAGAAAGACTGAGAATGACATCCGAGAACTTGTCAGGGCTAAGAGAGATGGTGTTATTGGGGCCAACCTCTATGAAAAGGGGCTACTTGAACTCAAGCGTCAATATGAATCTCTCGGTTACTCTTCTCAAAAAGCAACTGCTCAAGTCCGTAGGTTTGCAAATCAAGCAGAACAACAAGCTATTGCTCAGACCCAAATGAGGACTGCTAGTGTAGGTAACACCCGGTCGATGAACAGCCTCGGGGTTGCCATGCAGCAATCCGGTTATCAGATCGGTGACTTCTTGGTTCAGGTTCAATCGGGGACTAATGCCTTTGTGGCCTTCGGTCAACAGGCTACTCAGCTTGTGGGTATTCTTCCCGAGCTTGCTAAGAACACTAGAATTAGTCAGACCGCACTTATTGGTATATCCTCTGCACTAGGAATTGTAATTCCGCTTGCTACAGCCCTAATTGGGGCGTATATGAGAACTCGTGAGGAGGCAGAAGATGCTGCTAGTGCCACGGAAACCTTTAGTTCTGCTGTTGACGATTACTCTCAGGCAACTGAAAATGCAATCAAGTCTTCAAAAGAGCTTTCGGAGGAATATGGAAGTCAAGCTGAGGCAATGGAGCGGCTTTTTAAGCAACAACGTCGCCTTGCTGAAATTGAAGCCCGCCGTGCTGCTAGTGATGCCCTAAATGTTGGATTGACTATTGAAGATGAAGCTGTCCGTCAGTTTGTATCTAGTGTAGATATTATTGAAGCTAACTATGAACGTCTCTTTAGAGCACTTGAGGAAGGCTTGGAGCCTCGTCGGAGAGACAGAGGTATAGGTCTGTTTATTACACAAACCCGAGAACTGGCGGAACTGCTAAACCTCACCGAACAAGGCGCTCTAGATTATGCTGTAGCCTTGTCTCAGGCACAAGAGGCCGCTGCCTCTGGTGATACAGAACGGATGGCAAATGCTGTCCAAAATCTGTATAATACTCTAAACGATGCTCTTATCCCCGGTGCTGAACTCTCTGACCAAATGGTTGAGTATCTAAACAAACTCAATGAGGGAGAAATAACCCTTCGGGAGTTTATCGATTTACAAGAGACTAATGCTGACACTATTTCTGATTCCGCAGATGAGGCAAATAGACTTGCTGATGCTTTCCTAAGGGCTGCTAATAACGCCATTAATATGCAAAGGGCACTAAATTCCCTTTCTACCCCTTTTGAATCTGCTATGGAAGAGTTGGAGTTTGAAGTCTCTCTTGCAGGAATGGGTGAAGCGGAGAAGTTGGTTGCTACAAGAGTTCGTCGCCTTAGGGAGAGGATGGAAAGTGAGTCGGAACAAGTCTTCGGATTTGATTATGGTCTCACTAAACAACAGCAACAGCAACTTGCTCAATTTGAAAGTGCATTAAGGGAGAATGTTTCTGCCCTGATTAGTGACACTTCCGGTGGCGGAGGTGGTGGTGGTTCTGATGTTATGACCCTCACCGAAGCCCAAAGAGCCATTGACGAGATGACTGCCTCCTACAATGAGCAAGCCGCTATCGCACTAAAGGTTGCAGACGCAAAGGCTAAGATTAACGAAATCACAAGTCTCTATCCCGGTCTTGAGGATGAGGCCAATAGGGCACTTCAAGGTTACATTGAATCCCTCAGGGAAAGCGACAGCGTGATGGACAAGTTTGTAAACGACTCTGCTGCCCAAATGTCTGATGCCTTTATGTCCATCATTGACGGCAGTAAGTCTGCAAGTGATGCCTTCAGTAACATGGCTCAAGCAATCCTTCGTCAAGCTGTCGAGTTGGCTGTAATCAACCCCATCATGAACAATCTCTTCGGTGGATTTGGTGGGTTTAATCCTCTGCCCACGTTGTTCAATGCCAACGGTAATGCCTTTGAGAACGGTAAGGTCACTCCCTTCGCTGATGGTGGTGTTGTAAACTCCCCCACTATTTTCCCAATGGCTAATGGTGCTGGTCTTATGGGTGAAGCTGGCCCTGAGGCTATCATGCCCCTTAAACGTAACGCTCAAGGTAAGTTGGGTGTTGAGGCTAGTGGACAGCAACCCGTGACAGTTGAGAATCACTTCCATATTTCCGCCAACGGTGATGAGAGTGTCAAGAGGATTATCAGTCAAGAGGCTCCTAAGATTGCCCAACTCACCCAAAGGCAAATCCTTGACCAACGTAGTCGTGGCGGTGCCTTCAAGAAAACCTTTGGATAATACATGGCCCTTACATACCCTTTGAATACCCCGACAACTATTGGTATCGAGAGTATTGAACTCCGTGCCATTAATGCTGTGGCTACATCCCAATCTCCGTTTACATACAAACAACAGATCATCTCTCACCAAGGGCAAAGATGGGAGGCTTCTGTCAGTGTCCCCAGCACTCGTAGAGACCTTGCAGCCGATTGGAAAGCCTTTCTGACAGCCCTAAAAGGTCAAACTGGGACATTCCTCTTGGGAGACCCCGATTATGCCACTCCACGAGGGGATGTATCTTCTTGCACCTTGAGTGGTAATGCAGGGGATGAGAGTGTTGGTGTAACTATGACGGGAAGTCTCAGGGCTGGTGACTATATCCAAATTGGGTCTGGCTCTACAGCTAAACTCCACCAAGTATTACAAGACCAAACAGGAGATGGAACCCTAGAGATTTGGCCTAAACTGAGGGCTGATTACACTGATGAAACTGTGGTGTTCAATAGTCCCAAAGGTCTGTTCCGCCTTAAGGGTAACTCTAACTCTTGGCAGATCAACAGTTCTAGTTTCTACTCCATTTCCTTCGAGTGTGTTGAGGTGATTACCTGATGGCACAGAGAGATATTTCTACGTCGGTTTTGGGTTCTCTTGAGGAAGGTGTTGTCTACCCCTTCTTTACTGTTGAACTCCTCTTTGACAGTGCTCCGATTAGACTTTGGACTGGCAGTGGAACACTGGTTTTTGGTGGTGACTCCTACATTGGGACCGGAACACTACTAGACATTTCTTCTGTAGAGGAAACCTCTGAGATGGCTGTCAAGGGGGCCACTATTACTCTTACCGGAATGAACTCGGAAGTAATTTCGCTGGCCCTTCAATCCCCCTACCAAGGTCGTATCTGTAACATCTCTTTTGGTATGTTTGCTACGGGGGAACTTCTTAAGGAAGATGGAGCCTATATCCTACTTGAAGACGGAAGCACTATTGGACTTGAGACACAAGAGACAGGTCTGACCCAAATCTTCTCTGGTTACATGGACCAAATGAACATCTCTGAAGGCCCTGAGTTTGGAACCATTGAACTTAAGGTAGAGAATAAGCTGATTGACCTTGAGAGACAGAGGGTCCGCAGGTTCACAAACCAGTTTCAGAAGTCCCTTTATCCGAATGACCGTGGTCTAGAGTTTGTGGAGAACATTCAAGACAAAGAAATCGTTTGGGGTCGAAGTGTCAATTAAGTATCAACAAGAGTTTCTAGACAGCATCCAAGATGAGGTTCTACCCCTTATCGAGAGACACTTTGATGAGGTATATCCCGCTAGAGATACCTTTGACCTTGACATGGATTGGGATACCTACCGCTCTCTTGAAAGTGTTAATCTACTGAAGATTTTTACAGCTAGGGACGAAGACAAACTTGTAGGGTATCTTTGGGTTGTAATCGCCCCCAATCTTTGTTCCAAAGGTAACTTTATTCCTTCGGAGGATGGTCTTTACGTTGAACCTAAATACCGTGGTCTGACTGTTGCCAGAAGGTTGATCCAGTTTGGGGAGAAGTGCCTTAAGGAAGACGGTTACGAAGTTCTTTGTATTACCGGGACAGAAGAGAAGCCCATAGACAAGTTTGTTGAGCGTATGGGTTACAAGAAGATCGAGACTAGGTTTAAGAAGGTTCTCTAATGGCTGTTGTTTCTGCCGCTATTGCTGTTGGTAACGCTGTTCTTGCAGGTATTGGTGTATCTGTAAGTTCAGTCGCCCTGATCGCTGGTGTGGGGTTTGCTACTCAAGCGGCTCTTGGTCTTGCACTCAATGCTCTTACTCCTAAGCCTAGTCTTTCTGGTGTAAGTGGCCGTAGACAGCGTGGTTACACTATCAACCAAAGGGAACCTGCCCTAGATCATCAGATCATCTACGGTCGTGCTCGTGCAGGTGGGGCTATTGTGTTCCAAGGCACTACAGGTAACAACAACAAGTTCTACCATCAGGTGATTGCTTACACTGGGCATGAGATTGAAGCCTTTGAAGAGATTTACATCAATGATGCTCGTGTAACTAACCTAGAGTCTGATGGTAATGTAAAAGAGATTGAACTTCCTGACGGGACCACATCCAGTCGTTACGATGGGAAGATTAGGATTAACAAACACCTTGGTTCCACGGATCAGGTTGCAGATAGTGACCTAGTGAATGAAGTCTCTAATTGGACCAGTCAGCATCGTCTGAGGGGTATTGCCTATCTGTATTGCAGGCTCAAGTTTGACCAAGATGCCTTCCCCAATGGTCCCCCTCAGATCACAGCTACTATCAGGGGTAAGAAAGTCTATGACCCCCGGACTGATACCGTTGCTTGGAGTGACAATCCGGCCCTTTGCCTGAGGGATTACCTCACCAGTGACTATGGTCTGGCTGAAGCCGATGCAAACATTGATGATGACCTTGTGTCCACTGCGGCTGATGTGTGTGACCAGACGGCACTGAACGGTGAGAAGAGATATACTTGTAACGGGAACTTCACCACTGGTGAAACCCCTTACGATGCTATCAATGACCTTCTCACTAGCATGGGTGGTCTCCTTTGGTATGCTCAAGGTGAGTGGCGTATGAAGCCCGCTTACTGGACTGAGCCTGAGATAACTCTTACTGAGGATGACCTTCGCAGTGAAATCAGTGTCCAGACTAGGCACTCGCGTAGGGATAATTACAATACTGTAAAAGGCACTTTCCGTGGTGAGGAGACTGATTGGCAGGTAGCAGACTTTCCTGAGGTCACTAACCAAGCCTTCCTCAATGCAGATGGTGGACAAGAGAGTGTCATTGACCTTGAGCTTCCCTTCACGGATAACTCCGAAGAGGCTCGTAGGATTGGTCGAATTGCCCTAGAGCGGAACAGACAACAGCTTACAGTCCAAGCCTCTTGGGGTCTCAGGGCCTTCCAAGTCCAAGTTGGTAGTATTGTAAACCTCTCTATTGACCGATTTGGTTGGGATCAGAAGGCTTTCGAGGTTAGTAGTTGGACCTTCGGGCTTACAGACAACCAAGACCTTCAGGTTCAGATGACTCTCAGAGAGATTTCCGAGAGCGTCTTTGATGAGGTTGACGATGGTGTAGTCTATGAGAAAGATAATACTACTCTTCTGTCTCCTTTTGATGTTCCGCCCATTGGGATTAGTGCATCTGCTACTACTCTTGTTCTCAGAGAAAAACTCACCAACATTATCAACGTCGTTATTTCCTCGGGGAGACCTGAGGGTATTGATCGTGTGGAGGTCGAGTTCAAGGAATCTACCCAACCCAACGAAGATTTTACTAGCTTGGGGACGGGTGAGCTTGGTCTCTTCAGGGCTGTTGACCTTGATACCGGAGACTATGACTTTAGGGCTAGGGCAATTAACAGTTTTGGTGTAAAAGGTGAGTGGGAATTCTTGTTTGGCATTTCTGCTAACGGACTTCTTGATCCACCTGATGATGTTGAGGGTCTAACAGCGGAAGTCAATGGACCTACTATCCACCTTGAGTGGGAACCTGTCCCTGACCTAGACCTGAGTTACTACAGGATCAGACATTCGGTTGAGGAAACTGGTGCCACTTGGGCTAATGCTACAACGGCAGTGAATAAAGTCCCACGTCCTGCATCCGCTGTGTCTCTCCCCACTAGACCGGGAACTTATCACATCAAGGCTTTTGATAAATCAGGTGTGGCGTCTGGTGGTTATACTTCGGTTGTAGTCCCCGAGACAAATATCCAAGATTTTGCAAACATCGACACTCAAGTTGAAGACCCTACTTTTAGTGGAACCAAGACAGATTGTAGTGTTGTAAACAGTGCCCTTGAGATTACTGATGTAACTACTGCACCCTCCTCTGCTACTTATGACTTCAGCACTTACATTGATACTGGTTCCGCAAGAAGGGTTAGATCAAGGGTTGAGGCAAATGTCATAAGGAAGAATAATTCATCTGATCTTTGGGATGACCTTCCGGGTTTGTTTGATGACCTTCCGGGCCTATTTGACGACTTTACAGGAGATGCAGACTTTGCAGACACAAACGTAGAGGCTTACATCTCAACTACAGAAGATGATCCAACGGGAACACCTACTTGGAGTGACTATCAACTCTTCAGGGCAGGTGAGTATTTTGGGAGAGCCTTCAGATTTAGGGTTATCCTAAGGTCTTCTTCTGTTGACATTACACCATCAATTACAGGACTAAAAGCTATAGTGGAGTATGACTAAATGTCGCAAAACGATTTTGTGATTGCAAACCAAACAGCACCAAACTTTAGGGCTGATCTGAATGACGCACTACAAGCTCTAGCAAGTCTATCTAGTGGGTCAACTGAACCCTCGACTACCTATGCTAACATGCTTTGGTATGATACGGGGAATAACATCCTCAAGATGCGGACTGAAGCAGATGATGCTTGGATTGATATTGGTTATTTGTGCCAATCAACAAACAGATTCTGTATCCTAAATGATACCAATGTAGTTGATTCAACAGGGACTAAATTAGCTGAGATTACTACTCAAATTGAGACCGATTGGGAATCAGGTGTTTCCACTTTGGACACCCTTGTATCCCCAGCTAAGGTTAAAGCTGCTATTGAGGCACTTGGGTCAAACATCCCGACGGCTTATGGCGCAGTTGGAACATATGTGTTTGCATACAACCCCTCTGAAACAACCTTTAATGCTGGGTCAACATATTCTGGTAGTAACTTAAAGCCAGCGGGGTTATCATTTCTTGATGGTCAAGTTTCCACGGTTGGTCAAACTGCTGTATCTGCATCAGGGGACTTTTCCATATCGGACACTGGTGCATCATCTCTCTCTGGGACATGGAGAGCAATGGGGCAAACCACAACAAACAATGCGATTGATGAACACCCCGTAACACTTTTTATGAGGATCGCCTAATGCCTATCCAAGTAGAATACGCCAAGGGCCTACAATGGGCGGACGCGACGAAAACGGCGTTGGACATGACGGCCAAGCTGTCCACCATTGATGCCGAGATTCCGTTTACCGCCAAAGCCGACGACCCGGAGCCGCATGGCAGAGATGCCTTCGCAAGAGCAATGTCAGGTGAGTTTGGGGCTATTGCCGACTATGTTGAGCCTATTGCCCCTGCTCCGACAGAAAGTAGTGTGCGTAGCAAAAGGGATTCCCTGCTTCAAAAGTCTGACTGGACCCAACTCCCAGATGCACCTACAGACAAATCTGCATGGGCTACCTACCGTCAGGCACTTAGGGATGTTCCCCAACAGAGTGGTTTTCCTGATAATGTAATTTGGCCGGAGAAACCTAAATGACTTACGTATTCTCACAACGAAGCCTAGATAACCTAGAGGGTGTTCACCCTGATCTAGTCTCTATCGCCCATAAAGCACTTGAACTCACTACTCAAGATTTCACCGTGATCGAAGGACTAAGGTCAGAGGAACGCCAAAGGCAACTTTACAACGAAGGTAAATCCCAAACCCTTAACTCTCGTCACTTGACTGGTCATGCTATCGACATTGCACCTTATGTAAACGGGGACATTTCTTGGGAATGGGAATATTTCTACCCAGTAGCAGATGCTTTCCGTAAGGCTGCACAGCAACTTGATATTCCGCTTCGGTGGGGCGGCTGTTGGAGGGTTAACGACCTTAGGAAATGGAATGGCACTGCAAAGTCTCTGCATGAGAGATGCACCAGTAGCTTTTCTGACGGCCCACATTTCGAGATGCCTAGAAGGTTTTACCCTTAAATACCCCGGAGATACTATGCCTAAATCAGTGGAAAGATTCTTGGAGACAGACTGGGTTACAAAACTACTAATGACAGCATTTATAGCCCTATTGACTTGGAACCTTAAGACTACCTACGATCTGTCTCTGACCGTAAGGGAAATCCAGAGTTCTTCCGCAATAGTGGATCAAAACGTAGAGAGAAGGCTTCAAGGCATCGAGAATGATCTAGAGGATATGAAACATGACTAAGACCTACAAAAGAGAGTTTGCAGGTATCCTTGTTGTAATCTGGTTGGGTCTTGTCGGTGTATTCCTATGGACGGAGGCTGACAAGTATTGGACTGTTGCTACCACCATCATGCCTTATGTTTTTGTAATTGCTGGTGGGGCATTTGGTCTTGACTCTCTCGCTAAACAAGTAAGGAAGGGCTAATGCTTTGGAGAACTATTGCTGGATCGAAAGTCACTTTAGTTGTGGTCACTGCCTTGGTTGTTGGCTTGATTTCATTCTTCACGATCCGGTATATTCAAGAGGCCGAGAGGAACAAGGTCACTACAGAAATCCAAGACAAGCAAATCGAGAGAAGGAAGCAAATTGATGAAGGTGTTCGTAGTGCCCCTGACAGCGCTTCTGACAGCCTGCGGTATCTCAACGACCGACAAGGTGACTGACAAGGAAGCAGCCGATAGTGCCCTCTGTGACGGCCTCTCTGAGCCTATTGACACACTGGCAGATACGCTCTTAGAGAACCAAAAGAAAACCCCTGCCCCTGTGATTATTTCAGGGACAAGGGTCATTAAGGGTTACGATAGTGGTTGTAAAGACTAGAGGTTAGACCCCTCAGATGCCTCCATCTCAAGGCAGGTTACATCCTCGATAGTGCCACCCTCAGGAAGAACTTGCTCCATGAAGGGAAGCCCCTTGAACTTAAGGTCACTCATGCAGGCACCCTCGGATGCAAAGGTTCCACCAAAGTAAATACGACAGTCTTGGGTAGGATCACTCACCTCAGCTTGACAAGCAAGGATTACAGGAACAAAAACACTAAGCATAATAATCTCCTTTCGGTTTCTACTAGGGCCTCGGGTTAATCTCCGGGGTCTTTTTTATTTTCAAACAGGAACATCAGCCTATCAAGATACCAGTTTGCTTTCTTCAAATCTTCTAGACCATTCTTATAACGGAACCTATGCAAATACTTACCGATATTTCCACGAAGGTATCCGATATACTCTTCTTCAGTAAGGAAGTCCTCGATGTATTCAATGGCCTCAATCTTACCCTGACCGTAGTGACTAGGGCTGTTTACGTTGTCTTGAATATCTTTCGGGGTGTAATCTTCTACCTTTTTCATATACTCCCAAGGTGGAGTGTCATGACAATCAGAATTACCTATATAACTTTTATAGTTCTCAAACCTAATACCATCATCTACTACAACCCCTACACCAAGTTTATTCCAGAAGGGATTACTACCCGTGTAAGTAACTCTGTCCCCAACCTCAAACTTAGCCATCGGGACGCTCCTCTTGCTTTTTGGTGGGTAGTCCATCTTTACGCTTGTTGTTCTGTTTCCACATTCGTTTCTCATACGGAGTGGTGCATTCCACCCATTTTCCATCACCGGGTTCGTCATAGGGGTAAGGTGTCTTGATCCATAGTTTCATGAGCTTTTCCTATCGAGGGATATGTCCGTTATATGAGACATGGGGCGGCTCCTTGTCCAACTTATCAGACATAAGCCCACCCCACTGGTTTGTCAAGTCAGATACCGCAAGTCCCACCTGCACCAGTCAAGTCACAAATATCATGGGCCTCAACGTGTTCCTCGAACTCTTCCCCGAGCTTGTCAACAGCCTCTTGGTAGGAAACAGAAGTCAGAGGTTGCCCACCCCGAGCACCATCTGGATAGCAAGTGAAGCCGCGAAGTCGGTGGGCATACTTAGCCAATACAGAAGCAAACTTCTCATCAGTGGAATCATTGTTGTGTTTGGACCCCCGTGCAGGAAGGTTGATGGTGGAACTAATACTCATGTCAACATAGTCTTGAACATCAGCTTGGAACTTAATCCGACGCTCGTAGTCATTAGCAAGATCAAGAGCACTCTCGACATTCTTGGGATCAGCACCATACATATCAATAAGTTCTTGTGCAGCACTGTCCACGACGTATTGGTAATGCCACCTGTTGCCACCCTTAAGATAGCGACGCTTGTAGGCCACAGCGAAGATAGGTTCAATGCCAGTCGAAGTCCCTGCAAGGATACCGATACTTCCCGTAGGAGCAATGGCACGATTTGCAACAGGGCGGGTTACGCTCAGTCGGTCAGCAAACTCCTTGCTGGTTTTGTCAGAAACACCTTTATAAACAGACAGCCAATTGTGGAGTTCGGGAGTGACCTCGTAACGATAACCTCGCTGGATAAGCCACTCGTGCATACCCATCAGACCGAGACCAAGACGACGGTTCTTAGACCGAATGAGGTGAACTTTGTCATAGGGGAGGTGGGCTTTGAGGGTTCCACAGATCAGGAACATAGTCGAAAGACGGACCACATCCGCAAGTTCCTCTACACCCTCCACACGACCAAGGTTGATAGAGCCAAGGTTACAAACATCGCTGTCATCCTCGGATGTAACTTCCGTGCAAGCGTTACGAAGGGTCTCATTTTCCTTGTCAAAGAAGTTAAAAGAGAAGCCCGGTTCAGCAGTCTTTAGTGCTTGACGAACATTTTCTTTGAAGACCTCACCCGGATCACCAGTCTCATAATACTTCAGGAGCCAATCGGTGTCGTAGTTTACAGAAATATTGGTCATATCAAGAGGTGCAGGGAAGTTGAAGTCTTCTTGCTTGATATCCCAAAGGGTCTTCCCCGTAGAGCCAACAGGCATGTCAGCCCAGTCCTTTGCCTTAAGGAAGGACTTCACGTCAGAGTGTTGCCAGTTGAGAGATGCGTAGATAGCACTACGACGGGAACCACCTTGCATAACCCGGCGACCGATCTCGTTAATCATGTTCATCTTGGGGATGGGACCGGATGCCTGCCCACCAGTGCGCTGAATAGGGGCACCTTCCCCTCGATACACGCTGTAGTCCACACCAATGCCACCGCCCGTCATGAGGCAACTCTCGGCTTTCCAAGACAGGTTAGCCCAATCCTCTCGACTATCCTCTTCGGCCTTGAGAAGATAGCAGTTGTTGAAGAACTTGTTGGGTCGGCCTGCATAGTAGAGGTAGCGACCACCGGGAAGGAACTTCATGTCTCGGATGTATGCCTCAAGTTGGTCTCGGTCTTCCTTAGACATTGCCTCACCAGCAACAGAGCACACATCGTTAACCAGAGTTTTTGCAAGTGCAGCCCAAGTCTCAGCCCCTTGGTGTCGATATTTGTGATTAAAAATGTCTTCCGAGAACTTGCTACGGAACATGGGGTTGAGGTTGGATTTATAGTTAGTCATTATTGTAATTCTCCTTTTAGTTTCCAAAGATTACTGCGTAGAGCAATAGAAATAGGGTTGTAAACCAGATCAACCAGAAAGCATACATCACACTAGGTCCGAAAGATCGACTTTGGGGTAAGACTTGTTCTTTTCAACTTTCCCGTTGGGGTTCCGCTTGATAGTCCCGTCCGGTTGATACATCCGACCCATGTTATTCTCATGGACCCTACGGACAGCTTCATCCAAGTCCCAATCCATGACGTTTGCATATCCGTAGATCACATACACAAGATCGGCAAGTTCCTTGAGTTCAGCAGAATCAGAGCCACTAGTCAGTTTGTTAAGCTCCTCAACCCACTCTTGAAACTCTTCCTTAATGAGCATGACAGAAGTTGACGGGTTCTTCTTTTGGCCTGCCGTAGAGCGAAACTCTTCCACCATGTCCATAAGACTGGGACGAATCTTGGTCCGACCTTCTTTAACTGCTTCCTCTAGGATTTCAATAAATTCGTCATCTTCGTTGTAATATTCAAAAGCTACCATGTCTTCTTTAGATATCATAGAAAAACTCCCACTCCGGTAAGAAAAATAATCGACCAACCCAGTAACATGTAAACGCTAATCATATTCATTTAGTTTCTCCACAAAGGCTTGGTATTCTTTTTGTGTTGTGTAATATTTCAAGGTAATCAGAAGGCCGTTAATTAGATTAACCTTGTTGTCAACAGTCTCGCAAGGGTCTGTATCAGGTTTGGATTGATAAAGGATATGCTCTTTAAGTTCCTCGACAAAAATCCTCTCGACAAACTCATCAAAGTGTTCTGTAAAGTCAATCATCATTCTGGTATTGCTCCAAGTCAATGAAACCTAGTTCCTCAAGAATGTCAATCACGTCTGCCATTACAAGACCACTATCCTCTAGTATCCTGTAAAGTCCGTATCTGTCTAACAGGTCTTCAATCTCACTTTTAGTCATTTTTCTTCACAAAATATTCCACATTCAAAATCGTAATCTTTTAGGGGCCTTCCTGTTGTGTTGGGGTCAAGCTCATCGAGGAAGATACGTTCACCCTTAACCTTCACAAGTTTAGCTCCAATTTTCCTAGACTGTTCCGCCCTTTGCCTAAAGACCTCTGGGTGTTTTTCTCTGACTAGATTCCAATACGTAGGGGATGCTGCTTTTACACAACCTATACAATTTGCATTTGGATACCCGTCTTTGTAAATCCTTGGCAACTCAATCCCTGCACTAACCAATACATTAAAGCAGTCTTGTTTATCATAGCCTTCGTCAATCAGTGGTGTCAAAAGGGTATCTCTTTCTGTTAACTTAAACCTTTCTGCCCTACCGGACTCTTCTTTTGTGAAACCTAACACAGTCCAGTCCGGGGAGTTAACCTTTTCCCACTCTTGGCGAGCCTTCTTTTTGAGTTCTAGTGTGCAAGGTGCTCCCATTGGACCAGACATAAACTTACGATCTTCCCATACTTCAAGGCAAGATTGGTTTGGGTATTTAATAGAAGTAACATGTTGAATCGGGTAATCTAGCCAACGTGAAACATCCTCTAGAAATCTCTGATTGTCTTCATCTTCTTCCTGAATTGGGTTGTTCAGTATGCTAATTTTGTAATCTTTTCCGTATTTTTCTAGTGTAAGTTTTGCAGCAACAGCGCTTGCAGCCCCACACGAAAACCATACAGCGATGTGTTCAACCAATTTTACCTCTCCCTACCAATGAATATCGTTGTTTGTTCAGTATCATGGAATTTATACCAAGCAAAGTTATCTACCCCCCTCACGGGTTTGTCCTCCTGCCAATACAGACGCCCCACCGAGATCACCTTCGAGCACCGGGCCATGTAAGGAGCCATACGGACGTTGTGAGCCATGTCTGCGGGCAGTAGGAGCCAAGTCGGCCTCAGGGTCGGGAGATGTTTGAGAAGGCCCTCTAGGATGCCCCATGTGAACGGTGGATTTGTGACAATCAGGGCGCACTCACTTAGGTCATCAGCAGTCAAATTCAAGGCCGATTTTTGCACAGCAGATGTGCCATAATGCTCAATGTCCGACCGCCAGTTACAAGTGGCTACTCTCTTCAAGTGTTCCTCGATATGGCCCCTTCCGTAGCAAGGCTCAGCGAATGTTTCTCCTTTGACTTCCTCAATGAACTTAGGTGGAAAGGCTGCGGGGTCAATGGTGCAGTAGTGATCCCTTGGCTTTAGTTCCCATTTCTTGTGTTGTCGTTTACTCATTTATGCCAGACCTCTACCCTAATATCTTCCTCTTTTTCAACAACACTTATAAGATGAACCCCTAGGATACTCTCTAGTGATTTTTTGTAGAAGATTACTTTACCATTAACTTCAAAACCTTCGTGTGTTTGTCTATCTACAACGTCAGGGTGTGACTTTAGGGTTTCAAGGTAATCCTCGGTAATAAAAAGAACAACCCTAACAGGCATATCGCTTATAGGAGTTGATACAGTAAAATCTTTCCAGTCTGTATAAACACCTTTAGAGGGATTACTTTTACCTCTTTGCGCGAATTTGATGTTAAAAACTGTCTTACTCATGTCCCATACCACCTCCGAAGCCTGCTAAGTGAGATAATCTCTGGATCATAGCATCCGTTTTCTGCTCCTCGTAGGTAGACAATACAGGGGAACCAGAACCTTGACATGTTGCCAGCCCAGTGGTTTTGGTAGTCTTGGAATACCCCTGCCACAAGACCCATAATTCGACGCCCATTAAGGTCAGTATTAACAGAGAAATCAAGTGTATGACTATGAGCAACGACACAAGAGCAATGGTTTTTGGCAAGTAGACTAGAAGCATGATGCTCACCACCAATAGGCCGACCTGCGACACCACTAACCATGAAGTGAGCAAAATTAATACCCTCAAGGGAGTAAATACCGGGAGTTTGACCTTCGTAATGGACCACTTCATTGTGATACTCCCTTAGTTGGTAGTTACTGTAACTTACACCAAATCGGTTTCCTGCCAACTCCGGTTGATACTCAAGGACTTTCTTTAGGCGCTCTTCATGGTTGCCAACTAGGAACACCTTATGGGGTTGCCGCTTCTTGGACTTCTTGATAGGGTGCCACATACGATCAAGGAAATCTAGTCCAGCGTTAATATCCCGCTCGTATGAAGCCCCATGAAAGGATGCCTTACCTTTGTCATAGCTACTGAGAGAGGGCATATCGAAGGTATCCCCCATGTTCACCACTACGTCAGGTTTAGTGTCTAGAATGAACTTCCCAAGCCAATCAGCACGGTCGTTGTCGTGGTCGGGATGAGAATGTGGATCGCCAATACAAAGTATATCTTTAGCCATGTTGATTTACCTTATGTTTTTGAATCAAATTACGATTTTTTATATACCTACCAATTGTTGATCTGGTGCAACCCATAAAACCTTCCATTGCTTTAATGGAACCCCTTTTCTCATACTCTGCCATTATCAACCTATCTGTTTCACAAGATTTAACAAGTCTTTGCTTTCCGTATGGACCACAAATTTTTCCAAGACTGGCTGTATGCCGGGCATTTTGTGATGCGCTAACCCACTCTAAGTTGTTAACCCTATTATTTTGAGGATTACCATCTTTATGATTTACGTGAGGTAGCATGTGGGGGTTATCGAGATAAGTTATTGCAACAAGCCGGTGAACAGATATTCTAAGGTCTTTGCCAAGATTTACATAAAGATATCTACCTTTTGAATCAGGCCAAGATTTGATAACTTTTCCTTTCCTTGTCCTTCGTGTAAAACTTCCCCATCTATTTTTAACCTCTTCCGTAAAAGTTTTTGAGTAGACAATCCCACAAGGAGTTACCCCATACCTGTCATAATCTACCAAAATATCCTTAGGCATTTTTAGCCCTCCGGTAAGTCTCAATGAGACCAAGAATAATTACAAACAAGAAAAGGGTAGAGAAGATATTCCCGATCATAAGCACTTGGGTCAGGAACATGGTCCAAAGAATATCAACCATCAAAGAACGTCCTCTTCATCAATCTCGATAATGTAAGGCTCTAGAGTGGGTCTCTTGAAGTGTTTGGTCAGTTCGTAGAGTTCATCAAAGTCCGTATTGAAAAGAGTGGTCTCAGACATTTTACCACCCAGTTCAACCAAAGCCTCAACAAACCAAATGCCGTCTTCCTCAGGGTCTTCATAAGGACCGTCAATGATCTTGTGGACTTTCATTTCAATGGTCATTCCGTTTCCCCTCTAATTGTTCCTTTGACCATACCTGATAGAACTGTGTAAGCCGCGAAAAATTCACCCCTATCCGCAAGCTCTTCCGCAAGGGTAAATGCCTCTTCTAATTTGTCTAACTTGTTCTCTAGTTCAACAACGTAATGATCCCCGAGACTCATTTGCTATTCTCCTGCATAATACGGCTCCACTCTAGTTTGATGTAATAGTCCAGATCGACTACCGCAAGGGGCTTCTTATGGTTCGCTTTTACCACAAGCAACGGCTCCTCGTAAAACCCTGCGGCCTCCTCTGCCTGCTCATACAGCTTGTAGACAGCCATGCTCTTGTGGCTCTTGCATTCTGTAGATACCGGAAGGAAAGATTTGGCTAGAGGGGACAGTTGCACATCCGGGCCGTTCACTCCCATTGGTGTAGACTTAATGTCCTCCGCAACAATACCAAAGGGCTTAAGCATTTCCGTAAATTTGTCACGGACTAGTTGCTGTAGGAGCCGCGCTTTCTGTTTACTTGAACTGGTCTTCAAAAGTTCTCTCCTCCAATCTCAGGGACTTTTGGGGTGTAAACCACTTCGGTGAGCCAGCGCGGGCCTGACGAGTATATGAAGCCCCTGAGGTTATCCCAACATTGATGTTTCCACTGGCAATAACTACAGTTGGTTGGTAGCTTCATATTACCGGACTTACCATCGGGAACAGGCTCGAAAGGTCTTTCGGGAGGCTCCATCTCATTGACAATGTGTTGCTTCCGTAGAACCTCTTGTTCCTTCTTCTCTAGTTCCTCAGACAGATCGTAAATATCTACTGCAATGTGACCATGTTGTTTATCAAATGCAAGGAAACCAGCTTTGTCCTTATATGTTACAAGAGGGTCAGATTGACTTCCGTAGAGGTAAGTAGACAACTGACTGATGTATCCGAATAGGTCGTTGTCACGAAGCGTTCCTTTATCAAACTTGGTAAAAGATTGACTAGCGGCTGATTTAATGTCAAAGAGCATTCCGTCGATAACGCAGTCTCGTGAGCCTCTAATACCGCATACATCCACTGTGTCCTGCAATCCTGCAACGTCATGCCCTGCGGCTTTACATAGTCCAAGAACGTAAGACTCCGTAATGTCACCATATATGAACTTGTTAAATGTGCTGGGACTAAGAGGCTCACCGTCAGATTCGCTATTGACGTGATACCACAAGGCCCTTTCACAAGGAGTTCCGAGGTTACTAGCCCGAAGGACTCTCTTTCGTTGTTGGTCCCTTCCACGAAACTGCCTATTGAGTGACTCTGCAACCATGTGGGCGACCCACTCCGAGATTTCTTTAGTCCATCCGCTGCCAGTTGTGAGGACATGGTTAATATCTTCCTTTAGTGTCCAAGGTGTTTTTGTCATTACATACCACCAATGATCTTAGGGAAAGCAGGTGCAAGAGCCTCTTTGATCTTACGGGCCAGAAGGACGTGTTCCCATTGAGAAACTCCCGGATCATCCCGAACTTCAAGGTAATGAATCCATGAGCGAAGACTGCCTTGAACGTAGAGGGTAGACATGGTGAGACCTTCTGGGAGGATCGACCTAGCACACTCCTTAGCTACCCCTTGCTCAAGCCACCATCGGTAAAAGTGTTCCGTGTCTCTGGAAACAGTATCAATATCTTCCGCCCAACCCTCGTGGTCCAGTTCATCAGACTCAATACTGTTCTGTCGGTTTTTCTGGTCTTGAAGGCGGATTTCCCGGTCAGTGAACTCAATATCGTCCGAGTATCTTTGACTAAATTCTTGGAAACTGAAACTCCTATGGCGAATAAGCTGACGAGTAATATCCCGAGGGGCTTTGACTTCGACCACTGCATTAGCCATTTCAAACACGCTAAAATGTTTATTTCTATAACAATAATCCAGAAGTTTTTCGTAGTCTTCTGACCTTTTATTGTAATCCCTTTTTGAAGAAACCCTAGCAGAAAAAGCCACAAAGTCTTCTGGATTAGAGGCTGGACATTCCACAGTGGGTTGAGTTACAGCTACCAACTTAGCTTCACATTTCATTTTCCGTGCCTCTCACTATAACCAAAAGTTTTGTATGCTTGATCCCTAACGGAAATTGCTTCATTAAGGTCTCGGTAGTAGCCGACAGTTTTTTGTTTACCATTAAACCTAACATTAACCTGAAACCTATCGCCAACCTTAGTTATTCCTGTGTGACCGCTTTTATTGTCAACTCTTTTTCTGGCATTTCTGTTATTTTCTTGTTTACTCACTACCCTTAGGTTTTCCACCCTGTTGTCTGACCTAATACCATTTATATGGTCAAGAAAGGGGTAGGGCCATGCCCCTGTGTGAAGTGCCCAAACAACCCTGTGCGCATAAATAGATACACCTAAAACCCTGCCGGTTTTGTAACCGTAAGCATTGGCAGTATTAAAGGCTTCTTTTTCTGCGTATCTACTGTTCCACCTTTTCCAATCTTTGTCAGAAGAGAAGTAAGACCTTGGCCGATTTCTCCAAAACAGTCTTCCATCAGGAGTCACAGAAACTAATTCTCGTAAAATATCTATTGGAATTTCATTTTTAGCCTTCATCAGAAATCCATACTAAAGTTGTTAGTCTTACGATCACCAGTGATACTGTGGATATAATCTTGTCGTGCCGTAAGGTTGTTGAAATCAAAGACAGTCTTGGAGGCTTGACCAATAGCCCAAAGGAAGTCCTCCGCTGTCTCTACTCCTTCTTGTGTGTAATTCGATGACCAACCATTCCCGAGATCATCGCAAGTCTCTTCAAATGTGACCGTGACCTTCATCAGAAACCCCCTTCATCTTCCGGTTCATAGGGAACAAGGTTGTCGATACGTACACCATCCCAACGGATTTTAGTGGCCTTGTTACCCCGCCAGACATTGATCTTTACAGTAATATCCGAGCCATTTCCGATCAAAACTTCTTCATCCCATTCCTCAACTTTGGGCTTGCCGTATTCATCGTAAACAACATTACCATTTTCATCTTTAAGCACCCCTACCACCTTCGGGGGACCAAAGACAAAACCCATTTCGTCTGAACCCTTCTCCTTGGGCATGTTGGGTTCCATGTGAGGACGTGTTACCTTATAACGAACTTCCTTGGTCTCGGGGTTACGCTTGACGAGGTTAGCCATCATGTTATCGATAGGAACGTCTACTGAAGAGAGGTAATCTAGGGCGTCATCCCGAGAGGTAAACACATAACCGTTTTTAGGGTTTACAAGAAGAAACTCAGTGTTGTATTGACCTTCTGTTCGCTGAAATTTCTTAAGCATATCGGGCGGCGTCTTATCATTCCCTTCGTCTCGGAAATAGGGTCGCATAAAGTTGGCCTTGCCTTTAAGGTAAATGTTTTTACTAGCCATGTCAGTAATCTCCTTTGGTTAGTCAGTCAGATGTAAGCCTTGTAGTCCAATTGGCAATAGTCACTCACGGGTTTGTGATTCTCTTATGGAGGTAATCTAAGATAGTCCTACTTACAGAGAAGCCATGTCTAGGGTTCATCTTGTCCCCCGGCAAGTAAAACACCCTTCGGTCATCTTGGGCAAAACCATCAGGAACCCCCTTTTGAGCAACCTTTCTGCATTTACCGGTTTCATAAAAGTTAATTATGTCTTGGTGAGCATATTCCATAGAACGTATTTTACCTCTTTTAACACGGAAAAACTTTACAGTATCTTTTCTCATTTCAAACCAGACGTTTGGGGCTAAGTGTTCTAGTCTTGTTATATCAAACTCTTCAATGGCACTCGGCATAGGTATCTCCGGTTTGAGTATCAATCTTGATTTCCACGTTTAGGTTCAAGTCTTGGTTCAGTCGGTCTACAGCCTTCTCTAGTGCTTCTTGTGCCCACTTAGGGTCTTTTACACTAGCACCAGTCTCGTCATGGAAGGACAGTTGTCCCATGTAACCATTCAATCTAGCCCTTGCAAGCCAACTATCGAAGATAAATACCCCTGTGCTTTGGTTCAGAGTGCTGAAGCGATCTTTGTCAAACCTCAGTTCATGCCAGAAGCCACTGACAGGATTTCTAAGCCATGTGTAGTCTCCAACCTGTTTGGTAACTTGTTGACTAGCAATCTTTTCAATAGCCCAATTTTTCTGCCAGAAGGCATCCAAGAGAGATTGCGCTTTGGTTTTACTGATTCCCATCTCACGGGCTAATTTGTTTGCTCCAACCTTATAGGTGGCACTGTAATTCGTAACTTTATATGACTTACGGATAGCTGCTACATCATGGTCCCTTTCCTTGTCAAAGTTATCATACTGCTCTTGAGTGATCTCCCCCGCGAATAGCGCAAGACTTAGATGCGGATCATAACCCGGTTGAGACATTTCCTCTACATAGTCAGGGTCGATAGGCTTCATATAATGGCGCTTACTTGTATCCTCAAGGCTCACGAGATCACACCCAATGAAAGTCTCCCCATCATCTGCCCTCAGGCAACTACGGATTTCCTTGCCGTAGAATTTGTCAATTCCGGGGAGATTGACCACAGGGCGCTTATGCTTAAATCTGAATGTGTTTGTAAGCCCACCAATCTCTGCCTTCAGGTAATACTTACCATCTCGCTCCACTGCACTCTCAACAAAACCACGGAAGATACCCAACCGATGTTGGATTACACTAAGCCCCTCAAGTAGCTCCACCTCAGGTGCCTTGTCCTTCAGGTTAACCACAGAGGGAGTAATCTCACCTTCCTTCCTGACTTGCTCAATCTTCCTTTCGTCTCCGGTTTCTTTGTCCCTGAGGTATTTGTATGTGCAGGGCTTCCAACCAAGATCATATAGCCAAGACTTCACTTGGTCAGTCGAGTTGGGGTTAGGTTCCTCGTAGTCCTTCACATATGTCAATTCCTTTGTTGTAATAGGTTTACCGTGTTCCTTAAGTAGTCTGGTCCATTCTTGGAAGTGTTTAGTCGGATCGCCATTCTTCTTGTGAGTGATCTTGGGACACTTCTTGGTGACATACTTGGGAACCTTAGGCATCACCCTCTTTAGTGCTTCGACCTTTTCCTCCTGCATAGCCTCAAGTTCACTGATACACCGCTTGGCAAGGTCCATATCAAACCGGATCGGGTTCTGCTCTTGGTATGCTGCACAATCTCCCTTGAACTCAAGATACTTAAGGAACCGGATTAGGTCTTTAGGCATAGAGTTCATATAGCAACCTCTCTTGTTTCTCCCAAAGACGCCAGTTGATCTTAACGTCTTCCGTCACTCGGGCCTTCATCAGTTCATAATCACCTTCAGCCCACTGGTCCTTGTCAACTTTCACCTTCTGGATACCTAGTTCATTGCCCCAATCATCGAGACCATGTTTAGACCTCTTAGGAAAAAGATACCACGACAACCAGAGGGTATCGACCTTAAGACCTGCATACTTGTAACCCAAGAGCTTTTCCATTAGAGGGAAGTCATACCGATAGCAATTATGGGCACCTGCCATGTCGTGTTGGTCTAGGGCCTCAAGAAACTCCTTCGGATCAGTTGACGTATAGACATTCTCACCATCTGCTGTCCAGCCAAAAATGTATATCTTGGTGGCATTATCCAGAAGGTCATTTGCCTCTGTGTCAAAGATCAGCATTTGTAATCCTTATCCGAAACCTTGCTCATTCCTACGGGCGGGTTGTCATCCCTGTCAAAAGACTGGCCGATACGAGCTAGTTCCTCAAGTGCCTTATCCCTTCGACCTCTTTCATAACCCTCTTCAAAAGCTGCATACCAACAGGACAAGAGTTCATCAAGGCTCATGTCAAAGTCCATATTGATCTCGGGGTTGTAAGCCTTATACCATTCCTTAAAGGTCATTTTCTTTCCTCAGCTTTCTAATGTAATACCACCTAGTCGCATGATGCACGATAGGAGGAAGTCTTCGGTCCCAACCCCTAAAGCCATATCTACTAAATACTCCAAGCCTATAGAACGCCGGATGGATAGCTTCATAGAGACGGAAGGATTTACCAAACAACTTCAACCAGACATAAGGTTTGTGTTTCTTGTAGTGGATGAAACATTGCATTAGAAACCAATCCCTTCTGCTACGTCACCCGAATCGAACACTGGAATCTCCTCTGTTTTCTCGCTTACCATCGTGGTATCTTGATCGTATTGGAGTTGCCCGCCATCACCAAGAGACGCAAAGGGGCGGTTCTTTGTAACCTCAATGTAAGTCGTGTCCCTCTCCTCTGGGTCTTCCGCCTTCTTGTCTCGACTTAGCTCAAGAACCATGATAGCCTCTTCCTCAACGGACTTCGCATACTTTGTGTCCCCATCAGCGTTAACGTGAGAAATTGCAACAACACCGAAGTTTTTACTCTTGGTCATGTCCACAAGCTGAACAGCAAGCCGTGTCAACTCATTTGTAGCACCATCCGTCCCACTGAGATAGGCAAGCCGCTGTAGGTGGTCAAGGAACACGAAGTCCACATCGTAGATTTCCTTAGCGAGACGGACCTTCTCAAGAGTGTCATCAATCGGATTATTCGGATCGACAGAAAACACCACAAACCTCTCACCACGAGAAAGCTGCTTCATTGTGTCAACAACCTGATCCTCTGGGATACCATTCTTTTCTGCATCATCCTTAGTCGAGACATTTACACCAAGTTCATATGTAACAAGCCCCCTACCAGTCGTTGAGTCCTGTTCCTCCATATGAAGGATTGCAATAGAACAATTGTGGTTCTTAATAAGGTGGTGCTGGAAGTAACGGAACACGCTCGTCTTACCTGTGCCCGGCAGAGCCTTCACAACAGTCACCCCACCTTTAGTGAATCCACGGATTTTGTCATTCAGTTTATGAATAGGTGTAGGGATGAAGTCATAAGGATTTTCATTCTTAAGGATTTCCTCCCATTGGTCAGGACTAGAGATAAAGTAATCAGGCTTCATCCTTTGGGCATTCCACCACGCAGACTTATACTCCTGACGTGCCCCATTGACTAGAAACTCATTAGCATCCTTGTATTTTGTATGCTGCACCCGATAAGTCTTACCGGGGAACATCCGGTAGATTTTCTCTGCCAGCTTATTCCCTGCATCGTCATTATCCAGAGAGAGAATGATCTTCTCAAACCCCTGTAGATATTTCTGAGCATTAGCCCAAAAGTCTTTAGACGGACTGGCCCCCGGAACACTGACACAAGGGTAGTTCCCCATCATCTCGATTACTGACAAACGGTCTTCCTCACCTTCCGTAATGGTAATCATAGACGCACTACCATTGTAGTCATCCTGACCGTAGAAGGCATCCATCTTACCAGAGTTACGAATGGTCTTGGGGAGTTCCCTGTGCTTTACTCCATTGGGATAAGTATAGTGGACAGTCTCCTTACCGTCTTGTTTTGTAAAGTATACATTGCACTTTTCTAGTGTGCGCTTGCTAATCCCCCGGTAAGTCTCAGGGACATAGGGTTCTAGGCTCAATCCTTCTTCCTCCTCTTGCTCATAATTCAGTCTACCAGTCCTACCACAAGAGAAACACCGATAGACATTCAGTTCCGTATTGTAGCTGTAACAGTCTCTATGCCCACAGTAGGGACACGTCTCATGGGTAACTTGTGCCATTCACTCCATACACCATAGGTTCTTGACTTCATTGAAGGACCAAACCTTGTCTGCAATCTGGATATTTCCGTCAGGTAGAAACTCCACCACATTGATTACAAGACTAAGGAACAGTTGCATTTGGTCAGTTGATAGACATTCGATCATTCGTCCGCTTTCTCAAACGGCCATATAAGGCCCTCTAGGTCTCTCCGGTAGTTACCCCCTCGGGACAACCTCAATGCCGCTGTATGGGCTTCTGTGTGGCTCTGTGAGGCCATTGTGTCTAGGTTGCCCCTCTGGGGTTCCTGTAAGGTAGGTCAACTGAGGCAATATTGCAAGTCGTGTTCACAAGTGCGTGAGCGGCCTTGAAATCTGCCCTTGACAATCCCAAGTCTGTTCTGTCTTTTTCTTTTTTACCCTTTTTTCTTTTTCTCTTTTGAATATTAATATTCATAAGAATATATTACTTAAGAAGATATTACAATATGAAGAATAGTTACTCAATGTGAATAATGGTTACTTAAGATAGTTTCATAAGAGTAGTCACGTAAGTGACTTACTAGTAGGGAAGGGTGCTAAGCACCCGGTCAGCGAAGCTGATCCCTACGAGGTTCCGCCCTAAGGGAGTTTACCTAAGGCAGTCTCTTCAGAGCGGAACCTCCTTGGGTTTGTAATTATTCTTTTTCTCTGTTAATCATCCACTCAATAGTATCAATCACAGGTTTCCAAGTCTGACTGTCGTCATTTACGTCCATTAGTTCTTCAGATTCCCAGTCACCGAAGACATTTCTAGTCATTTTGTAAATATTATCATCTCCCTCATCGAAGTATACCCACTCGTCTTTACCCTCTTCGTGGCAACCTTTGGCAGTCTCTAGGTCATAACCACAAAGAGTAGCATATACACCAAGACAGCAGTATCCTACGGAACCATCAGGAAGAGTGCCTTTGAGGGTGCCTTTGGTTTTATTGTAATTCCCGGTTTCGAGGGCTTCCTTGAGTTTCTTTAGTTCTTCGATCTTGTCAGTCATCACACTTCTCCTTAAAAGAACCCTACAATCGAGTATACCAGTCCAAAAACGGACAACACAAAAGCGAATGTCCCCACAGTATTTAGTTTATCTCCCATTGTTACCACTGAAGCCAACATAAGTAGCATGACAAGACTAGTTACAAAAATTGCGATATTAAGCTGCATCACACTTCTCCTTCAAGGAACATCAGCAGTTGGTCGTTATATTCCTTCCAAGCCCTGTAGAATTGTTCTTCGGTTAGTTCCACTTCTTCCCCGATATTAGGTCCATCAAGGCATATACCGAACATCTTATACAGGTCCACTTCCATGCTTACTCCATTTATTTCTGTGTAACTCTTACCTTCGAAAGTCACCATTCCACCTCTGAAGACAGTTCAAACAGTTGGGATTTCAGTTCATCTGGAAGTTGTTTGACAGGAACATTTACACCAAGAATGTAGACTTCCTCGATTTGAACATCCTGCATCTCAGTCCAGACAGGACTCCCTTGAACACCGTAGTCACTCTCAGCAGGGACACCGCTAAAGGTGACATCAATCTCTTCAAGGTTTAGGGTTGCTGTGTGTCTCATCTCTGATCTCCTCAATCTGATGGGGACTGTCTAACCGATTCGTCTACCGAAGTCAAGGCCCGAGTGGCAACCGGGAAAAGTTTCGCTGAGGGGGTTGAACAATGGCTATGAGCGCCCATATATGCACTGTTCACTTTAAATGGAGGCAGAAATGGGTGAAACGAAGGAAATTCTGGAAGACATGAAGAAAAATCTGGCTTATGAACCCGAAACAGGTCGGCTTATTTACAAAAACGATAGGTATGGGACTAAAACTCCGGGTGAAGAGGCCGGAACTGT
>PR_CR_10_Liq_1_inCRDRAFT_1000353_pt1 | contig 28827 bp, 26 predicted proteins | sample PRCRCaboRojoPR_3_FD_10241 | JGI IMG/M metagenome (IMG submission 10241)
GGGTCGCGGGCGTCGTGGCCCGGCGCCCCGACGGCACCGACGAGGCCATCGGCTGCGGCCGGCTGATCCTGGCGTGCAACGGCTATGGCGGCAACCCGGACCGTGTCGCCCGCGAGATGCCCCGGATCGCGGGGGCGCTTTACTTCGGGCATGCCGGCAACCGGGGCGAGGCGCTCGACTGGGCAGAGGCCCTGGGGCTCGAGACCGCGCATCTCGGCGCCTACCAGGGCCACGGCAATGTCGCGCACCCGCATGGCATTCTCATTACCTGGGCCGTCATCACCGAGGGCGGCGTCCAGATCAACGCCGAGGGCCACCGGTTCTGGGACGAATCGCAGGGCTATTCCGAGGCCGCGCGCGCCGTCCTGGCCCAGCCGGGCGGAACCGCGGTGACCGTCTTCGACGACCGCATCGCCGGCATCGCCGCGCAATTCGCCGATTTCCGCGCAGCCGAGGCGCAGGGCGCGATCCGGCGTGCCGACACGCCCGAAGCCCTGGCCGAAGCCTTCGGACTGCCGCCCTCGGCGGTGGCCGAGACGCTCGCCGCCGCCGAGGCCGCGCGCGCCGCCGGGACGCCGGATGCCTACGGGCGCCGTTTCACCGGGGACGACCCGCTGGCACCCCCCTATTGCGGCGTGCGGGTGACAGGCGCGCTGTTCCACACCCAGGGCGGCATCGCCATCGATCCGCAGGGCCGCGTACGGCGTCGCACGGGCGGCGTGATGCCCAACCTCTTCGCCGCCGGCGGCGCGGCGGTCGGCGTCTCGGGCAGCGGGGATTTCGGCTATCTGTCGGGCAACGGCCTGCTGTCGGCGGTGGTCATGGGCCATATCGCGGGCCGCGCGACGACGGAATAACCCCGCGGACAGGGCGGTCGGCGGATCATTCCCGCGACCCCCCGGAACGCCCGGATCGGGAAAATCGCCACGCGAGTTGCCCTTGCCGCCCGCGGAACGGTTTGTCCCGGGAACACTGCCTCGTTAAGCTATGCCGTCGAGAGCCGCCAGGCGTCCCGAACNGGACCCGTGTCCGTGGAAGAATATGGCCATAAAGCTCGAAATGATGCGCTGCTTTCAAGCGGTTTCCGAACGCGGCAACCTGGCCGACGCGGCACAGGCCCTGGGCCGGACGCCGTCCGCGGTGTCCATGATGCTTTCGCAGCTCGAGGACGAAGTGGGCGGCCCGCTGTTCGAGGCGCCCCGCAAGTCGCGACTGACGCCCCTTGGCCGGATGATCCTGGCGGAAACCCGCGACGCGCTGCAACATTTCGACCGGCGCGTCCGTGCGATCGAGGGCATGGCCCGCGCCGATGCAGGATTCGTCCGGCTGGCCGTGACGCCGTCGGTCGCGGCGGCGGTCATGCCGGCCATCGTCGAGGAATTCTGCCGCGCCCATCCCGCCGTGCAGGTCGAGATGCGCGACATGGATTCGGTCTCCGTCGTCCGCGCGCTGCAGGCCGAGCGTGCCGATATCGGCGTGGCGACGGCCGACCCGTCCGCGACCGAGATCACCCGCCAGCCGCTTTTCACCGATGCCTTCGGCGTCGTCTGTCCCAAGGATCATCCCCTTGCCGCACAGGATCGCTGCGGCTGGCGCGACCTGCGCGACGAGACCTTCATCTCGAACGGACTCTGCAACCTGATCCATGACGAGGACTTCGCCCCCATCCGGGACGGGGCGCGGCTCAACGTCCCGAACACCACCTCGCTGCTGGCCCTGGTGCGGGCGGGCGTGGGCGTGACGGTGCTGCCGCGGCTGGCCGTTCTGCCGGGCGACACGGGGGTCGCCTTCGTGCCGCTCGACGGCGACGAACTCCGCCGCGAGATCCACCTGCTTACCCCGCCGCACCGCAACCTGCCTCCGGCGGCCCGCGCCTTCTGCGAGGCCATCCGCAAGGCCCGTTTCAGCGCGCCGGTTCAGCCCGATTGAAGAATATTTCAGAACTTCGCTTTTGCGGTCCCGAGACCCGCCCGGCCAGAGTTGCAGCAGGTTTGCAAGACAGGAGGACGGGCGCGCCAATGGCTGAGATCGGCAGGAACTACATCGCGGGCGAATGGAGCGCGGGAGAGGCGACCGTCGAGAACCGCAGCCCCTCCGACCTGTCCGATCTCATCGGTCACTACGCACAGGCGGCCCCGGACGAACTCGACCGCGCGCTCGAGGCCGCGCACCGCGCGCAGGCCATCTGGGCGAGAACCGGGCTCGAGGCCCGGCAGGCGGTCTTGCAGAAGGTCGGCGAAACCCTCATCGCACGCGCCGACGCGCTGGGCGAACTGCTGTCGCGCGAGGAAGGCAAGCCCTTCGCGGAGGGCCGCGGCGAGGTGTACCGGGCCGGCCAGTTCTTCACCTATTACGCCGCCGAGGTCCTGCGCCAGATCGGCGGCAACGCCGACAGCGTGCGCCCCGGCATCGAGGTCGACATCCGCCGCGAACCGGTGGGCGTCGTGGGCATCATCAGCCCGTGGAATTTCCCGCTTGCGACGGCGGTCTGGAAGATCGCGCCGGCGCTCGCCTTCGGCAACGCCGTGATCTGGAAACCCGCGAACCTCGTGCCCGCATCGGCGGTCGCACTGGCCGAGATCATGGCCGAACAGGATATCCCCGCCGGGCTTTTCAACCTGGTCATGGGCCCCGGCGGCGACATCGGGCGGCAGCTTGCGGAAAGCCCCGGGATCGACGCGCTGTCTTTCACCGGCTCCGTGCCGGTGGGCAAGGCCATCGGCGCGGCGGCGATGGGGAATCTCACCCGGGTCCAGATGGAGATGGGGTCCAAGAACGCGCTGGCCGTCATGGACGACGCCGACCTCGACCTGGCCGTGCAGCTGGCGCTTGGCGGGGCGTTCGGCGGCACGGGTCAGAAATGCACCGCCTCGTCGCGGCTCGTGGTGCACGCGGCGGTCCACGACGCCTTCGTCGACAAGCTGGTGGCGGGTGCACGCGCCCTCAAGGTCGGCCATGCGCTCGCCGAGGGGACGCAGATGGGCCCGGTCGTCAGTGCCGGGCAACTGGCAGAAAACCTGCGCTGGATCGAGACCGGCAAGGCCGAGGGCGCGGAACTCGCCTGCGGCGGCGACCGGCTGACCATGGAGACGGACGGCCATTACATGAGCCCCGCCGTCTTTACCGGCACGACCAACGCCATGGAGATCAACCGCGAGGAAATGTTCGCGCCGATCGCCGCCGTCATAAAGGTCGCGGATTACGAAGAGGCCCTGTCGGTGGTGAATGACACGCGCTTCGGACTGACTGCGGGCATCGTCACACGCTCCCTCGCCCGCGCCGCGCATTTCCGCCGCAACGCGCGAACCGGCTGCGTGATGGTCAACCTGCCCACGGCCGGCACCGACTACCACGTGCCCTTCGGCGGCCGGGGCGAAAGCTCTTACGGGCCGCGCGAGCAGGGCCGCTACGCCGTGGAATTCTACACGGCGGTCAAGACTTGCTACACATTGGCCGGCGCCCCAGAGTGAACGCATGAGCTACCGTATCGACTGCCTCCAATACGCCAACTGGTCGGAAGAGATCTTCCGCCAGATGCGCGCGGGCGGCCTGGATGCCGTGCATGTCACCATCGCCTATCACGAGACGTTCCGCGAGACGGTCCTGAACGTCGAACGTTGGAACCGCTGGTTCGAGGATCACCCCGACCTGATCTTCCAGGGCTTCACCGCCGAGGATGTTCGCCGCGCCCGGGCGGAAGGCCGCACCGCGATCTTCTTCGGCGCGCAGAACCCGAGCCCGATCGAGGACGATATCGGCCTGATCGAGGTCTGGCACCGGCTGGGCCTGCGCTTCATGCAGCTGAGCTACAACAACCAGTCGCTGCTGGCGACCGGGTGCTACGAAGCCGAGGATCCTGGGCTCACCCGCATGGGCCGCGAGGTCATCCGCGAGATGAACCGCGTCGGGCTGGTCGTGGACATGAGCCACTCCGCCGACCGGTCCACCATCGAGGCGGCCGAGATGTCGACTCGGCCAATCGCCGTCACCCACGCCAATCCCCATTCCTGGCACCCGGCGCTGCGCAACAAGCGCGACCCGGTGATCCGCGCGGTCACGGGCACCGGCGGCATGATGGGCTTCTCGCTCTATCCCCATCACCTGAAGGACGGCAGCGGCTGCTCGCTGCGCGCCTTCTGCGAGATGGTCGCGCGCATGGTAGAGAGTTACGGGATCGATCATTTCGGGATCGGCTCGGATCTCTGCCAGGGCCAGCCGGACAGCGTCGTCGACTGGATGCGCCGGGGACGCTGGACCAAGGGCGTCGATTACGGCGAGGGCAGCGCCGGCGCACCTGGCTTTCCAGCGCAGCCAGACTGGTTCCGCGACAACCGTGATTTTCCGCGGCTGGCCGAGGGGCTCGCCGCGACCGGCCTCGACGGCGGCGAAATCGATGCGCTGCTGGGGGGCAACTGGCTGCGCTTCTTCGCGGAAAGCTTCGGCCCCGCCGCAGACCGCCGGGAGGCCCGCGCCGCGGAATAGGAGAGGGAACATGGACGCTCGCGCCGAGACAGACGCCGCCATCGCCTGCCGCCCTCCGGGAACGGTGATGCGTCTGTCGCGGCTGGGATCCTTCCACCAGACCCGGCTGTCCTTCATGCGGGTGCTTCTGCGCCGGCTGCGGCGCGAGAACTGGCGCTTCGAGCGGCCGGTCTTTTCCATCGACGCGCGCGGCGTGGGCGAAGCCGTCTACACCATGCGGGGCCCGGATCGCGCCTACAGCCTGGTGGCCTTCGCCCACGACCTGCCCCCCGACCAGCGAAGCGACCGCGTCATCGCCACGGCCTGGGACGCGACCTTCACCCTTTTCGATGGCGTGCCCGACGCCGGGGACATCGCACGCCTGCGCGAGAACGTGCCACGCCAGGAGGCGGGCCGCGTCAGCGACCGCGAATTGTCCGTCTCGCGCGCGAACCGCTCGGTGCGGCTCTTCGAGCACGTGGTCGACGCGCTGGCCGCCGGCCGGCAACCGGACCCGGCCCGGGTCGACGAGGTCGGCTACCTGATGCGCACGACAGCCGTCTACGGCTCGGGCAAGCTGGGGGCCGCGGACCGCGAGGCCATCGAGACCCGTCCGGAATTCATGCCACCCTTCCAGGCCGAGATGCTTTCGGTCTGGCTGACGCGCGCCTTCGTGATGGACCTGGTCGAGGAAATGGCACGGCATCGCGCGGCCGGAACAGCCGTGGCGCTGGACCCGGACCTTCGCCGCCGCTTCGGCATCGGGAACTCCACCGGGCTCGGTATGGCACCCTTCCTGATCAGCCACCCGATCCTGCTGAACAACTGGATCCATGCCCGCGAAGAGGCGCTCGCGCGGGTCCGTCGGTTGCCCGACGCCGGCGCCGATACCGTGCGGATCTTCCACCGGATGCGCGCCCGCGCCGAGCGCTGCGTCGCGCTCTGGCGGTCCGAGCACCCGGTGCAGCGCCAGCGCCTGACGGCACTGGCGGCCGACCTCGACGCGCTCAGGGCGTATGTCGCGGGGGCCGGCCTTTCCGGCCCGCTGCCCTGGGACCGGCTCTGGCGCTGGGGCGAGGCGGAACTGACCGAGGAAGGCCAGGAGATGCTGGTCTCCCTCCTGCTCGAGCCCCATGGCGCGCTGGTGGACGGGCTGGCCTGCTGCATGAGCGCCGAGGAGGTGGAAGGCTTCGTCATCGATGGCGCCATGACCGTGGACCGGCTGCGCGCCATCCTCGAAGAGATCTATGGTTGGGCGCTGGAAATCGACTGGACCGCACCAGAGACGCAGGCGCGCGCCTGGTACGTGTCGGCCGCCAAGCTGGAACCGCGTCTCGGCGAACGCTGGGAAGAGGATCTCGGACCCTACGAACAGCCGCTCGCGCCGGGGCGGGACGCCGCGCGGCTCTACCATGCACTGGCCGACGAGGCACCGGGCGGACCGGTGGCCGGGTTCCTGCTGCGCCATCCCGACCACCGCCACAGCGTCCGCCGCGCGCAGATCGCCGCGCGCCATCCCTATTCCGAGATCCGCGACAACACCATCGGCGCCGACCTGATGCCCATCGACATGCTGCGCGCCAAGCTCTCCTTTTTCGGGGCGGGCCATTTCGACCCGCGCTCGGATCGCTGGGTGCGGATCAACATGTACCGCGGCGCACCCTTCCCGCATGAATTGCATGCTCAGCCCGAAGACGACTGGTCCTGGCCGCGCGCCGGGGGCGACGCGTGAAGCTGCTCTCGCTCGGCGAGACGGAGGCGCTGGTCCGCAAGGCGGCACGCGGCGCGGGGCGCAGTTGGGGCATGGCCGAGGAAGCCGGCCNTACGGCCCGCTGGCTCGAGGCATACGGCCTGCCCGGCGCGATGCTTTCGGCGGCCCTGCTCGAAAAGACCGACGGCGCGGCGGCGGCACCGCTCGCGCCGCAGCCCGACGCCGCTGGCGTCTGGCGCCCCGGTGGCGCGGTGCTGTGCCCGCTCGCCGCGGGCACCGCCCTCTCCGATGCGGCGCGGGCACTGCCCGAAGACCTGCGGCTCGGCCCGGTGCTCTGCCCGCTGCTGATCCTGCCGCACCTGGCCGCCGCTGCCTTGCAGACGGGGCGATCGCATGCCCTCTGCTGGGGTGATACCCGGCTCACGCTCACGGCGCTGGGCGCGCTTCTTCCGCCCGAAGGCGCGTGGCCGGACCAGGATCGCGTCGCGCGCGTCACCTGCCGGCGAGACGTGCGCGCCGACGCCGCGCCACTGGCCCGGCGTCACCGGGCCGCGGCCGCGCAGGACACGATCCGGCGCCTGGAACGGCTGGCGGAACGCACCTATGCCCCCGAGACGGCAGATCGGCGCCTGTCGGGCGCCGGTGCCGGGCTCACCGACAACGACTGACGAGAGGATCGCGACCATGGCCGAAACAGAGACCCTGACGCTGGACGAGATCGAGGCGCTGGCCTTCGAGGCGCTGATCCGCGCCGGCGCGACCGAGGCGAACGCACGGCCCCTGGCACGGGCCACCGCCGACACGGAGGCGGACGGCGTGGCCAGCCACGGCCTGGCCTATATCCCGATCTACTGCGAGCATCTCGCCTGCGGCAAGGTCGACGGCAGCGCCGTGCCAAGGATCACCCGCCCGCGCCCCGGCCTGGTGGTGGCGGATGCCGGCACCGGCTTTGCGCATGGCGCCATTGCCGCCGGGTTCGAGGCGCTCATCCCGGCCGCCCGCGAGCAGGGCATCGCCGCGCTGGCGGTGCGCGAGTCCTACAATTGCGGCGTGCTCGGCGTGCATACGCGTGCCCTGGCCGAGGCCGGTCTGCTTGCGATCGGCTTCACCAACGCGCCGGCCTCGATCGCGCCCTCGGGTGGCAAGCGCCCGGCGGTCGGGACCAACCCGATCTCGCTGGCAGCGCCGGACGGCGAAGGCGGCACGGCGCTGCTGATCGACCAGAGCGCCAGCACCATCGCCAAGTCCGAGATCATGAAACATGCCCGCGAGGGTCTCCCCATCCCCGAGGGCTGGGCGCTCGGCCCGGATGGCCAGCCGACGACCGACCCCGGGATCGCGCTCAAGGGATCGATGGCGCCGTCGGGGGGCTACAAGGGGGTCGGGCTGGCGCTGATGGTCGAGACGATGGCCGCCGCCATGTCCGGCGCGACCCTCGGCATGGATGCGAGCCCTTTTTCCGGCACGAAGGGCGGGCCGCCGCGTACCGGCCAGTTCTTCATCGCCATCGACCCGGCCGCAAGCTCGGGCGGTGCCTACGCGGAGAGGATCGGCCGCCTGGTCGCCGAGATCCGCGACGAGCCCGGCGCCCGCCTGCCCGGCGACGGACGCCGCGCCATGCGGCGCAGGGGCGCGCGCGACGGCGTTGCCGTCAGCCGCGCGACGCTGGACAGAATCCGCGCGATCTGATCGCGCCGGGGTGCCGGTCAGACTGCGGCGCGCGCGCGCTCGGTCCCGGCCCGCGCCGGCACCAGCGCACGGACGAGATCGGTCATCTCCAGCACGCCCACCTGTTCGCCCTCGCGCATCACGCGGTAGGCATGCGACGTGTCGCCGCCAGACTGCTCGATCACCGACTCGAGCGTCGCGTCGTGGTCCACCGCGCCGGCCGTGCCGGGCGGCACGGTGGTGTCCGGCCGCATGATCGAGCGCACCCGCAGCACCCGGGCGCGGTTGATGTCGCTGACGAAATCCTCGATGTAAGGCGCGCCCGGATGCAGCAGGATCTCCTGCGGCTCGTCCTGCTGGATCACCTCGCCGTCCTTCAGGATCACCAGGTGATCGGCCAGTTTCAGCGCCTCGTCGAGATCATGGGTGATGAAGATGATGGTCTTGTGCAGCTCCGCCTGCAGTTCCAGCAGCAGATCCTGCATGTCCGTGCGGATCAGCGGGTCGAGCGCCGAGAACGCCTCGTCCATCAGCATGATCTCGGAATTCGAGGTCAGCGCGCGGGCGATGCCGACCCGTTGCTGCATGCCGCCCGACAGCTCGTGCGGATAATACCCGCCATACCCGTCGAGACCGACCCTGGCGAGCCACTTCTCGGCCTCCGCCAAATACTCCGGCCGCGGCACCCCCCGCACGGCCAGCGCCATGCCGGCGTTTTCCAGCACCGTGCGATGCGGCAACAGGGCAAATTTCTGGAACACCATGGACATGCGTTCCTGGCGGAGCCGGCGCAGCGCGACCGGGCCATAGCCGGTGATATCCTCGCCATCCACGGTGATCTCCCCGGCCGTGGGTTCGATCAGCCGGTTGAGATGCCGGATCAGCGTCGACTTTCCGGACCCCGACAGGCCCATGATGACGGTGATCTCGCCGTCGCGCATGTCGACATTGATATCGTTCAGCCCCAGCACATGGCGGTGCTTTTCCAGGAGTTCGGTCTTGCCGAGCCCGTTCCGCACATGGGGCAGAACGGCCTGCGGCGTGGGGCCGAAAAGCTTGTAGAGATTGCGGACACGAACCTTGATGCCGTCTTCCATGACCGCCCCCTAGTGTTTCTGTGCCGCGTTGATACGGGCGAGCGCGGCCTTGGTGACGCGGTCGAGGATGACGGCGAGCAGCACGATGCCGAGACCGGCGACGAGGCCGACGCCAAGCTCCAGGTTGCGGATGCCGCGCAGCACCAGCACGCCGAGACCCGGCGCCGAGACGAGGCTGGCGATCACCACCATGGCGAGGCTCATCATGATCGTCTGGTTCACGCCCGCCATGATGTTGGGCAGCGCCAGCGGGATCTGCACGCCGAAGAGCTTCTGGCGGTCGGTCATGCCGAAGGCGTCGGCGGCCTCGATCACGTCCTTGTCCACCAGGCGGATGCCGAGATCGGTCAGCCGGATCACCGGCACGATGGCATAGAGGATGATGGCGATGCCGTAGAGCTTGGACTCGGTGACGCTGAACAGGAAGATCAGCGGGATCAGGTAGACGAAGGGCGGCAGGGTCTGAAGCATGTCCAGCACCGGGATCGTCATGCGCTGCATGGTGTCGCTGCGTGACATGGCGATGCCGATGGGCACGCCGATGAGCACGCAGAGGAAGGCGCAGACGAAGATGATCGAGAGCGTCTGGATCGCGTAGTCGTAATGGTCGATGAAGGCCAGCAGCATGACGCAGATGGCGACGAAGCCCACCAGCTTCACCGAGCGGGTGACGGCGTAGACCACCGCCAGGATCGCCGGGATGACGATCCACCAGGGCACGGTCAGCATGGTGTAGAGCGCNCCGTCCAGCGCCCAGCTGAGCGGCTGCGTGACCGGGTCGAGCACCACCTGCAGGTCGTCCTTGACCGCCAGGAACCCCTCTTCGAGGCCCTTGGTCAGGTTGCGCGATTGCGGGATCGCCTCACAGGCGTCGTTCAGCGCGTCGAGCGACGGGAACGGCAGGTCCCAGAGCGACGTCCCGGCATCGGCGCCCTCGCCGGCCTTGCGCGCGATCAGGTCGGCCATCGACATCGGCCCGCCGCCGCCGCTGCCGTCGCCGGCACACCAGTCGCGCAGGCCAAGCCCGTCGAAGATGAAGTCATAGGTCGCCATGATCCGCCCCCCGTCCCGGCCGGGGCGGGGCCAGCCGGCCCCGCCCGCCTGCGGTTACTGCAGCAGCGCGGACAACTCGGCGCGCGCCGCGTCGCTGACCCAGCCCGACCAGGTATCCGGGTTCTCGGTGATGAAATGCACCGCCGTCTCTTCGACCGAGGCGTTGTTCGCGTCCTTCCACGCCAGAAGCGCGTTCATCACGTTGATGTCGAAGCTGACTTTGCTCATCAGCTCGGCGATCTCCGGTTCGCGGTCCCGGAATTCCGCGGTGACGACGGTCAGCACCGGTGCCGGGGGGAAATCCGAGACGCCGGGATCAGCGTTGTCCTGGTTCTGGTTGGCGGCGTGAATCTCTTCGTCGATCGGGCCGATCTCGACCTTGACCATATCGTATTTGCCGAGCACCGCGGTCGGTCCGTACATGTAACCGAACCACGGCGCCCCGTCCTCGTAGGCCGAGGCAAGCGAGGTGAAGAGCGTCTCGGCCGAGCCGTGGTTGAATATCTCCACGCCCGCAGCCTCGAGACCCAGCGCCGGGATCAGGTTATCGTTGACGATCCGGCATCCCCAGCCGTCGGGGCAATTGTCGAAGCGCGCGCCGACCAGCTCGGGATTGGCCATGATGCCTTCGACGGTGGCCAGCTCGGGATGTTCCTCCACCAGGTAGGCGGGCACCCACCAGCCCTCGACCCCGCCGGGCGCCAGGATGTCGGCCACGGGCTCCACCTTTCCCTCGGCCTCGAGCCGGGCATAGACCTCGCCGGTCGAATTCAGCCAGAGCTCGGTCACGATATCCGGCTCGCCGTTTTCCGACAGCGAGGTCACGGCGGGCACGGTCGCCGACGGCACGGTGGCGACGTCGCAGCCATAGCCCTGTTCCATGAGAAACTTGGAGACCGAGGTCACGATCTGGGCCGAAGCCCAGTTCATTTCGGTGATGGAGACCTCGCCGCAGGCCGCCTGCGCAGCCCCCGTACCGGCCATTCCCAGCATGGCAGCTGACATGAGCACACGTTTCATTGGTTTTCTCCCTGGTGTTTTGTCTTCACTTGACGACGCCCCGAAGGCCCGGTCGCATTCTCGACTGGTGATCTCTTCGCAGGCCCGACGCCGACTTCCTCGAATTGGGGCAGGGAGTCCCCGGGCAAATCAAACCAGAAATTCTGAAGATACGTTGATCATCACTGAAACCGGTCTCTCCGCGGTGCAGCCGATCAGAGCGGAAAGGCGCGACGCAGGCGCAAACCCCGCCGCATCCGGCTACCACGGCTGTCCCTCGGCCGGGACGTCGACGCCAGCCCGGGTCTTGCGCGGATATTTCGCGCGAAGGTCGCCAAGAACGCAGGCGCGGGCTGGCTCCGCGACGCCACGGATTGCGGGTGATGCCGCGGCGTCGTCCCGGCGGACGGCCCGACCGGCAACGCCATGGCCGCGGCGCCGCTATTCCCGGCGCGACAGAAATACCCTTCATGGGGTATGCTATCCGCGGGTGCGGCGGATTTGTTTTTTGTGCCGCCACTTGCCCGTAACTCAAGAAAATCCATTCATCACAGGGAGAGTTCCAGCGCTGCCTCTCGCCGCTCATTCGGCGTCGTCAGTTCTTTCACAGCAGATCCTTCAGAACAGCATTGTCCAGCATCGTATCGGCCAGAAGGCGCTTGAGCCTGGCGTTCTCGTCTTCCATCGCCCTCAGCTTCGCGACGTCCGACACTTCCATGCCGCCGTACTTCGACTTGTACTTGTAGAACGTGCCCTGGCTGAGACCATGCTTGCGGCACACCTCCGCTGTCGGCATTCCAGCTTCCTGCTCTTTGATCATCCCAATGATTTGGGCCTACGTGAAACGGCTCTTTCGCATTCGTTTGCTCCTTCAAAAGGTTGAGCGAACTCTACATCAGAACGAGGGCAGTTTCGGGGGGCAGGTCAGCGGCCAACTCCTGCGGCAGGCGCATCAATCAGAGTGCGTCTTGGACGGGTTCCCCCATGTTACCCCAGAGAAACAGGGAAACGCCTTGGCGTCCGAGACTATCTCCAAGGAGATCAGCAGACCTCAGCTATGCCAATGGACTGCAAACACGAGAGAAACATACTGCGAGACACCCATGTGGCCTGCCCCCTGAAAAGTGGTCCTCCCTGAAGTGGGCTTTTGAGCCAGTAGGAGGACGAAGGAATGCCCCAGAAGAAGCACAAGCCCGAAGAGATCGTNACGAAGCTGCGGCAGGTCGATGTGTTGGTGTCGCAAGGTCAGTCGGTGGCCNAGGCGGTGCGATCCATGCCGCAAGCATCGACTCATTGGCAAAGNGATTGAGGGACTACGAAGCGCCTCTTGTTGTGGCGTTCATGAAAGGCATCGCGGCACCCGTCAAAGCTGCGATTGCAGCGTCGGGAACATCGTGACAGTTTGAGGTTGTGCCGTTTCCGGGCAACGGGCGACAAGGTGAGTTTCGTTCAGCCATGACTGCGATCATGCCAAGCCTTCTGAACCAGTAGCCGAAGGCGTCAGATTCGACCCAAAATGACCTGAGTTTACCCCTGCCGTGCTTACTATGTGCTTACCGTGGCAGTAAGCGCGTTAGCGGAGGACTTGTAAGTCGTTGAAAATATTGGTCGGAGTGGCAGGATTCGAACCTACGACCCCTGCCTCCCGAAGACAGTGCTCTACCAGGCTGAGCTACACTCCGACCGTGGCGTGGCAATTATCCAATGCCGCGGCGGTTTTCAAGGACTATTGCGACCTCGACCGGCGGAATCGCAGCCAGACCCCGACACGCGGCAGGATGCCGGCCTCGAAACGCGGCTGGAGCGATCCCGACACAGGGCGGTGCGCCGACCCGGCCCGGCCCTCGCGCACCAGGATATAGAGCCCGCTGCCGATGATGAGCGCGGCACCGAGCGCGGTCGGCGGATCCGGTCTTTCCCCGAAGAAAAAGATCCCATAGCCCGTCGCCCAGAGGATCTGCGAATACTGCATGGGCGCGATCACGCCGGCCTCGCCGGTCTTGTAGGCGGTGATCAGGCAGAGCATCGCCGCGAAGCCGAGCACGGCAACCAGCGCGATGAGCCCGAGATCCGACGCCGGCATGGGGCGGTAAAAGAATGGCAGCGCGACCGCCATCACCGCGAAGTTCGCGACCATCGGGTAGAGCAGCAACACCGCGTTGCGTTCGAGATGCCCGATGCGGCGCACCACGACGGACGCCGTCGCGCCGCCCAGGGCCGCGGCCAGCGCCGCGACATGGCCGGCCCCCAGCGTCGAGTCGCCGGGACGCAGCACCACGAGCACGCCGGCGAGCCCCACGATCACCGCCAGCCAGCGCCGCAGGCGCACCCGTTCGCCCAGGATCGGGATCGAGAGCACGGTGACGATCAGCGGCGAAGCGAAAAGGATCGCGTAGACCTGCGCGAGCGGAAGCGTTGCGAAGGCGTAGAACGCCGAAAGCCCCGTCACCACCACTGCCCCCGTCCGGAGCGCGGTCCACCACGGGTGACGCGGACGCAGGTTCTCGTCGGCCCGGTCGTGCAGCAGCATCAGCGTGACCAGCGGGAAGCTCAGCAGCACGCTGAAAAAGAGCAGCTGCACCGGCGCGTAGGTGCCGCCGAGAACTTTGACGATGACATCGTGGGTGGCGAAGATCCCGAAGGCCGCGAGCCCGAAGAGCGCCCCGCGCAAATTGGCGCCGCCCTGTGTCATCGCTGCCGACACGGGCGCCGCGACATCGCGGCCCACCCCCTGGGCCGTCGCCAATCCGTCACAAAACTTTTACATTCGCACGATGTGGACAAATCTCTTCATCATCCTGGGCGGGATCGGGCTGTTCCTGTTCGGTATGCAGTCGATGACCGGCGGAATCAAGGAACTGGCCGGGCCCGGATTGCGCCGGATGCTGGGCCGATTCACGACCACCCCCGCGACGGGCGCCCTGTCCGGGGCGGCCGCCACCGCGGTCGTCCAGTCCTCCAGTGCGACCACGGTCACGGCGGTGGGTTTCGTGGGCGCGGGGCTGCTGACCCTGCCCCAGGCGCTCGGGATCATCTTCGGGGCCAATATCGGCACCACGGTGACCGGCTGGATGGTGATGGTGTTCGGGTTCCGGATGGATCTCGGCACGGTGGTGCTGCCGCTCTTGCTGGCGGCCGCGCTTGCGCGGATGTTCTTCTCCGGGCGCGCGGCGCAGGCCGGCAGTGCCGTGGCGGGTTTCGCGCTGATCTTCATCGGGCTCGACATGCTGCAGGACGGGATGGCGGTCTATGGCGACCGCATCACGCCGGCCGATTTCCCGGATGACAGCCTCTGGGGGCGGCTGCAACTGATCATGCTCGGCGCCGCAATCACCGCCCTGACCCAGTCGTCCAGCGCCGGGGTCGCCGCGGCGCTGGTGGCCCTGGCCGCCGGGTCGATCAACTTTCCGCAGGCCGCCGCGATGGTGATCGGCATGAATATCGGCACGACCGCGACGGCGCTGATGGGGGCGGCCGGCGGATCGCACCGGATGCACCAGACCGCCATGGGCCACGTGATCTACAACCTGGCGACCGGGTGCCTGGCCTTCGGGCTGCTCGACCTCGCGGCCTGGGCCCTGGCCGCGCCCCTGGCCAACGGCGACGCGCAGCTGGCGCTGGTCATCTTCCACACCGCCTTCAATGTCGCGGGCGTCGCCCTGCTGCTGCCCTTTACCAACGGGTTCGCGCGCATGGTGCAAAGGCTCATTCCCGAACCGGCCGACTCGCTGACGGCCGGGCTCGACGAGCGGCTGCTCGCGGACCGGGCCGCCGCGATCGACGCGGCCACGGGCACGATGCGGCTCTTGGTGGACGAAGCCTTCGCCCTGCTCTCGGCCCTGATCGCCGCCCGCGGCACATCGCGCCAGCGCCAGTGGCGGCTGGCACGGCTGGCCAGCGGGCTCTCGGACGTAAAGACCTATCTCGCACGGATGCCCGCCGCGCGGGACGGCGCCGACACGGGCGCCATTGCGGCCCGGCACACGGCGCTGCTGCATCTGCACGATCACCTTGTGCGGCTGGTCGGGCGGCTCCGGCAGACCGAGCGCATCGCCGAACTGCCGCGCGACGGACGTCTGGCCGAGGCCGCGCAACGGATGGTGGATGTCCTGGAACGGGTCACGGAAACGGAAACCGAGTCCGCGATCCAGGCGGTGGACCGGCTTCGCGGCGGTCTCCGTGACGAACGCAACCGGTTCCGGGCCGACCGCCTGGCCGAGGTCGCCGCCGGCGGGGCCCCCGAAGGCGACGTCTTCGCGCGGCTGGACGCGATGCGCTGGCTGCATCGCGTCGCCTATCATGTCTGGCGGATCCTCGTGCACCGGGCCGAACTGCGTGCCCACGCCCCGGTGCCGGCCGGCGCGGCGGCCAGCGAGGGACCGCCGCCCGAGAGCTGACTCAGAGCGAGGCGTCGAGCGCCGCGACGACGGCGTCGCCCATCTGGCTGGTCGAGACGGACTCCACGCCCTCTTCGCCCAGCAGGTCCGCGGTGCGGACACCGTCGGCCAGCACCTTCTCGACCGCTTGCTCAAGGCGGGTCGCCTCGTCGCCCTGGTCGAAGCTGTAGCGCAGCGCCATGGCGAAGCTGAGGATGCAGGCAATCGGGTTCGCCTTGCCCTGCCCGGCAATGTCGGGCGCCGAGCCATGCACCGGCTCGTAAAGCGCCTTGGGCCGGCCATTGGCCATCGGCGCCCCGAGCGAGGCCGAGGGCAGCATGCCGAGCGATCCCGTCAGCATCGCGGCCGCATCTGACAGCAGGTCGCCGAAAAGGTTGTCGGTGACGATGACGTCGAACTGCTTGGGCCAGCGGCAAAGCTGCATGGCCCCGGCATCGGCATACATGTGGCTCAATTCGACCTCGGGATACTCGCGGTCATGAACCTCCTGCACGACCTCTCGCCAGAGAATGCCGGACTCCATGACGTTGGCCTTTTCCATCGAGCAGACCTTGTTGCCGCGCTTCTTCGCCAGCTCGAAGGCCGACCGCGCCACGCGGGCGATCTCGCTTTCGGTGTAGCGCTGGGTGTTGATGCCGACGCGTTCGTTGCCCTCGGTGACGATGCCGCGCGGCTCTCCGAAATAGATGCCACTGGTCAGCTCGCGCACGATCATGATGTCGAGCCCGGCGACCACGTCCTTTTTCAGCGACGAGAAATCCGCCAGCGCGTCGAAGCACTGGGCCGGGCGCAGGTTGGCGTAGAGGTCCATCTCCTTGCGCAGTCGAAGCAGGCCGCGCTCGGGCTTCACGCTGAAATCGAGGGCGTCGTATTTCGGACCCCCCACGGCGCCGAGCAGTACCGCGTCCACCTCCTGGGCCTTCTCCATGGTGGCGTCGGTCAGCGGCGTGCCATGCGCGTCGTAGGCCGCACCGCCCACGAGATCCTCGCTGACGTCGAAGGCGAGGCCGCGCCGGGCACCGTACCAGTCAATGATCTTGCGGACCTCGGTCATCACTTCGGGACCGATGCCGTCGCCGGGCAGGATCAGCAGGGAGGGATTGCTCATGTCTCGTCATCTCCGTCGCAAGGGGTCGGAGACCGGGTAGCCGCTGGCCGGCGGGGGGTCAAGGCGCGGCGGCGGTGATGCGCGTCAGACCCTCCGCCAGGCGGTCCCAGACCCGGCGGATGCGCGGCGTGTGGCGCAGCGCCTCGTGGGCCACCAGCCACATCGGCAGCTTCGGAATCGGGAAGTCCGGGATGACCGGAACGAGATCGGGCAAACGATCCGCTACGATGTTGGGGATAATGCCGATCCCGCAGCCCGCGCGAACCATTTCGATGCANATCGCGTGATCGTCACAGCGCGTCGCGAAGAAGGACCGGTCGACCTGAAGGCCGACGCTGCGCATGCCGTTGACGATGACATCGCTCTTGTCGAACCCGACCCAGTCCGCCTGCATCAGGTCCTCATGCGTCCGGGGCATGCCGATACGCTCGATCAGTTGCCGGGCCGCGAACATGCCCATCGGCAGATGTGCGATCTCGCGGGCGACGAGGTCCAGCTGTTTCGGGCGGTACATGCGCACCGCGATGTCGGCCTCACGGAACAGGATGTTGTCGCTGAAATCGTCGGGGTTGAGCGCGATCTGGATATCAGGCGTCTCGGCCCGGAGGTCGGCCAGGATCGCGGGCAGGACATAGTGCGAGATCGTCGTGCTGGCCGCGAGCCGCACAGTGCCCTTCAACGCCGTGCCACGTCCCTCGGCCGCCAGGCCGAGCCGGGTCGCCGCGGCCTTCATTTCACGGGCGTCCTCGAGCAGGGAAAGCCCGGTCTCTGCCAGTTCCAGCCCGCGCGAATGGCGACGGAACAACGGCCCGCCGAATTCGGCTTCGGCCGCCCGTATCTGGCGGCTGAGCGTCGGCTGACTCACCCCCAGTTCGCGCGCCGCGGCCGACAGCGATCCGGATTCGGCGACCGACAGGAAAGCGCGGATCAGGCCCCAGTCTGGATTCACAGAGGTATTCATGGGTGCATATCTAACATGATCATTCTTCGAATATGAAACCAATTTTTCACTATTAATTATTGATGTGTAAGAACATGGGGCACGCTCATGACCAGAACCGCACTGATCCTCGGCCGTACCGGGCGCTTCGGACGCCACGCCGCCGAAGCATTCCGGAACGCCGGATGGCATGTGCGCTTTTTCAACCGCAGCTCGGACGACATCGTTGCCAGGGCCAGCGGTGTGGATGTGATCGTGAACGGGCTGAACCCACCCTATCCGCAATGGGCCGAGATCGTGCCGGAGATCACGGCCCGTATCATTGCGGCAGCAAAGGCGAGCGGGGCCACCGTACTGGTGCCCGGCAATGTTTATGTCTACGGCCCCGACTCGCCGGAGCTGCTGCATGAGAAAACGATCCACCTAGCGACCAACCCGCTGGGGCGGGCCCGGATCGAGATGGAAACAGCCTATCGCGATGCCGGCGTTCCGACCATCCTTCTGCGGGCCGGCGATTTCATCGACACCAGGCCAAGCCGGAACTGGTTCGATCTCGTCGTCGGGGACGACCTGATCAGCTATCCCGGCCGGCTCGACGCGGCGCATGCCTGGGCCTTCCTGCCCGATCTTGCCCGCGCCGCGACCGATCTGGCGGCCCAGCGCGACAGCCTCGATCTCTTCGAGGAGGTCCCGTTCCCCGGGTACACCCTGACCGGCAGCGACCTGGCCACCGCGGTCGGCCGCGCGACCGGCCGCGTGCCACGGGTGAAGCAGATGACCTGGCTGCCGCTCCAGTTGGCGCAGCCGTTCTGGCCGATGGCCAAGGGTCTGCTGGAGATGCGCTATCTCTGGAACAAGGCGCACCGGCTGGACGGCACAAGGTTTGCGACGCTTCTGCCGGATTTCGCCCCCACCCCGCTGACCGAGGCGCTCACCACCGCGCTTTCAAAAGGCGATGTCCACCCAGACGAGACCGTGGCGCGATCCCTCTCGGCCTGAGCCGGGCGTCTCCGGCCACATGATCCCCGCGCCGACCACGGAAAGCCCGGCCGCGGGCAGCACGTAGTCCACCCGCAGGTTGCCGGGTCCGCCCGGGCCGTCCGACCAGTCCGCCGTATCCTGCCCCGGATCACCGCGCTGCGCCGCGTTCGCGCCGCCCTGGCGCCGCGCGGCATCGGCGCCGCGCGGGCTGGCGGGCGCTGGATCCTGCAGCGCCCCATGCCCAAGCAGCGACCGGATCGCCGCCTTGCGACCGGCCCCGTCCACGGGGTCGAGATTGAAATCCCCTGCCAGCACGAACGCCTCCCCCGGCGGTTCCGCACCGGGGAGCGCGCCGTCGAGATAGAGCCGCCAGAAGGCGATCTCGTCGTGGTTCCGGCGTCCGTTCCGATCCTCGGGACCATCGAAGACCGGTGGCGTGGCATGCATGGCCAGCAGGTGCAGCACCCCGCCATCCGGGCGGCGCAGCGGAACGTCCCAGTGTCCGTTGCTCGAGAGGCGCTGCACCGCTGCCGCCTCGGGCGAGAGACCGGCACCGGGCATGAGCGCCCCCGGCAGATCCCGCCAGAGCATCGCGCTGAAATCCCGTGCCTCCCGATGCAGGATCGGCAGGCGCGACAGGATCGCCATGCCGCCCTGGCCGCTGAAATACCCGAAGCCCTGCGCATCGCGCGGGCCGCCGGTGCGCCCGTCCCCGTCGAGGTCGATGCCGGTCGGCATGCCGGCATTGGGGCGCAGCGCGAAGCGATACGGGTAGTCGCGCCCCCGGTCGGAGAGACGCCGGGCCAGCAGGCCGAGCGCCCGACCCTCCATGTCGTAGTCGATACCCTGGAGCAACAGGACATCCGCCTCGGCCGCGACGATCCGGTGCAGCACGGCGTCGATATCGGCGGCGTCCCCCGCCTCGAGGTCGCGCAGAAACAGGCCCGGGCCCTTGCGGGCGAGTTCGGTGTTGAAGGTGGCGATCCGCAGCGGCTCGGCGGCCAGCGGCGCGGCCGTCGCGGCCAGCCAGATCAGACCGGCATGAAGTATTCCGCGTCGCCGGACTCGTCGGACCGGTTGCGCTTGCGCTGCAACATGTCCGCAATCCGCGCCAGGGCGATGCCCCGCATGATGAGCCCGGCGGGCAGGAAGGCCCATATCGCCACCGTCCAGATCATGGTGTGATGGTTGATCAGCGCATCCGGCTTGAAGAGCCCGATGGCCACCATCGCGAAAAGCGGCACCACGAATGGCAGAGCGAGCCCTAACATCACGTTAATACGCGAGTCCCGGATCAGGTGATCGACCACGTCGCCGCCGGCGGTCGGGTCGAAGTTCGGCATGTTGATCCAGACATTGAAGGCGCCGGTCCGCGACGGCCAGTTATAGAGCCGCATCAGAACGGCGAAGACGCCGACGGTCATGAGCGAACTCAGGTAACTGACCCCCACCGCGGCCCGCAGCAGCTCGACGAAGGCATAAGGGGCGTCCGCCGGCAGCATCAGCGGCGCCAGCCGCACCGGGCTGAACGGGAAATCGATGACCTGCCCGATCAGGATGCCCACCCCGGTGACCAGTTCGGTCACGGGCGAGGGCACGCTCAGCCCGCGCACGAGAAGAGAGAGCAGCACGACATTGGCGAAGAGCGTCAGGAAGCGCAGCCGGTTGAACGGCGGCGCGAAGCGGAACTCGACCAGGCTGGGGAAGCGGGCCGTGTACTCGACGAAGGTGATCGCCCCGAGGCAGAGCGCCACCGCGACGACCATCGGTCGGCCGTCCGGGTTCGCATCCGGCAACAACAGCGAGGGCGTGGCAACGAGAAGCACCACGAACGCCGCACGGATCATTGCTCCGAGTATCTGAAGAACCACTGCTCCTGAACCCTCAACCGTGACGGAACCCCGGTCTTGCTGCCGGATGGCCTGCCGCCGTTGCCCCCGCACACCTTGCAGACGGGGTGCCTCAATCGCGTAAACCCTGCGGCATCGCAGATTTTTCGTCAACACTGGTGGGGGTTTGGGGGGTCGTGCCATCCACGTTTCGTGGATGGCACTGTTTCTTCTTTGCATCACTGCCCCGGGGCAGCGCCGGGCTTACATCCAGGGCATGCGCGCGCGGTAGCCCGTCTCGAAACTGTCGATCGCCGCAACCTTCTGCAGCGTCTGGCCGATATCGTCGAGCCCTTCCAGCAGGCAATGCTTCAGGTGCGGGTCGATCTCGAAGGAAAACGCGGTCCCGTCGGATGCCGACACGGTCTGGTTTTCCAGGTCCACGGTGATCCGGGCGTTCTCGCCCCGCCCGGCATCTTCCATCAGGGCCTCGACCTGCTCTTGCGGCAGGGCGATCGGCAGGATGCCGTTCTTGAAGCAGTTGTTGTAGAAGATGTCGGCATAGCTCGGCGCGATGACGCAGCGAATGCCGAAATCCTTGAGCGCCCAGGGCGCATGCTCGCGCGAGGAGCCGCAGCCGAAATTCTCGCCGGCGATCAGGATCTCGGCGTTGCGATAGGCCGGCTGGTTCAGGACNAATTCCGGGATTTCCTTGCCGTCCATGTCATAGCGCATCTCGTAGAANAGATTCACGCCCAGCCCCGTGCGCTTGATGGTCTTCAGGAACTGCTTGGGGATGATCATGTCGGTGTCGATGTTGACGAGCGGCATGGGGGCCGCGACGCCGGTGATCTTCTCGAACTTTTCCATGGCGTCGCTCCTTACGTCAGCTCGCGGACATCGGTCAGGCGGCCGGTCACCGCCGCGGCGGCGGCCATTGCCGGGCTCAGCAGGTGCGTGCGCCCGCCGCGGCCCTGGCGGCCCTCGAAGTTCCGGTTGGATGTCGAGGCGCAACGTTCGCCCGGGGCCAGCTGGTCGGGGTTCATGCCGAGGCACATCGAGCAGCCCGCCATGCGCCATTCGAAACCGGCCTCCTGCAGTTTCTGCGCAATGCCCTCTTCCTCGGCCTGGGCGCGGACGAGGCCCGAGCCCGGCACGATCATGGCGCGGATGCCGTCCTTGACCCTGCGGCCTTCCATGACCTTGGCGACCTCGCGCAGATCCTCGATCCGGCCATTGGTGCAGGACCCGATGAAGACCGTGTCCACCTCGATTTCGGAAAGCTTCTGGCCCGGGGTCAGCCCCATATAGTCGAGCGACCGGCGCGCGGCCTCGACCTTGCCGCCCTCGAATTCCTCGGGCGCCGGCACGACGCCGTCGATCGGCAGCACGTCCTCGGGCGAGGTGCCCCAGGTGACGACCGGCGCGATCTTCCCGGCATCCAGCGTGATCACCTTGTCGTAATGGGCGCCCTCGTCGGAGCGGAGCGTCCGCCAGTAGTCCATCGCGGCTTCCCACTGCGCGCCCTTGGGCGCGTGCGGCCGGCCCATGACGTAGTCGAAGGTCTTTTCGTCCGGCGCGATCAGGCCGGCGCGGGCGCCGCCCTCGATCGCCATGTTGCAGACCGTCATGCGGCCTTCCATGGACAACTCGCGGATCGCCTGGCCGGTATACTCGATCACGTGGCCCGTCCCCCCGGCGGTGCCGGTGGCCCCGATGATCGACAGCGTGATGTCCTTGGCGGTCACGCCCGGTGGCAGCGAGCCGGTGATCTCCACCTTCATGTTCCTGGACTTCTTCTGGATCAGCGTCTGCGTGGCGAGCACGTGCTCGACCTCGGACGTCCCGATCCCGTGCGCCAGCGCGCCGAAGGCGCCGTGGGTCGCGGTGTGGCTGTCGCCGCAGACGATGGTCGCACCGGGCAGGGTCCAGCCCTGTTCGGGGCCGATGATGTGCACGATGCCCTGGCGGACGTCGGAGACGCCGTAATACTCGATGCCGAACTCGGCGGCGTTCTTCTCGAGCGCCTCGACCTGGATGCGGCTTTCCGCGTTCTCGATGCCCTTCTCGCGACCGACATTGGTCGGCACGTTGTGGTCGGGCACGGCGACGGTCTTTTCCGGTGCGCGCACGCCGCGGCCGGCCATGCGCAGCCCTTCGAAGGCCTGCGGGCTGGTCACTTCGTGCACCAGGTGCCGGTCGATATAGAGCAGGCAGGTGCCGTCTTCGGCTTCGTGGACGACATGGGCGTCCCAGATCTTGTCATAGAGGGTCTTCGGGGCGGTCATTTCTCTCTCCCGCGCGTGTCGGATGGTCGTGTTGTCGGAAAACGGGTCGGGCGGCCGGGCTCATAGCCCGGCGAAGACCGCCAGGGCCTCGGCGTGGAACCGCCAGGGCAGGCGGGCACGATCGTCCATGTCGAACACACGTCTCATGAGGTTCCAGATACAACTCCGGCGGCCCGCTATCAAGGGTCGGCGACGTCCCCTGGGGCGGCGCCGGGCGCGCGCTTGGCGCGGCGCGCCGGACATGCGACACTCAGCCCCGGAAAAGGGAACGGCATGGAGCAGATCGACCCGACCCTCGCGGAAACGGCGCTGAGCCTCTGGGAAGAGGCCAAGCTGTTTCTGAAAGGGCTTTTCCTTCCCTGGCGATTCTACCAGGTCGCGATCCTTGGCGGGATCTTCGGGGCGGCGCATGTCGCGCGCAGCCTTACCGCGCCGCGGGTCAATGACTGGCTCCGGTCGCGGGAGGGCTGGCCGCTCTGGCGCATGCGCGTCGCGGTGTTGCTGCGCCAGCGCATCCGCGTGATCGTCTTCGTGATTGCAAGCTGGGCTGTCTACCTGGCGATGCAGCAGATGACCTGGCCCTCGCGCAGCTACCTGATCGGCATTGCCGCGACGCTGGCGACGGCCTGGCTGCTCGTCGGGCTCGCGACCAAGCTGATCCGCAATCCCCTGCTGCGGGGCGCGGTGCTCTGGGGGGCGTGGATCTACGTCACCCTTTACGTCCTGGGGCTGACCTCGGAGATCGCGGCGCTGCTCGAGAGCGCGGCCTTCACGCTGGGCGATTTCCGGTTGTCGTTGCTGACGCTTCTCAAGGCCGTTGTGGTCACGGTGCTGCTGCTGACCGGCGCCCGGCTCGTCACGCACGGGGTCGCCGCACGGGTCGAGGCCAACCGCGATTTCTCGCCCTCGATGCAGGTGCTGACGATCAAGGTGCTGCAGGTCGTGCTCTACGCCGCGGCGGTTCTGATCGGGCTGAAGGCCGTCGGCTTCGACCTGACCTCGCTCGCCGTTCTGTCCGGCGCCATCGGCGTCGGCCTGGGCTTCGGCCTGCAGAAGGTGGTCTCGAACCTCGTCTCGGGCATGATCCTGCTGCTGGACAAGTCGATCAAGCCGGGCGACGTCGTCTCGCTGGGCGAGACCTTCGGCTGGATCAACCAGATGGGCGCGCGCTATGTCTCGGTGCTGACGCGCGACGGCCGTGAATACCTGATCCCGAACGAGGACCTGATCACGAACCAGGTGGTGAACTGGTCGCATTCCAACGAGTTCGTCCGGCTCGACATCCATTTCTCCACCTCCTACGACGACGATCCGCACGCCGTGCGCCGCATCGCCATCGACGCGGCCCAGACGGTGGAGCGGGTGCTCAACCATCGCGCGCCGGTCTGTCACATCACCGAGTTCGGCGACAGCGGCGTGCATTACGTGCTGCGCTTCTGGATCGGCGACGCCACGTCGGGGCTGACCAATGTCCGGGGCGCGGTCTATCTCGCGCTCTGGGACGCGCTGAAGGACAACGGCATCTCCATCCCCTTCCCCCAGCGCGAGGTGCGGCTGCTGCCGGGCAGCACGGTCACCCTCGCCGGGTCCGGAGGCGGCGCGAATCACGCCGGGAGCGTCGCAGAGTGAAACGGAATACCCGCCGATCGGTTGTAAAATCCGGTATCGAAAGGCAGGCTATGCTTGACCTGACGAAGCGCATGCCCTTCGGTGGGCAGCGGACGGGGAAGGAAAAAAGGAGAGGGATATGTATAACAAGATCATGGTTCCGGTCGATCTGCGGCACACGGACACCCTCGGGAAGGCGATCAAGACCGCGGTGGATATCGCCAAGGCCAACGACGCGAAAATCACCTTCGTCGGGGTGACGACGTCCCAGCCCTCTTCGGTGGCCCACAACCCCGAGGAATACGACACCAAGCTCAAGGCCTATGCCGACGAGCAGGGGCAGAAGCACGGCGTCTCGATCTCGCACAAGTCGAAGATCAGCCACGATCCGGCGATCGACAAGGACGACCTGATGGAAGAGATCGTCGAGGGCGAGGGGTTCGACCTCGTGGTCATGGCCTCGCACATCCCAGGCTTCGCCGAACACATCTTCGCGTCGAACGCCGGTTATCTCGCCTCGCACGCGCATTGCTCGGTCTTCGTCGTCCGCGGCGAGTGACCCGGCGGGCGGGTCACCGGCGCCGCCCTAGCGCAGCGCCGGGGCCGGCCGGATCGATCCGGTTTCCATACCACGCCAGTTCACCACCGGCGCGTCCATGACCCGGCGGGTGGCCGGATGCGCGGCGTCCAGCACCCCGAGACGGCAGAGAAGGGCGGCGATGCTGCATTCGGACGCGCGGGTCGCGCCGTCTTCGATCTTCAGCGCCACGCCCAGTTTCAGGTCCGGCAGGATCGCGACATAGACGCCCTCGGCCCCGGTCTTGACCGCGGCACGCCCCGACGCCGCGCGCATCAGTTCGGTGCAGGCCTTGCCTTCGCCGGCGACGAGCTCGGGATGGGCCGTCATCGCCCGCACGAGCCGCGCCGCCGCCCGGTCGCGACCGTCTCCCGCATCCTGCGCCTGCGCCATCCGCGCCATTGCCCGGGCGAGTCCGGTCAGGGTGCAGGCGAAATTCGGCGCCGAGCAGCCGTCGAAGGCGTGCCCGGGCGAGGTTTCGCCGGTCATCTCCTCGAAGGCGGCGAGCACCGCTTTCTGAACCGGGTGGTCGGGGTCGATATACTCCGGCCCGGCCCCGAGGTGCCGCGCCAGCGTCAGGAACCCCGCGTGTTTGCCCGAGCAGTTGTTATGCAGCTGGCTCGGCGCGAGGCCGGCGCGTATCAGGGCGAATTTCGCCGCGCGATCCTTGGGCGGATGCGCGCCGCAGCGCAGGTCGCTCTCCGACAGGCCAAGATCGTCGAGCCACCGCGCCACGCGCTCGGTGTGGATCGCGGCCCCCTCGTGGCTGGCACAGGCAAGCGCCAGGTGTTCGTCCGTCAGCCCGGCGGCGTCCGCCGCGCCGCTTTCCAACAGCGGCAGCGCCTGGAGCATCTTGCAGGACGACCGGGGCAGGATGACCTTCTCGGCATCGCCCCAGACCTCTTGGGTGTCGCCGGAGGCGTCACAGATAACGGCATGTCCGCGATGGAGCGACTCCAGAAACGGCCCGCGCCAGATTTCGGTCAGTGCTTCCGCCTCGGCCATTCCGCCCTCCTTACGGCGTCGTGATGACTCGGGCCCCGAAATTCCGCAATCCGGGGTGGAAAACAAGGGGCGGCGTAAGCTAAACTTTGCCGGTGCAGTTTTCGAGGATTGCCGCCCGCGGAGAAGGACAACACAACGGGGTGGCAGAACGAGGCAGAGGCAGCAGGAGGCTGTGGATCGCATGTTGAAATCTTTGGGCCTGGCCATCGGCGGTGCGGCGCTGGCGTTTTCGGCCATGAGTGCAGCCGCACAGGAGGAATCCGACAACAGGGTCGCCGCCAAAACGGACTGGAGCGTCTTCGTCGAGGACGACCCGACGGAATGCTGGGTCGTTTCCAGCCCGAAGGAGACCGTCAACACCAAGAACGGCCGCGTGGTCGCGGTGCGGCGCGGGGACATCCTGCTCTTCGTCTCCTACCGGCCGGGATCGGGGGTCAACGGCGAGGTGTCCTTCACGGGCGGATATCCCTTCAACGACAGCTCGACCGTCAGCCTCCAGGTCGGCGAAGACAGCTTCGAGCTTTTTACCGACGGCGAATGGGCCTGGGCCGAGAACGCGCAGGCCGACCAGCGGATCGTCACCGCGCTCAAGGGCGGGGCCGAGGCGGTGGTCACGGGGCTGTCCTCGCGCGGGACGACGACCAAGGACACCTTCTCGCTGATGGGGATCACCGCCGCGCTGGACGAGGCCGAGGCGCGCTGTTCCAGTTGATCCGGCCCGCACGGGCTTGACCGGCGCCGGATGGTTCCCATCTGCACGGGAATCGTGTATCCCGGCGCCTTATCCGACCGGAGCCATTGAAATGACCGCATCTGCGCCCATCACGCAGGATCTTCTGACGATCCCGCGCAAGCTGCCCGAGGACGGCCGCACCAACCTGGTGGGCCTGACCCGCGATGGCCTGCGCGACGCCCTGATCGCCGCTGGCACGCCCGAGAAGCAGGCGAAGATGAGGACGACGCAGCTCTGGCAGTGGATCTACCAGAAGGGCGTGCGCGATTTCGCGGCGATGACGAACCTCGCCAAGGAGTATCGCGCGCTTCTGGCCGAGAATTTCACCGTCGAGATCCCCGAGATCGTGTCGCGCGACGTTTCCGCGGACGGCACGCGCAAATACCTGCTGCGTATCGCCGGCGGCCACGAGGTCGAGGCCGTCTACATCCCCGAGGAAGACCGCGGCACGCTCTGCGTTTCCAGCCAGGTGGGATGCACGCTGACCTGTTCGTTCTGCCATACCGGCACGCAGCGGCTGGTGCGCAACCTCACCGCGGGCGAGATCGTCGGGCAGGTCATGGTCGCGCGCGACGACCTGGACGACTGGCCGAAGCCGGGCGAGGGATCGGGCACCCGGCCGCGGCTGGTCTCGAACCTCGTGCTCATGGGGATGGGCGAGCCGCTCTACAATTTCGAGAACGTCCGCGACGCGATGAAGATCGCCATGGACGGCGGGGGGATCTCGCTGTCGCGCCGGCGGATCACGCTGTCGACCTCGGGCGTCGTGCCCGAGATCGCCCGCACCGCCGAGGAAATCGGCTGCATGCTGGCGGTGAGCTTCCACGCCACGACGGACGAGGTCCGCGACAGGCTGGTGCCGATCAACAAGCGCTGGAACATCGCCACGCTGCTCGACNCGCTGCGCGAGTATCCGCGGCTCTCCAACTCCGAGCGGATCACCTTCGAATACGTGATGCTCAAGGACGTGAACGACAGCGACGCCGACGCGCGGCGCCTGGTGAAGCTGATCTCCGGCATTCCCGCCAAGATCAACCTGATCCCCTTCAACGAATGGCCGGGCGCGCCCTATGAGCGTTCCGACTGGGACCGGATCGAGGCCTTCGCCGACATCGTCTACAAGGCCGGCTATGCCAGCCCGATCCGCACGCCGCGGGGCGAGGATATCATGGCCGCCTGCGGCCAGCTCAAATCCGCGACCGAACGCGCCCGCAAGAGCCGCGCGCAAATCGCCGCCGAAGCCGGGCTCTGACCGCGACGGGGGATTCCCGGACGGGCCGGTTCGCGCTATACTGGCGCAAAACCAAGACAGGCCCGGGCAGGTCCACCATGCGGTATCTCGGCATTGCGCTCGCGCTGGCGGCGCTTCTCTTCACGGCGGGCTGCGCCAGCAAGTTCCGGACCTATGACGGGCCCGAGGTGACCCGCGTTACGGTCCACAAGGACGCGCGGCGCATGTTTCTCTGGCATCACGACCGGCCACTGGCCGGGTATGAGATCGATCTCGGCTTCGCGCCCGAGGGCCACAAGCGGTTTGAGGGCGACGGCCGCACGCCCGAGGGGCGCTACGTCATCGACCGGCGCAACCCGAACTCGAATTTCCATCTCTCGATCGGGATATCCTACCCCAACGAGAACGACCGTGCCTTCGCGCGCAAGTCGGGAAAGGATCCCGGCGGCGACATCTTCATTCACGGCAAGGGGAAATGGCGCCGCGCGTCCAACAGCCCCGACTGGACGGCGGGCTGCATCGCGGTCACCAACCGCGAGATCGAGGATATCTACGCCATGGTGCGCAACGGAACGGTGATCGACATCTATCCCTGACCGGCCCGGGCCAGAGGGCGCGGGATCACGACGCGTCAGCCACCTGCTGCGCGTCCTGCCCCGGCGCACCGGTGACCAGCGTCCACCAGATCTTGCCGTTGGGCTCCTGGAACCAGTCGAAACCCAGGTCGCGGGCCGCGGGGTCGAGGATCACGTCGCGGGTATCGGGCTTGTCCATCCAGGCCGCCAGCGTCTGGATGTCGTTTTCGTAGGTCTCCGAGATGTTCTCGCCCAGAAGCGCGCCCGGGTAACCGGCGCGCGCCGCCCGGTCGATGGGCGAGGACCCGTCGGATCCAAAATGCCACGGCCGGTTCTGCACCGACATGTCGCGGGCATGGGTCGCCGCGGCGGCGTTCAGCCGCTCGTCGTAGTCGAGCATCGGCAGGCCCCGCATGGCGCGAAGCGTATTGATCGAGTCGAGCATCCGGAACTTGATCGGCGCGACGTCGCCGGCGCTGATGCGGAAGACCGTCGGCAACGGCTCCCCGTCGGGACCCAGCCGCGGACCGGCGGCCGGCTGGCCGCAGGCGGCGAGCGCCAGCAAC
>PR_CR_10_Liq_1_inCRDRAFT_1000354_pt1 | contig 28820 bp, 21 predicted proteins | sample PRCRCaboRojoPR_3_FD_10241 | JGI IMG/M metagenome (IMG submission 10241)
CTGGAGGCCCAATACGCCCACGACACCATGCCCCGCGGCGTGCTCGGGCTGAACGCACCCATGTTCGAAGAGTATCTCCAGTTCATCGCCAACCGGCGTTGCGCGCAGATCGGCCTGCCGGAGCAGTACCCGGGCGCCAGCAACCCCTTCCCGTGGATGTCGGAGGTGCTGGATCTCAAGAAGGAAAAGAACTTTTTCGAGACCCGGGTCACCGAGTACCAGACCGGCGGCGCCCTCAGCTGGGACTAGCGCTGGGACTGGGACTGAGGCGCGATGTCCATGGCGGGCCCGCCGCCGGCGCCACCGTCCGCACGGGGGCCATCGCCGGCGCTGAGCGGCGGCCACGACCGACCCGCGCACCGGTCAGCACCCTGAACGGCCGTCTTCGGCCGGGGGATCTGCCGCGGTGACCGGCGACGCATCGCGGCACCCGCAAGTATCCAATCCATCGGAGCGGCCCATGCGCCACACCCCACCCGCTAGCGCCACCGCGGCCGACTTCCTGTTCGACAGGGAAGAATTACAGGCACTCGCCGATGAGACCCTGCTGCGGCGCGCCTGGCGCCATGCGCGGGATAAGCGCGTCGTACAGGTGGGGCTCTACCAGGGCGCATTGCATGCGGAGGTGGAGGACGAAGACAGTGAGGAGCAGCTCACGCTGTCCCTGGGCTACGATACCGACGGCAACCTCTGGTCGGCCTGCGACTGCGACGACGACGGCGACGACGACGACGGGCTTTGCATCCATGCCCTGGCCGCGCTGCTGAGCTTCAGCACCGCCGAATCCACGGGTGTCAGCCTCGGCGATGCAGTGGCCGCGGCCATCGACGAGCGAGTCAAGCGCGGCCGCGCCGAGGTCCGGGTTGAGCCGGTGGGCAGCGCCGGCGGGACCGATGCCCGGGCCCCCTGGTTCGGGGCCTGGCGCGCACGCTCCATCGGCACCAGCGCGGGCCCCTTTCAGACCACCTGGCAGGTGCAGATTCGCTCGCTGACCGAGCGTGCCAACCACTGCACCTGTCCGGACTTCGCCATCAACCAGCTCGGGACCTGCAAACACATCGAAGCGGCTCTGCACCGCATCAGAAAACGCAAAGACTTCAGGCAAATCCGCCAACAACCGGCACCGCGGTGCTATGTCTACCTGGACTGGCAACGCGACGACGCCCCGTGCATCCGCCTGCACCGCGGCGCCGAGATCCCGGCCCACCTGGCGCCGGTCCTGACACAATGGTTCGACGCCGACGGCGCCTTCCGCGGTCGACTGCCGGACGAATTCCAGGCATTCGCCGAACAGCACGGCGGCGACGACCTGCTCATCGGCGACGATGCCCTGGGCTTCGCACGCCGGCTCGCCGATGATGCCGCCCGCGAGCTGCGCGCCCGGGATATCGGCAACCGCATCCGTGCCAGCGGCGGCCGGTTGCCGGACATCCGCGCCCGGCTCTATCCGTACCAGGTGGAGGGCGTCGCCTTTCTCGTCGGGCGCGGCCGCGCGCTGCTCGCTGACGACATGGGCCTTGGCAAGACCCTCCAGGCCATCGCCGCCGCCTATTGGCTGCACCGCAACGAAAACGTCCAACGCGCACTCATCGTGTGCCCGGCGTCGCTCAAGTTCCAATGGCAGCGCGAGATCCAACGTTTCACCGGCGCTGAGACCCGCCTGGTGCAGGGATCAGCCGACGCCCGCGCCGTCCAATACCGTCAAGGCGGTGGCTTCTACATCATTAACTACGAACTGGTGCTGCGGGATCTCAGCATCATCAATGAGACTCTGGCGCCGGACTTGCTCATCCTGGACGAGGCCCAGCGCATCAAGAATTGGCGCACCAAGATCGCCGCCGCCATCAAGCGCATCCCGTCGCGCTATGCCTTCGTGCTCACCGGCACCCCGCTGGAGAATCGCCTCGAGGACCTCTACAGCCTGATGCAGGTGGTGGACCCGCGGGTGCTGGGGCCGCTGTGGCGCTATCTGGCAGACTTCCACATCACCGATGAGCGCGGCAAGGTGCTGGGCTACCGCAATCTCTCGTCGCTGCGCCGCCGGCTCGCGCCCGTCATGCTGCGCCGCGACCGCGCGCTGGTGCGCGAGCAGTTGCCAGACCGCATCGAGCAGCGCCGGGACGTGTCGCTGTCGCCGCGGCAGGCAGAGATCCATGACGACGCACTCAACACTGCCGGGCGGCTCGCCCAGATCGTCAAGCGCCGGCCGCTGACGCCATCAGAGCAAAACCGCATGATGGCCGCCCTGCAGCGCGCCCGCATGGCCTGCAATGCCGCCGGGCTGGTGGACAAACAGACCAAGGGCTCACCGAAGCTCGAAGAGCTCGCCAGCATCTTGGAAGACGGCTGCCAGCTGGCAGGCCTGAAGGCCGTTGTCTTCTCCCAATGGGCGCAGATGGGCGAGATGGTGGAGGATCTTGTCCGGCGTATGGGCCTGGGCTGCGTGCGCCTGCACGGTGGCATCCCAAGCAGCGGGCGCGGCGCACTCATGGACCGCTTCCACGACGATGACGCCTGCCAGGTCTTCATCTCCACCGACGCCGGTGGCACCGGCCTGAATCTGCAGTGCGCCTCTCTGCTGGTGAACCTCGATGTGCCCTGGAATCCCGCCGTGCTGGACCAGCGCGTCGCCCGGGTGCATCGACTCGGCCAACGCAGCAAGGTCCAGGTCATCCATCTGGTGGCCGCCGACGCTTACGAGGACCAGGTGCTCGGCCTGGTGCAGGATAAGCGCGATCTGTTCGACAACGTGGTGGACGCGGATGCCGATACGGATGTAGTCGGCGTGTCCAAACGCCTCGCCGAAGTGCTGGCCGAGGCTCTGGCCGACGATTCGGCCGGCGAGCGCGCCCACCAGCCGCAGCCTGCCCCACACGACACAGCCGAGGACACCCGCGCCGGGGTGCCGCCTGAACCCAGCGCCGAGCCGGCGGCGGTGGCCGCCGAAACCACCGGCGCCCCGCCGGCGGCATCGGCGCTCGCGCNGGCCGAGCTCGACCGGGAAGTCCGGCGCTGCATCGACGTGCTGCAGCGAGACTTCGGCAACCGGGTTGCGCGCATTCTCGGCGCCAGCAGCGGACTACTGGTGGTGCTCGACCAAGTGGACGACACCGATGACGACCGCGCCGCAGCCATCTCGGCGCAGGTCCCCATCGCGCTCGTCGACCGCCGCACATTACGCGGGCTGGAGCGCCTCGGCACCGCCTCGCCCACCGCCGGCGCCGATGAGCTCTATCGGGCCCCGGTCGCCGCGGCACCGACGGCCCCGGCGGAGCCGCCGCTGCTGCGCCGCGCCCGCCAGAAGCTCGAGGCCGCCGAGGTCCTACTGCGCCAGGCCTGCCCTGCCCCCGCCGCCGAGCTGCTCCACGACGCCCTGCTCAACGCCGTGGCGCTGGCTTGCGGCCGAGAGCAACCGCCGGCGCCCGAAAAAGCCGTCGTCTGGCTCTACGCCGAAGCACTGCCCGCCGGCTGGCTGCAGGCAGATGACGCGACCCTCGTCATGCGCGCCCACGCCCTTGCCCAGTCCCTCGCCCAGAGCAGCGACGACGTGCCTCCCGGGCTGCTCGCAGCGCTGGCAGAGGATGTAGCCGGATTCGTGAGCACCGTGGGCCGTGCAACATGACGCCTGCCTCCCCGGAATCGCCGGCGCCCAGGCCTGCATGCCGGGTCGGCGTCTGGTCGCTGCTGGGAATCCATGACAGGTCCATGACGGGCGAGCAGCGCAGGCCGCCACAGACGCGTCAGGCTCAGGCCGCGGCGAGGGCCGCCATACCGGCGGCGCCATGCCAGTAGCCGTCGCAGGGGCCGGTGGGCATCAGGGTCGCCAGCGCCTCGTTGGCGGCGGCCGGCGCCAGCTCGCCGGCGCGCACCTTATGAAAGAGCGCCAGCACCTCGCCGGTGTACTGTGATTGCGGGCTGATGCGCAGGATGTCCACATCGAGTGCGCGCAGATCGTCCAGCGCCGGTAGCAGATTCATGGTGCGTGCCGACTGGGTCTGAATGCCGTTCAAGGCCAGGAACGGGTTAGCGTCCTGGGTCTCGACCACCATGCCGTCCGGGTGGTCGATGCAGGCGTCGCGACAGTCGTCCTTGGGCAGGTTGCGGGCGCGGGCGGTGAAACAGCGGGCCGAGTAGGCCAGCGGCAGCCGGCCGTAGGCGAAAACCTCCGTTTCCACGCCGGCGGGACGCTGCTGCTGCATGGCGGCCAGCGCCTCCCGGGTCAGCTCCACCGGCAGCACCCAGCGCTTGCAGCCGTCGGCGGCGAGCAGGGCCAGCGTGCGGTGATTGTAAACATTGACGCTATGGCCGACGGCGAAGGGCCGCCCCCGCAACAGTTGTACGGCGCCCAGGTCGTTGGCCTCCACCAGGTAGTCATCCTGGCGACAGATGGCCCGCAGGCGCTTGAGCTCCGATTCCGCCTCCAGCAGCGCCAGCGTGGACAGCACCACTTCTTTGCCGGCGGCGCGCAGGCGCGCGGCGATGGTCAGCCAGTCCTCGAAGCGCACCTGGCTGCGCTTGGCGCAGATGGTCTCGCCCAGGTAGACGATGTCCGCCGGGCTGTCGGCGACCATGGCGTAGAAGTGCTCCACCTGCTCCTTGGGCCAGTAGTACGGAATGGGGCCGAGGGAGAGGCGCGGGGCGGCGGTTGCGGTCATGGGCTGGCTCGGTGGCGCGTCGATGGCGCGGTCGGTGTGGGGTCAATGCTGAGCACCGGCGATGCCCGACGGGCCTCGCCGGTGTCTGTCCGGTGAGCCGGGCTGGCTCATTGCCAGGGCCGGTGATAGGGACCGAGCGTGGTCTGCGCCCCTTCGGAGACCTTGGCCAGCGCCGCCGTCCACGCCGGTTGCGGGGCGAAGCCGACGGGATCGCGGGCGAAGGCATCCAGCGCCTCGCGCCACACGCGCGTAACCTGCTTGACGTAGACGGGGCTGCGCTGGCGGCCTTCGATCTTCACCGCCGCCACACCGGCCGCCGCCAGCTCCGGCAGCAATGCCATGGCATTCAGGCTCACCGGGTCTTCGATGGCGTGATGGGTGCGGCCCTCGGTGCGGTAGCTGCCCTTGCACAGGGTCGGATAGCCCACGCTCTCACCCTTGGGATGGCGCTGGATCAGCACGCCGCCCAGGCGGGTATCGAGGCCGGCATCGGTCTCGATCCACGCCACATGGCTCGCCGGCGAGCAGGCGCCGTAGGTGTTGGGTGAGCGCCCGGTGGCGTAGGACGACAGGATGCAGCGCCCCTCCACCATCACGCAGAGACTGCCAAAGCCGAAGACTTCGATCTCCACCGGGCTCTGCTCGATGACGTGCCGCACCTGCGCCATGGACAAGACCCGCGGTAGCACGGCGCGCTTGATGCCGAAGTGCTCGTGATAGTAGCGCAGCGCCTCGTCGTTGGTCGCCGAGCCCTGCACCGACAGATGCAGGTTGAGCTGCGGCTGGCGCCGTGCGGCATAATCCAGCACGCCGATGTCGGCGCAGATGAGCGCATCCACGCCGAGGGCCGCCGCCTGATCCACGGCCTGCTCGAAGCGCGGGAGCCCATCCGTGCGCGGATAAGTGTTCATGGCGATGAATACCCGTTTGCCCTTGGCCTTGGCATAGCGGATGCCCTCGGCGAGCTTGCTCGCCGTGAAATTGAGCCCGGCGAAATGCCGCGCATTGGTGTCGTCACGAAAGCCCGTGTAGACGGCGTCGGCGCCGTTGTCCACGGCGGCCTTCAATGACGGCAGGTTGCCGGCGGGGCAGACGAGCTCCATGGTGAGTCTCCGTTGCAGGCGTTGGTGCTTATCGGACGCGCGCGCCATGGGCGACCNGCGTCANTGGATTTGGTCGGGAAAGTGCTTTGNGTNTCGAGGNCCGANTGCGCGGACGGCGGGACGCACGTCCCTCGCTGCTCGCCACCCCCGCCCTCACGCCGCTATCCGCTCACCGGCCCGCGCCCCCTGCGCGGTACCGCGGCGGCGCAGCTCCGCTTCGATACCGTTCAGCACCGCCCATTTCTTGGCGCACCACGCGGGNGCCAGCAGGATGTCGCGGCTGGCGGTGCCGGTGACGCGGTGATAGGTCAGGTGCGCCGGGGTCCGCTCGATGAGATCGCAGGCGATGGCGATGTAGTCGTCCATGGTCAGGGGCTGGTAGCCGCCGGCACGCCAGTCCTTTGCGAGCAGCGTGTGGCGCACCACGTGCAGGGGGTGCAGCTTGAGTGCATCGGTGCCGAGCGCCAGCACCCGATCCAGGCTCGCCAGGGCCTCGCGCCGGGCCTCGCCCGGCAGACCGACGATGAGATGGGTGCAAACCGGCAGGCCGCGCCCGCGCGCCGCCAGCACCGCGTGACGATAGTCGGCGAAGCCATGACCGCGGTTGACGCGCGCGAGGGTGTCGTCGAAGGCGGATTGCAGCCCCAGCTCCAGCCAGACCTCGTGGCCGTCGTCGCGTAGCGCGCAGAGGAGATCCAACACCGCGTCGGGCACGCAGTCGGGGCGGGTGCCGACGGCGATGCCGATCACGTCGGGCTGCGCCAGCGCGGCGCGGTACAGGGCGCCGAGCCGCTCCACGTCGCCGTAGGTATTGGTGTAGGCCTGGAAATAAGCCAGATAGCGCGCCGCGCCGGTGCGCTTGCGGATCACCCGGCGGCCGGCGGCGATCTGCCCGGCCACGGACTGTTCAGGGGTCTCGGGCAGCGCCCGGGCGGCGGGGCTGAAGGAGACGTTATTGCAGAAGCTGCAACCCCCGCGGCCCTTGCTGCCATCGCGGTTCGGACAGCTGAAGCCGGCGTGAATGGCGAGCTTGTGCACCCGCCGGCCATGGCGCCGGCGCAGATCCTGGCCGAAGGTATTGACGAAATCGGACAACGGCATGGTGCGGTGGGCGGCTGCTCGCGGGAGACGGCGGGCGACCATCGCCGCCCGAGCTTGGCAGCTTCCCACACCCAAAGCAGGGGTACATTGACGACTGTCAAAGGGACACGGAGACCGGAACGTGCCGCCGCCCATTGTCCTCGCCCAGCGTCTGGCCTGGCGCCCGCTCCCAGTGCCCCAGGGCAGAGATCCCGATACCATGGTGACCTGCCGGCGTCGCCGCCATCACAATCCAGCCCCCACAGGCCAATCCCGCGGACGCCAACCCGAGGAGTGCCCATGCAAGCGTGCATCGACCACATCGAGCTGACCACCACCGCCCCCATCCAGCTCATCGACATCACCGCCCGGGTGCGCGAGCGGGTGCGGGCACGGGGCCTGCGGCACGGCCTGGTGACCGTCATCTCCAACCACACCACCGCCCGGGTGAACCTCAACGAGCACGAGGAACGTCTGCAGCAGGACATGATCACTTTCCTGCAACGCCTGGTGCCACGTGACGGCGACTATGGCCACAATGTCGCTCCGGTCGATGGCCGCGACAATGCCCATGCACACCTGCTCGGGCTCTTCGCCAACGCCTCCGAGAGTATCCCGGTGCACGACGGGGAGCTGCTGCTGGGGACATGGCAGTCGGTGTTTTTCGTGGAACTGGACGGACCGCGGCCGCAGCGTCAAGTCAGCCTGCAACTGCTCGGGGAGCTGTAAGCCATGCGCCAACACGACATCGATGGTTTCTATGCGGACCTGTCGGCGCTCGATACCGACGCCCACCTGCTGCTCGACTACCGCATCGAGTGCACCGGCAACCCGCGGGTGGCGGCGGCCCACCTGGCGAGCGAGCAGTCCACGGCGCAATGGCAGCGGATGGGTGTGGACGAGGACTACCGCCCCCGCTTCGCCGCCAAGGTGGTGGACCTGGAAGTCGAAACGACCCTGTCCGGCACCAGTTATCCGCTGCGCCCGGCGGTGGACGAGCCCGTCAGCGTCTGCCGCGTGCGTCTCGCCCACCCCTACGCCAACTTCGGCCCGCGCATTCCCAATCTGCTCTCCGCGGTGCTCGGCGAAGGCGCCTTCTTCGCACCGGGCATCCCCGTGGTGAAGCTGCTGGACGTGACGTTTCCGGACGCCTTTCTCGCCCACTTCGACGGCCCGCGCTACGGGCTCGCGGGCCTGCGCGATCGATGGCACATCCATGACCGACCCTTCTTCTTCGGCGTCATCAAGCCGAACATCGGGCTCGACCCGGCACCCTTCGCCGAGCTTGGCCTCGCCGCCTGGCGTGGCGGTCTCGACATCGCCAAGGACGACGAGATGCTGGCAGACCCAGCCTGGTCGCCCATCGCCGAGCGCTCCCGGCGCCTCGGTGCCGCCCGCCGCCTGGCCGAGCAGGAAACCGGCGTGCCCAAGGTCTACCTCGCCAACATCACCGACGAAGTGGATCAGCTCATTGCGCTGCACGACATGGTGGTCGCCAACGGCGCCAATGCCGTCATGATCAACGCCCTGCCCGTGGGCCTCAGCGCCGTGCGCATGCTGCGCAAGCACGCACGCGTCCCGCTGGTGGCCCACTTCCCCGTCATCGCCGCCATGAGCCGACTGCCGCACTTCGGCGTGCACACGCGTGTGCTCACCAAGCTGCAGCGGATCATCGGCTTCGACGTCATCATCATGCCGGGCTTCGGTCCGCGGATGATGACCCCTGAGGACGAGGTCCTGGAATGCATCGCCGCCTGCACCGAGCCCATGGGGCCGATCAAGCCGGCGCTGCCGGTGCCCGGCGGCAGCGACTCGGCGGCGACCCTGGCGACCGTACACCAAAAGATCGGCAACCCGGACTTCGGCTTCGTGCCCGGACGCGGTGTGTTCAGCCACCCCGACGGGCCAACGGCCGGTGCCGCGAGCCTGCGCCAGGCCTGGGCGGCCATCGCCACCGGGGTGCCGGTGGCCGAGCATGCCGAGGGACATCCGGCACTGGCGGCTGCCCTCGGCGCGTTCGGCTAACGGCTCGCGCGCCGGCGGGGATTACGGACTGTATTCATACCGGGCACGCCCGGCGCACGGCGATTACCCACACACGCTTCGGCGGACGACACCCATCGGCGCCGCACATTCGCTTTTGGCGGATCAGGAGGGCGGCGGCGCACGAGCGTGTCGAGCCCCGGTCGGTGCCCGGCCGGAAAACCGGCCTTTGCGCCTCAGCCGACCGCAGCGAGCGGGGGTGACGGGACGTTGCGGGTGTCCTCGTGGCCGTCGAGCAGCTCGCGCTCGAAGCCCGCCCAGTCGACCCGGGCCCCCAAATGCGCGGCCACGAGTCGCATATCCTGCTCGGCATTGCCGAGGCAGCTGGTGCCGCCGGGCGACGGCGTCATGTTGAAGACGATACCGTGGCCGTCGATGATCTTCACTTCGCCCATTTTCAGCTCGCGCGTGCGCCGATCAATGAGCTGCGGGCGCACGCCGCCGTAGCCATGGGCGTACGCGATATCCCGCACCGCAAGCTGCGGGACGATCTTGCGGATTTCACGCAGGAACAGGCGCCGGTTGAGCCAGGGCACTTCGTAGAGGAAATTGCGCAGCACATAGTTGCGCACGTCGGCGACCTTCAGCAGGTTCCAGAGCGTCGCCACCACGTCCCGGTCCAGATTCAGCACCGAGAAGAAGTCGCGGATGGTGGCGGGGTTGTAGCGCTCCAGCATGGGCAACATGAGCGCCGTGGGGCCGAAGCGGGTCTTGCCGTCGGTGGCGATGTCACGATCGCCATGGACCGCGGCGAAGGGGAGTGCCGGGTTCTGTACCGTGTAGACCTTGCCGTTGAGTGCCTGCGGCGCGAAATAGAACGAGCCCGCCATGGGCAGACAGGAATACTCGAGGCCGAAGCCCATGCGCTGCGCCATCAGGAGCGAATGCCCGCCGGCGCAGACCACCACGGAGCGCGCCAGCATGGGGCCGCGGTTGGTCTGGAGCACATAGCCGTCCCCATCCTTGGCGATGTCCGCGACGGCGGTGTTGTAGAGCTGNCTNACATGCCGCTCGGGCGCCCGGTCCAGACGTTCGCATTGGGCGGAAAAGGACTCCGACAGGGCCTGGAAGTCCACCGCGCAATAGTCATCCGGCGTGCCGGTGGCGACGATCGCCTCGCGCCGATGCGCACCCTGCACCAGCGCAACATTGGGCTCCAGGTCGGCGATGTCGTCGCGCTCGAGCAGCTGCATGCGCGGATACAGGCCACGGAATTCGTCGAAGCGGCGGCGGAGATAGTCGCACTCCCGCGCACCCACACCCAGCACCATCTTCGGCATGCGGTGGATGATCCGATCGCGCTCCGCCGCCGGCAGCTTGGTGGCGTAGTTGACGATCATCGACGCGGTGCGCTTCACCGCCGCCGCCTTCTCCAGGGTGTAATTGGTCTCGATGTCGCCGCAGTGAATGGTCTGGCTGTTGTTGTGGGCGTGGGAGTTCACCTGCGCCGGGCGCTCGCGGCGCTCGACCAACAGCAGGCGCTTCAGGTCCGTAAACCGCGCCAGCTCGTAGAGCAGCGCAGTACCGCTCACACCGCCGCCGACGATGATGCAGTCGTAGTGCGTGGAGGCCGTCATCGTTTTCTACTCCTCAACGTGCGGGCACAGCGCGGGCTGCACCCCAGTGACACGCTAGGGTATGAGAGAGGCACCCCCAAGACCAGCCAATACCATCAGTTCAAAGTATTGATTTTTCCGATTATGACGCCTGTCGCCGGGCGAATGCCGTGACCAAAGCACCGCTGAGCGACACAATACGATTCGCCACCCAAGGCAACGCAATGCCCGGTGCGGCAGACGGATGCGGTCGTGGCAACCGATCTCGACGGGCCGCCGTGCTGCGGTGACGGCGAGCCCGCCGACTCGACGCGCCCCATCCGGGGCGGCTCGACGCCAGGTCGTCAGTCGATGAACGGATTTTCCGACGCTTCGCCGTTGCCCGGATGCGCCTGGCGCTCCGGCGTCATCTCGACGGCGCTCGGTTGGCGGTCCACCTCCTGGACTGCCTCATCATCGGTCACCAGGGTCGCGCTAGAGACGCCGCCCACAACCAGCGCCGCGATGGCAAGTGCTTCAAGCATGGTGTCACTCCTGCGGATTCAGTGTTCAGTTGCATAGAAGTATATTAGCAAAATCTAATTCTACAAGTAACAAATCGTAACAAGGCTCGATCATTTCCCGGAGATACCAGCGGTAAGCGGGGAGAACCCTTGGCCTTAGAACACTTAATGGGTAAAGGGTCGCGCCAAACGACGCGCCCAGAAGCAGGAATAACACGAAAAGTGTTTAACGCCGGGCGCCCGTGCGGGCACCTGACGCGGTACTGCCGGCATGACGGCGGCTACCGATCGGTCGTCACGGCTCGATGCGGGCGCCCTGCGCAGGGTCTCGTCATGGTCGCCCGTGAGTGATACTGCAACGGTGCTGCTCACCAGTCGCCGGCGCGCCGCATCAGGACCCGGCCTCCAGCGCACGCTGCGAGCGCGTTCGGAAGACTCGCATCTCTTTGGCAGCCTGCACGTCACCTTTGGATTCGGCGGTGGCGATGCCATGATCGAACGCGGTCATGGCCTCTTCGTGGCGCCCGGCGGCGGCGAGCGTCTTGCCATAAAGCTTCCACGCCGCAGAGTAGCCGGCGTCCATACGCACCGCTTCGGCGAGATGCTCCAGTGCCTCGTCGAGTTGCGCCTGTTTCAGGTACTCGTTGCCCAAACTGTAACGCAGCAACGCGGAGTCCTGCCCGCGGGCGCGCATGGTTTCAAGATTATCGATGATGCTCATGCTGGCTTCACCCCTGTCGTCTCCTGCTTCGTGGCGGGCCCAGGGCACTATCCTGTCGCGGGCAGGTCGGTGAGGGCAAGGGCTTGCGCCAACACAAGCATCCATGCCGGCATCACCGGGGGCGCACCGTGCGCGGGCATGCCCCCAGGCGTGAGCACCAACGCCGCGGTGCTCAGTCGATGACCGGTCTGCAAGCCGACGGCGCGTCTCACCGCCGCCAGAACGCCGGCGTCAGCAGCACCAGGAGGGTGAAGATCTCGAGCCGCCCGAGCAGCATCGCGAAGCACAGGATCCAGATGCCCGGGTCGTGCATGTCGAAGTAGTGGGCGCCGACGGTGGCGAGGCCGGGGCCCAGGTTGTTCATGCAGGCGGCCACCGCCGAGAAGGAGGTGATCAGATCCAGCCCGGTCGCCGCGAGCGCCAGATACATGATCACGAAGGTCGCGACATACAGCGAGAAAAACCCCCAGACGGCATCGATGATGCGATGATTGATGACCTTGTTGCCGACACGCACCGGCAGTTGTGCGCTCGGGTGAATCAGTCGGCCGATCTCGCGGATGCCCTGCTTGATGAGCAGCAGGAAGCGAATCTGCTTGATGCCGCCGCCGGTGGAGCCTGCACAACCGCCGACGAACGCAAGAAACAGGAGCAGGATCTCGATGAACGGCGGCCAATAGTAGAACTGCGCGGTCGTGAACCCGGTCGTCGTGCCCACCGAGACGACCTGGAACAAGCCCTTGGTGAAAGACTCCTCCCAGTCGATGTAGGTATCGGTGTAAAACAGCGCCACCGTGACGATGCCAGTGGTCACGGCGAGCAGCAGCAGGTAGGACCTGAACTCACTGTCCTGCGCATACACGCGCACATCCAGGCGTCGTAGCGCCACGAAGTGCAATGCGAAATTTACGCCGGACAGCAGCATGAACACCACCGCGATCATCTCGATCAGCGTGCTGTCGTAGTAACCGATGCTGGCGTCGTGGGTGGAGAAGCCACCGATGGCAACGGTACTGAAGGCATGGCTGATGGCATCGAAGACCGACATGCCCGCCGCCCAATAGGCGAGTGCACAGGCCACCGTCAGCCAAAGATAGATGAACCAGAGGGCTTTCGCCGTTTCCGTGATACGCGGCGTCAGCTTGGCGTCTTTCATGGGCCCCGGCGTCTCGGCACGATAGAGCTGCATGCCGCCGACGCCGAGCATGGGCAACACGGCCACCGCCAAGACGATGATGCCCATGCCGCCCAGCCATTGCAGCTGCTGACGATACCAAAGCACCGAGTGCGGCAGCGCGTCGATGCCGAGGATCACTGTGGCCCCGGTCGTGGTCAGTCCCGAGAGCGACTCGAACACCGCGTCCGTCAGTGACAGATCCGGCTCCGGCGATAACAGAAAGGGCAAGGCACCCGCGAGCCCCAGCGTCACCCAGAACAGCACCACCACCAGGAAACCGTCCCGCAGCCGCAGATCCTCCCGGACACGCGCCACCGGCAGCCAAATGACGAGCCCGGCGCCGAGCAACACCAGAAAGGCGTAGACAAAGGGCATGCCGCCGCCGTCGCCGTACAACAGCGCCACCGCCACCGGCGGCAGCATAGTGACGCTGAACACCATCAGCAGCAGGCCGAGCACCTTCTGGACGGTGGAGAAGCGTTTCATGTGGATACGGGGGAGGCGCTGGCAACAAACAACGAATAACACACAACAAGACGCAACCCACCAGCGATCAAGCGCCGACGCCTGGCACCCCGCCGCTCTGTTCAAAAAAACGTGACGCCCACCTGGAACAATTTCTCGACTTCCGGCACCCGCAGCTTGTCCTGCAGGAACAGGATGACGTGGTCCTCGGACTCGATGACGGTGTCGTGGTGGGCGATGATGACCTCGTCGCCGCGGACGATGGCCCCGATGGTGGTGCCTTTGGGGAGCTTGATGGCCTCGATGGGCCGGCCGACGACCTTGCTCGAGCCCTCGTCGCCATGGGCGATGGCCTCAATGGCCTCGGCGGCGCCGCGCCGCAGCGAGTGCACCATCACCACGTCGCCGCGGCGCACGTGCTTGAGCAGACTGCCGATGGTGGCCTGCTGCGGCGAGATGGCGATGTCGATGGGGCCGGCCTGCACCAGATCCACATAAGCCGTGCGGTTGATGAGCGCCATGACCTTGCGCGCACCCAGTCGCTTGGCGAGCATCGCGGAGAGGATATTGGCCTCATCGTCATCGGTGACGGCGCAGAAGACGTCGGTGTCCTCGACGTTCTCCTCCAGCAGCAGTTCTTCGTCCGCGGCGTCGCCATGCAGCACGATGGTGCGCTCCAAGGCCTCGGCGATGTGCTTGCAGCGGTCGAGATCCCGCTCGATGACTTTGACCCGATAGCGCTTCTCGGTGGCCCGGGCCAGGCGTGTGCCGATATTGCCACCGCCGGCGAAAATGAGGCGTTTGTAAGGCTTCTCCAGCCGTCGCAGCTCGCTCATCACCGAGCGGATATGCTTCGGCGCGGCGACGAAGAACACCTCGTCGTCGGCGTCGATGACGGTATCCCCTTCGGGCTGGATGGCCCGGTCATGGCGATAGATGGCGGCGACGCGGGTGTCCACATGGGGCATGTGGTCGTAGAGGGTGCGCAGCTCATGCCCCACCAGCGGTCCACCGTAGTAGGCGCGTACTGCCACCAGCCGTACACGTCCGCCGGCGAAGTCTGTCACCTGCAGCGCGCCCGGATTCTCGATGAGCCGCAGGATGTAGTCCGTCACCAACTGTTCAGGACTGATGCGCACATCGATGGGCAGCGCACCGGGTCCGAAGAGCCGGTCCTGCGCCATGAAACCGGGGGCACGCACCCGGGCGATCTTGGTGGGCGTGTGAAACAAGGTATAGGCCACCTGACAGGCGACCATATTCGTCTCGTCACTGTTGGTGACGGCGATGATCATTTCCGCATCCTCGGCGCCGGCACGGGCCAGAACATCCGGATGGGCGCCGTGGCCTTGCAGCGTGCGCAGATCGAAGCGGTCGGCGAGCTCGCGCAAGCGGCCGCCGTCGGTATCCACCACGGTGATGTCGTTGGCCTCGCTCACCAGATTGGCGGCCACCGAGGTACCCACCTGGCCGGCACCGAGGATCAGGATCTTCATGCGCGGACAGTCACGCGGGGCGAGGCGCGAGGCAAAAGACGTGCGGCGGCGCCTCGAAGCACCAGACGCGTGGCTCGATGCTCATCGGCGTTCTTTGATCTCGATCCCGAGCGAGCGCAGCTTACGATACAGGTGCGTGCGCTCCATACCCGCCTCTTTCGCCATCTTGGAGACGTTGCCGGCGTGTTTTTCCAGCTGGTATTCGAGGTAGGCCTTCTCGAATTGCTCCCGCGCCGAGCGCAGTGGCTGATCAAACGAGACCATGCCCTCCAGGGGCTGGGTGGGCACCGGCGGCACGGAGCCCAGGGCGGCCTCGACCTCGGTCTGGGTGATCTCGTCGCCGGCGCCGAGGATCAGCACCCGCTGCACCAGGTTCTTGAGCTCGCGGACATTACCGGGCCAGCTGTAGTTGCGCAGGAAGTTCTGCGCGCCGACGCTGAAGCGCCGGTAGGGCAGCTTCTCGTGGGTGGCAAAGTAATCCACATAGAAGTTCAGCAGGTCCGGGATATCCTCGGCGTGCTCGCGCAGCGGTGGCACCTGCAGGGGGACCACATTGAGGTGATAGAAGAGATCTTCGCGGAAGGTGCCGGCACGCACCTCTTCTTTGAGATCACGGGAGGTGGCGGCGATGATGCGCACGTCGATGGTGACGGGGTCGCTGCCGCCGACCCGCAGGAAGGAGCCCGTATCCAGGGCGCCGCGCAACTGCCCTTGCACCTCCAAATCCATGTCCGCCACTTCGTCCAGCAGCAGGGTGCCGCCGGCGGCCTGCTCCAGGCTACCGTAGTGCAGATGACCGCCGTCCTCGCTGCCGAAGAGCTCCCGGGCGGCGTTGCCACGGGTGATGGCGGAGACACCCAGATCCACGAACGGCCGCTCGCGTCGGGCGCTCTGGGAATGCAGGAAGCGCGCGAAGGTCTCACGCCCGCTGCCGGGCTCGCCGGTGATCAGCACCCAGGTGTCGTGCTGGGCGATGCGCTTCACCTGCTCGCGCAGGCGCTGCATCGCCGCAGAACGCCCGGCGGGCTCCTGCACCAGTGGCGCACGCCGGCGCAGGCCGACATTCTCGCGCTCGAGCTTGTCCGCCTCCAGCGCCCGCTCCACGGTCAGCAGCAACTTGGCCATGGACAGCGGCTTTTCGAGGAAATCATAGGCGCCGAGACGGGTCGCCTCCACCGCGGTCTCGACGTTGCCGTGGCCGGACATCATGATCACCGGACAAGGCAAGCCATCGTCCTCGTCCCACTCCTTGAGCAGGCTGATGCCATCGAGATCCGGCATCCAGATATCGAGCAGCATCAGGTCCGGACGACGATCGCGCAGGGCGTGCCGTGCCGCCTCGCCATTCTCGGCACTGGTCACGGTATAGCCCTCATCCTCGAGGATATCCTGCACCGTCTCGCGGATGTCTGGCTCGTCGTCCACAACGAGGATATGGGTGGCAGTCATGTCTCTCCTATCCGCCGCAGCGGCCTCGACGATGCAGCACTCGAATCGCGCCAGACCGGCAGTCTAGCCGTGAAGCGCGCCCCCTGCGCCGCATTCTCTGCCGCGATCATACCGCCGTGCTCTTCAATTATCTTCTTCACGATGGCAAGCCCGAGCCCGGTGCCCTTGGCCTTGGACGTGACATAGGGCTCGAACAGCCGGTCGAGGAGTACCGCGTCGATGCCGCCGCCGTTGTCTTCGATGGCGATTTCGAGGGCTGGTGTCTCGTCGCTGAAGGCATAGTGCGTTGCCACCCGAATGCGGCCGTCGGGACGACCTTCCAACGCCTCGATGGCGTTCTTCAGCAGGTTGTGAACGACCTGGCGCAAGCGCTTGGAGTCGCCGCGCAGCTTCGCCTCCGGCGCGCCCAGCTCGGCGTCGATACGCACCCTGCCCCCATGGTAGAGCTCCAGCACCTCGGTGATCAGGGCATCGACGGCGAACGGCTCGTCCTGGATCTCTGGTGTGCGCGCATAATTGGCAAAATCGTTCACCATGGCCTTCATGGCCTCCACCTGTTGGCCGATGGTGTGCGTGGCGCGGTCCACCACGCGTGCCTCGGCCTCGGGCAGCTTCGCCAGCAGCTTGTGGCGCAGGCGCTCCGCCGACAACTGGATGGGGGTCAGTGGGTTTTTGATCTCATGTGCCAGACGTCGCGCCACCTCGCCCCAGGCGGCATCGCGCTGGGCGCGGATCAGGGTGGTGATGTCGTCGAACACCACGACATGGCCGCTGCCGCTGCCGTCGCCGGCGACCGCCGGCAGGGGACTGCCCCGACACATCAACACCTGCCGGCCGTCGCCGCCGAGCAGCGTCACCTCTTCGCGCCATTCCGCCGCCACCATGACATGCCGACGCACGGACTCGGCCCAGGGCCCGAGCCTGTCGTCGGTCTGCTCCAGCTCGCCCAGTCCCAAGGCCGTCGCCTGGTAATCCGGCAACCGCAGGATTTGCCGGGCGGCGGGATTCAGGGTCATGAGCCGGAGCTCGCCGTCCAGGGCGACGACACCGCTCGACAGCCGTCCCAGCACCGTCTCCAGATAGGCACGCTGCTCCTCCACGGCACGCTGGCTGCGCGCGGCCTCATCCCGCGCCTGGGCGATGCGTCGGGTCATGGCATTGAAGGAGGCCACCAGGAAGGCCAGCTCGTCGTCCTGCGCAGGCAGCGGCAGCCGCTGCTCGTAGTCGCCATCCGCCACCGCCCGGGTGCCGCGGGCGATGTCGGCCACGGGTCGCACCAGGCGCTGGGCGGTGCCAAAGGCCGCGAGCAGCGCCGCCAGCAGGCCGAACACCAGCACCAGCGACAACGTGAGCGAAAAGCTGAGCTTCAGCGAGCGGCGCAGGTAGGACAGCTCGGTGTAGCGGTTGTAGGCATTTTCGAGCTTCGACGCCAGTTCGTCGATGCGCGCCGAGGTGGGGAAGATGGCCTGCATCAGCATGCGCCGCGCACGCGGGTCGTTGACCACCACCCGCACCACCAGCTGGCCGTCCTCGGCGGGCTCGAGGCCCACATAGTCCACGCCCATACGCACGCCTTGCATCACCTCGCGGCCGGGGTGATTCGGCACCAACTGGGTGGGATCATCCATGGCCGTGCCCATCACCTGCCCGTTGGGCTCGAACACACTGAGCTCCAGCGCACCGGCCTGCCGGCGCAGCTCGTCCAGGGTCAGCGTGAGGGCCGTCACCGAGCGGTCTTCGATGCCGGCGAGGATCTGCTGGCTGTACTTCAGCAGCACCCGCTGGTTCAGATCGAGCGACGCCTGATTCAGCGCCAGGGCGTCTTCCATGGCGCTGTCGATCTGCACATCGAACCAGCTGTCGATCCCGCGCAGCAAAAAGCCCAGGGAATAGTAGTAGACCACCCCCACCGGCAGCAGCGAGATCAGCGCGAACAGCAGCACCATGCGTGCCGTGAGTCGCGAGCCGGGGGCGCCGCGGCGGCGCTGATTCACCAGCCGCACCACATTGACACCCACCATTACCACCAGCGCGAACAGCCCCAGCAGCACCACCAGCAGCAGCGGCACGAAGGCGCGGCTCAGGATGTCGGAGTTCTGCACGGCGCTGCTCATCAAGTGCAGCGCGACCAAGAGCGCCAGCAGCAGGAGACCGGCGAAGAAGGTGCCGGGGTGCTTCCAGACCCGGCGCGGTGCCGGCTGCCGCGGCGGTGGCCCGGGCGGCTCACGCTGCGGCCGCTCTGACTGCGGCGTCAGGGCGTCAGCGGCCATTTGGTCCACTTGCTGGACTGCTTCCAGGACGGATACAGGTAGGCCAAGGGCCGCAGCGGCAGCGGCAGCTCTTCGATGTCGAGGGAGACGCGGAGCTGAACCTCGTACGCCGTGTCCGGCTGCAGCCGGTCGGGCGCCAGTAGCGGCAGGTCGCGAATCTCGCCGAGGGCGGCGAGTGCCGCATCGCGGGTGACATAGGTGCGACCGCGCTCACCCGGCAGCTGCGAGACCAGGTAGCGCTCAGACAGGGGCTTGTAGCGAATGCGGTAGCGCAGACGCTCATCCACCAGACTCTCTTGCCAAATCCAGGCATCCGCGGGGCGCACCTGAATGTGTACCTCCACCGTCAGGGGCACGCCGTTCTGCAGGGCTTCCAGGGCCCGCTCACTGAAATCGTAGCGAATGTTCGCATCCATGACGAAGGCCCCCTCCCCCAGTCGGGTCTCCACGCGCTCCACGTCGAAGTCGCGCGCCACCGCCTGAGCCACACCCACCAGCAACATGAGCGCGGGCATCATCACCGCGATACGCCAACGCCGGCGCCGCCTCACGGTGTGCGCTCCAGCAGCGCGAAATAAAAGCCGTCGCCGCCATCGATGGCCGGCAGCAGCTGCACGCCGGGCGCGCCGGGCAGCGCCTCGCCGACACCCGCCGGCGGCGCAAGGGGGCGCTCAAGGGCGTCGCGATGGCTGGCGAGAAAGGCCGCCACCCGTTGCTGATTCTCTTCCGGCAGCACGGAGCAGGTCGCGTAGAGCAGCCGCCCGCCGGGGCGCAGCAGCGGCCACAGCGCCGCCAGCAGGCGATCCTGGGTCGCCGCCAGCGCCGGGATGTCGGCCGCCCGGCGCAGATACTTGATGTCGGGGTGCCGGCGGATCACGCCGGTCGCCGAGCAGGGGGCGTCCAGCAGGATGGCGTCGTAGGGCGCTCCCGGCCAATCGGGGGCGGCATCCCCCGCATCCGCCACCAGCACCTGCGCGCGCAGGCCGAGCCGGGCCAGATTCTCCCGCAGTGCGAGCAGACGCTCGGCGTCCGCATCCACCGCGGTGAGCGCCAGCTCGCCGTCGGCGTGCTCCAGCAGATGGGCGGTCTTGTTGCCCGGTGCGGCACAGGCATCGAGCACACGCTCGCCGGGCTGCGGATCGAGGAACAAGGCGGCGCACTGGGCCGCCGCATCCTGCACCGACACCCGCCCCTCGGCGAAGCCCGGCAGGCGTTGCGTCGGCACCGGCTGATCCAGTATTAGCGCACTGTCCAACCCCGCCAGCAGCCGTGCGGCGATCCCTGCGGCGGCGAGCGCGTCGGCATAGTCGCGCAGCGACTGGCGCCTGCGGTTGACGCGCAGGGTCATGGGCGGGTGCTGGTTGCTGGCCGCGACGATGCGCCGCCAATGCTCGGGCCAGGCGGCCTGTAGCCGGCGCAGCAGCCAATCCGGGAACAGGGCGGGATCATCCGCTGCGCTGCCGACCTCGGCGAGGAGGCGTTCATGCTCGCGCTGGAAGCGGCGCAGGGCAGCATTCACCAGACCGGCGGCGCGCGCCCGACCCAGGGCACGGGTGGCGTCCACCGTGGCGGCCACGGCGGCGTGGGCGGGGATGCGGGTGTAGATCAGTTGGTAGAGACCCACCGCCATGAGCGCGTTCAGGACCCGGTCGGCGCGGCGAAGCGGCCGCGTCAGCAGTATAGCGACGAGGGCGTCCAGGCGCGGCAGCAGCCGCAGCGTGCCATAGCAGAGCTCGGTGAGCAGCGGCTGGTCGCGCACGCCCACATCGCCCGCCGCCGCCGCGAGCGCCGTGGTCAGGGAGCGGCCGTCGACGCGCACGGCGTGGACCACCCGCGCGGCGGCGGCACGCACTTGGGCACCGGGGGCATCCCGCCGCGGCAATTGCCGCCGATGCCCGCGCGTCCGTGGCGCGTCGGCGCGCGGCGGCTCAGCCAAGCAGGACACCGTCCATGCGGCGGGCGTTGAGAAAGTCGTGGGCCGACATGCGTCGCTTGCCAGGCGCCTGCAGCTCGGTGATGCGCAACACACCGGCGCCGGTGCCGACATCGATGCCCGCAGGGCCGGCCGCCAGCACACGGCCCGCCTCGGCGGCGGCTGTCTCCGCCGCCGCCAGCGCCTGCGCAGACCAGATGCGCAGCACGTCATCGCCGAGACGGGTCTGGGCGACGGGCCAGGGGTCGAGTGCGCGCACCGCGCGCGCGGTGACGACGGCGGGCAGTGTCCAGTCGATGGCCGCCTCCTCCTTGGTGAGCTTGCGCGCGTAGGTGGCCGCAGCATCATCCTGGGGCTGCGGGGACGTACTGCCATCGAGCACGCCGGGCAATGCCGCCAGCAAGGTCTCCGCGCCCAGCGCCGCCAGCCGTGCCGTCAGGCTGCCGGTGGTGTCTTCGGCGGCGATGGCAACCGGGGCGAAGCGATACACCGGCCCCGTATCGAGCCCTGCCTCCATGCGCATGATGCTGACGCCGGTCTCGGTGTCGCCGGCGAGCAGCGCGCGCTGGACCGGTGCAGCCCCGCGCCAGCGCGGCAGCAGCGAGGCATGGATGTTGACGCAGCCGCGCCGGGGGGTGTCGAGCACCACCTGCGGCAGTATCAGCCCATACGCGGCCACCACGAGCAGATCCGCTTCCCAGGCCGCCAGCTCGGCCTGCGCCCCCGGGTCCTTGAGGGAGGCGGGCTGCAGCACCGGCAGCCCGGCTGCCAGGGCGCGGCGCTTGACCGGCGAGGGCTCCAGCCGCCGGCCGCGGCCGGCGGGCCGGTCTGGCTGGGTGTAGACGGCGACCACCTCGTGGGCACTCGCGATGAGAGCGGACAATGCCGGCACGGCGAAGTCTGGCGTGCCGGCATAGAGGATACGGGCCGGTGTCATGGTCGTTTCGGCGGGATAGTCTCGGTGGCGGGCTCGGTGCGGGCTCGTTGGGGATTGGCTGGCACGGCTGCGTGCCCGGCTTTGCTGCAGCGCCCCCGTGGCCCTGCGCGGGGACGGGGGCCGGCCGCGCAACGGACCGGGGGCGACCGACCGGCGCTACCGGCCGACGCCGCAGGAGCCATGGCCGCGCACGAAGCGGCGCGATCTCGCCGCCACCCCGGCGTCGGTCGCCTTGGTCGGCCTGCTCAGATAGCCTGACGACGCTTGGCGGCGGGCGCCGGCGTCGCCTGGCGGCGCTCTTTCTCCAGCTTTTTGCGGATGCGCTGGCGCTTCAGCGATGAGATGTGATCGACGAACAGCCTGCCGTCGAGGTGATCGATCTCGTGCTGGATGCACACCGCCAAGAGGCCATCGGTCTCCAGCTCGAAGGACTCACCGTCGCGGTCGAGGGCGCGGACCTTGATGCACTCCGCGCGCATCACGGGCTCGAAGAAGCCGGGCACCGACAGACAGCCTTCGCTCATTTCCTCCTCGCCGCTGCTGGCGAGGATCTCCGGGTTGATCAGGCAAAGCGGCTGATCCTTCTCATCGGAGGTGTCGATGACGATGACGCGCCTCGGCACGTTCACCTGGATGGCCGCGAGGCCGATCCCCGGCGCGTCGTACATGGTTTCGAGCATATCGTCTACGAGCTGACGGATCCCGTCGTCCACCTGCTCCACGGGCTCGGCCCGGCGTCGCAGACGCTCGTCGGGGAAAGTGAGGATTTCCAGTTTAGCCATGACGTTACAAGACAGTCGTGATTCGCAATTACAGGCCCTGCGGATTAGGCTAGTATGGCCATGATACACCATTGGGTGCAGTTCCCGGCATCGGTGGCGGAATGGAAAATGCCGCATCGGCAAGCGCTTGCAACACGGCTACTGGGAAGAGCGGCGCGGGCACGCATGACATTGCCCCTGCTCACGCCGCCCGCCGGCCAGCCGGCCCCAGACTAGCCCCACCAGACCAGCCCCCCCAGACCACCCCCAGAAGATCAGCCGCCCGGGGATCGCCCGGAGGAGGCGACATGCCCAGCCAGCACATCGCCCGTCGTCGTCGCACCCCGCCGCACTTTGGCCTTCGACGCCTGCGCCCGGTGCCACNCGCCAAGCGCGTCACGTCGGCGCCCGCCCTCCTCTCTCTTTTGCTGGTGGCCACGCCGAGCGCTGCGCTCGCGCAACGTGCGCTGCGTNTGGACGCACCGGAACGCTATGTGGTGCAGCCCGGCGATACCCTGTGGCAGATCGCCGAGCGCTTTCTGGACGCGCCCTGGCGCTGGCCACAGGTCTGGCAGGCCAACCCGGACATCGCCGATCCGAACCGGATCTACCCCGGCGATGTGCTGGTGGCGGATCGCAGCGGCGCCAGCCCACGCATTCGTAAGGCCAATGGTGGCGACGGCCTGCGCACGGTCAAGCTGTCGCCGCGCGTGCGGGTCCGGGATCTGGACCGGGAGATTCCCGCCATTCCCATACACGCCATCGCCCCCTTCCTGTCGCGGCCGCTGATCACGACGGCACAGGCCCTGGAGGGGTCACCTTACGTGGTGGGCTTTGCGGCCGACAAGCTCATGGGCGGTCCCGGCGACAGCCTTTTGGTCCGTGGCATCAGCACCGCCGACAGCGTGCGCTGGGAAATTTTGCGCCCGGGGCGGGCATATCGCGATCCGGCCACGGGCGAGCCGTTGGGCTTCGGGGCCACCGCCGTGGCCAGCGCCGAGCTGCAGCGCCCGGGTGACCCGGCGACACTTGTGGTCACGGACGCGCGCCAAGAGATCAAACCGGGCGACCGGGCCCGCCCGGCGCGCGCCGAGGCGCCCGTCCACAGCTTTTTCCCGCATCCGGCCAAGGCCGGTGTGCGCGGCCGCATCATCGCCGCGTTACGAGGGGTGTCCCATATCGGCCAATACGACGTGATCGCGCTGAATCTCGGCCGTCGCGACGGCGTCGAGGCGGGAACGGTGCTCGCCACCTATCGTGGCGGCGAGCTGCGCCGCGATGACGTGCGCTCAGCCAGCGCACGCCAACATCCGGGCAACCAGCCTCCGGCGGAGGCCACACACCGGCACGGCGCCTGGCAGCCGGACGGCCACGAGCGCGAACGGTCCGAGCCGAACACGCCGCCACCGCGACAACGCGGGGCAGCCTCCCGGGAGCCCCAATATCGTGTGCCGGACTCCCACACCGGCACGATCATGGTGTTTCGAGCCTTCGAGAAAATGAGCTTTGCGCTGGTCATGCGCGCCCGCCAGGCGATACATCTCGACGAGATGGTCGCACCGCCAAGGCCTCGCTGAGGTGGGCGGTGCCGACGCACCCCGACCTCAGCGCTCAGCCGCCGATGGCACCCTGCCGCGTCAATCGCCATAGCCGCTGCTGCGGACCACGCCGCTGCTGCGGCGCAGCCGGAAGCCGGACGCGGCACCCGGCGGGACGCCCGCCGGGTGCCCCTGCGCGTGAGCGGCCCCAGCCCACCGAGACGATCACAGCATGACACCTCCCGCGCGCGAGCAGCTGACCGACTGGCTAGCCCTGGCCCTGGCGCCCGGGCTCGGCCCCAGACGCATCAGCCAGCTGGTGGCGCATTTCGGCAGCGCGGCCGCGGTGCGCGCTGCGGATCGCACGGCGCTGCTGGAAGCGGGTGCACCGAAAGCGGCGATTGCCGCCGTGAAAAGCCCCGACCGCGACCGCGTGGCGCACGCCCTGGCCTGGGCTGATCGGCCAAACGCACACCTTTTGACGCCGGATTTGAGCACTTATCCCCGACGCCTGCGTGAGCTGCCCGCGGCGCCGCCGCTGCTGTTCGTGCTCGGTGACACGGATCTCTTGCACGAGCCGCAAATCGCCATCGTCGGCAGCCGCAACCCCACCGCCGGCGGCATTGCGACGGCGCGCGACTTCGCCGCTTACCTCGCCGGCCTCGGGCTGGTGATCACCAGCGGTCTCGCCCTCGGCATCGACGCCGCCGCACACCAGGGCGCGCTCGGCACCGGCCACACCATCGCCGTGCTCGGCACCGGCCCGGACCGCGTCTATCCCGCCGTCCACCGCGAGCTCGCCCGACGCATCGCCGCCGGTGGCGCCCTGGTGAGCGAGTTCCCGCCCGGCACCGGTCCGCAGGCCAGCCATTTTCCGCGGCGCAACCGCATCATCGCCGGACTCAGCCTGGGCACGCTGGTGGTGGAGGCTGCAGTAGGCTCGGGATCACTGATCACCGCCCGGCTCGCCAGCGAGCAGGGCCGGGAGGTCTTCGCCATCCCCGGCTCGATCCACAATCCCCTCGCCCGCGGCTGTCACGCCCTGATCCGCCAGGGCGCCAAGTTGGTGGACAGCGCCAACCAGATCCTGGAAGAGCTCGACGCCCAGCTCCAACCCTACCTGGACACAACACCGGACACGACCAGCATCGCCGGCGAGTCAACGCGACACCACGAGGAGGCGCTGGACGACGATCATCGCCGGCTGCTGTCCGCCATGGGGTATGATCCAACGGCACCCGACGACCTGATCGCCCGCACCGGCCTACCCGCCTTCGAGATCGCCTCCATGCTGCTGTTGCTGGAACTGCAGGGCTACGTGGTCTCCCATGCCGGCGGCCGCTACAGCCGCAGCGGGACACCGCCGCAATCATCGGCCGATGCCTGAGCAGGCCCTGCCGCGACAGCCATCACTACTCATCACTCACCACCGGCGCACCGCGTCCCGCCGACGCCGGCATCCACATACAAGTCCCGACACTCAAGGAGTCAGCATGAACGAGAGCATGGTCGACGTCCTGATTTACCTGTACGAAAACTATCTGGACGGCCACTCGCGCCCGCCCGTCGACCAGGATGAGCTCGAGACCGAGCTCTCGCGCGCCGGTTTCTCCCACAGCGAGATCGCCCAGGCCCTGACCTGGCTGGACGAGCTCGCGAGCCGCATGGATACGGCCGCGTACCCGCCGCACACCGCCGGCGCCATGCGTGTCTACTCGCCCGGCGAGTGCGCCAAGCTCGACATCGAGGCCCGGGGACTCTTGCTGTTCCTGGAGCAAAGCGCCATTCTGGACCCGCCGAGCCGCGAGCTGGTCATCGACCGCGCCATGGCGATCCAGCAAACCGCCGTCACCGTCGAAGAACTGAAATGGGTGGTGCTGCTGGTGCTCATGAGCCGCCCCGGGCGCGAAACCGCCCACAACCAAATGGAAGAGCTGATCTACAGCGACGCGCCGGCACAGGTGCACTAGCGCGCAACCGTGCATCGCGGGCGCCGCACCGATTGCGCACGGCCGAGCCGCCCGTCGAGGCGCTTCAGCGCGCCCGATCGACACGCGATTCGGACCAACGCGTCCTCTGCCCGACAACAGGACGCCTTCGCCCCGCCGCAGGGCGCCGCCGCGCCGGCCACGGCTGAACGGGGCACCCGGCCGCACCTTGACGCGGGGCGCGCGTTTCGTATTTGCTAATGCCCCGTTCGATTGCGCCACGGAACCGTCATGCATCTCGTCGTCGTTGAATCCCCCGCCAAGGCCAAGACCATCAAGAAGTATCTGGGCCCCGAGTTCGAGGTGGTGGCCTCCTACGGGCACGTGCGCGACCTGGTGCCCAAGGAAGGGGCGGTCGTCCCGGAGCAGAACTTCGAGATGAAGTACCAGGTCATCGACCGCAACGAGAAGCACGTCTCGGCCATCGCCAAGCTGTTGAAGAAGGCCGATGCCCTGTATCTGGCCACGGACCCGGACCGCGAAGGCGAGGCCATCTCCTGGCATCTGTACGAGCTGCTGCACGACCGCAAGCTGATCGGCGAGCGCCCGGTCTACCGCGTGGTGTTCAACGAAATCACCGAGCGTGCCGTCAACGACGCCGTCGCCCATCCGCGGGACCTGTCCACGGACCTGGTCAACGCCCAGCAGGCGCGCCGGGCGCTCGACTACCTCGTGGGCTTCAACCTCTCGCCCCTGTTGTGGAAAAAAGTCCGCCGCGGCCTGTCGGCGGGCCGGGTGCAGAGCCCGGCGCTGCGGCTGATCGTAGAGCGCGAGCAGGAAATCGAGGCCTTCCAGAGCCGGGAGTACTGGACGCTGGAGGCGGATGCCAGCGCGGCGGACGAGAAGCTGGGCAGCAAATCCTTCACCGCCAAGCTCATCCAATTCGGGGGCGAGAAGGTCGAGCAGTTCAGCATCACCGACGAAGTACGGGCCCGCGAGGTGGAAGCCGCCCTGCTGCAAGCCGCCGGCGGCGCCCCGGGCGGGCAGCTGCGCGTGGAAAAGGTGGAGCGCAAGCAGCGCAAGCGCAATCCGGCGCCGCCGTTCATCACGTCCACCCTGCAGCAGGAGGCGGCGCGCAAGCTCGGCTTCACGGCGCAGCGCACCATGCGCACCGCCCAGCAGCTCTACGAGGGGGTGGACATCGGCGACGGCGCCATCGGGCTGATCACCTACATGCGCACGGACTCCGTCAACCTGGCCCAGGAGGCCCTTACGGAGCTGCGGGATTTCATCGGCGAGCGCTACGGCAGCGACCACCTGCCGAGCAAGCCGCGCACCTTCAAGACCAAGGCCAAGAACGCCCAGGAGGCCCACGAGGCCATCCGGCCGACGTCGGTACGGCACGACCCCAAAGCCATCAAACAGCACCTGAGCGCCGACCAGGCCAAGCTCTACGAGCTGATCTGGAAGCGCACCGTCGCCTGCCAGATGGCCCATGCGCTGATCAACCAGGTGGCCATGGACCTGTCCGCCGGCACGGGCAACCTGTTCCGCGCCACCGGCTCGACGGTGGCCGAGCCCGGTTTCATGCGCGTCTATCTCGAAGGCCGCGACGACGCCACCAGCGCCGACGACGACGAAGAGCGCATGCTGCCCGACCTGACCGAAGGCCAGCCGGTGGATCTGCAGGCCCTCCGTCCGGAGCAGCACTTCACCGAGCCGCCGCCGCGCTACAGTGAGGCGTCGCTGGTGAAGGCCCTGGAGGAGCTCGGCATCGGCCGGCCCTCCACCTATGCCTCCATCATCTCGACGCTGCAGGAACGGGAATACGTGCTGCTGGAGAAGAAGCGGTTCTTCCCCACGGATGTGGGCCGCATCGTCAACAAATTCCTCACCGAGCACTTCACCTCCTACGTGGATTACGACTTCACCGCCCGGCTGGAGGACGAGCTGGACGCCGTCTCCCGCGGCGAGGAAGACTGGATTCCGCTGCTGGAGCAGTTCTGGAAACCGTTCAAGGACCGCCTGGAGCATACGCAGGAGAACGTCGATCGCAGCGAGGTGACCCAGGAGGCCATCGACGAGCAATGCCCGGAGTGCGGCGGACAGCTGTCCAAGCGCCTGGGGCGCAACGGCCTGTTCATCGGCTGCACCAATTACCCCGAGTGCAAGTACACCCGGGATCTGAGCGAATCCAAGGGCGAGAAAGAGGAGCCACAGATCGTTGAAGGGCGCAGCTGTCCCGAGTGCGGCTCGGAGCTCGCCGTCAAGCGCGGGCGCTACGGCAAGTTCATCGGCTGCACCGCCTATCCCAAGTGCCGCCATATCGAGCCGCTGGAGAAGCCCGTCGACACCGGCATCGAGTGCCCCAAGTGCCATCAGGGCACGCTGCAAAAAAAGAAATCCCGCCGCGGCAAGGTCTTCTTCTCCTGCTCCACCTATCCCAAGTGCGACTATGCCGTCTGGAACCAGCCGTTGGCCGAAGCCTGCCCCCAGTGCGGCTGGCCCGTGCTGACGCTCAAGGTCACCAAGACCAAGGGCGCGCAGAAGGTCTGCCCGCAGAAGGAGTGCGGCTACACCGCCCCCGCCGAAGCAGCCGAAGTGGAGGCGGCGTCTTGACCGCCACGACGCGCATCGGCCCCGGCAGCCTCGCGCGTGCGCATCAGCGCGGATGCGCCACCCACCCCGCCGCATGCGTCAGATGCGGGCGGGACGCGATGGGTGGCCGGACAAGCACGCGCTGAATGCACACCCTGCGAAGCGTCGGCACCCGCCCCTTCGGCCTGCGTGAAGCGGCCCGGGTGGTCAGCCACGGCGGCGTCATCGCCTATCCCACCGAGGCCGTCTTCGGCCTCGGCTGCGACCCGCTGGACCCGGAAGCGGTGCAGCGCATCCTCGACATCAAAGGCCGCGACATCGACAAGGGCCTGATCCTCATCGCCGCCGACATCAATGCCCTGCTCCCCTACGTCGAGCCGCTGCCCCCAAACCGCATGGCCGAGATCCGNGCCAGCTGGCCCGGCCCCAACACCTGGCTTTTCCCCGCGCGCCCCGAAACCCCCAACTGGCTCANCGGCGCCCATGACACCCTCGCCGTGCGGGTCACCGCCCACCCCGTCGCCGCGGCGCTCTGTCGCGCCTGCGTCCGCTACGGCAGCCACATCGGCAGCGGCGCACTGGTCTCCACCAGCGCCAACCTGAGCGG
>PR_CR_10_Liq_1_inCRDRAFT_1000355_pt1 | contig 28770 bp, 28 predicted proteins | sample PRCRCaboRojoPR_3_FD_10241 | JGI IMG/M metagenome (IMG submission 10241)
CCATCGGCATCACCAACCAACGCGAAACGACGGTTGTTTGGGACAAGCAGACAGGCGAGCCGATTTACAACGCCATCGTCTGGCAGGATCGCCGCACATCTGAGTTATGCCGCACCCTGCGCGATGCGGGGCACGAGGCGATGGTCACCGACCGCACCGGCCTTTTGCTGGATCCCTATTTCTCGGGCACCAAACTGAAATGGATCCTCGATAACGTCGAAGGCGCCCGCGCCCGCGCCGAGGCGGGGGAGTTGCTGTTCGGTACCGTCGATACCTTCCTGATCTGGAAACTGACGGGCGGGGCGGTGCATGCCACCGACGCCACCAATGCCGCGCGCACCCTGCTATATGACATTCGCAAGGGGCGGTGGAGTTCCACGATCTGCGATTTGCTGGACATCCCGCACAACATGCTGCCCGAGGTGCGCGACAGTGCCGATGATTATGGCATGGTGCGCGATGACCTGTTCGGCCGCGAAATCCCCATTCGTGGCGTGGCGGGCGACCAACAGGCCGCCACCGTCGGGCAGGCCTGTTTCGCGCCGGGGATGCTGAAATCCACCTATGGCACAGGCTGTTTTGCCCTGCTCAACACCGGCGATACACCGGTGGTGTCGCAAAATCGCTTGCTCACCACGATTGCCTATCAACTGGATGGCAAACCCACCTATGCGCTGGAAGGCTCGATCTTTATCGCGGGGGCGGTTGTGCAATGGCTGCGCGATGGGCTGAAAATCATCCGCGAAGCCTCGGAAACCCAACCCTTGGCAGAAGGTGCGGACCCTGCGCAAAACGTCGTGCTGGTGCCCGCCTTCACCGGGCTTGGCGCGCCCTATTGGAATGCCGAATGTCGCGGTGCTGTCTTTGGCCTGACGCGCAATTCGCGGCCACAGGAATTTGCCCGCGCGGCGCTCGAAAGCGTGGGCTATCAAACCCGCGATCTGCTGGAAGCGATGCGTAGCGATTGGGCCGCCGAAGGCGGCGCTGCCCTGCGCGATGGTGGGGCCGAAACCCTGCGCGTCGATGGCGGGATGAGCGCCAGCGATTGGGCGATGCAATTCCTGTCGGACATCATCGACGCGCCGGTGGACCGTCCCGAGGTTCTGGAAACCACGGCGCTTGGGGCGGCTTGGCTGGCCGGGATGCAGGTGGGGCTATACCCGGGGCTTGAGGAGTTTGCCCAGACATGGGCGCTGGACCGAAAGTTCACGCCCGACATGAACGACGTCACCCGCGCCCGCAAATACGACGCATGGAAACGCGCGGTGAATGCGACTTTGAGTTTTTGAACCTCTAAGGTGCTTTACGTCCTAGGGTCGCGGAACCCAGGTCTCACGCCGGGGTCGCTCATCGCTGCGCTTTTCGCGAAGAAGTCCGTCAGGACTGATGAGCGAGCTCCAGAGGCCTAATTCCCTAAGACGCCCCGCGCGGCATCGGTGTTTGCCCCTTGTTATAGGGCTTCCAGTCGTTCACCTCGGGGTAATACATCTTGCGCCATTTGCGCACGCGCGGGTTCATCACTCGCCGCCAGATGGGTGGCACCATCGCCGCCATGGTCATCACCGGGTAACCATAGGGAAGCTGCGGTGCCTCGGCCTCGGTATAGTTCTGCAAAAGCGGGAACCGCCGCTCGGGCTTGTAATGGTGGTCCGAGTGCCGTTGCAGGTTGATCAAAAGCCAGTTCGAGGCCTTATGCGCCGCGTTCCAGCTATGGCGCGGTTTGACATGCTCATACTTGCCATCGCCCAGATGTTTGCGGGTTAGGCCATAGTGTTCGACGTAATTGGTCAGCTCCAATTGCCAGATCGACACGAAGGCCTGCCAGATGAACAGCAACAGGCCAACCCAACCGCCCAAAAGCACCGCCAGAATGATCATATAAAGATCAAGCGCCCAGTATTTCCAAAACGGGTTGGTGTGGTGCCACCACGGCAGCCCTTTGCGCGCCAGCATGGCCTTTTCGGCGCGAAAGGCCGAGGCATAAGTTTCCCCCAGAACTCGCGCGAAATAGCGGGGAAACCCCTCGTTATAGCGCGCGGTCACCGCATCGCGCGGCGTGCCGACATAGCGGTGATGCACCTGCAAATGCTCGGTATGGAAATGTGAATAGAGCACCATGGAGAGCAACCCATCGGCCAACCATCGCTCCCCCTTGTCCTTTTGGTGCATCAACTCGTGCGAATAGACGATGCCCACGGTGCCGGTGATTACGCCCACCCCGAAGAACAGCACGATCTTTTCGAGACCCGACAGATGCTCTGCCCCCGGCACATACCAGACCATCCAGAACAGCAGGCAAAACTGGATCGGGGCCCAAAGCAGGGTAATCGCCCTGTACCATTTCAGTTGATCTTCGCCGGTTTCCAGATCGGCGTTTTCGAGGTTAAGGCCCAGAAAGGCATCAAGGATCGAAAACAGGTACCAGGTCATCACCGGCAAAAGCACCACTGTCCAGCCACCCTGAAGCGCACCAAGAATGGCTACAGGGACCAGCAGAAGCGACATCCAGAAGGGAACAGCATTGCGGAACTTGGCGACCTGGGCGGGGGGGATCATGGGGCTTTCTCCGAGGGACAATACTGAAAACTTGGCTTAACCTGCGTCACCTTTTGCCAGCCCGCCTTGCGCAAGGTCAAATACCTTGCGCATGACGGTGGGTAAATCCGAGGGGCGAAAGGCGGATTTGGGCAGGAAATCCCCACGCTGTGGTCTGGCCTCTTCCGGGACGCGAGCCACCTGAATGCTCAGGCGCAGGTGAAAATGCGTGAAGGTATGGCGCGCCTCCTCGCCCAAGTCCTGCCAATCGGCCTCAAGCGGCGGGGCGGGGGCGGGGGCCTCGTTCCAATCACTTCCGGGCCAGCCCAGCATGCCGCCCAACAGCCCTTTGTCGGGCCGGGTTTCCAAAAGGAAGGCCCCATCGGCGCGCTGTGCCACATAAGCGATGCCAAGCCGGGTGGGTTTGGGCTTCTTCGGGGTCTTATAGGGCAACTCCCCCTGCACCCCGGCGGCGCGGGCGGCGCAGGCCCCCATCCAAGGGCAAATCCCGCAGGCGGGGTTTTTCGGAGTGCAGACCGTTGCCCCCAGATCCATCACCGCTTGGGCATAATCCCCCGCACGGGCTTTTGGCGTCAGGTTGGCGGCAGCCTCGGTCAGCTCGGGCTTGGCGGCGGGCAGGGGTGTGCGGATGTCATGCACCCGCGCCATCACGCGCTCCACATTGCCATCAACGACAACCTCCGGCGCGTCATAGGCAATGGCCGAGATCGCGGCGGCGGTATATGGTCCGATACCCGGCAGGGCCAAAAGCCCCTCGCGCGTCGTGGGGAAGGTGCCGCCATGCTCATCGGCCACCACCCGCGCACATTTCAGCAAATTGCGCGCCCGGGCGTAGTATCCAAGCCCCGCCCATTCGCCCATGACCTGCGAATCGGGGGCGTCGGCCAAATCGCCCACCGTGGGCCAAAGCGTGGTGAAGCGTTCAAAATAGCTTTTGACGGCGGCCACGGTGGTTTGCTGCAACATCACCTCTGACAACCACACGCGGTAAGGGTCCGGTACAACCCCCGCCGACCGATCCCCGGGCGCAACCCGCCAAGGCAAATCACGTGCGTGCGTGTCGTACCACGCCAACAAATCGGCGGCTTTCGGCATATCCAAGGCGGCGTCACGCATGTGTTATCCCCGATGGCCTGTTATGGGCTGGCATGGCCCGTCACATGCCCTAAGATAGAACCGAAGTACAGGAGTCCACCATGCCCGCCCGCGATTCCACCACCCGTGGTTTCAAACGCACCGCGAAGCTGTTGCAGGACCGCATCCGCCGGGCCTCGGAAACCCGTGGCTTCGCGCAATCGCGGCTCCTGACCCATTGGCCCGAGATCGTGGGCGAGGACCTGGCCGCTATCGCCCGGCCCGTGGACGTGAAATACGGCCGTCAGGGGTTTGGCGCGACGCTGACCATTTTGACCACGGGCGCACAGGCCCCGATGCTGGAAATGCAAAAGGAAAAGCTGCGTGAGAAGGTAAATGGGGTCTACGGCTATAACGCTATCGCGCGTATCCGCATCACCCAAACCGCCGCCACCGGCTTTGCCGAGGGGCAGGTCAGCTTTGACCACCGCCCCAAACAACAATCCCCCAAGGCTCTCGACCCGGGCGTGAGCCGTACCGCCAGCGAACTGGCCGCCCCCGTGGGCGACAGCGGCCTGCGCGATGCGCTTGAAGCCTTGGGGCGGAACGTACTATCCAAGACGAAAAGCTGACACAAAGGGAAGCACATGCAACGCAAACTCGTTATCGGGGCCGCGGCCCTCGCCATCGTCGCAGGCGCGGCCTACTGGCTGGCCAGCACCCCGGCCACTTCGCCGGGCGTGTCTCTGGGGGCGGCGACCGCTCAGGAAAACAGCAGCGAGGTCGACACCTCGGGCATCGTCGAAATGACTCTCGGAGCCGAAGATGCACCGGTCACCGTGATCGAATACGCGTCCTTCACTTGCCCGCATTGCGCAACCTTCCATACCGGTCCTTTCAAGAAGCTGAAGGCCGAGTATGTCGAAAGCGGCGATGTGCAGATCATCTATCGCGACGTTTACTTCGACCGTTTTGGCCTTTGGGCGTCGATGGTTGCCCGCTGTGGCGGAGAAGAGCGGTTCTTCGGGATCACCGATATGCTCTATCAGCAGCAAAAGGACTGGATCGGCAATGGCGATCCGGTTGAGATTGGAAACAACCTGCGCAAGATCGGCAAAACCGCCGGTCTGAGCGAGGATCAGGTCGAACAATGCCTGCAGGACAAGGACAAGGCGACCGCTCTTCTGGCATGGTTCCAGAAAAATGCAGAGGCCGATGACATCAACTCGACCCCGACTTTGATGATCAACGGGACGCAGCATTCCAACATGTCCTACGCTGACCTCAAGGACATCGTCGAGGCGGAGCTTGCCAAGGAATGACAACCCCGCTTGCCGGTCTGAAAGTCATTGAATTGGCGCGTATTCTGGCCGGCCCTTGGGCCGGTCAGACACTATCCGATCTGGGCGCCGAGGTGATCAAGGTCGAAAGCCCGGCAGGCGACGACACCCGCAACTGGGGCCCGCCCTTTATCGACCGGGAAGGCGACCGCACAGCGGCCTATTTCCATTCCTGCAATCGCGGCAAATCCAGCGTCACGGTGGATTTCCGCACGCCCGAAGGCCAAGAACAGGTGCGCGCCATGGTGCGCGAGGCCGATGTGGTGATCGAAAACTTCAAGGTTGGCGGCCTTGCGAAATACGGGCTGGACTACGACAGTCTGAAGGCCGTGAACCCCGGCCTGATCTATTGCTCGATCACCGGGTTTGGGCAGGATGGCCCCTATGCCCACCGCGCCGGATACGATTACATCATCCAAGGCATGTCGGGCCTGATGTCGATCACCGGCGACCCGCAAGGCCAGCCCACCAAGGTGGGCGTGGCGGTGACCGATGTCTTCACCGGCGTCTATGCCTCCACCGCTATTCTGGCCGCCCTGCACCAACGCCACGCCACAGGCGAGGGGCAGCACATTGACATGGCGCTGCTGGACGTGGCGGTGTCCGTCACCGCCAATCAGGCGATGAATTACCTGTCTACCGGCACGGCACCGGGGCGGTTGGGCAACTACCATCCAAATCTTTCGCCCTATCAGGTGTTCGATTGCGCCGATGGGCACATCATCATTGCCGTGGGCAACGATGGACAGTTCGCGCGGCTTTGTGAGCTGCTGGGCTGTGCCGATCTGTCGGGGCAAGAGGCCTATGCCACCAATCCTGCCCGTATCGCCAACCGCGAGGCCCTGGATGCGCTTTTGACCGAGCGGACCCGGACCTTCACCAAGGCTGACCTTCTGGCCGTCTGTGAAGCGAAGGGTGTGCCCGCCGGGCCGATCAACGATCTGGCCGAGGTCTTTGATGACCCGCAAGTGCAGGCACGTGACATGCGCGTCGATCTGGATGGGGTGCCCGGTGTCCGCTCGCCCTTCCGCTTCTCCGGTGCCGACCTGAACCTTTCCCGCCCATCGCCCAAACTGGGCCAAGATAACGAGGGCTAGGTCATGGACATCCGCGCGCGCCTTCATGATGAAATCGCCGCGCGGCGCGAGGATCTGATCGCGCTGACCCAAGACCTGATCCGCATTCCCACGCTCAACCCGCCGGGGGCCAATTACCGCGAGATTTGCGACTACCTTGACCGCCGCCTGCTGCGCGCTGGGTTTCATACCGAGCTGGTCCGCGCCGAAGGGGCCATCGGCGACAGCGACAAACACCCTCGCTGGAACATCGTGGCGCGGCGCGAGGGGGAAGCCCCCGGCCAATGCGTGCATTTCAACAGCCATATCGACGTGGTCGAAGTGGGCCACGGCTGGACCACCGACCCCTTCGGTGGCGAGGTGAAGGATGGCCGGATTTACGGGCGCGGGGCCTGTGATATGAAAGGCGGATTGGCCGCCTCGATCATCGCCGCCGAGGCCTTTATAGCCACCTGTCCCGACTATGCGGGCACGATCGAAATCAGCGGCACGGCGGACGAGGAATCGGGCGGCTTTGGCGGCGTCGCCTACTTGGCCGAGAAGGGCTACTTCGCGCGAGTCCAGCACGTGATTATCCCCGAACCTTTGAACAAGGATCGCATATGCCTTGGCCATCGCGGCGTCTGGTGGGCCGAGGTGGAAACCAAGGGCGAGATTGCCCATGGCTCCATGCCGTTTCTGGGGGACTGCGCGGTGCGGCACATGGGGGCCGTGGTGGCGGAAATGGAAGACAGCCTGTTTCCGGCCCTGGCCCAGAAACGCACCGAAATGCCCGTGGTGCCCGAAGGCGCACGGCAATCCACGCTCAACATCAACTCCATCCACGGTGGCGAGCCTGAACAGGAGGTCGATTACACCGGCATGCCCTCGGCCTGCGTGCCTGACCGCTGCCGGATGGTGATCGACCGGCGGTTTTTGATCGAGGAAAACATCGACGAGGTGCAGGCTGAAATCCACGCCGTGCTGGAACGTGTGCGCGAGGGGCGGCCCGGATTTGACTATGAAATCAAAGAGTTGTTTCGCGTGTTGCCCACCATGACCGAACGCGACGCGCCAGTGGTGAGTGCGGTGGCGCGCGCGGTGGAAAGCGTCATGGGGCGCGAAGCCGATTACGTCGTCAGCCCCGGCACCTATGACCAGAAACACATCGACCGGATCGGACGGCTGAAGAACTGCATCGCCTATGGGCCGGGGGTTCTGGACCTTGCGCACAAGCCTGACGAATGGGTTGGCATCGAGGATATGATGCAATCCGCCGAGGTCATGGCCTTGGCGCTGCATGAACTTCTGGGCGGGTGAGCCTTTGGGGGCGTTGCCCCCGCCGCCCTGCGGGCGCCTCCCCCAGAGTATTTTGGGAAAGATGAAGGTGTCAGAATCGCAGCCTTCATCTTTCTCTAAATACTCCTGCCGGAGGCATACAATTTTCCACGAGGTCTATCGCCAGTGTCATCTTTAATAGATCAATCACTCGGGAAACGCTGCTGCCAAAGCAATTTCCACCATATCCCCAAAGCTGCTTTCGCGCGTTTGGCTGTCAAGCGCCTCGCCGGTTTGCAGGTGGTCGCTGACCGTGAGAACGGCCAGGGCCCGCGCGCCGTGACGGGCGGCGAGGGTGTAAAGTTCGGCGGCTTCCATCTCGACGGCCAGCGTGCCGTGGCGGGTCATCTGCTCGGTCAGGTCGGGGCGTTCGTCATAAAAGGTGTCCGAGGAATAAATGCCGCCCACATGCGGCGCGATTCCGCGCGCCTTGGCCGCTGTGACAGCAGCGTTGAGCAGGCCCCAATCGGCGCAGGGGGCGAAATTCACCTCGCGCAGGATGGTGCTTGAAGGGGTCGAGATGCTGCTGGCGGTCATGGCGATCACCACATCACGCAGGGCCACATGCGCCTGCATCGCGCCGCAACTGCCAATGCGGATGAGGGTTTTGACGCCATAATCACGGATCAATTCGTTGGCGTAGATCGAAAGGCTGGGCATCCCCATGCCGCTGCCTTGAACCGTCACGCGGTTGCCCCGCCATGTGCCGGTATAACCCAGCATCCCCCTGACATCATTCACTAACTCCGGGCGGTCCAGAAATGTCTGCGCGGCCCATTGGGCGCGCTTGGGATCACCCGGCATCAGCACGGTTTCGGCGATCTGGTCCTGCTTCGCCCCGATATGTACCGTCATGGCCGGGCGTATTTGATGAAAGGTGTCAGAATGCCCACGCGGTCATAGAGTTTGCGGGCCTCGGCGTTGAAGTCCTGGGTCAGCCAATAGACTGCCGGGCAGCCATCGGTATCGGCTTGGGCATAGACCGCCTCGATCAATTTGCGCCCCACGCCGGTGCCGCGTACCGATGGATCGGCGTAGAGGTCTTGCAGGTAGCAGACCTTTTCAAGGCGCCAGTTGTGTGGGTGATAGATGTAGTGAACAAGGCCTATGGGGCGTCCATCCTGCGCCGCCAGGAAGCCGCATTGATCGGGATGATCGTCCGAGCACAGGCGTTCGAAGGTTGTGTCATATACGGCATCGGAGACACTGGTTTCGTAAAACTCCAGATAGGCCGTCCAAAGGGCGGCCCATTCGGCGCGGTCGTCCGGGGCGATGGGGCGAATTGTGATCTCGGTCATGGGGCATCCCGCCTGTGAAGTTTTGCAAAGCGTAAAGCGCCGTGAGGCAGTTTGCCAGAGGGTCTGCGCGAATCGAGGGTAACTGTCTGAAATCACAAAAAAACCGCTTTCGGTATCGCGTCGGTAAAACGTCGGTATTGCGTCGGTGCATTTGCCCCGGCCCGATCATGTTAACAGGGCGTGCGTTGGGCGCATCTGGGCATTTTTCCGCCGTGCCGGTTGCATCCCGCATGCCGACGGGCCACGTGAGGAGAGACGTCGGGGTATAAAGCTCCGGCATGCCAAGCCAGACGGAGATCATTTTGACTTTCAGAACCCCAATCGCCGCCACCCTTGCGGCCCTGTCGCTCAGCTTTGCCACGCCGGTCCTTGCGCAGGAGACCGAAGCCTCGGAGAGCGCGGCACAAGACACCGCCCAAGAGGCCCTGCCTCAGATTGCCCCGGAAGACGTGACGGATAATCAAGTTGAAGATTTCGTGGCGGCCTTCCTTGCCGTGTCGCAAGTCAGGGCCGACTATATGCCTAAGATCGCCGAGGTAGAGGACGAGGAAGCACGCCAAGCCTTGGTCAATGAGGCCAACAACGCGGTGGTCGCGGCCGTCAACGATGTCACGGACATGGATGCAAAAACCTATGTCGCTATCGGCAAGGCTGCGGAAACCGACAAGGCGCTTAGCGACAGAATTACCAAGAGAATCGAGGCCGCGCAAAGCGAGTGATTTTGCCAGCCGTTTAACGAAAAAGGCCCGGAGCTTACTCCGGGCCTTTTCACCTCTGATAGCTGCCGTTTACTCGGCGGCCACGGCCTTGGGGTCGGCGAGCGTGACAATATCCATCATGATCGTGTTCAGCTCAAAGTCCTTCGGGGTATAGACCCGGGCGACCCCCATATCGCGCAGGCGCTTGGCGTCTTCGTCGGGGATAATGCCGCCGACGATCACCGGCACATCACCCAGACCCGCCTCGCGCATCCGCTTCATCAGGTCCTCCACCAGCGGGATGTGCGACCCCGAGAGGATCGACAGGCCCACAACATGCGCCTCGTCTTCAATCGCGCCCTTGACGATTTCCTCCGGCGTGAGGCGGATACCGTCATAGGAAATATCCATCCCGCAATCGCGCGCACGGAAGGCGATTTGCTCGGCCCCGTTGGAGTGGCCATCCAAGCCCGGCTTGCCCACGAGGAACTTCAACCGGCGGCCCAGCTTGTCGGAGACCGCATCCACCGCATCGCGGATGTCGTCCAGACCTTCTGTCTTGTTCGACGGGCTGCCCGACACGCCGGTCGGGCCACGGTATTCGCCATGCACGCTGCGCATTTGCGCGGCCCATTCGCCGGTGGTGACCCCGGCCTTGGCCGCCTTGATCGAGGCGGGCATGACATTGCGGCCCTCGGCGGCGGCGGTGCGCAGTTCGGCCAGCGCCTCTTTCACTGCCGCGTCGTCACGCTCAGAACGCCATGCGTTCAGGCGGTCGATCTGTTCGGCTTCCACCGCCGCATCGACGACCATGATGCCGCCATCTTCGCCCATCAGGGGCGAAGGCTCCCCTTCGGTCCATTTGTTCACACCGACCACGACCGTTTCATTGCGTTCGATCTTGTTCAGGCGCTCGGCGTTGGAATCCACCAGCCGCGATTTCATGTATTCGATCGCGTCAACGGCCCCGCCCATGCTGTCTATATTGGCCAGCTCATGGCGCGCGCCGTCCTTGAGGTGTTCAACCTTGGCATCGACCGCCGGGTTTTCATCGAACAGATCGTCAAATTCCAGAAGATCGGTCTCATAGGCCAGAATCTGTTGCATCCGCATCGACCATTGCTGATCCCAGGGGCGGGGCAGGCCAAGCGCCTCGTTCCACGCCGGAAGCTGCACCGCGCGGGCGCGGGCCTTTTTCGACAGGGTCACCGCCAGCATTTCGATCAGGATACGGTAGACGTTGTTTTCCGGCTGCTGCTCGGTCAGGCCAAGCGAGTTCACCTGCACCCCATAGCGGAAGCGGCGATACTTGGGGTCTTCGACGCCATAGCGCTCGGCGCAAATCTCATCCCAGAGGTCCACGAAGGCGCGCATCTTGCACATCTCGGTGACAAAGCGGATGCCTGCGTTCACGAAAAACGAAATCCGGCCCACAAGGCGCGGGAAATCTTCGGCCGGCACGCGCGGTTTCAACTCGTCCAACACCGCGGTGGCGGTGGCCAGCGCGAAGGCCAGTTCCTGCTCCGGCGTCGCACCTGCCTCTTGCAGGTGATAGGAACAAACGTTCATCGGGTTCCACTTGGGAATATTGGTATAACAATATTCGGCCACATCCCCGATGAGCCGCAGCGAGGGTTTCGGCGGGCAAATATAGGTGCCGCGGCTGAGGTATTCCTTGATCAGATCGTTCTGCACCGTGCCTTGCAGTTTCGACACATCCGCGCCCTGTTCCTCGGCCACGGCGATATAAAGCGACAAGAGCCAAGGGGCGGTCGCGTTGATCGTCATGGAGGTGTTCATCTGTTCAAGCGGAATCTCGTCAAACAGCGTCCGCATATCGCCCAGATGGCAGACCGGCACGCCCACCTTGCCCACTTCGCCTTTGCTCAGCACATGGTCACTGTCATAGCCCGTCTGCGTGGGCAGATCGAAAGCCACCGACAGGCCGGTTTGCCCGCGCGCAAGGTTCGAACGATACAGCGCGTTCGAGGCTTTGGCGGTGGAGTGGCCCGCGTAGGTCCGGATCAGCCAAGGGCGATCTTTCTGGGTCTCATTCTGTGTCTGCGACATGTGCGGGCCTCGTGATTCAAGTTACGCAATTTTGTTACGTTCCAGGATATGTATCTGGAAGATTGTGGCGCTGTCAATTCGCTGCATCGCGGCATGGGGCCATTTACCGCGCCGTCAAACCCTGTATTGCTGTCGTCATGGGCAGAATTGTGGAAATGCCGCTTTGGGCACTGATTCTTCTGGTGGCGTTCGCGGCAGTCACCTTCGCATCACATTTTCTGTTTCCCTCCGTGCGCTGGTTCTTTCGGCGGCGGATGGAGCGGGTGGTGGCCAAGCTGAACACCAGGTTGGAGCGCCCGATTGAGCCGTTCAAGCTGGCCCGTCGTTATGACATGATCCAGCGCCTGATCTATGACCCCGAGGTGAGCAAGGCCGTGGCCGATCACGCCAAGGCCGAGGGCATCCCCGAGAACGTGGCCTTTGAAAAGGCCAAGCGCTATGCCCGCGAAATCGTGCCGGGGTTTTCCGCCTCGGCCTATTTCGGCTTTGCCATCAGGGCGGCGAAGTTTCTGTCGCGTAGCCTGTACCGCGTGCGGCTGGGGCATTTCGACGAGGCGAGCTTGTCGAAGGTCGATCCCGACGCCACGGTGATCTTCGTGATGAACCACCGCTCGAACATGGATTACGTGCTGGTGACATGGCTGGCCGCCGAACGTTCGGCTCTGTCCTACGCCGTGGGCGAATGGGCGCGGGTTTGGCCGCTGTCGCGGCTCATTCGCTCCATGGGTGCCTATTTCATCCGCCGAAAATCCCGCAATGACCTCTATCGCAGGATTTTGGCGCGTTATGTGGGCATGGCCACCGATGGGGGCGTGACGCAGGCGGTTTTCCCCGAAGGCGGGTTAAGCCTTGATGGCGGGTTGGCACCGCCCAAGCTGGGGCTCTTGAAATATATTGTCGAAGAACGCGCCAACCCCGACCGGGATGTTGTCTTTGTGCCGGTCGCACTGAATTATGACCGGGTGTTCGAGGATCGTATCCTCGTCGCCGCAGGCAAGGCCGGTGAGCGGCGGTTTCGGGCGCGTATCTCGGTGGTAGCGCGTTTCATCCTCAAGCAATTCTGGCTTCGGGTCACCGGGCGCTATCATCGGCACGGTTACGCGGCTGCCAGCTTCGGCGCGCCGGTTTCGCTCAAGGCGTTCGAGGCGCAGCACCCCGCCAGCCCGGTGAAGGATTTGGCCCGCCTTCTTATGAAACGCATTGGCGAGGAGGTGCCGGTACTGCCCGTTCCCCTGGTGGCGCGCGCTTTGCTTGAGGCCGAGGGGCCGCTGACGCAGTCAGACTTGGAGGCACGCGTGGGCCACATGGTGAAGGACTTGCCGGAGGCGCATGTCCACCTGCCGCGCGGCGATTTGCACTACGCGGTGGAGGTGGGCCTGCGCAATCTGCGTAAGCGGCAATTGGTCACGGAGGAGAGCGGCCAGATCACCGTGAACGCCGAAGAACGCGATCTTCTGGACTATTATGCGAAGTCCATCGCCCATCTATTTCGCAATCGCAGCGCGTGACGCCGGAAATTTCTGCATTCGCGCGGTTATAAAATTACAAAAACACGCCCAATGGCATTGCATTGTTGCGTGATGGATTATATTTCGGGGTTGCCGTCGCGATTCTGCATCGCGGCAACTGGATGATTTTAGGAGGCTGACCATGGCTCTGGATACCGACACGGGCATCGCGCCCTACGACGCGCCCGAAAAAGATCTCTACGAGATCGGTGAAATGCCGCCCCTTGGCCATGTCCCCAAGCAGATGTACGGCTGGATTCTCCGTCAGGAGCGCCACGGTGAGCCCAACAAGGCGCTCAAGGTCGAAGTCGTGGACACCCCTGAAGTGGGTAGCCACGACGTGCTGGTTCTGGTGATGGCCGCGGGCGTCAATTACAACGGCGTATGGGCCTGCCTCGGCACCCCGGCCTCGGTGTTCAACCAGCACAAGGCCGAATATGCGATCATCGGCTCGGATGCCGCCGGGATCGTCTGGGCCGTGGGCGACAAGGTCACCCGCTGGAAGGTCGGCGACGAAGTGGTGGTGCATTGCAACCAGGATGACGGCGACGACGAGGAATGCAACGGCGGCGACCCGATGCTGTCGCCCTCGCAACGCATTTGGGGCTATGAAACCGCAGATGGCTCTTTTGCCCAGTTCACCCGAGTACAGGCACAGCAACTCATGCCGCGCCCCAAGCACCTGACATGGGAGGAATCGGGCTGCTACACGCTGACGCTCGCCACCGCCTACCGGATGCTTTTCGGGCACGAACCGCATGACCTCAAGCCGGGCCAGAACGTGCTTGTCTGGGGCGCGTCGGGGGGGCTGGGCTCCTTTGCCATACAGTTGATCAATACCGCCGGGGCGAACGCGATCGGCGTCATCTCGGAGGAGGATAAGCGGCAGTTCGTGATGGAACTGGGCGCCAAGGGCGTGATCAATCGCAAGGATTTTGATTGCTGGGGCCGCCTGCCCGAGGTCGGCAGCGAGGAATACAAGACATGGTTCGGTGAGGTCCGCAAGTTCGGCAAGGCGATCTGGGACATCACCGGCAAGGGCAACAATGTGGACATGGTGTTCGAACACCCCGGCGAGGCAACCTTTCCGGTCTCGACATTCGTGGTCAAGCGGGGCGGTATGGTGGTGATCTGCGCAGGCACGACCGGCTATAATTGCACCTTCGATGTGCGCCACATGTGGAGCCACCAGAAACGGCTGCAAGGATCGCACTTCGCTCACCTCAAGCAAGCAGCGGCTGCCAACAAGCTGATGCTGGACCGGCGGCTTGACCCCTGCATGTCCGAGGTCTTTGGTTGGGCCGACCTGCCCGAAGCGCATATGAAAATGCTGCGCAACGAGCACAAACCGGGCAACATGGCCGTGCTGGTACAATCGCCCAAGTCCGGCCTGCGCACCGTCGAAGACGTGATCGAGGCGGGCAAAGCCTGAGGCTTAGCGCTCAATAACAGCACCGCCCGCCCGGTTTTGCCGTGGTGGGCGGTTTGCGTTTTCGGGGGCGCTCATCACTGGCGTTCTTCGCGCAGAAGGCCGCGAGGCCTGATAAGCGCGCTTGCCTCTGGCGCCTTCCCACAACGCCTTGTAGGGTCCGCGCCATGTCAAACACCCTGCCCACATACTCCCACGATCAGGCCGAAGCCCATGACCGCATCGCCGAAGGCTTGCGCGGGGCGGGGATTGATCTGGAAAACGGCACGCTGACCCCGCCACAAGAGGGGCGACAGCGCACCATGGCCGTGGTGGGCAAGGCCGGGTCGGGCAAAACCCTTCTGTTGGCCGAACTGACCCGCGCCATGACCGAGGCCGGGGTCGAGATTGTCTCGGGCGATTACGAGGGCCGCCGCCGCAAGGATCGGCGCACGCTGGCCATCCTCGCCCCCACCAACAAGGCCGCCAGCGTCTTGCGGATGCGCGGGGTGCCCGCCACCACCATTCACCGCATCCTTTACACGCCGGTCTATGACCCGGAATATGAAAAGATCGCCGAATGGCTGGCCGGCAATGGCGAGCGCCCCGAGATCGAAGGCCTGACCGAGGAGGCGCTGGACCGCGCCCATGCCTTTTACCAAACCCATAAATCCGTGCCGGGAGCCTTGGCCGCTGCTGGCCTGCGCGGCAGCGATTTCATCACCGGCTGGAAACGCCGCGAAGAGCCGCTGGATGTGGGGTTTGTCGATGAAGCCTCGATGCTGGATGACCGCCAGTTCGAAGACTTGCAGGAAATCTTTCCGAACCTGATCCTCTTTGGCGACCCGGCGCAGTTGGCCCCGGTCAATCAATCTGGCTCCATGGTGTTCGAAAAACTCCCCGAGCCTGCCATCCTGACCCTGCACCGCATCCACCGCCAAGACGCCGACAACCCCATTCTGGACCTTGCCCACGCGCTTTCCGACCCCGAGGTGGGGTTCGAAGATTTCGAGCGCATGGTTGAAGACAAGGCTGCCCGAGACGACCGCGTGCAATGGGCGCAGCGGGTCGAGGTGGACCTGATGGCGCGCTCGCCCGTGCTGGTCTGGCGCAATGCCACGCGCATCCGGCTGATCAATGCCTTCCGGGCGGTGCATGGCGCGCCCGAGGATGCGCTTTTGGAAGGCGAGCCGCTGATTTGCGATGGCATCGAACTGCCGCTCAAGCACCGCAAGAAGCGGCTGGATCTGGAGGCGCGGGGCCTCATCAAAGGCGCGCAGGTGATCTATCTGGGGCCGGGGCGCAAACCGGGTTTTTCGCGGCTGCATGTCATCGGGGCCGAAGATCCGCAGGTCTCGGCCGCGTCGATCGTGAAGATTGAAAAACCCGATGAAGAAGAGCCCTTTATTCCCTTCGCCGCGCGCATGGGGGCGACCTTCCTGCATGGCGCGGCGGTGACGATCCACAAGGGACAAGGCAGCCAGTGGCGCGATGTGCAGGTTTTTGCGCCCGACCTTTACGCTGCGTCCCGCATGGGGCGAACAGAGGCAGGACAGCCCTTGTGGAAGCGGCTGGCCTATGTCGCCATCACCCGGGCCGAGGAGCGCCTGCACTGGGTGGTGCGCGCGCGGCTGTCGAAACCCACCGGGCCGCTGCGCACCGATGATTTGCACGTGGCCCCCGCGCCACTGGAACTGGAGGCCGAGGCATGAAGACCATCCTGATCACCGGCGCAAGCTCGGGCATTGGCCGCGCCACGGCGGAGGCGTTCTTGGCCGAGGGTTGGACCGTTGGGTTGGTCGCGCGCCGTGCCGAACGCCTGCGCGAGATCGCGGCGGGGCAGGGCAAGGCCATCCCGCTGCCCGCCGATGTGAGCGATGCCGAAGCCATGCAGGCGGCCTTTGACCAGTTTATCGGTGAGGCAGGGCACCTCGACGTGCTGTTCAACAACGCAGGCATCTTCGGCCCGGCCGCCAGCCCCGATCAGGTGCGTGTCGAGGATTTCGATCAGGTCATGGCCGTGAACCTGCGTGGAATGTTCATCGCCGCGCGTTTGGCCTTTGCGCAGATGCGCGGGCAAGATCCGCAGGGTGGGCGGATCATCAACAACGGCTCGATCTCGGCCCATGTGCCGCGCGAGAATTCGATCTGCTACACCACCTCGAAACATGCGGTGACGGGCCTCACGCGGAGCCTGTCCTTGGATGGCAGGCCCTTTGATATCGCTTGCGGACAGATCGACATCGGCAATGCGGAAAGCGAGCTGGTGGCGGACCTGAAGGCACGCCAACCGGAGATGCATACTATGGATGTGGGGGATGCGGCAGCTTCGGTTCTGCATATGGCGAAACTGCCGCTGTCGGCCAATGTGCAGTTCATGACGGTGATGGCCACCAAGATGCCCTATATCGGCCGCGGCTGAGCGATTGTTCCCAAAAGGGCGCGCCTGCGGCGCGGCTGGATAAGCACGCCTTTGGCGTGCCGTTGGAAGGGGGCTGTCTGCCCCCTCTTGGCCTTTGGCCAATTCACCCCCGAGGATATTGAGAGCCAGAAGAAGGCAGGGTTAGTTTTGCCGGAGCACGCGGAAGGCGGCGGAGGCCCCCCAGCCCGCGGCGATGGCGATGGCCAGCGACATCAGGCCATAGAGCATGGGCTGTTCGCGCGACAGCGTGAAAAGCCAGCGTTCCAGCCCGACCTTGCGCACGTCGATCACGGTTTCGAAATCCGAGACCAACCGGCCCTGGCGCGTCAGCAGGATGCGGGTGCGATAATCGCCCTCGGTGAGGTTGGCCGGCAGTTCGATGGCGGTGCGGAAAAGGGTCTGTTCGTCCAGGGCAACTGCGCCTTCCAGCATCTGGTAGGCGTTGTTGGCCTTGCGGATGCGGATCAGGGCATCGGTGAACTTTTGTGCATCTTCCACGCTCCCCGGCGCGCCGACCGAGCGGATGGCGCGGGGGATCGAGATTTTGTGCCGCAGGTCTTCGACATTGGTCAGCACCTCGTCGAGTGGGCCGGTGGTGGCCACCGCGTAAAAGCTGGGTGCGCGATCAATCTCAACCGCGTCGGTATTGACCCAGATGCCGAGTTTGCGTTCCTTGCGGCGGACAGTCAGCGGCTTGGAGGGGCCGGAGATGGCGACGATGACGTCCAGCGGCTCTTCGGGGATCGCGACCTCGCGCTTGACCGCGCCGAAGACGAGGATATCGGAGCCCTCGAAAGTGGCGGTGATGCGCACCTTGTCGCTTGACAGGCCCAGCACCACCTCTTCCGCCTTGAGCGGCAGGGCGAGGCAGATGAGGGCGACGGCAAGACGCAGCATCTTCAGTGCCCTCCCGCTGCGCCGATGGAATAAAGCTCGGAGGGTTGGATCAGCAGGTCCAGCGCCAGCTTGAAGCAGACTGCCAGCACCATGAGAGCCAGCAGGATGCGCAATTGCTCGGCCTTCATCTTGGTGCCGATCTGCGTCCCGACCTGGGCGCCGATCACCCCTCCCACAAGCAGCAAAACGGCCAAGGCGACATCCACGGTATAGTTCGTGGTGGCGTGCAGCATGGTGGTGAAGGCGGTGACGAAGATGATCTGGAAAAGCGATGTCCCGACAACCACCTTGGTCGGCATACCCAGAAGGTAGATCATCGCGGGCACCATGATGAAGCCACCACCGACGCCCATGATCGCCGCAAGGATGCCCACGGCCACCCCGACCAGAATGGGGGGAATGACGCTGATGTACAGGCCCGAAGTGCGGAAGCGCATCTTGAAAGGCAGGCCATGCACCCAATTGTGCTTTTTACGTTTCGGGGCCTTGCCCGTGCGGGTGTTGCGAATGGCGCGCAGGCTTTCGAAGAACATCATCCCGCCGATGATGCCAAGGAAGACGACATAGCAAAGCTTGACCAGAAGATCGACCTGACCCAGCGACTTGAGGTAGTTGAAGACCACGACACCTAGCGCCGCGCCGATTAACCCGCCTATAAGCAGCACCGTTCCCATCCTGAGATCGACGGTTTTGCGCCTCAGGTGCGCCAAAACGCCCGAGAAGGAAGAGGCGACGATCTGGTTTGCCTCGGTCGCCACGGCCACCGCGGGAGGGATGCCGATGAAGAACAACAGCGGCGTCATCAGGAACCCGCCGCCAACCCCGAACATGCCCGAAAGCACGCCCACCAGCCCGCCCAGCCCCAAAAGCAGGAAGGCGTTGACCGAAACCTCGGCTATGGGCAGGTAGATTTGCATGGCTGTCAGTAACCGCAGCCCCCTGTATTTTGCAAGTGCAGAGCGGTCGCAGGTCCCCGCAGGCCTGATCAATTCTTGTTAACTGGACTTATGTTTCGTGATTTCCGAAGGTCCAGTTGCAGCCCTAACGCCCCGATGTGGCCAGTTTGAAAGCCGCGAACAGGAAGAATGCCCCCAAGGTGGCTTCGATCCCGCGCCGTGTCTTGGCATAGGCGGCGCGCACGGGCCGCGCCGACAGGGCCAGCCCCCAAGCCGCGTGGCAGCCAAGGGAAATGGTAAAGGCCCCGGCGACAAACAGTAATGTCACCCCAAGCCCCGCGCCCTCGACCGCGCCGACCGAGGCAATGGCCAGCCAGAAGGCCACGGCTTTGGGATTCGTAACCTGTAAAAGGTAGCCATGGGCGAAATGCCGCCATGGCGCGCGTGGGGCCATTTCGGCGGGGGTAAGAACCGGCGGGTTGAGCGCTTTGCGAAGCGCGCCATAAGCCAGATAAAGCAGGTACCCCGCCCCAACGACCCGCAGCGCGCTCATCGCCCAAGCGGCTTGGCTAAGAAGTAGGCCGACCCCCAACAGGGTCAGGATGTTCAGGGTCATGCTGCCCATGGCGATTCCCAGGGAGGCCACCATCGACGGGCCGCGCCCTTGCTCGGTGGCGATGCCAACCAACATGGCCACCGCCGGGCCGGGCGAAGAGGCCCCCACCAGCAGGATGGCATAGGCGGCGATGAAACCGGGCAGGTAAGGGATGATCTCGGGCATGGCGCCTCTCCTTGTGGTGTCAGGAGAAGATCGGCGCAGGGCGCGGCGCTGTCCAGAGCAATCATTCCGATAAAGGTCGAACCATCAGGCCGATTTGCGCAGGATCAGGGCATCCACCGGGGCGGCCCCTTGGCGTGGGTAATAGGCCTTGCGCCGGGCGGCTTCGAAATACCCTTCGCTCAGATACAGCGCTTGGGCGGCACTGTTATCCTCGGCCACCTCAAGGAAAAATTCTTCGGCCCCGGCTGCGCGTGCCTCGGCCTCGAAATCCGCCAAACAGGCCCGGCCCAACCCTTGCCGCTGATGTGCCGGATCACAGGCCAGCGTCAGCAATTCCGCTTCCCCGGCCACCACGCGGCCAATGGCGAAGCAGCGCGCATCGCCCAGGGCGAAAACATGCGGTGAGTTTAGCAGCTCCGCGATCTCCCGCGCGACCCAAACCTGCCCACGCCCGTCGAAGGCGCGCGCGTGGCATTGGGCCATTTGCTCAGGCGTCATCAAGGATTTTCGGCGGCGCATCGCGCGCCGGGGCCGCATCAGCGGGCTTGAGGTACAGTGGCGCGGGGGGCGGGGTGCCTTTGGGCGCGGCTTGCGCAATCCGGGCGATGGCCGTGGCAAACTCGCTGGGTGCGGGGGCATGGGCCAAGGGGCCAAGCGCCTCGGCTTCCGCGCGCGGCAAAAGACGCGGTGCACCCCCCAAAGGCTGCACATAAAGCTGATCGCGCGGCGCGGGCAGGGCGGGCAAATGCCCCTCGGGCGCGCCCAAGGCAATCGCCTCGAAGCCATTGACGCCCACCGCCGGAATGCCCAGCGACAGGGCCAGCCCCCGCGCGGCCGACACGGCAATCCGAATACCGGTAAAATTCCCCGGCCCGACACCAACGCCAATGCGGGCAAGGTCGCGCCATGTGGCCCCGCCCTCGGCCAAGACCTCCTCCAGCAGCGGCATCAGGCGCTCGGCCTGTCCGCGGCCCATTTCCTCGTGGCGCACCACCAACACCCGATCACCCGACAGCAAAGCGGCCGCGCAATGCGCGGCCGATGTGTCAAACGCCAGTGTTAGAGGCTCAGACCCCAACGGGGCGCACCTCGGTCACTTCGGGGATGTAGTGGCGCAGCAGGTTTTCGATCCCCATCTTCAACGTGATGGTGGACGAGGGGCAGCCCGCGCAAGCGCCCTGCATATGCAGGTAAACAACGCCACGCTCGAACCCGTGGAAGGTGATATCGCCACCGTCCTGGGCCACGGCGGGGCGCACGCGGGTGTCCAGCAACTCCTTGATCTGGCCAACAATCTCGCCATCCTCGCCGTCATGCTCGGCATGGCCCGACGGGGCCTCGGCCTCACCGGTCATCACCGGCTGACCCGATTGGTAATGCTCCATGATCGCGCCAAGGATGGCGGGTTTCATGTGGTCCCATTCGGTGTCGTCGCCCTTGGTGACGGTGACGAAATCATTGCCAAAGAACACACCCGTCACGCCTTGCACCTTGAAGATACGCTCGGCCAGCGGCGATTTTTCCGCACCCTCGGCACTGGGGAAATCGGCGGTGCCAGCCTCCAGCACGGTTTGACCGGGCAGGAATTTCAGCGTTGCGGGGTTGGGTGTGGATTCGGTTTGAATGAACATGATCGCGCCCTTTCTCGGTTACTCCAGATATGCGCGCGAGGGGGCAGAGTGTCAAGGTTTGGAATGGTTCTAAAGTTCGCCGGATGCGCTCAGGCGTTCCACAAAACCGTGCCACAGGCGGCAATGTCATAGCCGCCATAACTTTCCGCGCGCGCCGCGAACTCCGGGCTGGACAGGAAGCGCATAAGCGCCTGCATTTGCGGCTCGAACCACGCCTTGCGATCCACCAGCAGGGCAAACTGCTCCTCCACCACAGGCGCAAACTCCAACCCATAATTCCGCGCCACGGCTTCAAGGCCAAAGGCCACGTCGCCCTCGCCGCGCCGCACGGCCTCAACCGCGTCATCCTCGGTCCGGGCCACCTCGGCCTGCATCACGCCGGACAAATCCAACCCGGCCTTCGCGGCAAGGCCACGCAACAAGGTATCGGTTCCCGACCCCGCCTGCCGTGGCACCAGCCGCAGACCTTGCAAATCGTCCAGATCCTTGGGCGTGGACTCGCCTGCGCGAAACACCAACCCGCGCCGCCGCGTGGCAAAGCCCAAAAGCACCGCGTTCAGGCCCCCGGCCATCTCGCGCACCGCCGGGATGTTCCAACTATCGCTGGCCGCATCGTGGATATGCAGGCCCGCCGCCATGCCCTCGCCCCGGGCGAACCGCTCCACCCCATCGCGCGACCCGTCATAGAAGCTGGCCAATCCGCATTGCGATTGCCGCACCGCCCAATCCAATAGCGGATCGTGACTGCCCAACAGGATCGGCGGGCGCGGCGTGGCGGGTGCCGCCGCCTCAACCCCACCCGAGGTTGCCCCTTCGATCCACGCCCTGATTTCTCCGGCTGGAAACAGCAGTTTGCCGGTCGCCCGCGAGCAGGGCACTTGGCCACTCGCCGCAAGATCGTAAATCTTGCGCTCCTTGAGGCGCAGCAATTCGGCCAGTTCCTTGACCGTCAGATACTCGTGGTCGGGAAAGGCAGGCTCACTCATTCGGGCATCCCAAAACATCAAGAAGGGCGGTCCACAACGGACCGCCCCCACTCTAAAACCTTTATCGAAGAACGGAAACCCGGCAAGGGCCTCCGCTTATTCCGGCGCGTTCGGGAAGAACAACTGTTGATCGGCTACCTTGTAGGCCCCAATCGCATCCTGCCCTGCGTCCGAGACCAGCCAATCGGCAAAGGCTTTTGCGGCCTCCACATTCACGCTGGGGCATTTTTCGGGGTTCACCGGGATCACACCATATTGGTTGAACATGTCCTCGTCGCCCTGCACCTGAATGGCGTAATCCTGCTTGTTGTCAAAGCTGATCCATGTGGCGCGGTCGGTCATCACATAGGCCCCCATGCCGATCCCGGCATTGAGCGTCGCCCCCATGCCAGAGCCGGTCTCGCGGTACCAATCACCGCTGGCGGCGGTAGGATCAACACCTGCATCCCCCCACAGGGCCATTTCTTTCTTGTGCGTCCCGCTGTCATCCCCGCGCGAGGCAAACAGCGCGCCTTCCCCGGCGATCTTCGACAAGGCCCCCTGAACGTCCTCCATGCCGCCCACGCCCGCAGGGTCGCCCGCCGGGCCGACGATCACGAAATCGTTGTACATCAGGTCCGTCCGCGATGTGCCAAACCCGGCCTCGACGAACTTTTCTTCGGATGGTTTGGCATGAACCAACAGGACATCCCCATCGCAGTTTTCCGCGTTCTTGATGGCCTGCCCGGTGCCCACGGCCACCACGTTCACCTGAATGCCGCTTTCTTCCTGAAAGATCGGCAGAAGGTAGTCATAAAGCCCCGAATTGGCCGTCGAGGTCGTGGATTGCACGATGATCGACTGGTCTTGGGCCATGGCGCCACCGGCCATGGTCAGGGCAATCAGGCTCGCGCCAAATGTGCGTTTCAGCATTGGGTCTCTCCCTTGGGTTGGTTTGACATCAGACGATAATTCGCCCTTGAAGGTAATCCCGCGCCGCTTGTGTTTGCGGCTTGGGGAAAAAGGTGTCGGCAGGGCTGTGTTCGATCACATGCCCGCCATGCAAAAACACCACGTCATCGGCCATGCGCTGGGCTTGACCCATGTCATGGGTCACAAAGATAACGCGCGTCCCGCGTGCCTTGGCCTCGCTCACGATCCCCTCGATCGCCAGTACCGAGGCCGGATCAAGGCTTGCCGTGGGCTCATCCAGAAACAGAACGTCGGGGTCAGTTGCCAAGGCCCGCGCCAGCGCCAGCCGCTGCGCCTCCCCGCCCGACAAAAGCCGCGCGGGTTGCTTGGCCTTATGGGCAAGGCCGACATGGTCCAAAAGCGCATCCCGCTTGCTCCGGTTCTTGCCGCGTGCCTTCAAAACGAAATCCACGTTGGCCGCCACCGAGCGGCGCAGCAAAACGGGTTTCTGGAACACCAGCGCCTGCTGTTTGGTGGCCTGCGCCGCCGGGGTGCCTGCCCACTCGATCGTGCCCGCGGTGGGGGCCATCAACCCGTGCAACAGCTTGAGCAGCAGGCTCTTGCCCGCGCCGTTCGCTCCCATGATCATCGTGCAGCCCGCAGGCCCCAGATCAAGGTTAAGGTCATGCAAGACCCGCGCACCGCCCAGCTCAAGCATAAGCCCCCGCACCGTCAGCGGCATCGGTTTGTTGCCGGGCAGGGCTTGCGCCTCGGGGATCACGGGGGCCTCAAACATAGGCCTGCCTCGTCGCGGTCATCCGCACCGATTGCACCGCCGCATTGACGCCAAGTGCAATCACCAAAAGCACGATCCCCAACGCCAAGGCCAGCGCCAGATCACCCTTTGAGGTTTCCAGCGCAATCGCCGTGGTCATCACCCGTGTCAGGTGGTCAATATTGCCACCCACGATAATCACTGCGCCCACTTCGGCCACTGCCCGGCCAAACCCGGCAAGACCAACGGTCAACAGCGAATAGCGCGCATCCCACAATAGCGCCTGCACCGTTTGAAGGCGCGTCAGGCAGAGCGAGCGGAACTGCTCGGCATATTCACCATGCAGGTCTTCAAGCACCTGCCGCGACAGCGCCGCCACGATGGGCGCGATCAGGATCGTCTGGGCAATGATCATCGCCGTGGGGGTATAAAGCAGCCCCAGAAACCCAAGCGGGCCGGAACGCGACAAATGCAGATAAACCAACAGCCCCACAACGACGGGGGGCAACCCCATCAGCGCGTTCATCACAATCAAAACCGCGCCACGCCCGCGAAACCGCCCAATCGCCACCAGCGCCCCGATGGGCAGGCCGATCAAGCATGCGATGAAGGTGGCGGTCAGGCTGACTTGCAAAGACAGGGCGACAATCTCCAACAGGTCCGCGTCGCCGGACAGAACCAGCGACAGGGCCAAACCAAGAGCATCTCCAAGGCTTTGCAAAATTTCCGACTCTACTGTTTAAATTTCAGATCGAAAACAGGTTTGCAGGACGTAAAATAAAGATCAAGGGCAATTCTTATTGGGGAAAATACTCTGTGGACATGGTGCGCTCCATTTCTGACTTTGTTAAAATATGCAAAATAATGCATAATTTACAAAAGCGAAAATATTGCATCCTTATTGGGTCGAAAAGTCCACTTCTTGACCACCCTAACAGGCACATCTGGGCATCACGCCTTAGCCACGCGCCCCCGGGGAAAACGCCCCAAGGAAAAGAAAAATTCGCCCGGGCCCACTCGGCGTTTCGTACGACTCGTACGGCCTATAAAAAGAACCCCCCGTTTTTCGTACGAAAACGGGGGGTCGAACGTACAAGTCGTACGAAAATTTTGGCTCAGATCCGCAGGAAGGGTTGTGCGATCCGCGGGATCAAGCCCTTGAACTTCAAAGGCGCATCGGTGGCGGCCAGACAAATGCAATCTTCCCCGATATCCGCCACCGGCGTATGGTTCAGATCCTCATTGGCAACTTCAATATCCCCGGGGCCGAAATGATCGACCTCATCGGCAAAAGCCCCTTTCAAAACAAGAGTCAGCTCTGTCCCTTGGTGGCCATGATCCGGTACGGCCGCGCCGGCCGGAATGAACAAAAGCCGCGCGCTCGCGTCGCGCGAAGTGGGCAAAATCGCCTGCTTGACCCCCATGCCGATGGATTTCCAACGCACCGCGTCCAAATCGCCACCTATGTAATCCTGCAAAGGCGCAGGCAGTACACCCTTGGATTTACGGGGTTTTTCTGTTTTCTCCTCTGGCGCTTTCAACCGGTCCATCACGGCTTCAAGGCTGCCTGCCGACATCTCGACGCTTTCGGTCTCTTCCACCAAGGCCCCGCCCAAACTGTCAAAGGCCCCCAACCTCGCGCGGCATTCGTCGCACATCGAAATATGCGTGGCGATAGTCAGGTTGAACGCCTCGGGAAGGCTTCCGGCTGAATAGGCCATCAGCAAAGCGTCGGTAAGGTGATGTTTGATTTGGTCTGTCATGGTCGTCTTCACTTCATTACGTGGCGCAGGCGATCCAGCGCCAGCCGGATTCGGGATTTTATCGTGCCCAAGGGCAGGCCAGTTTCCTTGGCGATTTCAGAATGGCTCAAATCGTGGAAATAAGCCTTTTCAATCAGGACTTTCTGTTTCTCGGGCAGATCGTTGATTGCTTTGCCCAATTGCATGGTTTCCTGCTGCAAAGCCAAAACATCGGCCTGATCTGGTTCTTGGTCTGGCCCCCAGGGCAAGTCCTCGGGTTCAGGTCGTCTTTGTTTTCGCAACGCATCAATCTTTCGATTACGCGCTATGGTGAAAATCCACGTCGCAGCACTTGCGCGGGTCGGGTCAAAAAGATGCGACTTTTGCCAAAGGGTGGCCATCACGTCCTGTGTGCACTCTTCGGCAAGAGCCTCATCCGCCCCGGACTTCATTAGAAAGCCTTTCACCCTAGGGGCAAAGTGATCGAACAAGCGGGCAAACGCCTGCCGGTCTTGGTGCTCCCGGATACTCAAGATGCAGGCAACCCAATCGTCGTTTTCCGTCGTCTCTTTATTCGTCACGTCTTCTGGCCCCGGGCCTTGTCGCTGGTTAAGCCGATACCTAACACGCGCCGCCATGAGGGGCGAGGCTGTGTCAAAGGTTTCTTTCTCGACTTCTTGCAACATAAACAATCTACGCGTCACGGCATTGTGCGGATCACATCGGGGTGAATTTTTTCTAAGTCATCCGATTACCGCCCCGCTGCGTAGTCTCTAAGAAGACCAAACAGAAGATGGACACAGCACCAAATGCCATTCGAAGCAGGCCCCCTTGGGCGCAAGAAAGTTGCCGTTATCGGCGCGGGAATTTCCGGGATGGGCGCGGCACAGGCGATTGCCGACACTCATGACGTAACTCTTTTTGAAGCCGAGCCGCGCTTGGGTGGCCATGCGAGGACCATTATTGCGGGCAAACGTGGCGACCAACCCGTCGATACCGGGTTCATCGTGTTCAACTATGCGAATTACCCCAACCTCGCCCGGATGTTCGACCGTCTAAACGTGCCGGTGGTCAAAAGCAGCATGAGCTTCGGTGCTTCTGTACGAGGCGGTCGCGTCGAGTATGGCCTGGATGGCGCGAAGGCATTCTTTGCGCAGAAACGGAACGCATTGAATCCATGGTTCCTGGGCATGCTCCGCGATATTTTTCGGTTTAATGCAAAGGCCATTAGAGAGGCCAAGCAAAACCAGGGCATGACGATTGGTGAATTCCTTGATCACTTGCAAATGGGAAAGTGGTTTCGGGAATACTACTTGCTACCGTTTTCGGGGGCTATTTGGTCAACTCCGAAAGAGCAGATCATGGACTTCCCGGCCCATGCCATGGTGCAGTTCTTCGAGAACCACGCCCTTTTGGGATATGAAGGGCAACACCAGTGGTACACCGTACAAGGCGGGTCGACGCAGTATGTTCAAAGACTTGAACGCGAAATGCGCACGCAAGGTGTGGCCATGCGTTTGGGTTGCCCGGTGGATGGCGTGCGGCGTGGTGCGCAGGGCCCTGAAATCAAGGTCACCGGTGCTGATTGGGAACGCTTTGATGACGTAGTTTTTGCGACGCATTCGGACGTGACCCTGTCTTTGTTGGTCGACCCCAGCCATGAGGAAAATGCTGCGCTTGGAGCGGTGTCCTATCAACCGAATGACGTTGTCCTTCATGCCGACAAGAGCGTGATGCCCAAGTCGCGCGCTGTATGGTCGTCGTGGAATTATGCTGAGGGCGCGGCGCAGCGGGATGGGCAAATTGATATCACCTACTGGATGAACAGCCTTCAGCCTATTCCGACAGACGATCCACATTTCGTGACGCTCAATTCGCGCCGACCCATTCGGGAGGAGCTGATTTACGATCAGGTGACCCTGCATCACCCGGTTTACGATCTTGCCGCGTTGAAGGCCCAAACGACCCTGCGCGAGATGAATGGTCGCCGTCAAACGTGGTTCTGCGGCGCATGGATGCGGCATGGTTTCCATGAAGACGGGCTTGCCAGCGGATTGGACGTGGCCGATGCGATCAATGAGCGCGGCAGCGTACCGGTGGCGGCAGAGTGAACACAATCGACCATATCGCCGGCCATACTTGGCATGGGCGCAAGGGTGCGGTGGAAAACGCGTTTCGCTATGGTATCGACTATGTGCTTCTGGATGCCGAAGCGCCGGTCAGGGCACCACGGTTTTTCGGACGCAATCGCCCCGGAATTGCATCGCTTTGGGATCGTGACCACGGAGGTGCGGTTGGAAAGGGACGCGGTGCGTCTTGGGTTCGTGACGTTCTGGCCGCCCATGACTTGCCCGATCCGGCGCGAATTGAGCTTTTGGCACAGCCGCGCATTTTGGGACATGTTTTCAACCCGGTGTCTTTCTGGATCTGTCTTGATGCGAAGGGTGACACGCAGGTCGTGATTGCCGAGGTGACCAATACCTATGGGGATAGACATTCCTACCTTTGCCACCGGGATGACCTCGCACCTATTGAGGCTTCGGACCGATTGAAAGCTCAGAAGGTGTTTCATGTGTCGCCTTTCCAAAGGATTGAGGGGCAATATGAATTCCGGTTTGACCTGCGCGCTGACCGGATCGGCATCTGGATTGATTTCACCGGTGGAAACGGTGGTGTCATCGCCACACTTGTAGGGCCGCGGGCGCCATTGACGACCTATGGCTTGTTGCGGGCTTGCTTGCGCCGGCCCTTCGGGTCGCGACGTGTTCTGGCACTGATCCATTGGCAGGCTGTGAAGCTGTGGTGGAAAGGCGCAAAGTTTCGCGCTCGGCCGGAACCACCCATTGAAGACGTGAGCCGCTGATGGCCTCGCGTTTGCCCGCCTATTCGCTTTTCGCTGCATTCCTCGCTTCCGCGGGCCTGCCGCTCTATATCCATGCGCCCAAGTTTTACGTCGATGAGTACGGCCTTTCGCTGGCGGCCCTTGGCAGTGCCCTATTCGTGTTGCGGCTTTTGGATGTGGTGCAAGACCCGATACTGGGGCGCTTGGCCGATAGGTTTCGTGCTTGGCGCGGACCGTCAGTCATGATCGCGGGCTGTATGATGGCGGCAGCGATGCTTGGCCTTTTTGCAGTGGAGCCGCTTTTTGATCCGCTTTGGTGGTTCGCTGTCATGCTAACCGTCGTGTTTTCGTCCTTCAGCTACCTGACGATATGCTTCTATGCACAAGGCGTGGCGAAAGCGGCTGACCTTGCGGATCAAGGCCATCTCAAACTGGCCCGCTGGCGCGAAACCGGAGCGCTACTTGGGATATGCGCGGCGGCCGTGGCTCCGGTTGCCTTGGGGGGCTATGCGGGATTTGCCTTGGCCTTTGTCATTCTGGCAGGGCTGGCGCTTTGGTCCAT